>Ga0097621_100003666_pt1 | contig 10615 bp, 6 predicted proteins | sample KBSMisM72_FD_73165 | JGI IMG/M metagenome (GOLD analysis project Ga0097621, IMG submission 73165) | Miscanthus rhizosphere microbial communities from Kellogg Biological Station, Michigan, USA - KBS Miscanthus M7-2 (version 2) (version 2) | ecosystem: Host-associated > Plants > Roots >... | reverse complement strand
TACAGTAATCTTTTTAAGAAGGGATATTGGCTTTTAATTATGCTGTTCTTAGCCGGTTTTGCAACAAGAATGTATAGTTGGCACAATTTGTATATTCCAAAGCTAAATGACAATAGTGGGTTCGCTTATTGGACAGAGTACATCTATTATCCTACCTACAACCGCTTAGATGGATTATTAGTTGGTGTTTCTATTGCATCCATTTATCAATACTTACCCAGGGTTTGGGGAAAAATTTCGAAGTTTGGAAATCATTTAATAATTGTGGGTCTTGTTTTATTAACCACCGCATATTTTTTATGCTCCGGGCTTGGCTCGTATTCTACCTCAATTCTCGGTTTTCCTTTTATTTCAATTGGCTATGGGTTTCTTGTGTCAGGAGCAATAAGCCCTTCCAGCTTTTTATACAAATGGAAGTCGCCCACTACCACTCTCATTGCAACACTTTCCTATGGCATCTATTTATCCCATAAAGGAGTTATTCATATGGTGCAACAAATTTTTTCAAAGTGGGGAATAGACAAGAACAGCAATTTGATGTTATTTATTTGTATCGCTGTCTGTATTGCTGTGGCATGGCTACTTAACCTGGTTATTGAAAAACCTTTTATGAAAATGCGAAGAAAAGTTATTCAACGAACAATATATCCCGGGATACTGGCAAATGCCATCGTTGTTGAGAACAAATAAAAAAGAAAAAATGAAACTATTATCCTTTACATTATTAAGCCTGCTGCTACCTGTCACTGCTGCTGCACAATCATCAGAACAAACACAGGAGCAAGTATGGCAAAGAGAATTGCAATACTGGAAATATGTTGGTTCAAATGACACCACGGGATATTTAACCCTGTGGCATGACAACTTTATAGGCTACCCGGATACCGGCAGCTTAACACGGAAAGATAAAATAGCAGGCTGGATCACAGAAGTTCATAGCAAAAAAGATAGGCATTACGAATACAGGCTGATAAGAAAAGCAGTGAATGTATTTGGTGATGTTGCGGTTACTTTTTACGATGAGGAAGACATCTGGAAAAATAATAAAAACGAAATCGTTTCAAAGGAGACATTTAAAATCACTCATACCTGGCAAAAGCACCACAACACCTGGTTGATCATTGGTGGGATGAGTGCGCCGATACCAAATGATCTTTAATCATCTATGTATATCATACAAATAAATAAAATGAAAAATATTTCAGCGCTCGTTTTACTCCTGCTGCTTCATTGTGGAGGCTATGCCCAAAAGACCGCACTGCTTGCCAAAACACTAATTGATGGCACGGGCAAAACCATCTCCAATGCGGCAGTGATCATTGACAACAATAAAATTGTTTTGGTCACCACAAAAGATAATATTCCAAAAGATGCGAAGATCATTGACCTGGGAGATTATACGTTACTGCCAGGATTGATTGACATGCATGTACATCCCAATCTTACAACAGACGATTACCAGGTTGATCATTTAAAAGGTTCTTCTGCATCCAAGGCACTGATGGGATTAAAGAATGTGCAGGACCTGTTATCAGCAGGATGGACTACTCTAAGAGTAGCCGGTGATGGCGATGTGGGTTATGCCAATATGGAAATTCGGAATGCAATTAACAAAGGACTGTTTGTTGGTCCCCATATATATGGTGCTGCGCATTATATTTCCGTAACCGGTGGCGGTGGTGATATCAATTTTTTGAGTTACGAACAGAAAGTAATTGCTGACGGATTAATTGCTGACGGCCCCGATGAAATCCGCAAAGCAGTACGCAATGAAATAAAATATGGCAGCGACTGGATCAAATTATTAGTAACCGGCGCTTTTATGACAGCAGGTGATAATCCAAACAATGTTCATTTCACTGCTGAAGAATTAAAAGCTGCAGTGGAAGAAGCGGCAAAGAGAGACGTACCCGTGATGGCACATGCACATGCTGCCGAAGGAATAAAAATGGCAGTGAGAGCTGGCGTCCGCACTATAGAACATGGTTCTTTTATTGATGAAGAAGCAATGGATTTGATGGTACAACATGGAACATGGCTAATACCAACCTTTTCAATTCATCTTTATTTTGATGAAAAATTAGAGAGCAATGCGTCTTTGCAAAAAGCTATTGAGATCGGAAGAAAGACAAAAGAAAGCATGTACACCAATATGCGGATGGCTTTTAAGAAAGGGGTGAAGTTTGGTTTGGGTACAGATGATGTAGGATGGCCTGCTGGCTACTCTGCAAGAGAATTCGGGGAATACATAAAAATAGGAATGACACCGATGCAGGCAATACAATGCGCAACAAAGGTAAATGCCGAGATACTGAAAAAGGAAAAAGAAATTGGTACCGTCGAAGCAGGCAAACTGGCTGACCTGATTGCTGTGAGAGGAGATCCATTAAAAGATATCTCAGAATTACAGCGGGTGGAGTTTGTGATGATTGGAGGGAAAGTGGTAAAGAATGAAAAATAAAAATTGATCAACAGATGGAAATATAAAAAAGTTAATACAATAATTCAAATGGGTGTGCCATTATTTTTTACTTAACAGTTCCTGGTAAAATATGTCCAATAAAAAAAGTCTTCCCTCTCCCCTTACTATTTTAATGATGGTGATAGTGCTTGCAGCTATTTGTACCTGGTTGCTGCCTGCCGGTCAATACAGCAAGTTGTCATCCGATAACAACAAGTTTTTTGCCATCACTTCACCAGCGGGTTCGGTAAAGTTGCCATTTACGCAACAAACATTAGACAGTCTTTCCATAAAGATTTCTATCCAGAAATTTATCAATGGTGATATCCGGAAGCCCATATCGGTACCGGGCTCCTATCAAAAACTGGAGAAAAATCCACAGGGCTTTTTGAAAATTTTGCAGGCCCCTGTAAAAGGTATTATTGATAGTATTGACATCGCTCTATTTATCCTGATCATTGGCGGCTTTATGTATGTTTTCAATGAAACGGGGGCGATTGCTAAAGGCATTGAATACCTTTCTTACAGCATGAAAGGAAGAGAGCCGCTGCTCATGATTATACTTGTTTTTATTTTTTCATTCTTAAGATCCTCGTATGGAATGGAAGAAGAAGCGCTTGTATTTATTCCCATTTTAGTTCCACTATTTCTTGCTGCAGGTTATGATTTGCTGGTTCCCGTAGCCATTGTATTTGGAGGAACTACGGTTGGTGGTATTCCCGGCTTTTCAAATCCGTTTACCACCATTATCGCTTCCAATGCAGCTGGTATCAACTGGATGGATGGATTATATGAACGGTTGCTACTATGGGCGATCGTGACGCCACTAATGGCGTGGTACATTGTACGATACGCTGCCAAAGTAAAAAAAGATCCCAGCGCTTCACTGGTTTACAAAATTGATGGAGTAGTAAAACCGCCTTATGATATTACCGTAAAACAGCATACAGAAAACCCAACATTGGATCTTAAAACAAAAGCCCTGTTACTAATCTATATGCTCACATTTGTCAGCATGATCACGGGGATCGTATTATTAAACTGGTGGACATTGGAAATGTCTGCACTTTTCCTCGGGGCTTCCATCCTTGTGGCAGTCGTTTCAGGAATGAATGATAAAAAATTTGTTGGAGAATTTATTAAAGGTACGGAAAGCCTGCTCTCCGTTGCATTTATTGTCGGCGTTGCCAGGGGCGTAACGATCGTATTAAATGATGGTTATGTAAGTGATTCTATTCTTTTTTATGCATCAGGCCTGGTACAGCATCTTTCGCCGGCGATTTTCATCCTGGTATTACTGGTGTTTTACTTATTATTTTCTCTCTTTATCAGTTCTACGTCTGGAATGGCGGTACTAACGATGCCGATTATTGGCGCATTTGCAGTTATTGTAAATATACCGGGCCGGGAGATTGTAAACAGTTACCTGTACGGGATGAATATTATGTTCTTTATATCTCCTACCAACCTTATATTGCCTGCTCTGGCAATGGCAAATGTGAGCTATAAAGCATGGATGCGTTTTATTACTCCTTTGCTAATTATTTTCCTGGTTTTATGCGCTATATTCCTGGTAACAGGTATCAATATTTAAAATAAGTCAATGAGCAATCAAGCCGGCAACAAATCAACAGTGTCACTAAAAAGAGTTTTGGGTCTTTCGGCTCTCTTTGCAGTAACCATTGCCGGTGTATGCTCCCAATCCAGTTTTGTATCACTGCTGAATGGTGCAGGTACGGGAGGTGGTTCATTTTTTATTGCCATATTTATCGCATTCCTGCTTACACTTTGCTATGTGTTTTCCTATTTAGAACTGTCACTGATGATGCCGAAGGCTGGTGGCATCGGAACTTACACAGCAGTAGCAGGCGGGTATTTTATTTCCATTGGTGTGGTATTGGGTGGTTACTTAGCGGTAATACCTTTTGCAGGACCTGCAGAATTAATGTTGTTGGAACGGGTAGTAGGTACTGCATACCCTGGCGTATTCTCTCATCTTGGGTTGATGTTACTGCTATTATTAACTATCCTGAATCTTTTAGGCATCAACATATTTGCTTCTGTTCAAAATATAATTGTGTATACTTTATTCGTAACCCTTTTTGTGATTGGTGTTACAGGTTTGAAAGATGCTGATGCAAAAGGCGCAATACCTGCTGAAATATGGCAGCAACTGGAACATTCAGGTAGCAGTATTTTTTCTTTAGTGGTATTGGCACTTTGGTCTTTTGCAGGATTGGAGTTTGTGTGTCCCTTAATAGAAGAAACAAAACGGCCGGAAAAAAATATTCCAAAAGCAATGATTGCCGGGGCCATAATGCTCTTGGTTGTTTATTCTCTTATTGCATTTGCAGGAATGAGACAGATACCTTCAGCAATTTTGGGAAAGTCAGAAATTCCGCACTGGCTGCTGGTGGAGACGCTATTTGGTAAGGCCAGTGGCTTCGTGATTGTGGTTTTTGCTTTCACCGCCACTTCCTGCACTGCCAACAGCATTATTGCCAGTGTATCAAGGATGCTGTACGGCATGGCTAACCAGCAACAACTACCAGAAGTCTTTAAAAAAATACATCCCCGCTGGAATACACCCTGGGTTGGAATCTTGTTTGTGGCTGCACTGGTAGCTGTTCCCCTGGTCTTTTTATCCAACGCCAAAAATTTTATTTTCCTGATGCTGATTTCTGCCGCTACCTTATGGCTGATGGCCTATATCGTTGCTCATATCAACGTGATGGTATTGCGAAAAAAGTACCCGGCATTCATCAGGCCCTTTAAAACGCCGCTGTATCCATTGCCACAAATAATTGGTATTTTAGGAATGGGGTACGCTATATTAAATAATTCCCCGTCGCCTGAAATGACCATCAAGGTATATACGAATGCTGCATTGATAGTTGTCATCGTTTCCCTGTATTCATTTTTTTGGGTGAGATTTAAGATGAAGAAAAAATTATTTGAAACAGAATCGATTGATGAGGCCATTGCAGATTGATAAAATTTATTTAGTAAAAAAACTGCCAATAAAACCGAAAATGAAATATAGAATAACATGTTTACTACTGCTGGTGATTTGTTCTGTAACCATAACAGCCCAGGTGCCTGTAAGAGAAGAACCGAGGCATCATCCTGTTTTACAAAATAAATATATCCGGCTGCTGGATGTGTGGTTGCCTCCCGGCGATACTACGCTGTACCATATTCACGCAACCCCTTCCCTATTCATCATTCTTTCCAACACTGTCACTGGTTCACAAATAAAAGGTGGGCAATGGCAGCAGAACCGGTCAACAGCTGGCTATGCCTGGTTCCGCTCTTTTTTGAATGATACATTGATCCACCGCGTATGCAACATGGATACGGTAGTGTATCATGTGAATGATATTGAGATACTTTCTTCTTACAACACAAACAATGCACCCACTAAAAAAAAATTGCCCTTTACTTTGCTGTTTGAAAATGAAAGATCATTCGCATACCAAATAAAAAATATTACTTCAAACAAACAAATCATTAACAAGCGTGGGCCAATGATTGCTGAATTGGTTTCGGGTAATGCCATCTTTTTTCATAATACTACAACAAACGAAACCAAAGAAATAAAAGCAGGTGATTATTGCTATATAAAACCGGGCACTTCATTTTATTTTTCTGCGGCAGGAAAAGGAGAAATCAATTTGGTGCTTTTTGAAATAAAATAATAACCATTTCAAATGAGGCAACAGCAAAACAAACATTGCAGACACTGTAATATAAAACGGTATTTTTCTTACATTACTAAAAATTTATTATTACCATTATGACACATACCCGCCAGCTGGCTGCTATCATGTTTGCTGATATTGCCGGGTTTACGGCAATGATGGGAGCTGATGAAGCATTAGCCATGCAGCTCCGTGATAAACTAAAACAAAAATTAATTGCTGAAACCAGCCTGCACCGTGGCAGGATCATTAAGTTTAGCGGCGATGGTGCATTGTGCAGTTTTGAAAGTGCCGGTGAATGTGTAAGGGCTGCTATTGCGGTGCAATTAAATATGCAGGAAGAACCGGTGGTGCCGTTGCGTATTGGAATCCACCAGGCAGACGTAGTATTTGAAGATGGCGATGTGCACGGCGATGGTGTTAATATCGCTTCGAGGCTGGAATCTTTCGCTATTACCGGCAGCATTTTTATTTCCGCAAAAGTATACGATGACATAAAAAATCAAAACGATATTCAAACCACTTCAATGGGAAAATACCTGCTGAAGAATGTAAAAGATCCGGTAGAAATTTTTGCCATCAGCAATCCCGGGCTCAGGTTTCCTCATAATATTAAACTGGAAGGAAAGGGTGAAAAATATAAAGAACGCAAGTCATCCAAAAGCAGGATCGCCGGCTTGTTAAAATTAGTTGCATTGATTGTATTCCTGGCAGTCACCTGGTTTTTCCTGGTTAGCCCATGGATAAAAAAGCAACATGCACGGAATGAATTATTACCTGCCATTCAAAAATTAGTGAATGATAATTTTCATCCACCAACAGCAGCATTTGATATGGCAATGGAAGCGGAAAAATATATTCCAAAAGATTCTGCATTAACCAAACTATGGCCAATCCTGTCTACCGCAGTTTCAATAGAAACGGTACCAGCAGGTGCTGAAGTTTACTGGAAAGATTATGACAAACCGGGCACTGAATGGAGGCTTGCAGGTACCACACCATTGAAAGATGTGAGGTTTCCCCGCAGTTATCTAAGAATGGAAATAAGAAAAAAAGGATACCAAACCATTGAATATGCCGGCCCTGGTACCCACTGGAGATTAGGACCAGCTATTGCAAAACTAAAGTTAGATAAAGAAGGTACACTTCCCCCAAATATGGTAAGGGTTCCGGCAAAAAAAACAGATATTTATTTAACAGGGCTGGAGACTTATAGCGGGAAAGAAGTACCGGAGTTCTTAATGGATAAATATGAAGTGACCAACAAACAATTCAAAGCATTTGTTGATGCAGCCGGCTACACAAATAAATCGTTCTGGAAGAACGTAATTTATAAAGATGGAAAAGAAATTTCACTGGACGAAGCATTGGCAATGTTTGTTGATAAAACAGGCAGGCCTGGTCCGGCAAATTGGGAAGCTGGCACATATCCTGACGGGCAGGAGAATTTCCCGGTAACAGGTGTATCGTGGTATGAAGCCACTGCTTATGCCGCATATGCACAGAAACAATTGCCAACTGTTTTTCACTGGGGTGCAGTGGGGGAAATGTCCCGTACACAGTTTATTGTTCCACTCAATAATTTCAATGGCAAATCCACAACAGCGGTTGGCAGTAATGCCGGTTATAATACGTTTGGAATCTATGATCTTGCAGGCAACGCAAGAGAATGGTGTTCCAATGAAAGCAATGTAAAAGGCACCTACTTTATTTTGGGTGGTGGATGGAATGATCCCGTTTATGCATTTAATGACGGATACACACAACCAGCTTTAGACAGGAGTACCGCAAACGGGTTCCGTTGTATTAAAGCATTGCCGGGAGATACAGCGATGGCACAATTAATAAAACCGTTGTCAATGAGTTTCCGGGATTATACAAAAGAAAAACCGGTGGATGATAAAACCTTTGCTATTTACCTGCAGCAGTTTTTGTATGATAAAACTCCGCTGAATGCAAAAGTAGAATCAAAAATGGATGATGAATCCTGGACGGCTGAAAAAATTTCATTTGATGCAGGATACAATAATGAAAGAGCACAGGCATGGCTGTATCTTCCCAAAGACGCAAAACCACCTTACCAGACCGTATTGTTTTTCCCAGGTTCCGGCGATATTTATGCAACACAGTATGATCCGCTGTCCATCAACGGGCGTATTGATTTTATTTTAAAAAGCGGGAGAGCCCTTATCCGTCCCATTTATAAAGGTACTTTCGAGCGCCATGATGAACTCAAATCTGATTTACAGGAAGAAACTGTTTCATATAAAGATCATGTAATTATGTGGCGAAAGGATATTGGAAGAACCATTGATTACTTAGAGACCCGAAGTGATATTCAAAAAGATAAAATTGCATACCTCGGCTGGAGTTGGGGCGGGTTTATGGGTGGCATTTATCCAGCTATAGAAAAAAGAATAAAAGTAGTGGTGTTGAATGTGGGTGGCATGGAAATGGAAAAAGCATTGCCTGAGGCTGATCAAATAAATTTTTTACCCAGGGTTACACAACCAGTTCTGATGCTAAATGGAAAATATGATATGTTCTTCCCGGTTGAAACGTCACAAAAACCAATGTTTAATTTTTTGGGCACTCCAAAAGAGGACAAAAAAATTGTTGTATATGAGTCAGGTCATTTAGTTCCAAGGACGGATTTTGTAAAAGAAACATTGCAGTGGTATGACAAGTATCTTGGCCCGGTAAAATAACAGTATTGACCCGATTAAAGCCTTCTGTGCGTGCTTATTATTTTTTATTCTGCATAAATGCAGTTTACTATTCTTATTTAATGTAAGGATGAGTATTTTACCCACTAAATTTGTATCCTTAATTTTATTCCCATTTTGAAAAGATATTTAAATGTCTCAGTCCCGCCGGCTTGCAGCCATTATGTTTGTTGATATTGAAGGTTTCACTGCTTTGATGGGAGCAGATGAAGCCCAGGCAGTACAGCTTCGTGATAAACTGAAAAATAAATTGGCAGAAGAAACCCGGCTGCACGGGGGAAGAATCATTAAGTTTAGCGGCGATGGCGCATTGTGCAGTTTTGAAAGTGCCGGTGAATGTGTAAGGGCCTCCATTGCCATACAATTAAATATGCTGGAAAAACCGAATGTGCCGGTTCGCATTGGTATTCACCAGGCAGATGTAGTATTTGAAGAGGAAGAGGTGCATGGAGACGGCGTCAATATTGCTTCAAGGATTGAATCCTTTGCTATTGCCGGCGGCATTTTTATGTCTGCAAAAGTGTACGATGATATAAAGAATCAAAAAGATATTCAGACCACTTCACTGGGAAAGTATTTATTAAAAAATGTAAGAGAGCCGGTGGAACTATTTGCCGTCAGCAATCCTGGTATAAAAATTCCTCTCACTGACAACCTTAAAGGCAAGGGTAAAAAAGTGGAGCATAAATGTATACTCGTATTGCCATTTGTAAATATGAGTAATGACTCCGAACAGGAATATTTCAGCGATGGACTCACAGAAGAGCTTATTTCGAGCCTGGGGAGAATGAAAAATGTGAGAGTGATCTCACGAACCACTTCAATGAAATACAAAGGCACCAAAAAAGATATCAAAACGATCGGTATAGAAAACGAGGCGAGTTACATCGTGGAAGGAAGTGTAAGAAAGCATGAAAACAATCTCAGGATAACAGCGCAATTCCTGGATGCAAATCTTGATGTACAATTATGGACTGAAACCTACCGCGGTACTATGGATGATATTTTTGATATACAGGAACGAGTCGCCGTAAAAATTGTTGAAGCACTAAGGATACAACTTACCGGTGACGAAAGAAATACGCTTCATAAACGCTATACCGAAAACACGGAAGCTTACCAGCTGTACCTGCAGGGCCGTTATTTCTGGAATAAAAGAAATGAGAAGGGACTGACAGCTGCGCTAAGATATTTTGAAAAAGCAATCGAAAAAGACCCGGACTATGCATTGGCATGGGCCGGGGTTGCAGACACCTATAGTCTGATGGGAGAGTATACCAATATTTCCCGTAAAGTACTATTTCCAAAACAAATGGCAGCCGTAAACAAGGCACTGGAAATTGACAACCAGCTTGCAGAAGCTCATATCGCTTTAGCCATTTCATTGATGCTAAAAGAGTGGGATTGGGATAATGCTGCTAAAGAGTTCAGGATCGGGATCGAACTGAATCCCAACTATGCAACCGGTCATCACTGGTATGCAGAGTTACTATTGTTTATGGGCAATATTGCAGAAGCACACCAGGAAATACAATTGGCTGTTGAACTTGATCCTGTATCTGTTGGAATATTAAAAGACAATGGAATATTTTACTACTACACCCGGCAATACGACGAAGCCATTAACATGGGGATAAAAACACTGGAGCTTGATCCTGATTTTGTACCGGCTCACCGGCTTTTGTCACTTGCTTATGAAGGAAAGGGAATGTTTGAAAATTCAATTG
>Ga0097621_100003665_pt1 | contig 10617 bp, 8 predicted proteins | sample KBSMisM72_FD_73165 | JGI IMG/M metagenome (GOLD analysis project Ga0097621, IMG submission 73165) | Miscanthus rhizosphere microbial communities from Kellogg Biological Station, Michigan, USA - KBS Miscanthus M7-2 (version 2) (version 2) | ecosystem: Host-associated > Plants > Roots >... | reverse complement strand
CGCAGCACGTACGGCTGCAGTTTCACGAGATCGCAGACCTCAGACGCCTTGAACAGCGCGCGATTCGGAATCTCGATTGGCGCAGCGGCGGTGACGTCGGTCATCTCAGGCAAAATCGCTCGGAAAGTATAGCAGACGTTGCAGTTCGCGGCGCCGTTGACGACAAAAGTTTCGACCGGACACCGTTTCGCTTCGATCGTGCGACGCCGAGGCTGAGTCGTTGCACGCGAACGGTGACGCCCGCCCGCTTCATTCGACGGCCTGATGCAGCGATCGATCAGCGACCACCGTGATTTGCATGTCGCGCGCCTTGTTCGTCAGCCGCTGGACGAACGCCGACGCAAACCACTCCTGCAGCGCCGTCGACTTCTGCCGGGTGACGAAAATCTGCGTGATGCCATGGAGATGGGCGAAGTTCACGATGGTTTCAGCGGTGTCGGATCCTTGCAACACGCGCGTCTCGATGCGCAGACCACGAGCGAAGTTCAGGTTGCGCTCGAGGCTCTCGCGCTCCCCCGCCGCGAGATCGCTGACGTCGTCGCTCTTGGCGACGTACACCGCGAGACATTCCGCCCGCAGGTAGTCCGCCACGCGCCGCCCGCGCCGTACGAGTGCGGCACTCGAAGGATCTGGCGTCAGCACAAGCAGCAGCCGTTCCGTCGCAGTCGCAAGCGTCTCATCGGCCTCGCGCGGCGGTTCGTCCGGCAACCGGCTTTCGACCGAGTAGGCAGCCTGACGCATCGCCAGCTCGCGAAGCGCCACCAGCGTCGACTCCTTGAAGAAGTTCTGCAGCGCCGCTTGCGCGCGTTCAGGCTGGTAGACGACGCCGCGCGCGAGCCGGTTGAGCAGCGCCTGCGGCGTCAGATCGACCATCACGACTTCGTCCGCCTGCTTCAACAGCCAGTCGGGGACTGTCTCACGAACACGTACGCCCGTGCTGCTCCAGATCTGATCGTTCAAGCTCTCGACATGCTGCACGTTCATCGTCGTCGCCACGTCGATGCCGGCGTCGAGCAGCATCTGCACGTCCTCCCAGCGTTTCAACCGCGGCGAACCCGGGACATTCGTGTGCGGAAACTCGTCGACGACCGCGACTTCGGGATGCCGCTTTATGACGGCCTCGGTATCCATCTCTTCGAAGGGGCTGCCGCGATACTCGACGATCTTTCTCGGAATGATCTTCAGGCCTTCGGTGAGCGCGATCGTTTCTTTCCTCGCGTGCGGCTCGAAGTACCCGATGACGACATCCACACCGCGCGCCTTCAGCTCGCGCGCTTCGGTCAGCATCTGGTACGTCTTGCCGACGCCGGCGGCGTAGCCGAGAAAGATCTTCAGACGCCCGCGCCGAGGCGCTACGCCCGTCATTGCGGAAACACGCGGACGTCCATGCCTTCCGCGTCGGCAATCAGGCGATCGAGGGGCGTTCCACCGAGTCGATCCCGCCAGCCTCGCGGCCGGATGTGATGCCCGACGAAGATCTGCGTCACCCCATGCGTCCTCGCATATTCGAGGATCGTCGCGATCGGATCTTTGCCTTCGAGCGTCTCGACGTGCGCATGCTGCGCTTTCGCGAGCGTCACATTTCGCTCGAGGACCATGCGGTCCTCGTCGGTGAGGTTCTCCTGCATCACGTAGACGGCGAACAGCTCGCCGTGGAAGCGATCGACGTTCCGTCGACCGCTCGCCAGCATCTTCGCCGCGTTGGCTCTCGGCGTCATGCAGACGAGAATCCGCTCCTGCGTGCCCCACGACGACTGCACGCCGTGAAGGTGGAGATACTGCTCGAGCTGCCGGTCGACGACGTCCGCCGTGAGCAGCAGCGCTCGCTGTCGCAGCTGTGACAACTGCTGCGCCGGGATCCGTGTGTTGGTTTCCGCCGGCGCGTCGACGACGACCACTTCGTCGGCGCGGTCGATGAACGCCTGTGGGACGGTGTCGGTCCCGGTGCGACCGAGAACGCCGCGGACGAACTCCTGTTCTTCGCCGATGTATTCGAGGTTGATCGACGTCGTCACCGAGATCCCCGCCGCAAGCAGATCCTCGACGTCCTCGTATCGCTTCGCATGGCGGTTGCCATGCGGATGGTCGTACGCGAGTCCGTCGATCAGGCACACTTGCGGACGTCGGGCGAGCACTGCAGGGACGTCGATCATCGGCACGCTGTGGACTGCCTTTGTGGGGATGACTTCGAGTCCGCGCGTCGCCTGGAGAACGTCCGGCCCGGCGCCGCTTTGCATGGCGGCGACGACGACGTCGTCGCCGCGCTCGTGGCGGCGGCGTCCCTCGTCGAACAGCCGGAACGACTTGCCCACGCCCGAGGCGTAGCCGAGGAAGATTTTCAGCTGGCCGCGCTTCTTGGCGCGCTCCTCCGCTTCGATGCGGCGAAGCAGCGCCTCGGGGTCGCGTTGGCTCTCCACTCGGAGAACGTTACTTGCGCGGGAAGCGGGAGTCGAGGGCCAGGTTCACCTCGAGCACGTTGACGGTCGGCTCACCGAGGATTCCCCACGCGCGGCCCTCCGTGTGCGCTTCGACGACCGTCTGCATCTGTTCAACCGTCACCCCGCGTGCTTTGGCGACGCGCGCCGCCTGAATGAGCGCGTTCGCAGGGCTGATGTGGGGGTCGATCCCCGACGCCGACGCTGTCACCGCGTCCGCCGGAATCGGCACCTTCGAGGCGAACACGAGCGGGCTCTTGTCGTCTCCGAACGCCTTGATCAACTTCACGTCGTCCAGGTTGCCCTTGTCGTCCTTGAACTTGTCGAGCGGAATGGACGACTCGTAGGCGAGATCGTTGTCGACGCAGTAGTGGACGACGCGATCTTTGATGCCGTCGAAGTCGACGACTTCCTGCTTCGTCTTGTCGTCCATCTTCGTCGTGCCGTTCAGCAGCTTCGCGCTCGTCGGACCGAGGTTCGATCCCGCAGTGGCCGTCGGATCGTAGCCGCTGCCAGCTGAAGACGGCCGCGGATGGAAGTACTCGTCCTTCGTGAAGCTCTGCCCGATCAGCCGCGAGCCGATCACCTGGCCGTTCACGGTTATCAGGCTGCCGTTCGCCTGGTCGCGGAACGCGACCTGGGCGATCCCGGTGATGACCGCGGGATACAGAAGTCCCGTCAGCACGGTCATCACGATCATCATCAACAACGCTGGCTTTAGTTCTTTCAGCATGACTTTTTCTCACTTGCGGCGGGGCCCCACCCCCGCCGCGAACTTACGCTGAGCCTCGCGCTCACGGACGGCCTCTGCGTCCTCACCTACCCTGCCCATCCTGCCTACCCTGCCCATCCTGCCCATCCAGCCCATCCTGCCCTTCCCGCCCCTCGTATCCCCGTCACGCCAAATGCAACCATCCAAGGATCCTGTCGATCGCCCAGATCGCCGGGAACGGGGCGATTAAGCCGCCGATGCCGTAAACGAGCAAATTGCGGCGAAGCATCTGCGCCGCGCTCTGCGGACGGTACGTGACGCCGCGCAACGCCAGCGGCACAAGGGCGACGATGATCAGCGCGTTGAAGATCACCGCGGCGAGAATCGCGCTCGCCGGCGTGCGCAGGTACATGATGTTCAGCGTGTTGAGCGCCGGATATGTCGTCATGAACATCGCTGGAATGATGGCGAAGTACTTCGAAACATCATTCATTATCGAGAACGTCGTCAGCGCGCCGCGCGTGATGAGCAGCTGCTTGCCGATGGCGACGACTTCGATCAGCTTCGTCGGGTTGCTGTCGAGGTCGACCATGTTCCCCGCTTCGCGCGCAGCCGTCGTGCCGGTGTTCATCGCGAGACCGACGTCGGCCTGTGCGAGCGCGGGCGCGTCGTTCGTGCCGTCACCGGTCATCGCGATCATGCGACCGCCACCCTGTTCCTTCTTGATGTATTCAAGCTTGTCCTTCGGCGTCGCCTGCGCGAGGAAGTCGTCGACGCCGGCCTCGGACGCGATGGCTGCTGCCGTCAGCGGGTTGTCGCCGGTCACCATCACCGAGCGGATGCCCATCGCGCGCAGCTGCGCGATGCGCTCCTTCATCCCGAGCTTGACGATGTCTTTCAGGTGGATGATGCCGAGCAGCTTGGAGCCGTCCGCGACGGCGAGCGGCGTGCCGCCGGTGCGGGCGATCTTGTCCGACAGCTCCGTGAGGTCTACCGGCACACGCCCGCCCTGTTCCTTCACGAATCTGACGACGGCGTCGGTCGCGCCTTTCCGAAGCTGACGCCCTTCGATGTCGACGCCGCTCATCTTTGTATAGGCGGAGAACGGGATGAACTTCGCGTGATGCGCGGCGACCTCACGTCCGCGGAGCCGGTACTTCTCCTTGGCCAATACGACAATCGAACGTCCTTCGGGGGTCTCGTCCGCGAGGCTCGAGAGCTGCGCGGCGTCGGCGATTTCGCCTTCAGTGACGCCAGCGGCAGGGATGAACTCTACCGCCTGGCGGCTGCCGAGGGTGATCGTACCGGTCTTGTCGAGCAGCAGCGTGTTGACGTCTCCCGCGGCTTCAACGGCCTTGCCGCTCATCGCGAGCACGTTGTGCTGCATCACGCGGTCCATGCCGGCGATGCCGATGGCCGAAAGGAGTCCGCCAATCGTCGTCGGAATCAGACAGACGAGCAGCGCGACGTAGACCGCGATGGTCGGCGCGGCGCCCGCACCCGCCGAGTTGACGCTGTAGATCGCGTACGGCACCAGCGTCGCCACGGCGAACAGGAAAATGATCGTCAGACCAGCGATCAGGATGTTCAGCGCGATCTCGTTCGGCGTCTTCTGGCGTTCGGCGCCTTCGACGAGCGCAATCATGCGATCGAGGAACGTCTCGCCGGGGTTCGACGTGATTTTGATCTTGATCTGATCCGACAGCACGCGTGTGCCGCCGGTGACGGCACTGCGGTCGCCGCCCGACTCGCGGATGACCGGCGCGCTCTCGCCGGTGATGACGGCTTCGTCCACCGTCGCCACGCCTTCGATGACTTCGCCGTCGCCGGGAATCGTCTCTCCCGCGCCGCAGATCACGACGTCGCCTGCGCGGAGCGTGGACGACGACACTTGCTCGAGGCGACCGCTGTCACTCACCCGGTTGGCGATGGTGTCCGTCTTGGTCTTGCGCAGCGACTCGGCCTGCGCCTTGCCGCGTGCCTCGGCCATGGCTTCAGCGAACGTCGCGAACAACACGGTGAACCACAGCCACAGATCGATCTGCAGTTCGAATCCGATGTCGCCCTTGCCCGCCATCGCGTCCCGCACGAGGAACAGCAGAACGAGCGCGGCGCCCACCTCGACGACGAAGATGACGGGATTCTTCATCAGCGTCACCGGATTGAGCTTGATGAACGAATCCTTGAGCGCGCGCTGCAGAATCTCCGGATCGAACAGCGGACGCGCCCGTACGAGCTTCTTCGGGATGAGGCTCGACTCGTCCATGGACGACGGCGAGATCGGAGGGGTGACAGGCGGCGCAGTTAGAGTAGCCATAGCGAAAACACCTTGTCCTGATGCATCAGGAAGTGCTCGACGATCGGTCCGAGCGACAGCGCGGGAAAGAACGTCAGCGCGCCGATGACGATGACCGTTGCGACGAGCAGGCCGACAAAGAGCGGCCCGTGCGTCGGCAGGGTGCCGGCCGAGATCGGGACCACTTTCTTGCTCGCGAGGCTGCCGGCAATCGCGAGCGCCGGGATGATGAAGAGGAACCGGCCGAACAGCATGCAGATGCCACCGGCAAGGTCGTACCAGGGCGTGTTGACCGTGATCCCGGCGAAGGCGCTGCCGTTGTTCTCCGTCTGACTGGTGAACGCGTAGAGCACCTCGCTTAGTCCGTGCGGTCCTGCGTTGTTGATGTTCCCGATCGCGGGGCCGCCAGGATTCCAGTAGCCGCCTTTCGCGAACGGCAGGACGGTACTCGCCGCCGAGAATGCCAGGATGAAGAAGGCCGTCGCCAGTACGGCGAAGAGCGCCATCTTCACCTCTTTCTGCTGGATCTTCTTCCCGATGTATTCCGGCGTACGGCCGACCATGAGCCCCGCGATGAAGACGCCGAGCACCGCGTAGAGCAGCATGCCGTAGAGACCCGCGCCGACACCGCCGAAGATCACTTCGTCGGTCTGCATGTTGAACAGCGGCACCAGGCCGCCGATCGGCGTGTAGCTGTCGTGCATGCTGTTGACGGCGCCGGCACTGGCGTCGGTCGTCACGGTGGCAAACAGCGCCGACGCGGAAATCCCGAACCGCGTCTCCTTCCCTTCCATGTTGCCGCCGGCCTGCGTCGCCGTCGCCGCCTGTTCGATGCCCAGCTTCGCGAGCATCGGGTTGCCCGCCTGCTCCGCCGGATAAGCGACGAACACGCCGATGAGGAACATCACAGCCATCGCCCAGAAGAGCGCCCAACCCTGACGTGTGTCCTTCACCATGTGGCCGAACGTGTACGTCAGGCCAGCGCCGAGCACGAAGATGAGGAGGACTTGCAGCAGGTTCGTGAAAGGATTCGGACTCTCAAATGGGTGTGCCGAGTTCGCGTTGAAGAATCCGCCGCCGTTGGTGCCGAGCTGCTTGATCGCCTCTTGCGACGCGACCGGCCCCTGCGCGATCGTCTGCGTCGCGCCTTCGACCGTTTTCACCGCGGTATACGGATGCAGGTTCTGGATGCTGCCCTGCGACACGAACACGAGCGCGGCCACGATGGACAGCGGCAGCAGGATGTAGACCGTGCACCGCGTCAGGTCCACCCAGAAGTTGCCGATCTTGTCCGTCTCGTGCCGCGCGAAGCCGCGAATCAGCGCGATCGCGACGGCGATGCCGGCCCCCGCCGACACGAAGTTCTGCACGGCCAGCGCCGCCATTTGGACCAGGTAGCTCATCGCCGACTCGCCGCTGTACCACTGCCAGTTCGTGTTGCTCATGAAGCTCATCGCCGTGTTGAATCCCTGATCCGGACTCACCTGCGCGGCGCCGAAGCCCTGCGGGTTCAGCGGCAGCAGACCCTGCAGCCGCATCAACGCGTACGTGAACAGAAAGGCGAACAGACTGAACGCGAGCACCGACGCCGCGTAGACCGTCCATCGCTGCTCGTCCTTCTGGCGGATGCCGCAGACCTTGTACACGGCGACTTCGAGCGGCCGCAGCAGCGGATGCAGGAAGGTCCGCTCGCCAGAGAACAGGCGCGACATGAACAGCCCCACAGGCTTGGTCAGGGCGAGGATGATTCCGAAAAAGACGACGATCTGCAGAACGCCGATGCTCGTCATGACAGGCCTTCAGAACTTTTCTGGCTGGAACATCGCCCAGCCGAGATAGATGAGCAACAGAATCGAGACGACGGCGGAGACGATGTAATCGAACATGACAGATGCCCTCAGCCTTGAGCCCTCGGCCCTAAGCTCGATCGCATGCTTTCGTGATCCCCCAGAGGGCCACGAACCCGACAATCCCAATGGCGACGTAGAACAGATCAAGCATGAACGTGCTCCTTGTGATCGGAAGACGCGACGAGTACGACGAAATGGCCGGCGTTCTCGAGCGCGTGACGCCAGCGCTCGATGCGCGTCGGGAACCAGCTGTGGTGTCCGCCGATGACGACAATCGAGTGCGGATTGAACGCGAAGGGAATCGTCTTCATTTCGTCGCGGCACAGATACACACGCGCGCGCGTCGAGATGCCCTCTTCGACGAGCCGACTGGCAAAGGCCTCGCTCTCGATCGGCGACAGCCCGTCCGGGCGATCGACGTCGAGCTGGTGCGGCACCGTACGGAAATGCACGACGCGCAGCGGCACGCCCATCTTCGTCGCCAGATCGGCCGCAACGCGCGCCGCCCGCAATGTCTCATCGAAGCCGGTATAGATCACGGACACGGTGTCGGTCTGCATCGCCGGAGCTTTCCGCTGACCGGATTTGGTGGCCGGTTCGGCAGTCGTGACGGCCTGTTGGAGAAGTGGAGCCATGGTGTCCTCGTTGCCCTGACGCACAACGCCACTGTAAGAATCTGAGCCTTAGGAAGTCATTAGCCCCCTATTAGGATTCCGGCGTCGCGGCGTCCGGATCCCGGACTCAATCCGCATGCCGCAGCTGTCGGTCCGTCCGCGAGGTTTTGTTGGCGTTTGGCGCCAGGATGCGGCGCCGGGAATCAGTTCGCGGCGAGCTGGAGCCGGTAGCCGACCCACGGCTCGGTCAGGAGGTACGTCGGCGTCGAGGGATTCGGCTCAATCTTCTTGCGGAGCTGATTGACGAACACACGCAAGTAGTCGACCTGATCGCCGTAGTCGGGGCCCCACACGGCCTGCAGCAGCTCGCGATGCGAGAGCACTTTGTTGGCGTGCGTGACGAGATATCGCAACAGCTCGAACTCTTTCGGCGTCAAGCGCAGGTGCCTGCCCTTGACGACAAGTTGCCGCGTATCGAAGTCGACGTCGGCGGCACCGATCTTGAGGGAGCCGACCGGACCCTGCGTCCACGGCGTCCGGCGAAGCGCCGCCCGGATGCGTGCGAGCAATTCGGGCGCGTTGTACGGCTTGGTGACGTAGTCGTCGGCGCCGGCGTCGAGCGCAGCCACCTTGTCCTGTTCGCTGTCGCGCACCGTCAGCATGATGATGGCGATCTCAGATTGACTGCGGATCGCGTGACAGGCTTCGATTCCGCTCAAGCCCGGAAGGTTCATGTCGAGCAAGACGAGATCGAAGCGGTGCTCGCGCAGTTTCTCCAGCGCCGCGTCTCCGCTCTTCACATCGTCGACCTCGTAGCCCTGGCCGGTCAGCGTGACTCGCATGACGCGCCGGATTTGCGGGTCGTCGTCCACCACGAGAATTCGCCCGGCGCTCATGCGGACGAGCCCTTGTGTGGAAACGACAACGTGAAGGCCGTCCCATCCTTGGGCGTGCTCGTCACCTGGACGGCGCCGTTGTGTGCGCGCGCGATCTGCTGGACGATCGTGAGGCCCATCCCGGTCCCAGCGATGTGGCCGGCGGACGATCCTCTGTAGAAACGCTCAAACAGCCTCGCCTGATCGCGCTCGGAGATCGTCGAGCCCGAATTGCGGACGACCAGCGCGATGTCGCCGTTGCGGTGCGCCACGATCTCAATCGTGGACGTCTCGGGCGAGTACTTGAGCGCGTTGTCGAGCAGCTGCCGCAACGCGAGGCTGAGGAGATCGCGGTCGGCGTCAATGTCGAGATCGCCCGGCACGTGGTTGACGACGTGATGGCCGTCGAGGTGATACTCGAAGCGCTTCAGCGCCTCGTCGACGACGGTCGCAAGCCGATAGCGGCCGGGCCGTACCACGAAATCGCCGGCGTCGATCCGCAGCATCTGCACCGCGTCGGTGACGAGCGCGCCGAGGCGATCGGCCTCTTCGTCGATGATCGCGGCGAGCTCCTTCGTCCTCGGAGCCGACGAATCAGCGCTCAGCAGATCGCTCGACGCGGCCTTCATCGCCGTGAGCGGTGTCTTGAACTCGTGCGCCAGCGCGTCGAGCACGGTGGCGCGCAGCTCGCTGCTTTCGCGTGCCGCCTCGGCCCGCGCCGTGGCTTCGACCGCGCGGGTTCGCTCGAGCCCGATTGCGACGAGATTCGCCACCGACTGCAGGACCGTGTCGCTGAGCCGATGCTCGCTGACGGCGACGCTGCCGACCGGCGCACCGCCGAGCTGAATGGCGATGATTTCGATGTCTGACTCCTTGATGGATGCTCCTCTCCTGGCGACTTCACGCAGCCGCCCCTCGAGATCTTCGCGCGAGTCCGCGCCCCCCCACGCGACTTTGTCCGCGCGCTGATCGTAGATGCCGGCGGTCCGCAGCTCGAACGCATCAGCCACGTGACGGGCAATCTCGCCAGCCGTCGCGCCGCCGCGATCCGACAGGAGCAACGCGCGGCTCAACGCGTACAGCCGCTCGAGGTCGCGCTGTCTCGCAGCAGCGTCGAGTTCGCGCCGACGCGCGCGGCCCGACAACTGGCTCGCGACAATCGCCGTCGCCAGGAACGCGACAAAGGCCACCCAGTTCTGCGGATCCGCAATGGTGAACGTGCCGACAGGCGGCAGGAAGAAGAAGTTGAAACACAACACCGCGACGACCGACGCCGTCGTCGCCTCGGCCAGCCCCCAGGTCGCGACGAGCAGGATCGCAATGAGATAAGTGAGCGCGACAGTCGTAGGGTTGACGTGCAGGACCGCCGAGTACAGGGCGGTGATGACCAGAACGGTACCAATCGCGACGGCGTACCGTCCGATGGCGAACATGTGACGCACGGTGAGCATGAGGCTAGTCGCACGAAGGCGGCATGGTCAATGCTGCCCAACAGATCCTGCAGCGCGGTCTGCTGTTCAGCGCCGAAGCAGGAAGAGAAGTGCGAAGAACAACGCCACAGGGGCCAGCAGCGCCGCGACGACCAGTTGCGTAACCACCCACGCCTGCGACCGCAGCTTGACTCGGCGCAGACGGCCTGCCCGCCCGGTGACGATCACTCGATCGGGGCATTCGAGGTCCGCTCTCAAGTCCGCCGCGCTGCGATACCGATCGTTTGAGTCGCGCGCGAGCGCGTGCAGCACGATCTCCTCGACGGCGGTTGTCACCGACGGGTTGTGCACTCGCGGCGCGATGGGATCGCCGACAAGTCGCGCCTTCGTCAACGAATACATGTC
>Ga0097621_100003663_pt1 | contig 10617 bp, 8 predicted proteins | sample KBSMisM72_FD_73165 | JGI IMG/M metagenome (GOLD analysis project Ga0097621, IMG submission 73165) | Miscanthus rhizosphere microbial communities from Kellogg Biological Station, Michigan, USA - KBS Miscanthus M7-2 (version 2) (version 2) | ecosystem: Host-associated > Plants > Roots >... | reverse complement strand
ACCAGCGAATGGCCGACGCCGCCGCGATAAATGTGCGAGCCATCCGTACCGGTGTAGACCGTACACGTCCACGGGCGTTCTTCCGGATGCGCGCGCATGTAGCTTTCGATCTCCGCCATCAGCTGAGCGAACAGCGCAGCGCGCGCTGCGTGCGGCGTCTGCAACGTGCGCGTGATTGCCGCGGCGAGCATGGGATCGGCGGCAGAGGTCACTACGCCGGAGACGAGAGGTTGTTCTGTCGAAGTCATTGGCAGCAAGCGTAACGTACAACGTGGAACGCGAAAACGATTCGCCGAGCTCGTTGCGGCGCCATTGCAGCGTGGGGCCACGCGCGACAATTGTGCCTTGCGCCGGCGATCACTTTCGGCGCGTGCTCTTGAAGTAGGTCGCAGCGGTCAGCGCAAGCATTTCATCCAGGCGCCCCGGACGGCGCATGCGCTCGAGCCACCAGTTGAGCGCCGCGCCTTGTTCATCGGTGCGCCACGCAAGGTAGAACGTTTCCTTGGCTCGAGGTTCTGCGACACGTTTTTCGACAAGACGGCCTGCATCGATCGCCGATCGGGCGTACGGTTCGGGCATGTAACCGAAACCGAGGCCGGCCATTTGAAATGCATACTTGCTGAAGATGTCGGGCACGGTCAGCGTATCCTGACCGAACAACAAGCCAACCGTGCGCGGAGCCAGTCGCTGCGCCGAGTCGGCAGCGGCGACGGCGCGATGCGCGCGCAGCTCGGCCTTGTCCAACGGTTTGCGTGCGCGCGCCAACGGATGGTCGGGAGCGACCACGAAGACAAAGGGCACGGAACCCAGCGGCTCGGCAATGTAGCCGCCACCGGAAGGACCTTCGCCGGCGACGCCGATGGCCAGGTCCACGCGGCGGTCGAGCAAGGCCTCCCATGAACCCGACAGTGTGTCCTGTATGACGCGCAGCCGTGTGCTGTCGGCAACTTGATAGAAGTCGCGGATATCGTCGGTGAGCACCGAAGGCGCCAGCAGCGACTCAAGGCCGATCGTCAGCTGCGTTTCCCAACCCGAAGCGACACGGCGCACGCGATGTTCGAGGTCCTGCGCCGCCTTCAACAGATAGCGGCCTTCCTTCAGCAACTCCCTGCCGGCAGGCGTAAGGCTGATGCGAGGACCGGCACGCTCGAACAGGGTGACGCCGAGATCCTCTTCGAGCTTCGCCACCGCATACGAAATCGTCGACGGCACGCGATGCAGCTCCGTCGATGCCGCCGCAATGGAACCGCGCCGGTCGATCGCGTCGAGAACCTGCAGGCCTTCGAGGCTGATTTTCAACATTCGAAATTATCGATGATAGGCACGCAAATTATCCGCTTTTTGTTTCGGGCGTTCAGGTTCATGATGCCTCCCATCGAAGCGTAGCAAGGTTTTTCTTCCAGTCAATAGATTCCATCGGTCCATCGACGAATTCGTTGATTGACTCACAAAGCCCGCTCCGACCCCTCACAAATCAGGAGTCATGTCATGAAAGTCGTACTGTTTGGCGCCACCGGCAAGTCCGGCACCCGTCTTCTCAACGAACTTGTTTCACGCGGCCATGAAGTTACCGCCGTTGCCCGCGACACCAGCAAGCTGTCGGCCACGTCGAACGTCAAGGTCAAGCAGGATGATCTGAGCGATGCGCGCCGCACCGCCGAGGTTATCCGCGGTGCCGATGCGGTGATCAGCGCCTACGCGCCGCCCGCCGAGCGTACCGACGACCTGATCGGAGTGACGCAGCGCCAAGTGGAAGCAGTGCGCCGCGCCGGTGTCGATCGCTTGCTCGTGGTCGGCGGCGCCGGTGGACTGGAAGTCGCGCCGGGCGTGTCGCTGATCGACTCCGGGCATCTGCCGGCACCGTACCTGCCGATCGCCACCTCGCACGTCAAGGCACTGGACGTGCTGCGCAACTCGGACGTCAACTGGACCTATGTCGCACCGGCCGCGTATTTCGAACCCGGCACGCGCACCGGTAAATTCCGCGTCGGCAGCGACGAACTGATCACTGGCGCGAACGGCGAAAGCCGCATCTCGATGGAAGACTATGCGATTGCGATGGTCGATGAACTCGAGAAAGGCGCCAACCGTCGCAAGCGCGTTTCGGTAGGCTACTGAGCTGGACCTCTGGCGGCCGCACAAGAGGTGCGGCCGCGAGGCAATACGAAATCGAAGGAGGCATTGCGTGCACACCATCAGACGGGCAAACGAGAGAGGAGCAGTGGACTTCGGCTGGCTGCAAAGCCGGCACACGTTTTCTTTTGGGCACTATCAAGACGCCAAGCACATGGGCTTTGGACCGTTGCGCGTCATCAATGAAGATCGCGTGGCGCCGGGTCAAGGGTTCGGCAAGCACCCGCATCAGGACATGGAGATTCTTTCCTGGGTGCTGTCGGGCACGCTCGAGCACAAGGACAGCCTGGGCACCGGCGCGCAGATTCGCCCCGGCGAATTGCAGCGCATGAGCGCCGGCACCGGCGTGACGCACTCGGAGTTCAACGCATCGAGCAGCGAGCCGGTGCACTTCCTGCAGATCTGGATCCTGCCGGAACGCAAGGGACTGGATGCCGGATACGAGCAGCGCGCTTTTTCGCCGGAAGAGCTGACGGACCAATGGCATATCATTGCCTCCGGCAAACAGGGCGACGCGGCGGTGAAGATTCACCAGGACGTGGACCTGTACGCAACGCGCCTGAGCGCTGGTCGCGAACTGATTCACGACACGGCGCGCGAGCGCAAGCTCTGGTTGCAGATCACGCGCGGTGAGGTCGAAGCGGGAACCGAGACGCTGCGCGCGGGCGATGGTATGGCCTTGACCGATACGGCTTCTTTGCGCGTGCGCGCCAAAAGCGACACGGACGCGCTCTTGTTCGATATGGCGGCGTAACTTCGCCGGTCGCGTATCGGCCCAGGGTATGCGACGGAGCGCCGCTTGCTGGTGACGACGTTTGGTGACGAGAGCTTGCACGCAAGAAATGCGGTCACGAATTTGATAGCGACGCGTTGTGCGCGCGGCGACACTCTGGCCATGGAATGCATCGTGCACAGAGTTTCTCCGAATGCGCATCTGGACCTGCAATCGCAGGTCGAGACCGGCGGTCATGTCCATCTGCTTGTTTGCGCCGCGGGATCGACGGCCGATGTGCCGGCCGGCCTGGTCGGGATCTGGTGGCCGATGCATGGATCGCTGCTGGTATCGACGTCGTTGGCATCGACCTCTGGCGTGAAGGTGGCGCTCGATCGTGGGCAGGTCTTCGTGTCGGATTCGCAGCATGGCCATCTCGTCCAGTCGCTGGGCTCGGCGGCAGCGCTTGGAATAGTCGCCAGGCAGGAACAGTTTGCTCGATTGAGCGCCATCCAGTGCTGCGAATCCGCCACGCCGGGTCCGACGATGTTTCCTGCGATGCACGATGCCAATGTGCTGGTGCGCCGCCTGCTCGCGGAACTCGCGCGAAGTTCGGCTGAGATCTGCGGGACGCTTGGCGTGGCAATGCAGTTTCGTCTCGCCACGGTGATCAACGAACTGCAGCGGCCACTGGAAGCGTTGATCGCCAGGTGCCCGGGACGAAGCCTGGCGCGCAAGCGCGCGGTGTTCCTGCGACTGCAACGAGTGCGCAATTTCCTGTCGTTTTCCACGGAACCCGATCTGGACATGCGCACGATGGCGTTGAGCGTCAACTATTCCGTATGGCGGTTCATCAAGGTGTACATGACGGTTTTCGGCGAGACTCCCTACGCCAATGTCTCCCGTTGCCGGTTGGAGCGCGCACAGGGACTCTTGCAGCAAAGCCTGCGTGGGGTTGCAGAGATTGCGCAGCAGGCAGGCTATGGGAATCGCGCCACATTGACGCGCGCGATGAAGCGTCGCTGCGGAGTCTCCGCCACGCAACTCAAGCGCCGCAACGGCGACGCGCGTGCCTGATCCGGATATGCGCGGCGAACGCATACCTTTCAGTCTCAGCAGCATTCGTGCCGCGCGTGACCTGCGCTCCGGAGCGCAACGCGACGCGATTCGACTCGCGCTGGGAATATCCAGTCAACGCATGCGCAAGATCGAGTCGATCTTTGCAGAAGTGCCCGACGCGGTGCTGGCGCGCATAGAGCGCTTGTTCGATGAGCGGGAAAGGCTGCGACAAATGGTCTCCACACTGTTGCACAGCAACCGCGGCTGAGCGCGATCGCGGACCAGCAGCAATTGCGCGGCTCGTTTTGGTCCTTGCATTGGCACTGCAGGCGGCCCTGTTTTTTCGTGCCGCATGCACGCATGCTTGTTGCGTCGTGCCGCGTGACTAACAGCACAAGCAAGCGCAACAACGTGGTGCGACGATCCGTTCATCTGGTCTCGCACGCACGCATGGACAATCTGACGATCAATCGCCCCGAGACCCGCTCGAGCCGTTCTCCATTCGATACCATCGGCCAGGATGCACGCGCGCGCGCGAACGCAGTTGATGCCGGGTCGGACCTGGTCATCGAGCTGACGCCGGTCGAACGGATTTTCCTGCGCACCCCCTTGTTGGGCATAGGCGAATACAAGTGCCGGCCGGACCATCCGCAATTCAGCGGCGGCGGTCCGGAAGCGTGTCCCTATATCGTGTTTTCGCGATCCAGCGTGCGCCTGTTGCCGAATCGCGGGCCAAAGGAAGTCTGCACGCCCGTGACGGTCAATCTGCTGGACGTCGGCGACAGTTACGAGCGTCAGGCGGTGAGCGCGGATGGCGCAAATTGTGAGTGGATCGCGATTTCGCCGACACTGCTCAGGGAAATCGCTGGCTTCGTTTCCGCCGACTTGCGCGATCGTTCCGCCAGCGTCTTTCGGCGTTGCGTGGCGCCGATCTCGGCACGCACGTTTCTTGCGCAACGCATGTTCTTTTCGGCCGTTCGCGCTTCGACGCAGCTCGACGCGCTGGCTGTCGAGGAGGCCACCATGGCGCTCGTCGAAGCGGCCCTTCGCGAAGCGTTACTGTTCGACCCACAGCACGCGTCGAGCGCAGGCGGCGTGCCGCGCAAGAACGGCGCGCGCGCGCGCGAGCTGGTCGAAGCAGCCAAGGCAATTCTTTCGCGCGAATGCTGGAGCAATCTGTCGGTCACCGAAATTGCCGCGCGCGTGCACTGTTCGCCGGCCTATCTTTCGCGCACGTTCTCGCGGCTGAGCGGATTGACCCTGCATGAGTACCAGCAGCAGATTCGCTTGCGCGCTTCGCTCGATCTGCTCGCCGAAGGCCGCTTCAACGGCGCCGGCATCGCCTCGCAGCTCGGCTTCGCCAGCCACAGCCATTTTACCGACGTCTTCCACCGCTGCTTCGGCGTGACGCCGCGCGCGTTCGCAAGATCCGCGTCCCTGGCGAAGCTGGCCGAAATGCACCAGTTTCTCGATGCACGGAAGTCCGCTTGACGTGCAGCGCAGGCATCGGCCTACCACACGCGCGCGCGCTCCTCTTCGGCAAGGTACAGCTTGTCCTGCGCCGCGACCCGAAACGCCGAATACCATGCGTCGATATGCGGCAGCGGCCCGTTGATGCGCAGGTATGGCGGAGCGTTGCTGCCCGTGGCGATCTGGTTGCGCGTGAAGTCGATGGAAAATTTCGCGCGCCACATCTGCGCGCGCCCGAGAAAGAATCGTTGCTCCGGCGTATAGCCGTCCAGCGTCGCCGGACGATTGTTCTTGATGGAAGCCAGATAGGCATCCAAAGCCAACTGAATGCCTTCGATGTCGTCGAACGCTTCGTTCGCCACGAGCACGCCCTTGATGTGCAGCCCGGGTAGCGGCTCCTGTTTGCTGTAGCGCTCGGCGATTTTCCGCGTCGCATTTTGCAGACGGGCGTATTCCTCGGGACGCAGCCATGGCTGCAGTCGGCCATCGGCATCGTAGCTCACGCCATCGGTATCGAACGCAGCCATCATGTTCGCGCCGATGACCGTGCCGACGGCACCATAGTTGACCGCACTGTCGGCGCCCGTATCGAAGAACGGCGGAACCAGCAACGCCGCGGGAATTTCCACGGAATTCGTCGTTGCAACATAGCCGTACTGTGGATAGAACGGCGCCAAGATCCACTCCGTGCGGTCGACTGGCCTGCCCAGGCTCGACACCTTGGAGTGCCATGCGTACGTGGCCGCACGCGAGACGTTGCCGTAGAAGTCGTCCTCTCGGACATCGAGTCCGGCATAGTCGTCGAAGTGGTCGGGGTAGCCGACCTTGACGCTCATCTTCGCGAGCTTCTCGCCGGCGGCCTTGCGGCTTGTGTCGCTCAGCCAGGTGTTGCTCGCCAGGCGCGCATCGAGTGCGGTTCTCATGCCTTCGGCCATGCCAACAGCCATTGCTTTCGCTTCCGGTGACGCATAGCGTTCCACATAGATTCTGCCCAAGGCATCTGGCAGGCAGGTCTCGATCCATTTCTCCGCCGCGAACGAGCGATCGGGACTGGCGCGCAATCCCTGCTGAACCTTCTCGGAGAACTCCGCATGCGCGGAACCCAACGCCGCATTCAAGCGCTGCGCGTTGATGTGAGCCGCGGCGAACGCTTGGCGTGCCTTGATGGTGGGCAGCGGAGTTCTTGCGTAAATGGCCGCGATGCGGGCAAACGCAGGCGGTGCATCGATCACCAGGTCCGCGCGCGCCGGCAGCTCCGCGCCGCGCAGGAATTCTTCCCAGGAAAAGGCGGGCGCCAGCATCTGCAGCCTTGCGAACGTGATGGCGTTGTGGGTGGCCTTGCTGTCGCGAATGCGCTCTTGCGTCCAGCTCGCCTGGGCAATGCGTGTCTCGAACTCGACGATTGCCTGCGCGTTCTGCTCTGGTCGAGGCCAGTCGATCAGCGTCAGCACACGAGCGACATGCTTTTCGTAGGCTTGCTTGATGTCGACGAGTTTTTCATCGACATAGTATTCCGGTCCCGGCAGCAGCAGGCCGCCTTGACCGATGTAGATGACGTTTCTGGTTGGATCCGCGCGATCCTGCGCGACGTCGAGGGTGAACACGCTGCTTGACGGAGTGACGCGAGCGGTCGTGGCGCGTACGGTACCCGGTCCGGCCATGCGGCCCTGCAGCCGGGCCATGCTGCGGTGATCTCGCGTGGCGCGAATCGCATCGAGTTCCACCGCGAGTGGTGCGAAGCCGCGCGATTCAATTGTCGCGGTGTCCATTGCCGAACGGTAGAACACGGCAAGTTTCGAGTCGCCGGAGAGCTTTGCGAGCAACTGCGCCAGATCGGTTGCCGCCTTGATTCTCACATCGCGCCAATACGCCGCGTTTGGTGCCGCCGGGCCAAGCTCGGTGTGCGCGAACCAATGTCCATTCTGAAACATCGCGAAGTCGTCGCCTGGCTTGATGTTCGAATCCTGATCGGCGAGGTCGACACCCCACGCGCCAGTCGCCGGGTTCGCGGCGATCGCGAGTGCGCTGGCGAGATTGACTGATAGGAAAACCAGGATTTGCACGGCGCGAAATTTGGATTTCATGGCTTCCCTCGAGATGTGGATTGGCCGTCACCATAGGAAGGCCGCCGCAGGCATCCAACGACCACTTTGCGGCAATCGCGCGGAGCCATTTTGCTGAATGAAGCTGCGAAGCGGCCTGGAAAAATGTCTATCAGGAGCATGTCGTGTTTTCGGACCCGGAAAGGCAACGGGTTGCTGAAAAATGCGGAATTGGTCGTAAACCTGATAGCGACCTCGGTGCGGCCGGCCCAAGCTAACCATCATTCAATTCCGCGGGGCAGGGCATGCACGATTATTTCTTGAGGTTGCGCGCGTCGATGCTCGTTGCAGTGCTCATGGCGCTGATTGCGCACCCGTCTGCTCGGGCAGACGAATTGCAGATCCATCAGGCAGCCATGCTGCTGCAGGCACAGCACAACGACGAAGCGATCAAGCTGCTCAAGGCAGTGCTGGCTCGCGAACCGGACAACTACAACGTGCTGCGCATGCTCAGCCGCGCCCACATCCTGGCCAAGCAGGATGATCAGGCATTGCCGATCCTGACGAAATTGCTGGCCCTGCACCCGGATGCGCCGCGCGAAATGCTCGACGTGGCCGCCATTCGCCTCAAGCAGCACGACAAGGACGTTGCTTTCGGCTGGCTGCAGAAGGTGGCTGCCACGCAGCGCTTCGACATGACCAGCATCGAGTTCGATCCGCGCTTCGACGAGTTGCACGGCGACGCGCGATTTGCCGGACTGCTGCAGGCGCCGGACGCATCTTCCAAACCGTTCGTCGAGGACGTCAAGATCATCGGCGAATGGGACGGAGAAGGCGCGCACGATCAGTTCGGCTGGATCGCACGCAGCCTGGGAGATGTCGATGGGGACGGCGTTGCGGACTTCGTCACGTCGGCACCGACCAGGAAGATCGGCGGCGATGATGCCGGCAAGGTATACGTGTACTCGACGCGATCAAAAAAGCTGCTCTGGTCGGTCGATGGTCACCCTGGCGATCAGCTTGGTTCGGGACTGGAGTCCGCGAGAGACGTCGACGGCGACGGTGTTCAGGATGTGATTGCGAGCGCGCCGAATCACGACAAGGCATTCGTTTATTCCGGCAAGGATGGCCATACGCTGTTGACGTTGAGTGGGGAGTCCGCCGGCGATACGTTCGGCAATCACGTCTCCTCGGTGGGGGACATCGATGGCGATGGACGTGCCGACGTGATCGTCGGCGCGCCGGGCAACAATGCCAAGGGCAAGGGTGCTGGCAGTGCCTATGTCTACTCCGGCAAGGATGGCCACCTGTTGCTTGCACTCAGGGGCGAACGCGAGGGCGACGGGTTCGGCAGCGCGGTGTCCGGCTATTCCGATCCAAAGAATCACTTCATCGTGGTTGGTGCGCCAGGCGCTGGCGCTCACAAGACCGGGCGTGTCTATGTCTATACAAGTCTTTCGGAAAAACCGAAGTTCATTTTCGATTCCGACGAAACCGGGCGGCAACTGGGCTACATGTTCGTGTCGGTGCTCGGCGATGTCGACGGAGACGGCGTGCCTGACGTGTTTGCCTCCGATTGGAACAACGATTCCGCGGGGCCGGCAGCGGGCAGGGTATACGTGTATTCGGGGAAAACTGGCAAGCGAATTCATGTCCTCAGCGGCGACAGCGCCGGCGAAGGTTTTGGAACGACCGAATCGATCGCCGGCGACGTCGATGGCGATGGCGCAGCGGATCTGATCGTCGGCTCCTGGCAGTATTCCGCCGACGCCATCTCGGGCGGCAAGGCGCGCCTATATTCCGGGAAGACCGGCAAGCTGCTGCGCGCCTACACAAGCCGTGTTCCGGGCGAAACGTTTGGATTCGATGCCGTCGGCCTCGGCGATGTAGACGGCGATGGCAGCGTCGATTTCCTGATTACCTCAGGATGGAGTCCGGTGCACGGATATCACTCGGGCCGCGTCTTCATCATCTCCAGTGGCATCGCCGTGCACGAGCGCTTTCCTGGAACGTCGGAACACTGAGCGTTGCGCAGCGCGGCCCACCGCGGGCTATCCGTGCATCCGCACTGTGTAAACCGCAGTGCGAGGTTTGGCGCGTTTTCTCATTGCCCGGGCGATGTCCGGAAACTGCCAACGCGAGCCGCGCATGAACGCGGCGCATCGAGTCGCCAGAACGCATCGCGATCGCTGCGGTGCGGCCGGCAAACGGCGACGCGAAAGTTGGAAAACGAAAGACGACAACTCTGTCACGCAAACTGGCCAACTTGTGTTTTCACCAAACATTTACCGCGTTCTAGACTTCCTTTCGCGCTCGCAACATTCGATTGCGAGCGAGTAGCTGTCCCGTTTAGCCATACATAACAGTTGCTGGAGAATGCAATGAGATTCGACCTGAACAGACTTTCATCGGCGGTTCGCCTGGCGTTGTCGCTGGGTACGGCCGTTACGGCGGCTTCCGTGACCGCCTACGCGCAGGATGCGGAACCGAAGGACCAGAAGAGCCAGGCTCTGGATACGATCGTGGTGACGGGTTCCAATATCCGACGCGTCGATATCGAAACGGCCAACCCCGTCGTCACCATCGACCGTGCCGCGATCCAGCAATCGGGCAAGCTGACGCTGGGCGATCTCGTGCAGGATCTGCCGGCCGTTACCGGGCCGGTGTTGAATCCGCGCGTGAACAATGGTGGCGGCACAGGTGCGTCCACCATCTCGCTGCGCGGCCTCGGCGCCGCGCGCACGTTGGTGCTGGTCAACGGCCACCGCATCAACAACGGCGACGTCAACTCGATTCCGGCCAACGCCATCGAGCGCATTGAAGTCCTGACCGACGGTGCGTCCTCGGTGTACGGTTCGGATGCCGTCGGCGGCGTCGTCAACTTCATCCTGCGCAGCAACTATCAAGGTGCCGAGTTTCAGACCGACTATGGCATCTCCGACCGCGATGATGGTCAGCGCCAGGGTTATCACTTCTTCTTCGGCCAGAGCACCGACAAGGGCTCGATCATGGCCGGCATCGACTACAACAAGTTCGATGCCGTGCTGGCGGCAAATCGCGAATTCTCCAAGACTGCGCTGTACTACTACTACGGTGCCGGACATCCGCAGGGTTCCAGCCGCACCCCGTTCAACCAGGTGCAACTGCCGGCCAACCTGAAGGCGCAGTTCGGTTGCGGTTCGGTCAGCAAGATCTCGCTCA
>Ga0097621_100003662_pt1 | contig 10618 bp, 8 predicted proteins | sample KBSMisM72_FD_73165 | JGI IMG/M metagenome (GOLD analysis project Ga0097621, IMG submission 73165) | Miscanthus rhizosphere microbial communities from Kellogg Biological Station, Michigan, USA - KBS Miscanthus M7-2 (version 2) (version 2) | ecosystem: Host-associated > Plants > Roots >... | reverse complement strand
TATCATTCGAGTAGAATCTAACGGATATTGTCAATTGAGTCGTTAACTAGCTGCGCACCCTCGTTGAAGCTAAAGCCGTATAAAACCGATCAACGTTACTTATCCACAGGGTATAATGCAGCCGTCCTCAATAGGTAACAGATCCTGATGGCCCAGAAGCCCGATAAAGAAAAGCACATCGTATTCATGAATTCAGGCGGCATTTGTGCCTTCCCGAAGTGTGGTGCCAAGCTCGTTGAAGACCCCACACCCGAAGATGATGCAGCCATAGTGGGCGAAGTAGCTCATATTGTCGCAGACAGCAGACAAGGACCACGTGGCAGAGAGACCTTGAGCGCTGAGGATAGACAAAAACATACGAATCTCATTCTGTTATGCCGAAAGCACCATAGGATTGTTGATTTACAGGTCAACACCTACAGTGTCGCAGTTCTCCGACAAATGAAGCTAGACCACGAAGCTTGGGTAAGTCGTCAGCTAACCAAGGAGCAGCGCCAGCAACCGAATAAGTTGAAACATGAGAAGATTCAAAGCACCTTGCTCCGCATTACCCACCTACCTCAAGCTGTATTTGGCGCTCCTTGTGGCTTTGGGGCAAGTGAACGTGACGAAGTGAAAGAAAGAATCGTTTATCGACCGCGTACCAGCGATAACGATCCATACGAATATGCTCCCTTCTATTTGATGGATAACAAGCTCTTTGCTTTCCAAAACCTCCAACAGCAAAATCCATTTTCGGCGGTCATAGATTCGACCAAGGTTAGACAATACCGATCCACGGAAATGTGGGCAGACCCGGATTGGCGGCGCGTTTACGTCGCCCTACTCAATGGTTCGTTATACAAACATGCGGGCAGACTGGACGTTCGTTATCTCCCAGAACACAAGCGGTTCTATTTCCCAGTGTTGGAGGAAGGCGTTGAAAGAAGCGTGCTCTACCGTTCACCGAATCGAGACGAACAAGAAAGACAAGTAGCTTGGGAACCAAAGTTCAAACATAGCGGCGAAGGAAAGGGTTACTGGTTTCATCTTGCTTCGAGGCTAAGTTTTCATCAGATGGACGACAAGCAGTGGTTTCTCTCAATCCGACCAGAGCGACATCTGACTGAAGATGGAACTACGGAGCTACCACCGGAAAAAATTGGCCGACGAGTAACGCGAATCAAAGCGAGGATGTTTAACGACATCTATTTCAATGAAATAGTTTTTTGGCGTGATTATTTGTCTCAAGGGCAACCCAGATTCGTTTTTGATTACGGGAGCCAAAAGGCAGTTATCGATGCGCAACTTGTTACCTTCGATGTAGATTGGATTGGTATTGAAGGAGATGAAAAGCCATTCAAGAATGAAGTTTATCCAGAAGATTTGTTTACGCTCTCTCAGAGAGAAGAATCAATTGCTGGTGAAGAACTTGATTGGGACGAACTAACAGACGAGGATGAAGAAGTACAAGACGAAGACACTGAAGTCTCGTTCTAAGATTTTACCTTTAGAACTCGACGCCGCGAGGACCGCTACTCTGTGGCTGGAAGAGCCTCAACTTCTTTTTGCAGATGGGAAAACTCATCCTGATCCTAAAGTCGGCATTCCTTTGTATGGACCGCGTTCTTTAGGGACCAATCGGCACAAAAAAGAGATTCACATAGGCTTTATTGGAACTGCTGAGTCAGTAGCCAACGCTCAGGAGTTTCTTACTGAATGTTGTGACGGGGTAAGTGGAGACGAAGATACAGCACCGTTTCCAGGATTCAAATACGACCGAGGATTCTATTCGGATCTTCTAATGGACAACAAAATAATCGAACCCATCACCCGGCAAGAGAGCTTGGACATATTATCAATTAGGAGGACTAGACAGAGATTCGAAACTTTCCTCACTCTTTTGGAGGACAAACTAAGAATACTCACTCGGAAAGACTATCCACTGGATTACATCTTTCTAGTTCTATCAAAAGAGCTTTATCAAAATTGTCGTGTAACGGACTATTTTGAGAAGGGTCTAGGTGCAGTACATAGGGACTTAAGACGAGCGTTCAAGAGTTCGGCTATGCAATTTCTGAAGCCAACACAAATCTTGCAGGAAACAACTACATTAGGAATATCGGGCCGAAAGCAGTTGGACCATAAGGCTAAAATAGCTTGGAATCTGATGACGGGTCTTTATTTCAAGGTCGAAGGACTGCCTTGGGGACCAACCGCACTAGCGCCCGATAGTTGCTTTATTGGAATAAGCTTCTACCGTCCATTAGGTGAATCATCATTACTAAGAGCAAGTGTGGTCCAAGCCTTCGACGAAAATGGCGACGGATTAATTCTGCGTGGGCAGGATTTTCAATGGGATGAAGCAAAGGATGGCAAAAGCCCGCATTTAACAGAAGAGTTAGCAGGGGAATTGATTGAAAAAGTTCTTGAAAAATATCAACAAGAAAGAGGCGTCTTACCACAGCGCGTTGTTGTTCACAAAACCTCACGTTATCTTCCCGCCGAAAGAATTGGATTTGAAAGTGCTCTAAAGAAGGTTAGTCGGTACGATTTGCTTTCACTATCGCCTAGTAGTGATGTCCGACTCTTAAGATTAGGAAAATATCCACCGCTCCGCGGAACCGCACTTAATGTTGGTAAAGTCGCGTACCTTTATACTAACGGTTACATTCCGATACTCGGTGAATATCCACACGGACACGTTCCATCTCCGCTTCAAATTACAGACCATGTAGGCGACACACCACTAAAGCAAATTCTTCATGAGAGTCTAATACTGACCAAGATGAACTGGAATTCAGCCGACTTCAGCGGGCTGAAACCTATTACTCTTAGATTTGCTCATTTGGTTGGAGACATCTTAAGAGAGGTGCCGAGAGACCGAGACCCTGAACCCAAGTACAAATTCTACATGTAAGATTGCAATCGGCGTCGGTGCAGAAGAAAATTTCCAAGCCCTGTTTGAAGGAAGAGGATGTACTATGAGCGACCTAAATGAAATGAGAGTGAAAGAACTCGATATTCATGGATTCCGATCGCTGAAAGATGTGAGTTGGAATCCCGGAAATCTGAACCTTGTGATAGGGCCAAACGGCAGTGGCAAATCCAACCTGCTTCGATTCCTAGAGCTAATCTCAGTCTCGGCTCAGGGCAAGTTGGGAAAGTATATCCAATCTCTCGGTGGCATGGAGCCTATCGTTTGGGATGGCCGAGCATCAGCAATATCATTCACCATCAAAACTGAGCCCGTTGGCCAGAACAACGGTCCCGAACACTACGAACTTGAACTTGCTCGCCTTGGCACGAAGAGCTCATATCGAATTCCTCGTGAGCTGCTTGCAAATTATGCCAAGGTGAGATCGAAAGAGAAGTCCCAACCGTTCAAGTTCTTGGAACGAACGGAGTACTCGGCGGTCGTATTTGATGACTCAGAACGAGCTTTGGTGGCGCCACCCGAAACTGTTTCGGAACAAGAGACACTACTCTCTGTTGCCACTGGGCCATTCGTCAATAATCGGAACGTTCCCTTATTTCAAAAGCAGTTGGCCTCTATCGCTGTTTATCACGATCTCCATGTCAATCTTGACGCGGTAATTAGGCAACCGGCGGTGTCGCGAGAAGAGAGAAGGGTTGATCCAGATGGACAAAATCTCATCCCAGTTCTTCATACTCTCTACACAGGCGACCGGGATTTTAAGAAGAACATCAACGATGCTATGCGGGCTGCTTTTGGTGACGACTTTGAGGAATTAGTTTTTCCGCCGGCGGCCGATCAGAGAATTCAGTTACGCGTCAGGTGGAAGACTTTAAAGCGGGAACAGTCGGCGGCGGATCTTTCTGACGGGACTTTACGATTCCTCTTTCTGCTCACAGTCCTGGCAAGCCCCTCGCCCGCACCTGTGATCGCGATTGATGAACCCGAGACGGGGCTTCATCCTTCAATGCTACCAATCGTTTCTGAATATGCCGTAGACGCCTCCTTACGAGCTCAAGTAATCTTAACGACCCACTCGCCCCAACTCCTTGATGCCTTTACGGAGACGAAGGCGACCACAACAGTGGTGAAATGGAATGAAGGGGCAACGACACTTGAGATATTAAACAGCGAACGACTGGCTTATTGGCTCAAAGAATATACGTTAGGGTCTCTCTTTAAATCCGGTGAATTAGAGGAAATGGTTTGAAATTCATTCTCTTCGTCGAAGGCTACTCGGAAAAGAAGGCGCTGCCCGCATTTCTGAAAAGGTGGTTGGATCGTCAACTACCGCAAAGAGTGGGACTGAAGATAGTGCGTTTTGAGGGCTGGGGTGATTACAACAGAGAGGTCTCTAAAAAAGCACGCGTTCATCTGAATTCACCGGGAAGCGAAGATATCATTGCGATTATCGGACTCATAGATCTCTATGGACCCGATATTTATCCCGGTCATCTAACCACGGCAAAAGAAAAATACGATTGGGGGAAAGAGGATTTTGAGAAACGAGTTGGTAATTCGAGATTCCGTCATTTTTTTGCGGTTCATGAAACCGAAGCGTGGCTGTTAAGCGACCCCACATTGTTTCCTGCGGATGTGCGCACTGGGTTCCCCGGGAGAGTCACGCAACCTGAGACGGTTAATTTTGACGAACCTCCGGCAAAATTGTTGGAGAGACTATACAAAGCTCGGCTGAAACAGACGTATAAGAAAGTTACGCATGGAAAAGAACTCTTTGACAAGCTTGATCCCAATACTGCCTATGCCCACTGTCCTCGGCTCAGAGAACTTCTCGACGAGATGTTAAAGCTTGCTGGAGCCGCATTGTCTGCTAGCGGGTCTGAAACATGAAATCACGCGAACGCGACGTCAACCACCGTTTGGGCGATTGCCACCTTACGGGATTGTCAAGTCTTCCGAGTACGCAACCGTCCGAAACGAAGAGGCGTTCACCTTTCACCAGAGGAGAACCTCATATCGGTGAGGAGCTCGAAAAAAACCGGAATCTCTAGTAACCCGTTCTACTTTGCGCATTAGGTGACATTTCAACTTGGGCTTAACACCTGCCTAAAGCTTCCTAAAACTTCCTTGACTTTTCTGCACTCGAAGTAATATCGTGCGTGCGCTACGCGCTATTAAAGTTGGCGGTTCTCACTTGTGCTCACAGCCAGACCGCCGCAACCCCAGGCTTTGGCTGCACTCTGACCTCGTTCTACTGATAATTCAATGCCTGGGTTGGTGCTAATTCCTATGAGACTCGGAGCACTTGCCTATTTAGCACTCGGTTGGACTGTGATGACGAGTGCGGTCAACTTTGCCAGACCCCCGGATTATACGCAGAACACAAAGCCACGTAAAAAGAGAGTCAGACAATGTCCGGCCAAACCTTTCGAAGCTGGCTGCGAACTTCCATTTCCTAATGGGATTCTTCGTGAGATAGATCGAGTCTGTCCAAAAGAAGGGGTTTGCACGACTGGGCGTAATACACGATTGCAGAATGAGATTAAAAACAATTTTTGCGCCAAAGGACCAGCGGTTGAAATCGGAATAGCGTCGCTTGATCAATTACAAACTGTCGTCGATCAGATGGTTTCTAAACGTCAGTTTAGCTATGGGAAAGGTCACGTCCCACCGAAACCGGCCGAGCGAGTCAAACTACGCTCACTTCCAACCGTAGATGTGCACAATCAACCGGTTATGTTGAGCGAGGGCTCGCTCGTGACGTTTGAGGGCTTTGTTTTGGAGGCCAAACACGATTACTCATTTCCGTTGCTCTCCCACGGGGAGAGAGAGAACTGTAACAACCCGGCCCTTGAATGGAATGACATTCACATTTCTCTGGGAGACACTCCTACCGCAGCCGAATGCACAAGCGTTACAGCCAAAATCAGCCCGCACTTCAGACCCGCCTCGTGGGAACGAATTGACTCAAATCGCGTTACTGCCGAATTTGTGATCAAGCCTCTTCCCGTTAAACAGTTGAGAATAAAAGTTACAGGTCAACTATTTTTTGACGGCAGTCATTTGCCAAGACCCTGTCAAATTCCGAAGAGAAGGACCTCTTGGGAGATTCATCCGGTCTACGCCATAGAAGTATTCGATCCGGCATTGGATAAGTTCGTCGACTTCGACGATTGGGCAAAGACAAGTAAGCAGTGAATAGGAGGTATTTGTCATGGCATTACCCTCAGACTTCAATTCGGCTCTCGCAACGGTCGAACAAATGGGAATACTGAACGAGGACCCACAAACAATCGAAAACCGGCTGGCCCTATCAGTGCAGCACGCCGCACTTAGCACGGGGCAAAGAGATATGAGCGACCTTGGAATAGGAGATTGGACGCTTGGCGTAATCCGAAGACTGAAACTAGCGATTCATAGAGAGATATGCGATCCGGAAAAGAAAACGATTAAAGAAGATTACAAGAGTCTTCTTGATATGGGGCTGAGCAACCAAGGCATAACAGCAGTGTCCGTGGTCGTAACGGGTGTCGTTTCAGCTATCAATCCCGCCTTCGCTGTTTCTAACGTCGTCATCTTTCTCTCAATTTGGGTGCTGAAAAGAGGACTTGCTCACTTGTGCAGCGACCCCGTTTAGATACGTGGGAGGTTGACTATGCCCGGAATGGGAACAGCAATCTTCAAGCTAACAATCGAGGATGCCGGGAATGGCAACTTTGATGTGCACGCCGACGACGCTAAAGATCAGGCGATGCGCATTACGCTGGCCGTAAGTCCTTCAATCACGGAGTTGATAACGCGGCTACACGATCGCGGCGCCTTGGGCTTTCTGAGTTTTCTGGCGCAGGAACAGGCCTGCACGACTATTGGCGAGTTCCTTTTCAAAAACTTCTTTGTCGGACCGGTTTTACAAGGCTACCGGGATTACCGGTTACGCAACCACACGGAACCTCGAATCGCGCTGCAATTGCCGCCCTCGCTTTACTATCTCCCGTGGGAGGTACTTCGGGATCCGCAGGAGAATTATGGTCAGTTTCTGTCAGTACAGGGATCGGTGATTCGATACGATGTCCAATCGCGACCGGAAAGTACCCTGTATGCCGATGAGCAGCAGTCTGCCAACTACCTCTTCCTGGTGGCAAGTACCGAGGAGAGGCCCATTGGGCCGTACGAGCCGGAAGGTCACGGCTTCATAAATTTCCTACAAGTAGCTCCGGCGACATATAGAAATTTCGGAACTCGACTCACAAGAAGTCAGCCGTTTGCTTTGGTATTCTTTGGTCACGGTAATCTCAAACAAGATCAAGGGTATCTGATCTTCTCTATGGAGCAGTGGCGGCGATTTCGGAAAATCTATGTTGCGGATCCCAAAGCCGGATACGCAGTCGGCAATGACTTGGGTGCGATAAAGAATCTGCGCATCGCGTACATTTTTGCTTGCGAGAGCGCATGGGCCACTCAAGTGACGTCATTTGACAACAGTATCACCGGCGCGATCCTTCAGCGGAGCGGTCTCGCCTATGTTGTAGGGGCTCAAACGCCCATAGATTTCTTTGCCGCCCAGGAGTTTTTTGAGAGTACGTTGGGAGCACTCGAGGATGGATTTCCATTGGATCTTGCCTTGTCACAGGGCCGTAGAGACGTGCGATCCATGGATCCTAACGATGCGATTCGCAGTGTTAGTTACCGGGATTGGTGGGTGCCCGTACTTTACGCGAGAACCACGAATTTCGACGTTTTCCCTAAGAAGGAAAGCATTCCGGTGCAACGCGAACGTCCCGCGGAAAGCTCCGGCGAATCAGTCGGATACTTCTCCGCACTAAAAAACTCCGCAGAACGTTTGTTTCACTCAGATAATGAATCGTCGAAAGATATCTTTAAGCCCAGGAGCTAAAATGGATACTCCAAAAACCGCCGATGACAATTCGTCACAGGTATCCAAAGCCTCCAAACCACTCGGACAAGTACTGTGTTTTGTTAGCGCCAAAGGCGGGACTGGTAAGACAGTTCTGTCCGCTGTAACAGCTTATACTTTATTGCAGTCGGGAATGCGCGTAGTCACAATTGATACAGACTTCTCGACGCGAGGACTTTCTCTATTTCTCTTAGGCAGCGTTCTGGACTCTTACGAACTTCAGATTCAAAGCAAACACTGTCTCGCTGATTCAATACTTGAAGAGATCTCTGTCGACGATGTAACGCCGCTCACTATTGTTCGCGGCTCAATAGAATACAACGTGGTGATTTCGAATAAGGACGTATGGCGCGGAGGTGTGCCAGACGAACGTTTTCTTGGTGGTTCGCCCTGGCCAACGGAAAGAAATGCAAGCCCAACGGAGTACTTCAAATACCTACGGCAACTCTGCGAACGCCTAAGAAAAGACTATGACTACGTGATAATAGATACGCGCGGCGGTTACGATTTCACAAGTGCGGCGCCGGCAACGATCGCCGATGGGTATGTCGTAATAGTCGAGGCTGATCGCGTATCCATTGAGCAGGTCAGTGGTTTTAAGAAGAAGATTGACGAATACGCTTCCTCCTCGGAACATTTCAGCGATATACGTCCAGCTGTTCTAAAAGGGTTTATCGTAAACAAGGCTCTCTTTTCGGTTGATGACAACGTTTTTCCTGAAGCTTTAGCCCGTGAATATAATTCGAAGACGTTCGGTGTTATACCGGCTGATAGAGACGTCATTCGCGCTTACCAAAAGAAAGACATTCCTCAAGAGAAGTTCCCAGATTCTGATTTCTCTTATTTCAGTTTACAAACTACGGAGCGGTTGATCTCGCCTGAGTACAACTGGCCCACCGGCAATGCGGACCGATTCTACAAGTTCTTCTCGAGAATCCGTTCGCAATGGACCGCGCGGAAGAGGACTGAGTTTTTTCAACAAGCCCTCACCCCGATCTTGTTAATTGTTTTCGCGGTCTCTTCCGCCATTTTCTATCTGTTTTTCAAGCGGAACTTTGCCGGTTACTCTCTGCCCGCTTTTTACGTCGCCTCGGCACTTTTTGTTTTGCTTGCAGCAATTGGCGCTATGTTCAGTACCTTATCATTCATGCGACAGAAACAAGCCACACCGTTTCGTCGTAAACTCGTTGCTGTCGTGTTTGGCGTGTTATTGTTCGGTCTCTTTTACTTGACGGCGATTGATGTCCCGAGGACCTTTTCCCAAGGACCGTTATTGCAAAGAATTCGCGACAGAGATCAAACCATTGCTTCCCAAGACGAAAAAATCAACGAGCTTTCGCGTCAAGCATCTGATGCTAATACCGAGAGCCAGTTTCTGCGGGCCGATAGGGATCAAGCCACGAAAAATCTAGTTGAGTGCCAGAATCAAATGAACGACCTTCAGAACCAAATAGCCAACTTGAAAACGCAGGCAGCTAATATCAAAAGAGATCGTGACTCTGCTCAAAGTGCCTTATCAAGCTCTCAACAGGAGGCACAGAATCTGCGGGTAGGACTCGCCGACTGTCAACGTAAGTGTAGATGAGTTGACCAGCCTCAATAATTACGGTCCAAACCAGCCTTCATGGCGATTTAACTTGGTCGAATGCCGAGGAGTCCGTCAAAGACCTTCAGCCAGTTGCGATCTTATTGTTGAGAATGTTGCGCACCTTGTCGAGAGTTTTCTCAGTCAGGTTGTAATACCGGTAGCTCATATTGACGCTGCTGTGCCCCAAAAGGCGAGCAAGCTCCGGTAACTCAACTCCGCTGTTTGCCATTTCTGTAGCAAACGCGTGACGTACAGAATAAAACATGCGGGTGCCTTCGGGAACCCCAGCTTCAGAGTAGGCCGCCTTCCACAGCTTTCGCAAATTGACCATTGCTTGTTCAAACACCAGTGCATCAGGATTATTGTTCTTTCGTTGGAGTCGTAGTTTCAACAACTCTTTCTTCAACCGGCTCGTCATTGGCACCGGCCACTGCTGCTTGTTCTTACGTTTATAGGCTGTGACGATGATCAGTTCTTCGTCAAAATAGACATCTTGCCATCGAAGGTGGTCCAGCAAACTGGACCGCCGAACACCAGTGTCCATCACCGCTATAAAGATCGGCAGCGTGTGAATGCGTTCCGGGGTGTTGAGTGCTTCCATGACCCGCTGAGCTTCCTGCTCAGTCATTGCGCGAGTTGCGATAGCGGAAGGGGTTTCAGCCGCCGTCTGGATCAAATCTGGTCTACCGCTGAATGGATTCTCTGTTAGCCACTTCTTGCGAATTGCCATGTTGAACAAAGCGCGTGCTGTCGACAACTGACGATGCACCGTAGCGAGTTCAACTTTGCGACACCCTCTGAAGCCGTTAATGCGAGCCACTTTGAAGTGTTCAAGCAAATCGCCATCTATTTTCCGTATGTCTTTGTCGCCAAAGAACCGGACCAGTTGATCAAGCACGCTATGCGCCTTTTTAGCGCCTCGTATGCCAGAGATGACAGCACCGTTCGAGTCGTAAGATGCTTCCATATAACGCGTCGTCTTGGCATACTCAACTAGCTGTCGGAAAGTTATCTTACCTGCTACCAGTTCGGTCGGACCTTTTTCTAGTAGCTCAGTTTCCAGCTTAACCATCAGAGTCTTCGCATCTGTTTTGGTGTTGATTTCGGAATGACGTAATAGCTCTCTTTTATTACCGTTGTTGTCTTCGTAGCGAATGCGTGCGTACCACCTGCCATTGATCTTGCGTGTGGTGCGGCT
>Ga0097621_100003661_pt1 | contig 10619 bp, 7 predicted proteins | sample KBSMisM72_FD_73165 | JGI IMG/M metagenome (GOLD analysis project Ga0097621, IMG submission 73165) | Miscanthus rhizosphere microbial communities from Kellogg Biological Station, Michigan, USA - KBS Miscanthus M7-2 (version 2) (version 2) | ecosystem: Host-associated > Plants > Roots >... | reverse complement strand
CAACGGTTTTTTCCAGGTTGATCTTAGTAATTTATCATGTTTGTCGGAAGAAGGGCTATTTTGTTGATAAAAAATATTGAATAGCTCGTCCTTCCTATTTTTGAGAAAGCTTATTTTTATTTTTGTAAATTTTATAATTACTATTTTGAGTATTATTTGTCCAGAAATATTTTCTTGAAATATAGAGGTGGATTTTGGGGTTCCGCTATTAGGAGCTGGACACTTCGCTTTTAATTTTTCCCTGTATTAGTTTTTATTGTGGGTACCGTTTTAAGTGGATTTTTTACAACTTTTGAGGTAAATATAAGTACCATAAGATAAAAAGGTGAATTTTTTTAATAGGTTCTCTTTACTTAATAATTGTTATTTTTTCATCATTCTTTTACTATGTTTCTCAACAGACCCTGCCTTTTCACACTATAAATATTATGCTGTCCCTTTTTTTTGTATCCACTGCATGGTCTCTAAAATTTTGATGGGATCATAAGTGGGAGAAGTAGGGGGCTAATATTTTTCTTTTAATACAAGGATTAAAAATGACTCTTTAGTATAAATCTATTATAGCCCTCTTCCAAAGGGAAGATAATGGGGTTTATATTCCTGGCATTATTTTTTTATATACTTTATACTATATTTTTCTCCTCTCTTTTTATTTTAAAATTTGGACATGTCCGAGTTAAAAATCAATTTGTTGGTGGGGGTGTGTACTCAGATTTCTTAGTGGGGGTAATTTTCCTACCTCTTTGATCTTTTTTAAATTTTTCTTTTCTCCCTTGAGGTGTGAGTTTGTCTGGTGTAATAATTTTTTTTATGGGATTGTGTTTATTTATGACAATTATTGTTATTAATTTATTAAAAATTCCTTACACTGCCCATTTAGTGGGTAGAGGGGAGAGATTTTTAATGAGAATGTTCTTTTTCTTTATTCATATTTTGGGGGAAGTAATAAAACCTCTTTCCTTGACTCTGCGATTAGGGATTAATTTAATGTTTGGTCATATAATACTAAAAATACTTTTTATTTTTTTCAGGGGGTTGGGTTTATTTTTTATAGTTCCTTTCATTTTTTTTGAGCTAGGTGTGTTTTTGATTCAATCATTTGTTTTTACTTTTCTTTTAAAATTGTATTTAATAGAGTAACTTGGAGTAGTATAAAAAGTACCCTTGTCTCATACACAAGGAGTGGCATCACCCTCCATTAGTCCCCTTTATTATAGGGTCGTATTGGGTTAAAATTGTGTAGAGTCACGCCCTCGAGTAGAGAAACTTACGGTGAAGAAAAGTCTTATAATCTTTGAACCTTATTGGTTTTAATAATGTCTCGTACCAGCTTTAGCGGTTACACGATGATGAGTGATACCATTTTACTTCCCAATTTTTTTCACTAGATATTGGTGCCCATCTGGCTTTATTTTAATATGATCGCCTGGTTGAATAAATCGTGATCAAAAGTTTAGAAATAAACAGTTAGTAATTATTTAGCCAAATAAGTTTGTGAAATAAAAATAAGTAATAAAAAAGGAATAGAGACCCTTGTATTCTTGTTGAGATAAATGAGAGAGTAAAGTCATATTTGAATGTTTAAAGGAGGGTGTGTATGGATAAGATAGAGGGGGCTAGCATCTTATTATTTGGTGAATCCTCTGTTGCAACTCCTGTGGGTTGAAAGGTCTCACTTTTACCCTACCTCTCTCTTCGGAGTTTTGGGCTTAGGCACATTATTGAAGGATGGATTGTGAGTATTGATTAAACCCCTTCCCCCTGGAGGGATGATTTCTCGAGTAATGACTGTAGTTAGTGAACTACCCACCGGGTAGGGTTTCTTATTATTAAAATTTACCCTTTCAAGTGTAAATTTTTATTAGATGGTACTTAGGTAAATACATTGGATATACGGGAGGAAGGTGTTAGTAACAGAACTGAAATTTGCTCCTATCTCCTGATGCGGGGTTGAGTCAATAATAGTGACCAAATTAGTCTTTGGTTAAAACATTGGGGATGTACTCTAGAGTAATCTGATCTTTATGGTTGGGTGAAGTTCTTTTAATCCATCAACTACTCATCGTCCATCAAGGTCTCGTAATAGAGAGTTAAGTTGTAGTAAGGTCTCTGTTCTAGAAAGAGTAGATAGGTTCGAACTTTAGTTTAAGAAAAATGTCTCTCTTCAAAAGAGAAGTTTAAGTGTTTGTTTAATAAAATTTGAAAATTGTTTAAGAATGCTTCTTATTTAAATAGATTTACTCATGGAGTGTAATTAAAAAACCCATTTAAAGTTTAGGTAAATTATTAGTTGTATATAATAGTAATACTGAATTTTAGTTTAGATATTAAGCTGGGTTTAATATTATTTAAAAAAAATAGTGAAAAACACTATTGAAAGAAAAAATCTTTTATAACTTGTTATCTTAAACAAGTAAAATCTTTTAAAATTATTAATTAATTTTGTAGAGTGTAAAAATAAACCAAATTTATATTTTAAACTCAGTGTCCGCTCAGAATGTTTTTTAGAAACTCAGCAGGGGATTTCTTTTGCGATGTCTGCACAATGGTTTAAACTAAATTGCCTTTTTAGCGTGAGAAAACTAAAGTAGCAAAATAGATAGCAACTTTTATTGATTGCGAGTATGAATGGCGTGTGTATACATAAAGGGATTGGGGAGATTATAATAGGCCACCAAGACGGGTGTTCTGTAAAATATATAAATATGAATTTAAGTTTAAGTTAAAAATTACTTTTTTATAAATAACCAAGAAAAGTCTTCAGAAACTATATTCTTTTCATTGGTCAATGGGTATTCTTCTTTGTTGAAGGGGTACGCCACCCAGGAAGGAAGAATTTATTTGGGGCAAATTATTAAATAATTCTTTATTACTAGTTAATTTATTTATAATAGTTACTCTGGAGATAACAGGATTACAATTTCTTTTAGATTCATGATCATAAAGATTGTGAAGAGATAGAAATGTTTTACTTCGATGTTGTCTTACTCTAGAGCCCCTGTATTATTTTATAGAAGCTGGGGTAGGTTGATTTTGTTCAAATAAAAAAAGAGTATTTGAGATTAGTTTAATTCGACGTAAGTCAGAGTGGTTTACCTGGTATTTATATTAATTATAGGTGGAGCATCAGTACGAAAGGAACCTTCCATAATAAGAAAATTAAAAATTAATAGGCGAGTAGTTTTATTTATAATTAGGGTGTTTGGTTTGATTTTGGGATTAATTTTGATTTTATTACAATTATTTTTAAGTTTTTCTCTAATAAAAAAAAGGAGCTCTTTTGAGTGTGGTTTTTCAAGAATAGGGAGAATTAATACTAATTACAGTTTGTATTTTTTTATTCTGTTGCTTGTATTTATTTTGTTTGATTTAGAGGTTATTTTACTTTTAAGTTTTTTATACGGGAGGTCCTTGAGATTAATAGTTTTTTTTTTTATAATACTTTTTATTTTTAGAACATACTATTTAGAAGTACATATAAATAAAATCGTTTGAGGGGTTTAAATAGGGGCCCGGGGTCAAAAATCTTTAGAAAATGTAGGTACTGAAAATATTTCTCTAAATTATATGGATAATATATTTATTAAATTAATATTTAATGAGGGACTGAAATAAATAGTGTAGACTTGGCGTTCTATTTTTTCATTACATTGATGGGGGTATAATAAGTATTGCTATGGGTATTTGTACAAATAAAATATTTCTTTCATACTTCTAATCTTTTTTACTGTTGTTACAATAAATATGACGGTGTTATTTTCTGTGAGTTTAATATTGTTTCTTTTAAAAACACAATATGTAGTCTTTTTATTTATTTTCTTCTTAATCTGTATTGTAATTATTTTTTACTCTAAGTTCTACATAAGGGATTGGTTGTCTTACTATTATTTTATACTTTTTTGTTTTATGTTTGTAATGATAATATTAATTATAAGAGTGGAGGGTTTAAATTTTATTTTATTTTGAGATCTCTTGGGTCTAAGTAGATTTTTTTTAGTTATTTACTATAGAAATTGAGATAGAATAAGAGGGGGTTTAAATACACTACTTTGTAATCACTTGGGAGATTTTTTTTTAATTCTTTTTATATATTTTATATTACAAAATTTTTACACTATTTGTGCTCTAGTAATGGGCTATATACTTATTACTTCCTTTACCAAGAGTGCACAACTTCCTTTTTCTGCTTGACTTCCTATAGCAATGTCTGCTCCAACTCCTGTGAGTTCTCTAGTACATAGTAGGACTCTGGTAACAGGGGGTTTATTTTTAATATTTATTTACTATTTCTTAAATAATAGATTATTCTTTTTTACAATGAGATTGATAACTTATTTTTTAAGGGGATTTTTTGCTATTTTTGAGAAAGATATAAAAAAAATAGTTGCTATAAGAACACTCTCTCAGATCTCCTTTTGTATATTTATTGTTATTTTAATTTATTTTGTATGTTCTTTTAGACACATGATAACACATGCAATTTTTAAGAGAACTCTCTTTATACAGGTGGGGGTGATAATTTATTATACACTGGGAAGACAAGAATCTCGGGTAATAAAAAATATAGGATTTATTTTTCAACTAATGACATTGGTTTCTGTTTTTTCTCTTTGTGGTTTAATATTCTTGAGGGGGGTGTTTAGAAAAGACCTCTTCCTTTTAGCTGAAAGAGGAATAAGACAAGGAATATTTTTTTTTATACTATTTTTTATTTGTGTTTCTTTTACTTTTTATTATTCTTTTCAACTGTTGAGTGGTTTATTGGTGTTTTCTGGGGGGTTAATTTTAAGATTAAATTCAATCACCTCAATTTTTATGTACTTATTTGTTTTGTTAGGGGGTTTAGTTATTAATTATTTTTTGTTTTTTTCTATTTATTTGGAAATTTATATAATTTTTTTATTGCTAATTTTCTTTACCTTTATAAACCAAGTTGTAGAGAAGAGATACGTATTTTTGTCTATTATAAAGAATTTATTTAAAACACCTGTAATAAAAAGAAGGTTTATATTTGAAATTTTATTGAATAATATTTTTTTACTCTTCTTGCAGCTAATAAGTAAATTTAAAGAACTATCAGGTGTAATAATATTTTTTATGGTGGGTTTTATTTTTCTGTTATTTCTTTAAAAAAAAAAAGGAGGGGAAAAAGAGGGGTCCCTCCCTATAGTTTCCTATTCTTATAGGACAAACTACAAGAACATTGGTATGATGTATTTAATCTTGTCTTTTTGAAGAGGTTTGGTGGGATTGAGGCTTAGATTAATTATTCGTCTTGAATTGGCTCAAGGTGGTACCTTGTTAAATAATAACCATCTTTATAATGTTGTATTAACTTTACATGCATTGTGAATGATTTTCTTTATAGTTATGCCTGCATTAGTGGGAGGTTTTGGTAATTGAATATTACCAATAAAACTGGGAGCACCAGACATAACATACCCACGAGTTAATTCATTTAGAATTTGACTATTGTTGCCGAGAGTGGCTCTTATGTCTACTTCTTTCCTAGTGGGTTCAGGTGCAGGGGTTAGTTGGGTAATGTACCCGCCATTGAGAGTGGTGTCCTCCCCTGATATTAGGAGGGATGGGGTTATTTTTGCTCTTCATATTAGAGGTTTGAGAAGTTTATTAGGTAGAATAAATTTTTTTTCTACTGTTCAAGGTGAGAAAAGTAATAGCTTAAGTTTTGAATTTCTTAGATTGTTTGTTTGAACCATAGTTGTTACAATTTTTTTATTGCTCCTATCACTGCCAGTATTGGCGGGTGCTTTAACAATATTAATTTTAGATCGTAATCTAAATACTAGTTTTTTTGATTGTAGGGGGGGTGGAAATCCACTACTGTATCAACATTTGTTTTGGTTTTTTGGCCACCCGGAAGTTTACATCCTTATTTTACCAGCCTTTGGTATTGTGAGAGTAACCGCAATTTATATCTGTGGAAAAAAAGAAGTATTTGGGAGGTTGTCCATGGTTTACGCTGTGTTGAGAATTGGTTTCGTAGGGAGAGTAGTTTGAGCCCATCATATATATGTCATTGGAATAGATTTAGATAGGCGAGCTTATTTCACCTCTGCTACTATGATTATTGCTATTCCTACAGGGGTAAAAATTTTTAGTTGAATATTGACATTATATGGGAGAAAAATTATTTTTTCTCCATTAGTTTGTTGGTTGGTTGGATTTATTTTTTTATTTACTGTTGGAGGTCTAACTGGAGTTGTTCTGGCATCTTCAAGATTAGATGTGCTCCTACATGATACTTATTATGTTGTAGCTCATTTCCATTATGTGCTCTCACTAGGTAGGGTATTTGGGATTTTCTTGGGTGTTTGTCTTTGATGAAATTACATTATAGAAGTGACATTAAGAAGAACTCTTTGGAGAATTTTCTTTTTTGTGTTGTTTTTTGGTGTAAATACGACCTTTATACCTCTTCATTTTGTAGGTCTTCAAGGTGGGAGGCGTAAGTATGCTGACTATCATGATCTTGTTGCTATTTACCACATAATTTCTAGGTGGGGGAGATTAGTGTCCCTTTTTGGAGTGTTTTTATTTATTTTTATGGTTTGAGAGAGAATATTTTCATTCCGGTTATTATTATACAAGCCAAAGGGGCAAAGGGAGCCTTCATCAGTGATGCACCCTATGGCCCATAATTTTACTACTAATATATTATTAGTGGTGGGTTAAGTTATTTAATACAATGCTTGAACTACATTGGAAAATTATTAAAAGATTTTTTTATCCCTAGTGTCTCTTATTATAAAAAATAATATATGAACTTTTGGATTTCAAGATTTAGGGGATTAGTGATTAAGCGTGGTCTTCGTACTAGTACATGTGGGGATTGAACACAATTTTTGTATTTCTATTTTTTATTAATTTTTAATATTATTGAGTTCTTTAATTCCGTATCATCTTATTTTATGGGGGGTGTGGTTTTACGGTTTGATTCCTTTGATTTTAGCTTGAGGAGTTTTTTTGTAGTTTTATTTATACTCCTGTTGATTATTTTTGTCCTTAGAAAAGGGCGTTATATTAATTTTAAACCAATTTATTATATTTTGGGTGACGCAATCCTTTTGACATCCCTTTTTTTAATATATTCCGGTTATTTTTCTTTTTTTATTCCTTTTGGGAGATTCGATTTTCTACTCCCTTGTGGTCTTAGGGCAAATATTATGTTTATATATAATATCTGTCATAGGGATGGTTATTTTTTCTATAAAAAATATTATTTGGCTCGTCCTTCTTATTTTTGAGATAATTCATTTGTAACTTCATTAGTTTTTATAGTTATAATATTAAGTGTTATTTGATTGAAGGTTAATTTCGAGGAGGTAGAAACAGATTTTACAACCCCACTCCAAGGAACCGCGGTTTTTACTTTTGATTTTTTCTTCCTATTACTTATTTTGTGGGGTGTAATTTTGAGTTGAGCAGTCGTTACTTTATGGGGTAAATACGTTTACTTGAAGATAAAGAGATGAGTTCTTATCTTGGGTGTGTTGTTAATAATTTTACTTTTTGCTTTACTTTTACTTACACTTTTTTTATGTATAAAGCCTATTTTTTGGTGTGGGAGAGTTTACATAATCCCCTTTATTACTTCTACCATATCTGTGAATTGAATAATATATAAATATGAAAAGTAGGGGGCTAATGTTTCTTTTTTTTTCGTATATATTTTTATTTTTCAAGGGTAGGCGAATAATTTTTCTTCTTTTGTCTTTAGAATACTTGGTATTGGGTCTAATCTTTTACAATATTTCTAATATAATTTTATTTTTTATGGTGGTTGTAGTGATCTCTAGTGTTTTAGGTTTAATTTTATTTGTCTCTACTATTAAAAACTTTGGGTTAGATGTTTGTATTTTGCAGTTTTAGTTTAAAAAGAACTGAGATTTGCAAAATCTCTGGTATTATTCTGTTAAACTGGATAGATGTAGAGTAGGTCTTGAAAACTTACCATCCTAGTAGGGTCTGTTTAGGGAACTATTATAAGTAAATATATTTATTTTGCAATTAAAAGATTTATTTCTCTTTCAAATTTAATATAATAAGTATGTGATTCTCAAAAAATTAAAGTATTTAATTTGATTCCCTCATTAAAGTTAAATTTAATAGGGTAGATAAGAGTCATGACTTCTAATCTTTGATCTTCTTCGGAGTCTACTTGTGTTTTTAATGATTTTCTTTGTGAGTGTGTTGTTAGTTGTTGTAGAAAACAAGTTCCTTCAATTCTCCATGTTATTTTCTGGGACTCTAATTTTTTTAATATTAATAGCTATGTATGGGGGGTGGAGGAATATAATATTTAATTATTTTTTATTACAAGAATATTTGGGTCTTCACTATGTTTTAAGAGTCTCTTCTTTTATAATATTTCTAGTTCTAATAATTAAGGGTGGTATATCACCTTTTTTATTTTGAGTTTTTATAATGGTAGATTCTTTGGATGGGTTGTTATTTTCTATTTTTGTTTCTTTTCAGAAGGTTTACCCTCTTTCTTTAGTTTTATTTCTACAAGGTATAATAGAAAAAATATTTTTGTTATTAAGGGTCTTTGTAGTTTTACTCCTTTATTGAATAAACTATAGTTATAAATTTTTATTTGTATTGTCTAGGGGGGAGAGTCTATCTTGGTCAGTGCTTTTTTTACAAAGAAATATTGAGAGATGATTTTTGCTTTTATTGTATTTTTATTTGATTTATACTCTTAGAATAAGATTAAGGGATATAAATTTTTTATTGAGATTTATGAGTTTCCCTTGAAGTTTAGTTTTTATTTTGAAGTTTTTTAGAATTTTTAATTTATTTTACCACTTTGTGGTTTTATATTGTTTAATGGTGTTAGTGTCTTTGTCTGTTTGTGGGACTTCTTTAATATTTATTCTATTCTTTATGAAAAATAGTGGGAAAATAAATTTCTCTGGATTTTTAATTATATTATTCCCTTTTTTGTTGGTCCTTACTTATGTATTGTAAATTCAACATACTTCTTTGATAGAGAAGAGATCTTTTGAATAAGTTAGAATGAGGTTTTACCACCTAGTTTAATAAAAACACACCCTTGAAGCTGGTGAGATTATTGTGGTATATGTTAAAATTTTTTTACACCCAAATTTTTACTCTTCCAACAAGATTAACTTTAAATTTATTTTGAAATTTTGGGAGTTTTTTGGGGGTTTTTATAATATTTCAAGTTTTAAGAGGATTTTTTATAATATTTTTTTACACACCATCAGTGGAGTTGTCTTTCTTTAGTGTGCAGTATATTATATTTGAGGTAAATAGGGGGTGGTTTTTCCGTTTGTTCCATATAAACGGTTCCAGTATTTTATTCTTTTTTTTATATTTACATTTTTTTAAGGCTTTATATTTAAATAGATTTAAATTAAAAAAGGTTTGGTTAAGAGGCTTATTAATGCTAATTTTATTAATAGGTATTGCTTTTATAGGTTACAGTTTAGTATTCTCCCAAATGAGATATTGAGCTATTGTGGTAATTACTAGCCTAATTTCCACGATTCCAGTGTTGGGGGAAATAATCTTAATTTGAATTTGAGGGGGGTTTAGAGTTGGTGCGGGGGTGCTAAAACTTTTTTTTTCCTTGCATTTTATTTTGCCATTTGCATTGTTATTAGTTATTTTCCTTCATCTATTAATGCTACACAGAAGTGGGAGAACATCCCATTTAAATTATAGTGGTGATACTTATAAATATGTTTTTAATCCTTTTTACAGAGTTAAAGATATGTATAATCTTTTTTGAATAACAATTATTTTTATTTTTTTAATAATTTTTCCTTATGTTTTCGGAGATAGGGAGTTGTTTATAGAAGCTAATTCTATGGTGTCCCCTGTTCATATTGCTCCTGAGTGGTATTTTTGTGCTTTTTATGCAGTTTTGCGTTCTATTCCCAATAAAGTATTAGGAGTTGTAGCAATAGGAATAACTCTGGTGGATTTGGGGGTGTTATCTTTATTAAATCGAAGAATTACGATAAATAAATTTTACATAAATATTCTAGTGTCTTTTTTTGTTTTAAACTTTATTATGTTGGGGTGGTTGGGTCTGTCTGTGGCAGAAGACCCTTTTATTTCACTAAGTTTTTGGGGTATGGTGTTTTATTTTTTATTACTAATAATACTTAAACAGTTAAAGTATAATTTTGTATTTTAAGCTTAAAACTTAGAGGTTTATAGCTGTTCGACCTCTTAGTATAAATATTATATTAGACTTTCAATCTTGAGATTAAAGGGGTTTGTCTGTAATGCTTATTTTTTCTCCTCTTCACACAAGCTAGTTATTTTAAAAAATATTATAACTTTCATAAGTACACTCCTAATTGGATTTCCTCCTTTAAAAATAAATCTTTTTTTATTGTGGGTTTGCATTCTATTTTAAAAAGAATAATACTTTGTGGGAGTTTAGGTTTTTCATGCGAGGATCTATTATAAAAAGTATGTAGTTCTGTCTCAATTATGGTTTTAATCCTTTAAGACTTCTTAGTATAAATAAAAGTACTTCGACCTTCGAATTCAAGAGTTATTGGGGTTGTTCTGAAAATCATAATTAGAATTAATTATATTGTCGTTTTTTTTTTTTT
>Ga0097621_100003659_pt1 | contig 10620 bp, 7 predicted proteins | sample KBSMisM72_FD_73165 | JGI IMG/M metagenome (GOLD analysis project Ga0097621, IMG submission 73165) | Miscanthus rhizosphere microbial communities from Kellogg Biological Station, Michigan, USA - KBS Miscanthus M7-2 (version 2) (version 2) | ecosystem: Host-associated > Plants > Roots >... | reverse complement strand
GCGCGGCGCTGGCGCCAGCCGGCGCTGGTGTCGGCCACCTGCACCACCGCGGCGATCGCCAGCAGCGCCGTGAGCACGCGCGTGCCGGAGAAATGCGTGGCCACTACCCAGATCGCCACCAGCGTCACCAGGTAGAACACCGGCCAGAACATGCGGCCCGAGGAGCGCAACACGTTGGCCGCGTCGATGATGGCGGCCGGCAGCGGAATCTCGACGTCGTGCGGGCCGATGGTGATGACATTGGAAATGGCGTACAGCGTCAGCACCGTCGCGGCGCCGATCAACGGCCACGCGGTGCGCGGTATGCGCCGCCAGTCGCGCTGCCGGATCACCAGGTACACCGCCACAGCGGCCACCAGCAGCAATCCGAGGCCGAGGAAGTTGAAGCCCTCGTAGTCACCCTTGCCTTCGCCGATGTCGGGCAACACGTACGACCAGCCGCTCGAGTCGATCGGCGACAGCAGGTTCATCTTGTAGCGGCCGAAGCCGCTCTCCACCATCCCGGAGCTCACGGTGAAGAAGCCGGCGGCCCACAGCGCAGTGCCGGTCAGTCCCAGCACCGCGACTCCCTCCGCGGCCATCAGCAACGGCGAGGTGCGTTCGATGAACGCGCGGCGTACCACGTCGCCGGCCCACAGGATCGCGACCATCGCGAATAGATAGGAGTGGATCAGCGACGCCGCGGCCATCAGCAGCACCCAGCCCAGCGGCGTGTAGCGCGAGGGTCGCGACAGGCTCAGCGCCAGGCCGCACAGGATCAGCCAGTGCGCGCACAGGTCATTGTGGGAGCCGACGCGAAACAACAGCGGCGGCGCGAACAGGAACAGCACGGTGGCGCAGGCTCGCTGCAGCAATGTCAGCGGCAGCGCCGCCAGCAGCAGCCATGCCATCGTTGCCTGCAGCACGAAACAGGTCATCAACCACAATCCGGTGTACTGGAATGGCTGGGGAAGCAGGTCGCTGAGATGTTTCAGGGGCAGCGCGATCAGCGGAACCACGTCCGCATAGAAAACGCCGCTGCTCAGCTCGAGGCCGTACTTGTCGTTGCTGCCCGGCACGGCACCGGGCGAAGCATCCCGGTAGAAAACCCAACCCAGGTACGACTCCGCCTGGTCATCGGAGCTCAGCAACCAGGCGACATTGGCAGGATCCGCGGCGCGCCAGCCGACGACCGTGCCGAAGGCCATGAGCCCCAGGGCGACGGGAACCAGCCAATTGAAAATCCGCCGGGGCTGTTGCATTTGAGACCGTGGTGAGCTGCCCTAACATCTGGGCCTCGCCGCCGTTTCCATTGTTCAACAGAATGCCGGGCGTCATGACGAGGACGTCCGCGGAGTCTATTCGGGGGTTCAAGGCAGGGTCTGCCTCGCCCGGAAGCGTGCCGGCGCCCTCTGCGACGTGCGTCCCACATTTTCCGGGGGCCCTCTCCATCGGCGCCCGGCCACCCGCCGGAACACGTTATTAAGGCGTCCCCGTATTCGAGGTCACGATGCCGCCCGTGGACATTTCGCTGGTCGTCTGCACGCGGAACCGCGCCAGGCAGCTGCCTCCCTGCCTTCAGGCGATCGCGGCCATGGAGGGCGTGGAGTCTTGCCAGGTGATCGTCGTGGACAATGGATCCACCGATGCCACGCGCCAGTTGGTCACCGAGTTCGCCGCCGGTACGCCGCGCGTGCGCATCGAATATGTCCACGAGGCGCGCGCCGGGCTCTCGCGCGCGCGCAATCGCGGCCTGCGCGAGGTGCGCGCCCCGCTGGTGCTGTTCACCGACGATGACTGCTATCCCGATCGCTCCTACCTGCGTGAAGCACGGAACGTGTTTGCCGATCCGGCGATTCACTACTTCGGGGGCCGGGTGCTGCTGCACGATCCCAGCGACGCCCGCATCACCATTCAGGAATCGACCGAGCGCCGGCTGTTCGCGCCGTTCGCGGAAATCGTCCCCGGCGTGATCCACGGCGCGAACATGGGATTCCGGCGCCGCGTGTTCGAACAGGTCGGTGGCTTCAACGTGTTGCTCGGCGCGGGCACCCGGCTCAAATGCGCCGAAGACACGGAGCTGATCGCGCGCGCCTCGGCGGTGGGCCTGGCCGGCGGATATTTCCCCGAACCGACGGTGAGCCATCATCACGGTCGCAAGGAGTCGGATGCCGACGCGTTGATGCGCGGCTACGACGTCGGGCGCGGCGCGTTCTTCGTCGCCATGGCCCGTCACCGCAGGGTGAGGATCCAGTATCTGAAGCGCTGGTACTGGTCATTGGCCTGGAACCGCAAGGCGCGTTTCCTGCGGGAACTCGGCGGTGCATGCCGCTTCATCGGCGCCTCGATGTGGGCCACGCTGGCGCGCCGCAACCCGGTGCCCAAGCCGCCGGCGCCCGCCGTCACCGGGCGGTCCGCGGGCACGTAAACTTGCGCCGCGCCCGGCCCGTCCGGGTATTGCAGGAGCAATGCGCAGGAATATGGATTCAGTCACAACTCATTGGTTGCGGTCGAAAAAGCCCGCCCCTCCGGGGTCGCTGGCCAGTATCGTCGCGTGATTCATAACCCGGGAGCGCGCGCGCCCTAACGCTGATGTTTGCACCTTTCGCCAAGATATTTTCGCTGCTCAATGACCGCGAGCGCCGTCGTGGCGCCTACGTGCTCGCCATCATCGTGCTGCGCGGGGTTGCCGAGACCGTGGGCATCGCCTCGGTCATGCCGTTCATGGCCGTGGCCAGCAACCCGTCGATGATCCACACCAACCGCTGGTTGTCGGCCGCCTACAATTTCGGCGGTTTCCAGTCGGCACGCGGTTTCATGATCGCGCTGTGCATCTCCGCCATCCTGATCCTGCTGGTGAGCACGGTGGTCGGCGCCACCGCCAACGCCGCGGTGTATCGCTTCGCGCGCCGCGTCAACTTCTACCTGAGCAGCACGCTGCTCGACCGCTACCTGCACCGTCCCTATTCCTGGTACCTGAATCAGCACACCTCGGATCTGGGCAAGACGGTGTTGCACGACGTCGATCACGCAGTGAACCTGATCCTCGTGCCGTCGGTGAACATCATGTCGAAGCTGGTGGCGGCTGCCCTGCTGCTGGTGCTGGTCATCGTCGCCGACCCGGTGGTGGCTATCGCGGCGGCCGTGGGCTTCGGCGGCCTGTACGCACTCATTTTCTTCTTCACGCGCCGCCGGCTCATTTCACTCGGCAAGGAAATCTACGAGTCGAATGGCATCCGTTTCCGTACCGCGCAGGATTGTCTCAGCGGTTTCCGTGACGTGAAGGTGGGTGGACTGGAACGCGCCTACCTCGAGCGTTACCAGGAACAGGCCAACGCATTCGCGGTTGCGGATCTGCACTACAAGGTGATCGCCGACCTGCCCAAGTTCCTGATGGAAGGCGTGGCCTTCGGCGGCATGCTCACCGTGCTGCTCATCCTGCTGATCACGCGGCCTGGCGGTCTCGCCGCCGCATTGCCCATCGTCGCCGTGTACGCCTTTGCCGGCTATCGCCTGCTCCCGGCCCTGCAACAGATCTACCAGAGTGTCGCGATGCTCAAGGTGGGTGCCGAATCGCTCGGCCGCCTGCATCGCGAGATGACGCAGCCCATCGAACAGGATCCGGGCGCGGGCGCCGACCTGCCGCGCGTCTCGCTGGCGCGCGCGCTCGAACTGCGCGACGTGGTGTTCCGCTATCCGGGCGCGACGCGGCCCGCGCTCGATCACATCCACATGCGCATTGCCGCGAACACCACGGTCGGTTTCGTCGGGACCACCGGCGCCGGCAAAACCACCATCGTCGACCTGATACTCGGCCTGCTCGAGCCGGAGTCTGGCTCGCTGGTGGTCGACGACGTGGCCATCACGCGCGACCTGGTGCGTGGCTGGCGGCGGCAGGTCGGATATGTGCCGCAGACCGTGTTCCTGGTGGATGACACGGTGGCCGCCAACATCGCCTTCGGCGTGCGGGCGCAGGACATCGATCACGCGGCGGTGGAACGCGCCGCAAGGCTGGCGGAGCTGCACGACTTCGTGGCGCAGATGCCGGAGGGCTTCGCCACGCGCATCGGTGATCGCGGCGTGCGTCTCTCGGGTGGACAGCGCCAGCGCATCGGCATCGCGCGGGCGCTGTATCACGATCCGGCCGTGCTGATCTTCGACGAAGCCACCAGTGCGCTGGACAACGTGACCGAGCGCGCCGTGATGGAATCCATCGCGCATCTGGCGCGCAAGAAGACGCTGCTCATCATTGCGCATCGCCTCAACACGGTTCGCAACTGCGACGCCATCTTCATGATGGATGGCGGCAAGGTGTCGGCCACCGGCACCTACGAGGAATTGATAGAGCGCAGCCCGAAGTTCCGGGAAATCGCGAATGCCGCGCACTGAGAGGGCCGGCGGTCCGCCGCGCACCATGCGGCGCTTCACTCCCCTCCTCGCGTCCTGGCTGGCGATCGGTGCGCTGTGGCTGCCGTTGACCGTGGCGGCGAAACCCATCGTGGTGTTCACCTTCGACGTGGAATCGGAGGGTGACCTGCACATGGATCAACAGCTCGACCCGGAGTGCGAGGGCGGCACGCATTGTGGCGTGATGGAGATGGCGCGCATGCTCAACGCGCACCACGTCGCCGGCACCTTTTTCGTGAATCCCTACGAGTACAAGTGGATCGGCGCCGAGGCGGTGCGCGGCGTGGCCGTGGCGCTCGATACGGCGGGCCAGGACGTCGAACTGCACACGCATCCGGAGAGCGCCTTCGATCCGAATCGCCACTACATGTACGAGTACAACCTCGACGAGCAGGTGGAGATCGTGCGCAGCGGCGCCGCGCTGCTGAAGGAGTGGACCGGCAAGACCATGGTCGCGCACCGCGCCGGCGCCTACGGCGCGGACGCCAACACGCTGCTCGCCCTCGCCCGCAACGGTATCGTCTGGGACACCTCGGCCTTCTGGAAACATCCGCAGAGCCGGCTGGACCTGCTGAACCAGCCACGCAATCTTCCCTGGGTGTCCGGGGGCGTCAACGAGCTGCCGGTCAACGTGTATGAACGCGTCGATCGCGCGCGGCTCGCGGGCCTGAACATCGAATCGACGCCGGTGATACGCAAGGTGGACGTCGACTGGATCGTCAATCCGCAGGAGGCGCGCGACGCTCTGGACAGCTTCGTGGCCGCCGACGTCCCGGTGATCGTGGTGTTCGCGCACAGCTTCTCGTTCATCAACGGCAAGAACGCGGGCGGCAGGTTCATTGCGGATCGCGGCTCGATGGACTTGCTCGCGGTGATCCTCGATGAAGTGGCGAAGCACGGACTCGAAGTGCGCACCATGCGCGACATAGCCGTCAACGGACTGCCGGCACACGCGGCCATCGGCGATCCGTTGCCGCGCATCGCGGTGCGGGCGGGACTCGGGCGCGCGCTGCTCAGCGTCGCCAAGCAACATCGCGTGCTGGTGGTGGCTGCCGCGGCTGGTGGCTTGCTGATGCTGGCCGCGGGCGCGGCCTGGCAGTCGAGGCGGCGGCGCGTACCGGCCCCGCGCACCGCGGATGGCGCCTGAGCGGGACCGGGCGTCGCCATGAAAGAGCTCCTCACTCCGCTGATCCAGTTCCAGAGGTTCTTCATCCCCGCGATGCTGCTGCTGCTCGTGTGGGCGTCGTACCGGCTGGCGGTCAAGAAGGACTTCGCCGTGGGGCTGGCGCTGTACCTCAGCCTGGTGGTGATCGTCGACGCCTACATGAACACGGCGCTCTATCTACCCGGCCTCGAGAAAGGCAGCATCCACTACTCGGAGATCTGCGCGCTGGTGCTGCTGGCGATGCGCCCCAAGGCCGCGCCGCGCCCGCCGCCCTACGACGCGGTGCTGTGGCTGGTGCGCATCTACTTCCTGCTCATGTTCCTGTCGGTGTTCCGCAGTGCGGATTTCATGCCGGCGTTGATGGAATACCGCACGGTGATGGTCCCGCAGATCCTGGCGTTCACCATCGCCTCGCGCGGCCTGCACTCGCCCGAGGACCTGCGGCGCTTCCTGCTGTGGTTCACGGCGCTGGTCATGGTGATCTGCCTGTTCTGCTTCTGGGACGCCATCTTCGACCGCTGGATCCTCAAGAGCGAGATGCTGGACAAGCCCATCTACTATCACACCCGCAAGATGAAGCGCTTCGGCAGCATCCTGCTGAATCCCAACTACCTCGGCGCTTTCGTCACGCTGGTGTTCCCGGTGCTGCTGGCCTGGTCGCTGGGCGAGCGCGAGAAGCGCCAGCGTTTTCTCGCCTGGGGCTGCCTGTTGCTGCTGGCGTTCTCGCTGGTGGAGACGCAATCGCGCGGCGCCATGCTGGGCTTCGCGGTCGGCCTGGTGCTGCTGGTGCTCGGACCGGCGGGCAGCATTTCGCGCGCCCGGCGCGCCGGCATTCTGTTCGGCGCACTGGCCGTCTTCCTGATCCTGATGCCTGGCTTCGCCACCAAGGCGCTGGAACGATTCAACCAGATGGAAACCGAAACCATGGAGGGCCGCTCGCGCGAGACCACCTGGCAATACGCGGTGCAGATGATCTGGGATCATCCGATCGGCGGCATCGGCTTCGGCGAGAAGCAGTTCTACAACACCATGGTCGACATGGGCTTCGAACAGAAATATGGCGTCAAGGCGCTCGACGCCCCGCACAACTCCTATCTCGAGATCGGCGTTTACACCGGCGTGCCGGGCCTGCTGGTCTTCCTGGCGGCGAACCTGGTCCTGCTGTGGCGCGCGGCACGCGTGGCGTTGCGGCCGGAGAATCCGCTCGGGCCCATGGTGTTCGGTTTCGCCGTGGGCATCATGGCGTTCCTGGCCAGCGTGTTCCCCGACCTCCAGCTGTTCACCGTGAACGTCGCGCCTGTCTACTGGGCCTTCATGATGCTGCTGCTGTGGCTGGTGACGCAGCCGGCCACCGCGGCGGAAGCGGCCGCCGGCCAGGGATGGCGCGGGGCCGCCGGCAACGGCTGGCGCGCCGCCAAGGGCGCCGCTGGCGAGCACGGCGAAGCCGACGCACCCGTGCCTGCGCCGAAGCCCCCGGGCACGCGCCGCTGGGGGCGCCGATGAGCCTCGCGTCGAGTGCGCGGCTGCGCAAGGCCTGGTACCTGCTGCGCGGACGACTGCGGCCGCGCCCCGCGCGCGTGGACCGCATGGTGGTCGGCAAGGCACGTTGGTGGAACGATGCCGCCAGTCCGGTGGTGTTGATGATCGACGACCTCACCAATGCCTGGCATGCGCCGGGCAATGGTGCACGCTGGCCGCGTGGCGGCGATTGGGGCGGCGGTCTGCGCCAGCCGGATTCGATCGTGAGCGAGCTGGAGAACGGCCTGTTCCGCGACTTCCCCGAGATCCGCGCCACGTATTTCACCGTGGCCGGACCCATCTCTCCCTACACGCATCACCAGCCGTTCTCGTATGCCCGGGCGCTGGACATCGACGCTGCCAGCCGCGAGTTTTTCCGCTCCATCGCCGATGATCCACGCTTCGAACTCGCCTATCACGGCCTGAACCACGGCACGCCCGGCGACAGCTCCGAGCGCTTCCTGCAGGAGTGGCGCGGCTTCGGCTCGGTGAACGCCGCGGTCGAGCAGACACAGCGTGGACTCGACATCTTCAGCCGTGCCATCGGCCGCCGGCCGCTGGGCGGCAAGTACGGCGGCTACGCCTACAACGAACACTCCGAAGCCGCGCTGGCCGAGTGCGGTTTCCAATGGTGGTGCCGCGACTGGACGCCGCGCGACGTCAGCGGGGCGGTGGACGACGGCTTCTACGAGCCGCAGTTCTTCGCCGGAGGTCGCCTCGTTTCCATTCCGACCACCGTGCACGGCTTCTTCTGGGATCCGCGCCAGCTCGAACGTCTGCTGGCCCACCGGCAGGTGATCGGTATCGCCGAACACATTGCCGGCGTCCGGCCCGACGGTCGCGTGCAGACGCCCAACATCGTCGACGACCTGCGCGAACTGCGCGCGTTGTACCGCCACCTGCGCGGCAGGAATGTCTGGCACGCCAACGGTACCGACATCGCCGCCTACTTCGAGGCGCGCGAGCGCACCACCGTTCACGACGCCGACGCGCACGGCTTCTCGCTCCACTATGCCGGTTGCGCGCCGGCGCCGCAGCTGACGCTCAAGCTGGACGCCGCCGTTTTGCAGGCTCCGGACATCGACATCGTCTGCCCCGACGGCCGCGTTTTGCGGCCCACGCGCGTCCGCGGCAGCCACTATCTCGCCAATCTACCCGTCATCGGCGGCCGCTACCGGGTGCGGCCGCACGGAGCCTCATGAACCGACGTTTGCTCTTCCAGATGCGCTGCCCGTACACCGGATCGCCGCTGACGCTGGTCAAGACCGGCGCCGAAGCCGCGGGCCGCATCGAATTCGGCATCGTCGAGAGTGCCGCCGGCCGCTTTCCCATCATCGCGGGCGTGCTGCGCCTGCTGACCGATGAGCTGCGCGCGCCGCTACTGCAGCTGGTCGACAGCGGCGCGCACGATCTGGCACTGCGCGGCGCGCTGGAAGTACCGGCGATGACCGGGCTCAGTGGCGGATGGGATCGGCTGTGGCGCCTGGTGGCGCAGCGCCTGCCGCTGGACGCCGCGACGCGCAGCGCTCCACCCGCCAAGCGCCATCTGCATTCACGCCTCACGCGCCAGGGACTGACGTTCGAGCAACTCGCCGCCGGCGTCGACGCGCCGCTGTGGGCGGGATGGCAGACCTATCGCTTCTCCATGCCCACGTTCCAGCCGGTGTTCGCGCTGGCCCACCTGGCCGCCGGCGCGCGCCGCATCCTGGACTTCGGCTGCGGGCTCGGACATTCCGCCTTCCTCATGCAGCGCCTCGCGCCGCAGGCCGACATCGTGTGCGCGGACTACTCGTTCACATCCATGTACCTGGCGCGCCGCTACCTGGTACCGGCGGCCGATTGCCTGTGCCTCGATGGTGACTTCCCGCTGCCTTTCGACCGCGAGTATTTCGACTGCGTGTTCTCCACCGATGCCATCCAGTACATCGAGGCCAAGATCGGCCTGGCGCGTGAATTCCGCCGCATCATGACCGCCGACGGCGTCGTGGTGCTGGCGCATCTGCACAACCGGCGCTCGCCGCGCACCGCCGGTACCGCGCTCGACGCCAGCGGCTACGACGGCCTGTTCGACGGCATGCAGCGCCGCATGTACCCGGAAGAAGGCATCGTCGCCGACTACGTGGCGCGCGGCGCGCTCGACCTGGCGCGCGAATACCGCCTGCCCGAGCTCGACGCCGCCCTCGGCGGGTTGTCGCTGGTGGCGGCGAACAGCAGCGCGCCATTCGTCGAGCGTCGCGGACTGGTGGACGCCGGCGTCGCCGCCATGCGTGGCGCGGTGGTCAACCCGCTGTACGAGGTCACGCGCATCGGCGACCGCAGCGTGCTCACGCGCAAGGTCGGCGCGCCGTTCGCCTTCGAGCGCGACATCGAGGGCTGCGAAATCCTGCCGCAACGCTTCGAGACCCCGCTGGCGCTGGCGAACCGCACGGCGCTCGACAGCGCGCAACTCGCACAACGCGCCGAGCTGCGCGAGCTGGCGCGCCGCTTCCTGCTCATCGACGTGCCCGCGGCGTATTGCTGAGACCGCCCATGACCCGAGTTACCGTCGTCATCCCGGCCTACAACGCCGAACGCTACATCGAGGCTACGCTCGATTCCCTGGTCGCGCAGACGTTGCGCGACTTCGAAGTCATGCTGGTGGACGACGGTTCCACCGATTCCACGCTGGAGCGCGCGCGCCGCTATGCCGAGCGTTTCCCGCTGACGATCTTGCAGCAGCGGCAGCGCGGGCCATCGGCTGCGCGCAATGCCGGCATCCGCCAGGCACGCGGCCTCTACTGCGCCTTCCTCGACGCCGATGACCTGCTGCTGCCCTCGGCGCTGGCCGCCCAGGCCGCGCGACTGGACGCGGATCCGCAGGTCTCGATCGTGGCCACCGAGGTCAGCACTTTCAACGAGCAGGGTACGCTGCGCGAGCGGCGCTGGGACATCGCGGGCACCCGCGACGTGTTCGCCCGCCTGCTGGTCGAGAACTACATCACCACCTCGGCGGTGATGGCGCGCGTCGACCGGCTGCTCGAAGCCGGCCTGTTTCCCGAGGACCGGCGCGTGGCCGAGGATTACGAGCTATGGCTCAACCTCGCGGTGCGCGGCAAGCTCGCGTTGCTGGACGAACCGCTGGTGCGCTATCGCTACACCAGCGGCAGCCTGTCCTCGAACAAGCTGTACAGCGCGCGTTGCGCGCTCGACGTGATCGAGCAATTCTGGCGCCGCAATCCGCAGCTGCGCGCCGCGCACGGCGCCACCTATCACGCGTCGCTGGCGAGACACTGCGGCAACGCCGGCGCAGCCGCGCTGGGCGAGCGCCAGTGGCGCGCCGCGCTGCCCTACTTCGCCACCTCGCTGCGCCACCGGCCGCTCGAGGTCCAGTCGTGGAAGGGCCTGGTCAAACTACTGGCCGGCGCCCTCGGCATGCGGCGGCCGGCGGCGGCACCCGCGGCGAAAGCCTGATTGGCCGTGGCACCCGACATCGTCCTGGTCGGCTCGCACCCGCCGCCCCATGGCGGCCAGGCGGTGCACATCGTCAACCTGGCCCGGCACCTGGAAACGCA
>Ga0097621_100003658_pt1 | contig 10622 bp, 9 predicted proteins | sample KBSMisM72_FD_73165 | JGI IMG/M metagenome (GOLD analysis project Ga0097621, IMG submission 73165) | Miscanthus rhizosphere microbial communities from Kellogg Biological Station, Michigan, USA - KBS Miscanthus M7-2 (version 2) (version 2) | ecosystem: Host-associated > Plants > Roots >... | reverse complement strand
CGTCCAGGGAATCGACTCCCGTGGCCGCCTGGGCTGGTGCTGAAACCGCCATCCCGGCCACGGCCGCCACCGCCGCCAGCCCCACGAGATCGCGGCGCGTCACTTCCTCCATGGCCTGCTCCTTTATTTATCTTTGCGAGCTTGGAAGTTAGCGTTACCATTTCCCCGTCGCCCGTCAACCGGGCGAATCAAAGCGGTAGACTGAGAAACAAGAATAAGCCCGCCATGGCGGGCAAGGGGAGGAATTATGCGCCGCTTTATGGGGCTACGCTGGCTCACCATCGGCCTGATCATGTTGGGGGCGCTGGTGAATTTCCTGTCGCGGCAGACCCTGTCGATCGCCGCCCCCACCGTCATCCAGGACCTGCACATTACCACCCAGCAATATGGCTGGATCACCAGCGCCTTCCAGGGCGGCATCATGCTGCAGCCGGTGGTGGGTTATGTGATCGATGTGTTGGGCGTGAAATCGGGCTTCGCGCTGTTTGCCTTTCTGTGGTCGGTAATCTGCATGGCCCACGGCTTGGCCGGCAGTTGGCACGTCCTGGCCACCCTGCGCGGGCTGCTGGGCTTTGCCGAAGGCGCCTTCTCGCCCGGCGGATTGAAGGTTGTGTCGGAATGGTTTCCGGCCAAGGAACGTGGGTTGGCGGGCGGACTTTATAATATCGGGCCGTCCTTGGGCTCGATGGTGGCACCGCCTTTGGTCGCCTGGGCAATTCTCAACTATTCCTGGCAGGCATCTTTCGTGATTGTCGGCCTGATCAGCCTGAGTTGGGTGGCGCTGTGGCTGATCTTCTACCGTCCGGTGCGCAAACACCCCACGCTGTCGCAAGAAGAGCGCGAGTATATCCTTTCGGGCCAGGAATCTTTCCTGCAGGCGCAAGACAACAAGCCTTCGATCCTGTCGATCCTCAAGCGGCGCAATTTCTGGGGCATCGCCCTGCCCCGTTTTCTCACCGATCCCACCTGGGGAATGCTGTCCTTCTGGGTGCCGCTCTACCTGACCACGGTGCGCGGTTTTGATCTCAAACACATCGCACTCTATGCCTGGCTGCCCTTTTTGGCCGCCGACCTGGGCTGCATCTTCGGTCCCAGCGTGGTGCTGTTCCTGCAAAAGCGCGGCATGGATTTGATCGATGCGCGGCGCAGCGCCTTCACGCTTGGCGCATTCATGATGATCGGCGTGGCCTTCACCGGAGTGGTGAAAGACCCGCTGATGGCGGTAGCGCTGATCAGCCTGGCGGGCTTCGCGCATCAGACCCTGTCGGTCACCATGATCACCATGGCCACCGATCTGTTTCCCCGCAACGAAGTCGGTACCGTGGCCGGCATGGCCGGTACCTGCGCCAATCTGGGTATTCTGATCTTCACTTATGAGTTGGGACAAAGAGTCGATCAGATCGGCTACACACCCGTCTTCATTTTGCTGGCGGTGCTGGATATCGTCGCCGCCATTGTCGCCTGGACCGTCATCAGAAAGCCCGCCCGTGCCTGAGATTCGCAATCCCATCCTCAAAGGCTTCAATCCCGATCCCTCCATCCTGCGCGTGGGCGAGGATTATTATATCGCCACCTCGACCTTCGAATGGTTTCCCGGGGTGCAGATCCACCACTCCAAAGACCTGAAAAACTGGCGTTTGCTGACGCGTCCCCTGGACCGCGCCAGCCAGCTCAATATGCTGGGAGACCCCGATTCCTGCGGCATCTGGGCGCCCTGCCTCAGCCATGACGGCGATCAATTCTATCTGATCTACACCGATGTGAAGCGCTATGGCCGGACCTCGGTCGGCGGCGCGGCAGGCGCGAGCCTGCGCGATTTTCACAACTACATGGTGACCGCCAAGGCCATCGATGGCGATTGGTCCGATCCCATTTACATGAACAGCAGCGGTTTTGATCCTTCCCTGTTCCACGACGATGACGGCCGCAAATGGTTCGTCAACATGCTGTGGGACCATCGCCCTGGCCAAAACCGCTTCGCCGGAATCGTCGCGCAGGAATATTCGCGCAATGAAATGAAATTGACCGGCGAGCGGGTGAATATCTTCAAAGGCACGCCGCTGGGACTGACCGAAGCCCCGCATCTTTATAAGCGCGACGGTTGGTACTATCTGTTGACCGCGGAGGGCGGCACTGCCTGGAACCATGCCGTCACCATGGCGCGGTCCCGCAATTTGCTGGGTCCCTACGAACTGCACCCCGACACCACCATCATCAGCGCCCGCAACCGGCCGGATGCGCCGCTGCAGCGCGCCGGCCACGCCGATCTGGTGGAGACGCCGGACGGCGAGACTTACATCGTGTATCTGTGCGGCCGTCCCTTGCGCAATCGCGGCCGCTGCACCTTGGGACGTGAGACCGCCATCCAGAAAATGCGCTGGCGCGAGGGCTGGCTCTATACCGAGGGCGAAGCCGGCGTGCCGCAATTGATCACACCGGGGCCGAAGGTGAAGGAACACCCCTTCCTGCCTGCGCCCGCGCGCGACGACTTCAATGCGCCGGAACTGTCGATCGACTTCCAGTGGCTGCGGACCCCGCATCCTGAGACCATCTTCAGCCTGACGGCACGTCCGGGGCATTTGCGGCTTTACGGCCGCGAAACCATCGGCAGCCTGTTCACCCAGGCGCTGGTGGCGCGGCGGCAGCAATCGCATTGCTTTAGCGCGCAAACCATCCTGGATTTCGAGCCGGCGCATTTCCAGCAGGCCGCCGGACTGGTCTGCTATTACGGCGGCAACAAATTTCACTACCTGCATGTCACCCACGACGAGACCCACGGCAAGCACATACGCGTGATGTCGGCTTTGCCCGACGCGCCGGTGGGTGATGCCTTCACCGCGCCGATTGCGCTGCCCAAGGGCCCGGTGGGTCTGCGGGTGGAAGTTGACGAAGAGCGGCTGTACTTCGCTTACCAGCTGGCCAGCGGCCCCTGGCAGCGCCTGCCCCAAACCTTTGACGCCTCCATCCTGTCCGACGAAGCCCAGACGCCGGGGACGCCAAATTTCACCGGCGCCTTTGTCGGCATGGCCTGTCAGGACATGGCCGGAACGGCTGCGCCCGCCGATTTTGATTATTTCACCTATGTCGAGCGCGGTTTCCTCGCCGATCCTTTCGCACCTGCGGAATAAAAGGGCGCTGCGCTTTGACAAAAGCCCGCTGATTTCCCGCTACTATGCCCCGGTTTTTGGAAGGGGTTCGTTTTGCTGAAGATCGTTTCCGCCAAGGTGATCGTCACCTGTCCCGGGCGCAATTTCGTTACCCTGAAGATTGAAACATCCGATGGCATTACCGGGTTGGGCGATGCCACGCTCAACGGCCGCGAGCTGGCGGTCGCCAGTTATCTCACCGATCATCTGATTCCCTGCCTGATCGGACGCGACGCACACGCCATCGAGGACACGTGGCAATTTTTCTATCGCGGCGCCTATTGGCGGCGCGGTCCCGTCACCATGTCGGCCATCGCCGCGGTGGATATGGCGCTGTGGGACATCAAGGCCAAAGCGGCGGGCATGCCGCTCTACCAGCTTCTGGGCGGCAAGTGCCGCGACGGCGCCATGGTCTATTGCCACGCCAATGGCGTCGCCATCGAAGAGACATTGGAAAAAGCGCAAGGTTTCATCGCGCAAGGTTTCAAAGCCGTCCGCCTGCAATCGGGCGTGCCGGGATTGAAATCCACTTATGGCGTTTCCAAGACCCAGAAATCCTACGAACCCGCCGACGCCGATCTTCCCAGCGAACATGTCTGGTCCAGCGAAAAATATTTGCGTTCAGTGCCGGAGCTGTTCAAACGGGCGCGCGACGTGCTGGGCTGGGACGTGCATCTGCTGCATGATGTTCATCACCGCTTGACGCCGATTGAAGCAGGCCGGTTGGGCAAGGAACTGGAGCCCTATCGCCTGTTTTGGCTGGAAGACGCGGTGCCCGCGGAAAACCAGGCCAATTTCCGCCTGATCCGCCAGCACACCACCACGCCTTTGGCGGTGGGTGAAGTTTTCAATGCGATCTGGGACTGCAAGCAGCTGATCGAGGAACAGTTGATCGACTATATCCGCGCCACCGTCACCCATGCCGGCGGCATAACCCATCTGCGCCGCATCGCCGCCCTGGCCGACCTCTACAATGTGCGTACCGGCTGCCATGGGCCTACCGACCTGTCGCCGGTCTGCATGGCGGCGGCGCTGCATTTCGACGTTTCCATCCCCAATTTCGGCATCCAGGAATGGATGCATCACGCCGAGGAAACCGACGAGGTTTTCCAGCGCGGCTACACCTATCGCGACGGGGCGCTGCATCCCGCAGAAGTGCCGGGCCTGGGCGTGGAGATCGATGAGAAGCTGGCGGCGAAATATCCCTACAAGCGCGCTTACCTGCCGGTGAACCGCCTGGAAGACGGCAGCATGACCAACTGGTAAAAAAAAAGGGCGGTAGCTTTTGAAAACTACCGCCCAAGTAAGCGCGATAAACGTCTAGGGGAAAACCGCGCGCAAACGGTCTCGGAGAAGCTCCTGGACCGAACTAGATAACCCGTCATGTCCGCTATGTTAGCGGTCACATTGGCGGAAAAATATACGCCAAATTTTTGGCCGTCAAGAAGAGCATGAAGAGGTAGCGCCAAAATCTTTTGGCCGGGCCTCACGCCAGGGCGATTGTGGCGCAGCATTGCGGTTGGCCTGAAACCTCGGCTTGGAAGCGGAATAGCCCTCCCGCCAGCGGCTGGGCCGCCAGTGCGGCCGCATCCAGCCCCTTGCGGGCCGTGGTGGCATAGACTGTTTTGAGGTCGGCGCCCGCAAAAGCCAGCTTGGTGACATTGGCGACGGGGAAAGAGACGCTTTCCAGCAGCATGCCTTGCGGCGAATAGCGACGCGCACTCCATCCGCCGAACAGGCCGGTCCAGAGGCAGCCTTGGCTATCCACCACCGGCCCGTCGGGATAGCCGGCGCCTTTCTCGATAGTGGCGAAGACCCGCTTGCCGCTCAGCGACCCGTCCGCATGCAAGTCGAAGGCATAAATATGCTTTTGCAAGGTGTCGGTGTGATAGAGCGTGCCGCCGTCCGGGCTGATGGCTGGGCCGTTGGTGATGACGTAACCGGGATCCATCACCACCAAGCCGGTGCGGTCCAGCCGGTAGAGCGCACCGCTGGGCCCCTGCTCCAAATCATCCATCGAACCGAACCAGAGCCGCCCGCTTGAATCGACCGTTCCATCGTTCAGCCGGTTGGAGGGACGGTCAGGCTCCACCGTGCGGAGCAGGCGGAACGCGCCATCCGCCGGATTGAAATCATACAGCCCGGTTTTGGCGCCGGCGATGAAATGCCCGTCTTGCAGTGGCGCCAGAAACCCCACTTCAGACGGCGCTTGCCAGCTATCGCCTTTGGCGCTTTCGGGCTGGAAGCGGTGGATTTTTTTCTGCTTGATATCGGTGAACCAGACCGCGCCGCGCCACCATAAAGGCCCCTCGCCCAGCTCACAGGCCAGCGGCCAGATACAGATCGGGCTCTTTAGCCCCATCCCGCATCGATCCAATATTCATGCCCGGTGCACATGCGTCCGTCATCCGAGGCCAGGAACAGCACCAGCGAGGCGACATGATCGGGCGTGACCCGGGTTTTCAGGCACTGCTGGCTGACGATTTCGGCCTCGCCTTCGGGCGTGTACCATTTCATCTGGCGCGGGGTTTTCACATTGCCGGGGACCACTGCCGTGACCCGGATATTGTCCGCGCCCAGCTCGCGCGCCAACGCCCGCGTCATGCCCTCGATGCCGGCTTTGGCGGTTTCGTAGAGCAGCAATCCGGGCAGCCCCAGATGCCAGGATATCGAGCCGAAATTGATGATGGCGCCGCCGCCCCGCGCCTTCATGCCGGCAACCGCCGCTTTGGAGGCGAACAGCATATGGCGCAGGTTGACCGCCATGCGTTCGTCCCAATAGGCGGGCGTGATGTCCTGCAAGGCGTGGCGATCATCGTTGCCGGCATTGTTGACCAGCACATCAATGCCGCCCAGCGAGCGGATGAAAGTCTCCAGCGCGGTAAGGTTGGTGAGATCCAGGTGATGGAAAACGGGTTTGATCGGCGCGTCCTTCAGGCGCTCCACCACGGCGGCGCTTTCCTGGTCCAATATGTCCACGAAAATGGTTTCGGCGCCTTGGCGGGCGAATGCTTCGACCAGCCCGGCCCCGATACCGGAACCGCCGCCTGTCACCAGCACCCGCTTGCCCACCAAGCTGGGATACACCGCTGAACGCGCGGAACTGGGCGCGGCTTGGGCGGCTTTTGCGCCGGAGGGAACATCTTTCATGGGAAGTTACGGCCCCAACACGGTTGTTTGCGCTACCAATAGCAGCTTGCCAGTCCTGTCAAGCGCGGGCTCTCATCCCTTGCGCTTGCCGGGACGGGGATCGGACGAGGGGGCCTTTAAGGGTGCCGAGGACTCGCGTTTGACCAGGGCAAATTTGAGCATTTTCTGCGCCGCCTCGGGCATGCCCCCGGCGCGCCGGGCCCGGATCTGCTCGACCAGCAGCCGTACCGCCTCGCGCGCCATCTCGGCAATGGGCTGGCGCACCGTGGTCAAGGTCGGCCACACGGCGGTGGCAAGCTGCGTGTCATCGAACCCCGTCACGGCCAGATCCCCCGGTACCTCCAGACCCCTGCGGTGGGCCACCGCCATGGTAGCCGCCGCCATATCGTCGTTGGAGGCGAAGATGGCGGTGGGGTTGGCGCGATCCAGCAGCTTTTCCGCCGCGTCCAGGCCGGAACGGTAGGTGAAATAGCCTTGCGCCACCTGGTCGGTGCCCACGGAGAGGCCGGCCTCGGTCATGGCCTCGACATAGCCCAGGAAGCGCTGGCCCGAGGCGGTCTGGTTGGGATGGCCATTGATAAAGGCGATGCGGCGATGACCCAGCTCCAAAAGGTGCCGGGTCATGGCCCGCGAGGCTTCAAAATTGTTGATGCTCACCGCGAAAAGATCAGGGGCGGGCTTGCCCGACGCGACCAGCACGGCGGCAAGGCCGGCCTCGCGCACGGCCGCGAGCGACACTTCGGAGTCGCAGAGCGGCGGCGGCAGGATGACCCCGTCGATACCGCCCTTCACCAGCCTTCGGATCGCTTCATACTCGCTTTCCGTGCCTTCGCATTTTTCAATCACCAGCTGGCAACCGCTAAGGCTGGACTGTTCCAGACTGCCGAGGAGAAATTCGCTGAGATAATTGGCGCTGGGATTGGCGTACAGAATGCCGACATGGACGGTATCGGCGCTGGCCAGGCTGCGCGCGGCCTGATTGGGTGAATAACGCAGGGTTTTGACGGATGCCGCCACCCGCGCCCTTGTCTCTTCCCGCACATTCGATTCGCCATTGATGACGCGTGACACCGTCATAGGCGAAACCCCGGCATGCTTCGCCACATCATGGATGGTAACGACGCCGCCGCGGCGACGGCTGCTCTTTTTGGTCACCGGTCTAGTTCCCCTATTGTGGTGGGTTCTGCATCACTATGCCGTTGCAGCGGATGCTTTTCTTGCCCACCTTGCCCTCTCCTGACCTGTCCTTAGCAAAAGCTGAGCAAAATGGACATGCGCTCCCGTCATTGACTTGCCTATACGGCCCGGAATATCGAGTTTTCGCGGCCTTTTTCAGGATTTCGGCATGGCGCGGGCACTTTATGGCCGGATGGCCGACGGCACCCCGGTACATGCCTATACGCTGGGGGCCGAAGGACGGCTGACCGCAACCGTCCTGGACCTGGGCGGAACTATTACCGCTATCGCGGTGCCGGACCATGAGGGCCGTGTCCGCAATGTGGTTCTTGGTCTGAAGGACCTGGCTGCCTATCAAGCCAGCGGCTGGTGGAATTGCCTGATCGGCCGCTATGCCAACCGCTTGAAGAATGGTGTTACCATCGAGGGGCGGCACTATCCCCTGGCGCAGGATGCCAACGGCATCACCTTGCATGGCGGACGCGGCCAGTCCTGGGGCGCGCGCCTTTGGACGGTAACCCAAGCCAGCGACACGGCGCTGACCTTGCGTCTTGTCAGCCCCGACGGCGATCAAGGCTTTCCCGGCACCGTGACGGTGGAGGTGACATACACAGCGCAAGAGGACGCGCTGCGGCTGGATTATGCCGCGACCAGTGATGCGCCCACGGTGATAAACCTGACCAATCACATCTATTTCAACCTGGCGGGGCAAGGTTCGGTATTGCCGCAACGGCTGCAGTTGAATGCCGATGGCGTGACCGAGACCGACGCGCTGCAGATTCCCACCGGCCGGGTCGCGCCCGTGACAGGAACGGCTTTCGATTTCCGCGAACCGAAGACGGTCGGGGCGATGGTAGACAGCACCGAACCGCAAATGGCGATCGCGCGCGGCTATGACCATAATTTCGTGTTGAACAAATCCGCCTTTGGAGCGCTGGATTGGGCCGTGCGCCTCAGCGATCCGCAAAGCGGCATCCGCTTGGAATTATCCACCACCGAGCCCGGCATACAGGTCTATTCCACCAACAATGTGAAGCCCGGCCAGTTCAATGCCCAGGGCATCGAGATTCAAAAACGCGACGGCCTGGCGCTCGAGACCCAGCATTTCCCCAATGCTCCCAACCTTCCGGGCTTTCCCCCAACCCAGCTGGCCCCGGGGCAAATCTTCCGTTCCTCCACCCTGTTTCGCTTTTCCCGGGCCGGAACGCCCTTTACGGACGGGCACTGATAGCGCTACCATCCCGAATCTGCCGGGATGGAAACATTGCGCCATGAAGAAAAGCCTGCTGCCCGCTCTTGTCCTGCCGCTGACTGTGTCCGGCTTGGCCTTCCCCGCACCGCCGGCGCGCGTCACCTCCGAAAGGATCATCAGAACATGATGACCCAGCTTGGCACTTTGCGACCAGGCGGCGGTCCGTTCACCGAGCACCAGATCGTCGGCCGCGCCGATAACGCATCCAACCATTGGCGCGAATGTCCGCATGACCTTGGTGATGATGTCGAAGAACGCGCGCGTACTCGTTCCTTCAATCTGCCGATCGTAAAATCAGGCACGCGTATCAATGATGCTGCGCCGCATCACCCTTATTGGTTTAAAGGCATTAAGGATACCTCTCCAAATCCTTCGCTGTATGCAGAAGAATGGATTAGGAATTCCGCGTGTATACAATGGGAACTCGCCTTTTTATCGGCAGCATCTTTTGACGCATTGATTCCCGCTAAGCGCTCTCGCAAAAGAGCCGTCGTCATACTTTAACCAATGTTTTTCACAATTAGTCCCCCGATAAATCCTAAAGGGATTAGGAGTATTCCATGACTGACAGTGCGCACGGTCTTGGCCGCCATGGCTTTCGCAATCTGAAGGCCGTCAATTGGAATCTCAGCGCGCCGGCGCTTTATGAAGAAGCGGTACGGCGCGGCGAAGGCCAGGTCGCGGCCAAGGGCCCGCTGGTGGTGCGCACTGGCGTGCATACCGGCCGTTCGGCCTCCGACAAATTTGTGGTGCGCGATGCCCAGACCGAAAGCCAGGTTTGGTGGGACAATAACAAGGCGATGAGCCCGGCGCATTTCGACGCCCTGTATACGGATATGATGGCCCATGCCGAGGGCCGCGAACTGTTCGCCAAGGATCTGTTTGGCGGCGCCGACCTGACTCATCGCATCAGTGTGCGGGTGGTGACCGAGTATGCCTGGCATTCGTTGTTTGTGCATCAGCTGCTGATCCGTCCGACGGCGGAAGAGCTCAAGGGCTTCGATCCGGAATTCGCCATCATCGACCTGCCGAGTTTTGCCGCCGACCCGGCGCGTCATGGTTGCGCCAGCCAGACCGTGATCGCAGTCAACTTTTCCAAGAAGCTGATCCTGATCGGCGGTACTTCTTATGCCGGCGAGATGAAGAAGTCGGTGTTCACCATCCTGAACTACCTTTTGCCGTCCAAGCGGGTGATGAGCATGCACTGCTCCGCCAATGTCGGGGCCGACGGCAAGTCGGCGATCTTCTTCGGCCTATCCGGCACGGGCAAGACCACGCTTTCGGCGGATGCCTCGCGCACCCTGATCGGCGACGACGAGCATGGCTGGAGCGAAAACGGCATCTTCAACATCGAAGGCGGCTGCTATGCCAAGGTGATCAAGCTGAGCCGGGAAGCCGAGCCGGAAATCTTTTCCACCACCGAGCGCTTCGGCACCGTGCTGGAAAATGTGGTGATGGACCCGGCCACCCGCACGCTGGACCTGAATGACGCGACGTATGCCGAAAACACCCGCGCCGCTTATCCAATCGATTATATCCCCAACGCTTCGGCCACGGGGCGCGCCGGCCACCCCAAGAATGTCATCATGCTGACGGCGGATGCGTTCGGCGTGCTGCCGCCGATTGCGCGGCTGACTCCCGGCCAGGCCATGTATCACTTCCTCTCCGGCTTCACCGCCAAGGTGGCGGGAACGGAAAAAGGCCTGGGCAAAGAACCGCAGCCCACCTTCTCCACTTGTTTCGGCGCACCCTTCATGCCGCGCCATCCGTCCGAATATGGCAACCTGCTGCGCGCCCTGATCGCCGAGCACCAGGCCGATTGCTGGCTGGTCAATACCGGATGGACCGGCGGCGCCTTCGGCACCGGCTCGCGCATGCCGATCAAGGCGACCCGCGCC
>Ga0097621_100003653_pt1 | contig 10626 bp, 9 predicted proteins | sample KBSMisM72_FD_73165 | JGI IMG/M metagenome (GOLD analysis project Ga0097621, IMG submission 73165) | Miscanthus rhizosphere microbial communities from Kellogg Biological Station, Michigan, USA - KBS Miscanthus M7-2 (version 2) (version 2) | ecosystem: Host-associated > Plants > Roots >... | reverse complement strand
CATCGACGAACGGTGCCGCATGAGATCGATGCAACGCCCGCGCCCCTTCTTGTAGGGCAGCCACGTCGCAAACGCCTCGACGCGTCCCTCGGCGTTCATCGCCACCGCCACGCCGCGCAGATGGATCTCCTCGATGTCGAAATGGCCCATGTCGAAAGTCATCTCGCGCCCGTGCTTCGCATGCAGCCACGCGTCCGACGTGCTCTTCAGGCCCGCCTCGATGGCCTTGTCCACCGGACCGTCCGCCGGATACCAGCGGAAGCTGAACCCCTCGCGCGCCGCGCGGTTGCAGGCAGTGCGCAGGTCCTGATACTTCGAGCCCTTCATCACATAATTCGCCAGCGGCAGACGCGCCTGCTCGCCGATCTTGCGGATCTTAAAACCCAACTGTTCGTAAAGCTCCACGTGGGCCGGCCCGATCTCATAGAGCACCGGCTCCCAATCCTGCTCCTCGCAATAGGCGACAAACTCCGCCACCGCCCTGCCCCGCTCGTCGGCCGGCCCGATGGGATCACTCAGCGTGAGCGCGTAATTGCGCCACAACGCGAACACCACCACCGAGCGATTGGTCGAGGAGAAGAAGTAATGCTTGTCCTCGGCGAGCGCGAACTCATCGAACGGGTTGCCGCCGTGCTCGTCGATGATGTGCCGCACGCGCTGCTGCTCGACCGGCGTGGGCGGCCGCTCCGGAAACACCGGCCGCAGAACCAACGCCAGCACCAGCAGGCCGAACGCCGCGCCCGCAAAACTCACCGCGAGGAACGCCGTCTGCGCCTGCGGCGTCGTCGCGCGCAACGTGTCGGTTGACTGGAGAAACACCAGCTCCGCCACCGCCTGGAGCGTGCCCGTCGTCGAGTGATTGCCCTCGGCCGTCACGCCGAAATGCCGCACCGCCAAAAAGCCGAACGTCATCAGCGCGGCGAACGCCGGCACGCCGATGATCCACGCCCAGCGCAACGAACCGCGGTCGGACTTCGCGATGAAATGCCGGCGCTGCGATATCAACAGCGCCAGCGGCAGCAGGCTGGCCACCGCCTGCCTCCACTCAAAATCCCGGCCGATGTGCAGCACGGGCGTCACCAGCAAAACGACCAGCGTCCCCCACCAGGCCGCCTGCTTGCGCCGCCACAGCCCGCGCCCCAGCGCCAACTGGCCGCACGCGCTCAGCACCAGCAGGCCCTGCGATTCCAGCGCGATGTGGAACGGCGTCCAGTTTTCCAACTGGTCCACCATCCACTGATGCGGCGTGTGCAACGCGATGAACAGATGCAGCAAACCGGACAAGCCGACGGCGACCGCCACCAACCGGGCCCAGAAGCCGGGCTTGCTGCGCAAGGCGGACAGGGACGTGTTCATGGCTTTTCCTCCACACGGGGCGGCGGCGACACCAACCACGCGACCGCCTCGTCCATCAGCTTGAGAAAATCATCACAAGCCCCGTCGAAATCATGAAACGCGCGCGGATATTTCCACAGGCGCAGATCGAGCTTCAGACCGTGATACCACTTGATCGAATCCAACGGATCCAGCCCCGCATGGAGCTGGGCGAGCCGCAGGTCGTGCAGTCGCGGCGCAAAATCCGCCAGCCCGAAGGTCCCCTCGCCTGTCGGCGTGAACCCGAGCTTGTCCTTCGTGTGCAACCCATAGCGACCACGCGCCCCGGGCGCGACCAGCAGCAGGCCGCACAACCCCGCCGGACGCGCCGCGACCTCGGCCGCGGCCGGCAACGCCTGTTCCGCCCCCATCGACCAGCCGCCGTAAATCACCGCACGCGGAACATCGCCGGACGGCGGACCGGCCCGCCGCGCGAGCTCGGCCACCAGACGCCCGTAGTCGGCCACCAAAACGGCCTGCGTGTAGTCCGTAGTCGAATACTTTGCAAAATCCACGCCCGCCACCGCCCAGCCGCGCTTCGCCAGGTGCGAACACACGATTTCCTCCCAGTAACTCCAACCCCCGTCGCCCGAGCCAAACACGCACAAGCCCCGTACCACGCCGCGAGCCGGCATATACCAGTTAACGGTAAATGTCCCCCGTTGCAGCGTTAGACCCTCCGCCCGCGCATTCGCGGCAACCCCCGGCGCCGCCCGCAGCGCGCAGGCCGCGGACAGCACCAGTAACCACAAAAAAGGGAACAGCCGGACACGATTCATGGGATCGAGGAGACCAAGGAAACCCGCGATTGCTCCACAACTTGGACCCGAGCGCAAACCCGATCCCCGCCACCCTTTCGCGCGGCCTCCTGTTTATTTTTGCCCTTTGCCGCGCCCCCGCTTTCCGTGAGCCCCATGTCCCGACCGACCGACACCATCGCCGCCCTCGCCACGCCCGTGGGCACCTCCGCCATCGCGGTCGTGCGCGTCAGCGGTCCCGCCTGCGCCGAACTGGCCGCCGCACTCTTCGGCCCCACTCCCCTGCCCCCGCGCGTCGCCCGTCACGCCGACTACCGCAACCTTCGCGGTGACGTCCTGGACGACGTTCTGGCCACGTTTTATCAAGGCCCACGGTCATACACCGGCGAAGATTCGCTGGAAATCGCCTCTCACGGAAACCCATTTATCACTCAATCCATTCTAAACGATCTACTTGCACGCGGATGTCGCGCCGCAGAAGCGGGCGAGTTTACCCGCCGCGCCTTTTTGGGCGGACGTATGGATCTAAGCCAAGCTGAGTCAGTTATGGATTTAATCCACGCGCGCAGCGAACGCGCCCTCGCCGCCGCCAACCAACAGCTTCGCGGCAGCCTTGGCCGCCACCTAGGCGAACTGACCGAAGGCCTGTTGCTCGTTCTTGCCCGCGTCGAAGCCTACATCGACTTCCCCGACGAAGATCTCCCCCCCGAAGATCGCCGCATCGTGCTCGACGAGCTGGAGCGTGTTCTACGTGGAACGGCCCGCCTGCTGGCCACCCATCACTATGGCGAACTCCTGCGCGACGGCATCAAGACCGTCATCATCGGCGAACCCAACGCCGGCAAGAGCAGCCTGCTCAACCGCCTCGTCGGCCGCGACCGTGCCCTCGTCAGTCCCGAACCTGGCACCACCCGCGATTTCATCGAGGAGCGCATCATCCTCGGTCCACATTGCCTGCGCCTGATCGACACCGCCGGCCTCAACCCCATCCCCGCCGCCCTCGAGAGGCTCGGCATGGACAAAACCCTCGAACGCGCCGCCGAGGCGGATCTCTTTCTTTGGGTGCAGGACGCCACCCGGCCCACCCCCGCCCTGCCGGCGGAAATCGCTACCCGCCTAACTTCCGCCAATACTGTCATCCTCCTCAACAAGGCCGATCTGCTCACCCCGGCCACTCCCCTGCCCGACCCCGCCCTGCACGCCGTGGCCATCTCCGCCCTCACCGGCGATGGCATCACCACCCTCACCGACCGGGTCGTTCAACTGGCCGACGCCTTCCGCCAAGACCAAGGCGCCGAAATCATTGCCATCAACGCCCGCCACGCCGACGCCCTCCGCCGCGCCACTGATTGCCTCGAAACCGCCCGCCACAAAGTCACCGCCAATGGTGCCGTCGAACTGTTAGCCAGCGACCTCCGCGGCGCCCTCGACGCCTTTGGCGAAATCGCCGGCAAGATCGACAACGAGCGCATGCTCGACCACCTCTTCAAGACCTTCTGCATCGGCAAGTAAATGATCTACAACCATATTCCCTTCGACGTGATCGTTTGCGGCGCCGGCCACGCCGGCTGCGAAGCCGCGTTGGCCGCCGCCCGCATGGGTGCCTCCACCCTGCTCCTTACCGGCAATATCGATACCATTGCCCAGATGAGCTGCAACCCCGCCATCGGCGGCCAGGCCAAGGGCCAGATGGTGCGCGAGATCGACGCCCTCGGCGGCGAGATGGGCCTCAATACCGACGTCACCGCCATCCAGTTCCGCCTACTTAACGAGTCCAAAGGCCCGGCCGTCCAATCCCCCCGCGCCCAGTGCGACAAGAAAGCCTACCAGTTCCGCCTTAAGCACACCTTGGAACTCCAGCCCAACCTCCAGGTTTTCCAAGCCACCGTGACCGGTCTGGTGTTCACCGGCCAAAAAGTCACCGGCGTCCGCACCAATCTCGACATCGAATTCAGCGGCCTGACCGTCGTGGTGACCACGGGCACTTTCCTGCGCGGCCTCATGCACATCGGCCAAAACAAGAACGAAGGCGGTCGCTTGGGCGATTTTAGCGCAAAAACCCTTTCCGCGAGCTTCTTGGAGGCCGGCATCGAGCTTCGCCGCCTCAAAACCGGCACCCCGCCCCGCCTCCTCGGCCGCAGCCTCGACTTCTCCAAAATGGAAGAGCAGCGCGGCGACGCCTCCCCGACTCGCTTCGCCTTCTACGACACCCGTGACCCCGAAGAGCTGTTCCACGTGGAACAGACCGGCGAACAACGCATCGGCTGGACGCCCGGCACCAACCAGGTCTCGTGCTGGATGACCCACACCACCGCCGAGACCGCCCGGCTGGTGCGGGACAATCTCCACAAGTCCGCCATGTATTCCGGTGAAATCGAGGGCGTCGGCCCGCGATATTGCCCATCCATCGAGGACAAATTCGTCCGTTTCGCCGACAAACCGCGCCACTTGCTCTTTTTGGAGCCCGAGGGACGCTCCACCAACGAATACTACGTCAACGGCCTGTCCACCTCGCTGCCGTTCGATATTCAGCTCCAAATGGTCCACAGCGTGCCCGGACTGGAGAACGCCCAGCTCCTGCGTCCGGCGTATGCCGTCGAATACGACTTTGCGCCGCCCACCCAGCTCTATGCGTCGCTGGAGTCCAAGAAGGTCGAAAACCTGTTCTTCGCCGGTCAGATCAACGGCACGTCCGGTTACGAGGAGGCGGCGTCCCAAGGCCTGATCGCCGGCGTCAACGCCGTGAACAAGGTCCGCCAGCAACCGCCCTTGGTGATCGATCGCCATGAGGGCTACATCGGCGTATTGATCGACGACCTCGTGACCAAAGGCACTAACGAGCCGTATCGCATGTTCACCAGCCGCGCCGAATACCGGTTGTTGTTCAACCACGGCAGCGCCGAGCTGCGCCTGCTGCATCACGCCAAGACCCACGGATTGGTTTCGCCGACACGCCTGGCGCGCATGGAAGAATCCAAGCGCCAAACCGAGCACTGGGTCGGTTTTCTGGAGGCCACCAAAGCACCCGCAGGGCAGGGGACTTTCGGTGATGCCATTCGTCGCGCCGTCACGGGCACCAATGCCGCCCATCCCATGCCGCCGCTGCCCGCCGAGTTTTTGGCTCAGCCGGAAGCCCTGCGCCAAGAGGTTATGTATCGCGTCAGTCACCACGGCTACCTGTCGCGCGAACAACGCCAGATCGATAAGCTCAGCGAAATCGAAAAGATCAAAATCCCGCCCCACATCGACTTCCTCCAAGTGCGTGGCCTGCGCAAAGAAAGCGCTCTCAAACTGGCCGAAATGAAGCCCTACACTCTAGGCCAGGCCAGCCGTATCAGCGGCGTTAACCCGGCCGATATCAGCATCTTAATGGTTTTGATCGAAGCGGGCAGGGGAGGGAATAAGACCTGACCTGCCTTCACTCCCTTTGGGAGGAACCCGATTCCAACGTTCCGGTGCCGCTGTAACATTTGTGAAACACACCCGAAAAGCACTAGGAGCCAACACCGACATCGGGTAGGGTGGGTGCCGCTATGGCAGACACCAAACCCAAGAAGATCCTCCTGGTTGACGACGAATCCGACGTGACCGACCTCGTCGCCTACAACCTCAAGGCCAAGGGCTTTCAGGTCGAGGTCGTCAACGACCCCAACGGCAGCATCGGCGTCGCCCGCACGTTTTTACCCGATCTGGTGGTCCTCGACGTGATGATGCCCGATCTTAATGGCATCCAAATCTGCCGGATGCTCCGCGCCGATCCGAAGCTGAAAAAGGTCCCCGTCATTTTTCTCACCGCCAAGGCCGAAGAAAACGACCGCGTGCAGGGACTGGAAACCGGAGCTGATGATTATATTTGTAAGCCGTTTAGCACAAAAGAGTTAGTTCTCCGCGTGCAGACCATTTTGCGCCGGCTGTCCGATGCCGCGCCCGAGGAGCCCAAGCGCCTGCAAGTCGGCGAGATCGTCATCGATACCGAGCGCCATGAGGTCCAGCTCCATGGCAAGCCGATCGAGTTGACCGCGACCGAGTTTAATCTGCTCAAGCTGCTCATGGAGCGCCGCGGACGCGTGCAGACCCGCGAACACCTGCTGCTCAACGTCTGGAACTACGAGACCGAGATCGAGACGCGCACCGTGGACACCCATGTGCGCCGCCTGCGCGAAAAACTCGGCGACCAAGCCGACTGGATCGAGACGATCCGCGGCGTCGGTTACCGCATGGCGGAAAAACGCGCGCAGGAAACCGGCTCCAGCCGGGGTTGACCCCTCGTCGGCCTGCCGACATTTCTACGCCGCCCTCGCTCGCGCATGTCCATTTTTCTTTCGATCGCGCTGACCATCGCCCTCGGATTCGCGGTATTAAAAATCCTCTCGCACCGCCGGGCCGTGCGCGCGCTGCACCAGGCGATTTTCCGCAAGCAGCCGCTGCTCAGCGACGAGTTGCCCGGCGTCGTCGGCCCCGCGTGGGAGCAACTGCGCCTCGCCAGCAACGAACTTATCACCGAGGTCGGCCAGTTGCAGCAGCAACGCACCGGCCAGCTCGCGCAACTCGAGGCCACCCTCGGCAGCCTCCAGGAAGCCGTGCTCATCGTCGATGCGAGCAACTACATCCTGCTCGCGAACAAGGCCCTCCAAGCCATCTCGTCTCGCACCGCCACCCAGATCATCGGCCACCGGCTGGAGCTCGTGCTGCACAGCGCGGAATTTCTCACCTACGTCGAGTCGGTGCGCCGCGGCAAAGCCCAGGCCCAGCACGAGGTGGAATTCATCGAGGACGACCGCACCACCTGGCTCGAGGTCACCGGCACCACCATTCAAAGCCAGGGCAGTTCGCGCGGACCCTGGATGCTGTTCGTGCTCCATGACATCACCAAGCAGAAGAAGCTCGAGGCGGTGCGAAAGGATTTCGTCGCCAACGTCTCCCACGAGCTGCGCACGCCGCTCAGCGTGATCAAAGGCTACGTCGAAACCCTCGTGGACGGCGGCGCCGACATTCCAACCGAAGACCGGGAGCGTTTCCTGAAAACCATCCAGCGCCACACCGAGCGCCTGAACTCCCTGCTGGAGGATTTGCTCGTGCTGTCGCGCCTCGAGTCGATCAACCCCGGCCTGCATCGCGAATCGATCCATCTGCCCAAACTGCTCGCGGACATCATCGACGATTACCACGGCCGTCCCGCCGCCGGGGGGCACCACCTTGAGCTGACGGTCGATCCCGCGCTCGGCACGCTCTTCATCGATCCGCTTAAGATCACCCAAGTCGTCGAAAACCTTCTCGATAACGCCCTCAAATACACGCCGAAGGGCTCGGGCATCCAGCTCTCGGCGCGCCTGCAAGGACTCGGCGAGGTCATCATTTCGCTGCGCGACAATGGCCCCGGGATCCCCGCGGACGACCTTCCGCATCTCTTCGAACGGTTTTACCGCGTGGACAAAGGCCGTTCCCGCGAAAAAGGCGGCACCGGCCTGGGACTTTCCATCGTGAAACACATCGTGCAGCTCCACGGCGGCCGCGTGTGGGTGGAGAGCCGGCAAGGGCAGGGGACCACGTTCTCCTTCAGCCTTCCCCTGCGCGCCAACAGCCAGGCCTGAGCGCCGGCGTCGCGCGACAGGTGCATCTTCGTGGTTGAGCGCGACACGCCTCGCGCGTAATTCCCAGCGTCTCTCATGCCGCTGGAAATCGCCCAAGCCATCACCGAAAGCCGTCTCGCCGAGCTCCGCGAACGACTCGCCCCGCTCTTAAAGACTCCGCTGCCGGTCACGCTGGAGGTGGGCAGTGGCCACGGACATTTCCTGACGGCCTACGCCCAGGCGCACCCCGAAAAATTTTGCATCGGCATCGACCTGCTGCCCGACCGCCTCGCCCGCTGCGAACGCAAGTCCACCCGCGCCGGCCTGGCCAACATCGCCTGGATCCGCGCCGACGTGAATCTTTTCATCGAAGCGCTGCCGGCCGACACCCGCCTCGCGGAGATTTTCATCCTGTTTTCCGACCCCTGGCCCAAGCGCCGTCATTGGAAAAACCGCGTCCTCCAGCCCGAGTTTCTCACCCAACTGGCCGCGAAGGCAGGGGAGGGTGCCCGCCTCTGCTTCCGCACCGACCACGCGCCGTATTTCACCCAAGCCCAAGCATTTGCCGGCGAACATCCCGACTGGAACCTGACGCCCGAGGAGCCTTGGCCCTTCGAGCAAGCCACGGTGTTTCAGCAGCGCGCCGCCGGACATCAATCGTTCATCGCCCGCCGCCGGTCGGCGCATGGACACGCCTGAAACGCCCCGTCTCCAGAATTAGCGCCACCACGTCGGCGATTGGCAGAACTAATTACGCACGGAACCATAAGCCTGCGTAATTTCAGGGGTTGACGGCGGCAAAGGCGTCCGCCTACGTCTTGTCTTTTTCCACTCACGCCTTGCCCTTCCGCGCACCCATGTCCGCAGTCAAAACCCTCGCCCTTTCGACGATGTTGCTCGCCACCGGCGCGACCGCGTTTGCCTCCGAAGGCGGCGGTCACGAGGCAGCCGCGTCCTTGAAGGACTTCATCGGCGTGCCGGTCACCAACAGCATTCTCACGAGCTGGGTGATCACTATCGCCATCATCATCGGCGTGCGCCTGCTCGTCGGCACCCCGAAGATCATCCCGTCCCGCGGCCAGGCCATCGTCGAGGACGCCGTCTCCGCCCTCCGCGATCTCTACGAACCCATCGTCGGCAAGAAAGCCATGCCGATGGCGTTCCCGGTGCTCGTCACCCTCTTCATCTTTATCGTGCTGCACAACTGGTCCGGCCTCCTGCCCTTCGTCGGCACCATGGGCTGGGGCCACGAGGTGGACGGTCATTTCCACGTCCTCACCCCGCTGATCCGCCCGCACACCTCCGAGCTCAACGGCACCATCGCCCTCGCCCTGATCTCGTTCGGTGCCTGGATCATCATCGTGATGCGCTACGCCGGTCCGGGCCTGCTCATCAAAGATCTCTTCGGAAACAAATCCGACAAGAAGGAACTCGCCCCCGTCATGTATTGGGGTCTGTCGCTCGTCTTCATCATCGTCGGCGTGATCGAGGTCGTCTCGATCTTCATCCGTCCGGTGACGCTCTCCATCCGTCTTTTCGGCAACGTATTCGGCGGCGAAAGCCTGCTCCATGCGATGCACTTCCTGCCGCCCTTCTACTTCCTCGAGCTGCTGGTGGGCTTCGTCCAGGCCCTCGTGTTCACCCTGCTGACCTCGGTTTACATCGGCCTCATCTGCAACCACGGCGACGACCATGATCACGATCATGGCGACGACCACGCCAAGGACGCCCACTAAGATTTTCCCCACTTTGTCCGCCCGCGATCCCGGGCCCACGCGCCACACCAAACGGGCACGAGCGGACGCAATCCAAACCATCCACACACACTACAATGTTCATCGCTGAAATCACTGGTAACATCGCTTCCGCCGCCGGCCTTATCGCCGCCGCCACCGCCGTCGGTCTGATCGGCACCAAGGCCGCCGAGGCCGTCGGTCGCAACCCCGGCGCGTCCGGCAAGATCCTCGTTCAGTCCATTCTCGGTATGGCGCTCGCCGAAGGTCTCGGCCTCCTCGCGCTGTTCCTTGCTCGCTAAGGCTTAGTTCCCTCCCGGCTCCGGCGGCACACCGCCCCGGAGCCATCCCTTTTTCCAGTCCGCTCCGCTTCCCGCCATGCTCTCCCTTCTTCTGGCTGAAATCACGCCCGCCGCTGAACACACCGCCGCCGCCCATGAGGCCGGCGCGCAGGGCGACGGCCTTGTCCACGAGCTCGTGACCAAGTTCGGCATCGACGGCGTCAACGTCGGCATGCAGATGCTGAGCTTCGCCATCCTCGCGGTGGTGCTCTACATTTTCGCGATCAAGCCCGTGCTCGCCACCATGGACGCGCGCAACCGCAAGATCGAAGACGGCCTGAAGAACGCCGAGGCCACCGCCGCCAAGCTCGCCGAGACGCAAGCCGCCGCCGCCGTCCAGCTCAAGGAGGCCCAGCTCGCCGCCAACAAGATCATCGACGAGGCCCGCAAGACCTCCAAGGAGCTCTCCGAGCGCGAAGCCGCCACCGCGATCGCCCAGGCCGCCGCCATCATCGCCAAAGCCCACCAGTCGAACGAGCTCGAGCACAAGAAGATGCTCGAAGAGGCCCGCGGCGAAATCGCCCGCCTCGTCATCGCCACCACCGAGCGCGTGCTCGCCAAGAAACTCACCGACGCCGACCGCGCTTCCTACAACGAAGCCGCCGCCCGCGAGCTCACCTCCGTCTAATCATTCCCCATGGCGTCCGGCAAAAAGCAGATCTCCCAGCTCGCCCGCCAGTTTTTCAAACTGAGCATCGTTGACGGCCGTCTCTCCGAAGAGCGCGTCGCCGGCGTGCTGGGCTATTTGGAGAAACACCCGCCCGCGAAACCGCTGGCCGTTCTCCTCGCCTATCGCCGGCTCATCGCCGGCGAAGTCGCCAAGGGCCTCGCCGTCGTCGAGCACGCCGGT
>Ga0097621_100003652_pt1 | contig 10627 bp, 17 predicted proteins | sample KBSMisM72_FD_73165 | JGI IMG/M metagenome (GOLD analysis project Ga0097621, IMG submission 73165) | Miscanthus rhizosphere microbial communities from Kellogg Biological Station, Michigan, USA - KBS Miscanthus M7-2 (version 2) (version 2) | ecosystem: Host-associated > Plants > Roots >... | reverse complement strand
GGACAGCAACCGTCCCGCCGAGCGCCTGTTCTTGGCCATCAGCAAAGGCGACACGCCGGCAAACAACCCCGTCGCGAAAATCGTCGAGGGCTGGATCCAGGAATGGCAAGCGGCGCAACAAGCGACGGTGGCGCCATGACCGACCCCGCAATCGCGCAGTATGTAATCGTCGCCCGCAGACGCCAACGAAGCTGCAAGCAAATCGCCAGCGACTTGGGCATGTCCGTGCCGCAGGTCCGAGGCGTGATCCGGTCCTACAACCGCATGTGCGGCCTGACCGACTGGGGCAGCGGCGCCAAGAACCGCCACCAAACGAAGCAGGAGCGTCGCAGGAGCGTAAACGACTGGTGGTCGAGGGCGAGGGTTAACTCACGAGTTAAACGCGCCACGCTGGCGATTACGAAGCCGGAGGTGCGGACGTGACCGTCGAGGACGTGCGCGAACGGGTGAAGGCATGGCCGAAGCGCATGGTTCGCGTCCGCGACATGCATGCGGTGTGGCTATTTGCGGATGTACTCCGCGCCATCGCCTCCGACCCCACGCGCCAGGATGCGCACTTGCTCGCCCAAGAGGCGCTGCGGGTGTTCGAGTGAAAAACAAGAGACGACGCAAGCCGGCTAAGTTGTCGAACGTTCGCAAATATTGGCGCAAGCGTGTCGCCAAACTGGAAGCGACCATCCAGCGTGACCGAGCATCACATAAAGCCGCAATGGAGGCGCGGCTGGTCGAAGTCCGCTCTGACCCGGCAGTTCCGCCCGGAACGTTTTTTATTCTCGCCCCATAACTCAGCATCGCCATGTAGCTAAAATCACACGTGTAAGTTTCCCGACGTAGTATTTCCTTGACATCAACTCATGAGTTAAGTCTCAATGCGCGCATGGTGAGTGATCCGGACGATACGCACGCGCGCGCACCTGGGTCAGACCAATTCGCGGAACAACTACACGTACGCGGCGAACGCGTAGAAATCGAAACGGAGCACATCCAACAACAGGCCAAGCGTCTGGCTGGCCGGTTTGCGGAGAGCGAGGAGACCAAGCCAGGCAAGCGCAAGCTAAGGGAACAGGCGCGGCAATACGGCGCGCTGTGTATCGCGGCGCTTGTGGATATGGTGACCGACAGTTCCGTGCCGCAGGCGCGTCTTGGCGCCATCAAAGAGTTGCTGGATCGCGGCTACGGCAAGTCCGTGGAAATCGTCGAGGTCGACGACAAGCGCGAGGCTGTAACGGTTGATGTGGTGCGCGAGGCAGTGCGCCAAATGGCAAAGGACCCCGAACAGCGCGCGGCGCTTCGAGCATTGGCCCGGGGCGCGAATTGATTTTGGTCGCCGCGCTCGCAGCCGCGATGACGAGCCCGGCTGACTTCGCCGAGCACTACGGCGCCGGACGCTTCACGCGCACGCGTCATCAGACTCTAGCGTCGGACGCCATCGCCGACGCTGTGTTTGCCAACCAGCTTTCGATTTTGCTTATCGAGATGCCTCCCCAGCATGGCAAGAGTGCCATTGTCTCGCAGTGGGCGCCGTCATGGTTCGTGTCGCTCTTCCCGGAACGCAGCGTGGGCCTAGCATCCTACGAAGCCGGCGTGGCCATCCGCTGGGGGCGATGGGTGCGCGACACCGTTACCGAGCTTGGCACGACGCCGATCAAGCAAGACAGCCAGGCTGCCGATGAGTGGATGACCGAAGCCGGTGGCGGCATGAAGTCCGTTGGCGTCGGCGGCCCACTCACGAGTCACAGCATTCATCTCGGCATTGTCGACGACCCGATCAAGAATGCCGAAGAGGCCGACTCGGAGGTGATGCGCGAGAAGGTGTGGAACTGGTTTCTCACCGTCATGTGGACGCGCAAACAGCCAGGCACGGTTTTTGTCGTCATGCATACGCGCTGGCACGAGGACGATCTTGTCGGGCGCATTCTTGCACATCCCGAAATGCGCAAGCTTACCAAGCGCGTGACGCTACCGGCGCTTGCTGAAAACGACGATGCGTTGGGCCGCAAGCCAGGCGAAGCGCTGTGGCCAGAACGCTATCCAGCCGACGCGTCGCCGGATGGGTTGTTGACCACGCGCGCCATTCTCCCCGCTCGCTGGTGGAACGCGCTCTATCAGCAGCGTCCGTCGTCGGCAGAAGGAACGGAAATCAAGCGCGCATGGTGGCAGTTTTACGATGAACTGCCTGTGTCGTGGGAGGCGCTCGACTACCGGCTCGCAAGCTGGGACGCGACATTCACCGACGCCGAGAAGTCGGACTACGTGGTCGGCCAGGTGTGGGGCGTCTTCGGCGGATACCGCTATCTGCTCGACAAGATACGCGCCCGCATGACGTTTGTGGAAACGTGCGAGGCGGTTGCGACACTGCACGCGCGCTGGAAATGCCACGGGTCGGCCGTCGAACTTGCAGCCAACGGACAAGCAATCGTCAACTCGCTACAGGCGCACATCCCTGGCGTTTACGGCGTGAAGGTTGGCAACAACGGCAAGGTGGCACGCGCGCGCGCAGTCACGCCGCAGATCGAAGGCGGCCAGGTCTGGCTGCCGCGCGGCGCTTCGATATCGTCTGAACTCATCGAAGAGTGCGCCGCGTTCCCGTTCGGCAAGAACGACGACGATGTTGATGCAATGAGCCAGGCCCTGTCTGAACTGGCGCACCATATGAGCGTGCCAGTTTCGCACCTAACCCCGTCCGACAACCGTTTCGTGCCGCCGCATGTGCTCGAACTGCAAAAGCGCGGCCTGCTCGGCGGTCTAGGTACTGCGCCTGCCAACTTGAGGAAGCTATGATCGGCAAGAAGAAGCTACCTGCGAAGTCGCTCCCCGAATACGCAGCCGATGCGAAGCAGCTACAGGGCGAAGTGGCGGCGCATATTGCCGACGCCAAGCCCGAAGCAACGTCGCGCGTGCCCGCCAAGGTCGCAGCCGTCATGGCACGCGGCGGCTGGGTGACCGATACGGAGAAGATCAGCGTAGCCGTACTGGCCCTGCGCGAGATCGCAGATGGCGCCGAACCGCATGCGGCGGCGTTGGCGCGTAACGCGATGTTGGTGGTCCGCTAGGTGGATGGCGGCGCGCCACAAGACTGGTTCGACGAGATACTGGCCAAGTATCCGCGCATCGCCATCGCTGGCGGGCCGCGTACCGGCAAAAGCACGCTCAGTAACCGCGTCCACGATCGCCGCGTCATCCACACCGACGACTTCATGCGCATGGACTGGTCTGAGTGCTCACGCGTTGTGTGCGCCATCGTGAATGAAATCAAAGGGCCGGTGTGTGTCGAAGGCGTGCGTGTGCCGCACGCGATCCGCAAGGGCATGCAAGTTGATGTGGTCGTGTGGCTCGATTCGCCGCTCGTGCCGCTCAAGGAAGGGCAACGCAAGATGCGCGATGGCGTGCTCACCGTGATGACCGAAGTCCGACGAACGATGCGCGCTGCGTGGGTATTTGCTCCTCCGGCACCACTCAAGCGCGCGATTAGGAGCGATCGATGATTGAGCCAACGCTGCCAAATTTTGCCGAACGCTTTTGGCAGAAAGTCGACAGGCGCGACAACAATCAGTGCTGGGAGTGGTCAGCCTATCGCGATCCGAACGGATACGGGCATCTTGGTATCGGAAACAAGCAAGTCAAACTCGCGCATCGCGTTGCGTTCACGCTGGCGAACGGACCAATTCCGGGCGGACTCGATGTGTTGCATGAGTGCGACAATCCACCATGCTGCAATCCGGCACACCTGCGCGCCGGAACACACCAAGATAATATGGGCGACGCCAAGCGGCGGCGGCGATTCCCGCGCGGGTTCGACAAGCGCAACAACGGCGCCAAAATTACGCCAGACATCGCACACGAAATCAGATGCGGATTGTTGTTCGGAGTGAGGCAAAAGGATGTCGCCGAGCTGTTCGGGCTGAAACAAGCCGCCGTTTCGATGATTGCGCGTGGCGTGTCGTGGACAAGCCCGGGGAGTACATGAGCAAGAAAATTGACGACTATTTGGGAGCAAAGGGACTCGATAACGAGCCGCGCACCGACGAAGCAACCGGCATGCAGGTCCCGCCAACGTGGGACCCAATTAATAGTGGCAGTGACGATTTTGGAAATGCAATCGTCAAGCGCCTGAACGAGTTCCGCTCTGCGCTTGAGCGAAACGGGTTGCTACAAATTTGGCGCAGAAACTATCGCCAATTTTTCAACGGCCCCGCGCACCCGACCAGCGATGGCGCCGGCTGGGGCTGGTCTGACTCGTTCGCGATCGTCGGCGACAACGGCGAGATCATGAATGTGCGGCTATCCGAGCCGCGCACGCTGATTACCCGCATGGCAAACCTTGTTTGCGCTAAGCCGGTCGCACTGCGCTCAATCGCCAACGACAGCACACCGGAAGCGCTTGAGTCCGCGCAGATTGCCGACGCGACGTTGCAGGAGGACTTCAACCCGACCGCGGGCGGCCAGCTCGTGCGCGAAGGTGTTGAGCTCGCGCTGGCTGTGTGCGCCGGCTTCCTTGATGCCGAGTGGGACGTGTTCGCTGGCGAAGCGTACGTCCCCACTGACGACGGCGGCGTGTACTACTCGGGCAAGCCGAAGCTCACCGTGCGCTTTCCCGATGAAGTCTGCTTCGACCTGACCAAACGCAAATGGGAGGACGTGCTGGACTGCATCGTCATCCAGCGCGCCAACCGCTACATGCTCGCGTCGCAGTTTCCGGACCAACACGACGAGATCATGAGCGTGCCGAGCCTGCACGATAGCGAGTTCAAATGCTTCCGGTTCGACGATGAGAACACCGATGACGTTGTGTTGCTGCGGTACATGCACAAGCCCGGGAACAAGTCCTTCCTGCCAAATGGCCGGCTCGCGCTTGTGCTCGAAAATGGAACGGTTCTGCGCGACGGCGCTAACCCTTACGCTCTGGTTGATCCTCAGCGCATCGGAATATTTCCTATTACCGCGGGCAACGGGCTCGGGAGCATCTACGGCTACGCGACGATGAACGACCTATCGCCGCTATCGCAGTGGTTGAACCTCATGGCGACGATGGCGGCCACGATCATCGCGGGCTACGGCGCACCGAACATGCAGGGCCCAAACATGTCGGCCGTAAGCGTGCAGCAAATGGTGGGCGGCGGCCGTTACTTCGGCGTCCCGGACGGACAGGCAGAGATCAAGGCGATCAACCTGCTTGACGACGGCACGATGAAGACGCTGCTTGAAGTGATGAAGTTCATCATGGACCTGGGCGAGAAGCACTCGGGCACGAGCGGCCTCGCACGCGATCCGGGCGATGGCGACAGCGGAAAGAAAACGGCACTCATGCAGTCGATGGCCGTGCAGTTTATGTCGTCGCTGCAACAGAGCATCGTCGCAACGGTCGAGTCGCTGGGTAACTACTTCATCCGCCTACGCCAGTGCTTCTCCACCGCGGACGAAGTGGCCGAGATTGGCGGCATCGGCTCGAACGCGCAGCAGATCGTCAGCTACAAAGCAGCCGAGAAGTTCGCGCTTGTGGCCAAGGTGCGCGCCGAAGCAATCGACCCGGTTACGCAAACTCCGCAAGGCCGCGAGATGCGGGCGGACAAGCTCTTGCAAATGGGCGCATTCAAGGACTCGCCAGTCGCGTCACACGAGTACATGCAAATGCTCAAGACGGGTCGCGACGAACCATTGTTCCGTGCGCCACTGGCAACGGTTGGGCTCATCCTGCGAGAGAATCAGCTGCTGATGGCGGGACAAGACACGCCGGTCATGGCCGACGACGATCACGAGAAGCATGTCCCCGAGCACTTGGCGAACCTGGCCGACCCGAACGCGCGCGACGCGGCGTCACCGGTTGCACGCGCGACGCTCGAACACGTGGCACGGCACAAAATGTTTGCAATGGGCGTCGCGCCGATGCAGGGCGTCAACCCGCAGACGGGCCAGCCCTACCCTCCCGCCACCGTGCAGTTTCAGCAGGCGATGCAACAGCGGCAGATGCAGCAACAACAGCAAGCGGCGATGCAGCAGCAAGGGCCGCCACAGGGCAAGCCAGCGCCGCATCCGGCACCGCCGCAACAGGCCAAACCAGGCGGTCCGCCGCCGCAACCAACTTCGCAAGCAGCAGGGCCGGCGCTGCAACAGGCAGCGACCGCGCAAGGGTAACGACAACAGATTGTGGGTGAGCACATGACGCAGAATCGAAGCTTTTGGGACGCGCACCATCTCGGGCAGCTGCTCGAACATGAGCTGCGCACGATTGCCGACCGACGCAAGTTCGCCAAGGTGGACCGGCCGTTCGAAGACATTTGGTGGCCGTGCGATCGTTGGGACGCGCTGTGGAAACAGGGCCAGCAACAGGGCGGCCACGGTGACCAGGTGCCGGACGACACACAGCCGATCATTATCAAAACGAAGCTGTTTGACCTGCGCATTCACTGCAACGCGCGCACGGTGCGGGAGGTGGTTCAGTGAGTGCGATTGATGTCTTGTGTCAGCGAATAGCAAGCGTGCTGCCGAGGAAGATTGTGTATTTTGCGTACATCAGACTTCACGCGCACGCGACGTGCACTTTGTACCGCGATCGCCACCCAGACAAGGTCACATGGAGCGAGGCTGTTTCGGCCTGGGATTGCAAATGAACATCGTCAACCACTCCCTGCGCATGGCCTTCCGCCGTGTCATGTCGGCGTTTCAGTCGACGCGTCAGAAGCACCGCGACGCGATGCGGCCGATACCTGACCAGATCGTTGAGAAGTATCACCGCGCGATGTGGGCACTGGACGTGCTCGGGCCAGGCGCCAAAGACGACCGCGACGCGATGCGTGAGATGTGGCAGAACGCAACGAGCGTTGCCGCAAACGCATCAGGGCCGGACGGCGCAGCAATTGCCGCGGACATCATCAAAGTGCTCAACGAGCAGTGCGAGAAGATTTTGCGGCAGTGCGAGAAGGACCCGCACCGTCCCGAGTGGGAGAAACAGCGCGATTTCTTGGTTGGATCGCTGCGTCGCGTGCGTCGGGCATGCGTGCTCAACGATACCGATCACTTGCACTTCTATCGCAAGGCCAACGAGGTCTTTAACGTCGACCTTCAGCACCCGCAGTTTCAGGTCGGCTACTTTCTCTGGCAGGGCATCCGCGAGGAGCTGAAGTCCGCGGTGACGTTCACGGTGTTTCGCGACCGGCCGCTGCATCTGCGCGTGGATTATCTCGTGACGCAGATTCGCGCCATCATCCGCGCGCTGGAACACAACGACTTGACAGGTTTTGACTACACCAAGTCGGCACTGCACCTGTCGAAGGAGCAAGAGGGCCGCATCATGTGGGAAGCAGTGCGCGCGCAGATCGCAAAAGTCATCGCCAATAGCGGCGTCGCGGAGGCGGCATAATGGTTGAGCTGCCCATACTCAAACAAGACCGCGTCGACAGCCTGAATTTCTGCGAGGCAATCGGCGATGCGATGCTTGAGAAAGACTATCAGAAGGCCATGAACAAGCTTGAAGAGTGGTACCTGCGCCGACAACGGCAATGGGTGCATGCACTCATGAAGGGCGATGTCGAGATATTTCTGCGCCTGCACCGCCTGTATGAAAAAACATACGATGACCTGCGATTTACGTAGACGACATGATTGTGTTCGAACCAGAAGGGCAAATGAATAGGGCGCCAGACCAAAATATGGCACTAAGCGGAAGCCTTGGATTGGAACGCCGGGAAACGAAAGTTGAGCGCTTGCGGCGCGAACTGGCTCAAGCAGAACGCGAAGAGATGCTCACAGCAAAATCTCAGGCATTGTCGCCGGAAGTGCGCGTGGAAAAAGAGCGCGGAGATAGACTTGAGCGGGCCATCAAAGATGCACACATGATCCTCGCTGCCGCACTGATTGGAAAATACCCATGAACGACACACCAGAATACGACTTCGCCGCACCGACCATGCCGGAAAAAGACTTCATGCCGGCCAAGGTCCTGCCGCTCGACCTGGAAGCGCGCGAGCACAAAAAGTCACTCAAGCGACTGGCGCACCCGTCCAAGACGCTCGTGCGTGGCGGTAAGCGCGTGTTTGAAGTGAAGTGCAAGATCCCGATCGAGCAGTACTCTGGCTTGCAACGCTTCGAAGGCGACACGGACAGCGACAAGATGCTGATGATTTTGCGCATGGCGAACCGGCGCGTGGACGAAGTCGAGAAGCAGAGTGCCGAAGCACAGGCGAAGGCGCAAGAGATCGCGCCAAGTGTCGAATAAACATCTGCCGTGCGATCGCTATGGCCAAACAAGTGCAGCTACATGGACCACTATCGCCAGCAATGGGTTGTGCGGTTCGAGTGCGTCATTGATGGCACGCTGTGGCGATGTGAGAAGCCAGTGAGCTTGCACGACGGCTTTATACTCGAACACGAACTGCGCCTCGCTGAGGATAAATGCATTCGCGCATTGCAAGAGCATGGAAGCGTGGCCGAGCGGTAAGGCACCGGCTTGCTAAGCCGGCGAAGGGGCAACCCTGCGCAGGTTCAATCCCTGCCGCTTCCGTTGGAGAGTTGGGTGAATTGGCTAAACCAGCGGTCTCGAAAACCGCCGAGGGGGAAACCCCGTCTGGGTTCGAATCCCAGGCTCTCCGCCAATACCTAAAAAACACACCGCGAAAATTTGACGCCATTTTCCGATTCTGTACCGTCATGCGCATGGTGAGCCACGTGAAGCGTACCCCCGCTGACACAATTGGAAGCAACGGCAGGTGCGGCGCCATCGTCTGGCGCAGGGACGGGGAGCGCTCCGAGCGGCTCACCATCGTCTCAAAGCAACAGTAGCAATTCTGCTACTCAAACCTCATCGACTCAGCGTCAGTCTGGCGCCGCCCCGCCGTCTTCATCGCACGACACATCTGTAACGCAGCAGCCCGCGCCGGCCATCGACGATGATCCGGAACTGGACTTCGGCGATCGCGGCAAGTTTAAGCGCTCGCAAGTCATCCAAGACTTCAACCGCATGCGCGCGTCGCAGCAGGCCGAAGCAAAGGCCCGCGCCGAAGCCATCAAGCGCGCCGAGGCGGCCGAAGCATATCGCGAGCACCTCAAAAACATCGGCATCGACCCCGACGCCTTCGCAAAGAACCCGCAAGAGGCGGCGATCGCCTATGCGCGCCAGTATTTGCAACAGCAAATCGAAGAGGCGCAACTTGACCCGCGCGAGCTGGAGCACCGCAAGCGCGAGCAAGAGCTAAAGACCCGCGAAGAGAAAGCAGCGGAGTTCGAGAAGCAACAGCAACAAGCACAAGAACGCGCACACGTCGACGCGCGTGCAGACGAGTTTGCAGGATCCATCCGAGAGGCGCTCGAACAAGCCAGCCTGCCCCGCAATCCTAAAACGATTGCGCGCATGGCTGAGTTGATGCTCGCCGCTGCAAGGAATGGCCGACAACTCCTTCCGCACGAGTTGGCCCAGCGCGTTGCGGCCCAAATCTTTGACGAGCAAAGCCACCACCTTTCGTCCTTTGGCGGCGACGGTGCGGCAATCGCGAAGTGGCTGGGCCCAGAGAACACCGAGGCGTTGCGAAAGCACATCCTTGGTGAAGCGCAATCGAAGTTCAATCAACCAAAACCACGGCAGCCCGGCGCCCCGTCCAGTAAGCCCAAGATCATCACGAACCCCAAACACGTGAATGGTTACATAGGCTACGACGAGATGCTGGCTGCCACCAAGAAGTTAGGGAGGTAACCAATGCCACTCGGCAAAAGCTCATACGAGCAAGCCGCGCTGCAGCTGAAGACGATCCATGTCAACATTGGCATCGTCGGCAGCCAAACGCAGGCGTCGATTCTGACTTACTGCAAAAACATCGGCGACACGCTGGTGTATCACGAAGACGATTCGCGCACGGTCACGGCCGTTGATGCGGGCATCGGCTTCGCGCTGACCGATCTGGACAATGACGCACCGCCCGCAGTGCTCGGGATGCTTATCCCGGTAGGCAACGCGGCCGAACTCGTCGGCGTCGAGATGGTCACCAACTCGATTAAAAACTACTCGATGTCGGCGCCAGCAACAGCGCTTGGCACCGTCACGTTCAAGGGCGCTGCGCAAGCTGTAGCCACGAACCCATCGCACGATTCCGGCGCGCTGCAAGGCGTCACCGCGTCGAGCAATCTGGCGTTCATCTTCGAACTGACCTCGCTCAACATCGACGAAGACAATTCCACAATCGAAAACAACTCATGCTGGTTGCGCGTCGTTTATCGCCCCAGCCAGCCGGGGTACTAAACCATGGCATTTAACGCAGCTACGGTTTCGAGCCTCAACGGCTCTTTCAAACAACGGCACTTGCCCAAGCTCGAGAAGCTTGTCGGCGAGGACCAACAACTCATTCGCGACATTCCTTTCGAGGAAGGGATCAAGCTTGGCGCGCAGTTTCGCCAGCCTGTCTACCTGACTCGCCCGCACGGCATCACGTTTGCAAGCTCGGACTCGGCTCCGACGCTCAATAGCCCGATCGCCGCGCAAACAAAAGAACTGTCCTTCGACGCGTATCAGCTGATCATGCGCGAGCGGATCAGCTACGACGCCGCGGACCGCATGGCGTCGAGCGACGCGGCTTACGTCACGGCCACGGGCGACTTGCCTACGTGGTTGCGCATGGCGCATCTGCACTATGTCGAGTTGATG
>Ga0097621_100003636_pt1 | contig 10653 bp, 9 predicted proteins | sample KBSMisM72_FD_73165 | JGI IMG/M metagenome (GOLD analysis project Ga0097621, IMG submission 73165) | Miscanthus rhizosphere microbial communities from Kellogg Biological Station, Michigan, USA - KBS Miscanthus M7-2 (version 2) (version 2) | ecosystem: Host-associated > Plants > Roots >... | reverse complement strand
ACCCAACCCAAACTAATTGAGCGCCTGAATGTAGACAGAATTAGTCCCCCCTACATTTGCCAGTACGAAAGTGGCAGAACCGAACCGACACTATTGGTCCTACTTGCCTATGCGAGACTTATCGGCGTTTCAGTAGACGTTCTGATTGATGATGAGCGAGAATTAGAATTCTAGGTCAAACTGACTCTTGCACTAAATGTTCAGATGCTGCACTAAATGTCGGCGTTTTTAGCGACTTTTAGTGCAAAGCCTGTCCAAGTCTTTCGACTCGCGGCGAGATGTGGTAAATAGGTGCCGAAAACAAACAGGGCTTTTCGCCGGGAGGTGTTTGCTATGAAGAACTCATTCACCGTAAAAGTCTGGCTGATTGAAATAGCTCTCATTCCGGCTTTTGTCGTTGCCGCTTCAGCGCAGCGAGGTAGTACGGGTCATTCAAACCCTGAGGCAACTCGGCGGACGATCAATGATGAGACGTACCGCGAGCTAATGAATAAAGAACGCGAGACTAAGAATTTCTCACGAGATGATTCCGATGCATCGCGAGCTTTGCTGCTCAAACAAAACCGCGAGGACTTCAAGGCAATACAAAGTATTAATAACAAGATGATGGCCGACGTGTACGCCGGAGAGCGAATCGATTACGAGCGAACGTCAGCGGCGATTGGGCAAATTAATACGAAGGCGATTCGGCTGAAGAACAATCTGTCATTGCCCGACGCCAAGAACCCTAAAAGGAAGGATCTGACTGTTTCCGGAGCGAAGGAGTTTAAGTCTGCGCTGCTCCTCATGGATCGTTCGATCATGAGCTTTGTCACTAACCCGATGTTTAAAGAACGGAAGGTGATGGAAGTTGAAGCGGCCACGCATGCCAGTCAGGATCTCGCCGATATTATAACGTTCAGCGCAACTCTAAAAAGAATAGCTGATAATCTGAAAAGCTCCACTCCTAAGCGGTGATTCGACACTCGCCTCCGTGGTCTAAGCTGAGGGTGTTGGTTAGACTGCGGCACTATTCTCACACACCTAAACGTTGACTTTTGAGTCGAACGCGAATAATCTGCTGCCCGTTTGTTGGTCCAAGGTTCACCCCGACGTCCTCGCGCACTCGCGTTGGGAGTCTTCCAGGCCCTAAAGGCCGTCTTGCACTGACGGAAATCGCAACCCTCAGTGTCCACGAGTAAGTCCAGAACTTCGCCGCGACAAATCCGGCAAAAGAAACACCTCAACTCTCAAACGGAAAGGAACATCATCATGAAAGCACTAGGCGATCAGCTACAACGTGTTGCAGCGCTCGAGCTCAACGGTCTGCGCGTGACGGAGGTTTTAGGCGACGAATACGAGAAGCTCACAATCCCGCGCCAGGGAACACCAATCCACGATCTCAATGGCGAAGTCCTGTTCTACCGTCTACCTCTAAAGCGCGGTCGAGTAAATGCCGGGTACGCCGATATTGCCGTTCATGAAGTATTGGGTGAGCCGTTGCTCGCCACGTCAACCGGTGTGGTCTGGGATGAAAAAGCGATTCTCGAGGCCGGCACCGCCGCAGCACGCAAGGGACGGCGTTCGTTGAAGTTTGACGACGTGCGCTTTGTTGCCTTCAGCTTCCCGAAGATTGCGCTGCAGTTCCTGTCACAAGGACAGGAAACGTTAATGCTTGAACTCTTCACCTGGGCCGAAGTCCCACGCGAAGGTTCGAAGGATCGAAAACCACTTGAACCGTCGAACTTCGAGCGCTGGAGTTTGGTGGAAGAAACGCCTGAGAAGTTGCGGCGCGAACGGGCACGGACTTTTCAAGAACGCCTCGCGCTCTGGGACAGGCTGTCAAGACGCAAACTGGATGTGACTGTGATCGCGAAGAAGGCACTCCTTACGAGAGACCTGGTTATAAAGCTCGTCGACTCGCGCGAGCTTCACTACTCGGGGCGCGATGCGGATCACCATATTTGTTATGAGTTGCGTGGACAGCAGACGAATGTTTGGTGCGTAGGTGCAAGCTCAGAAATGTTGCTCAATTTCTACCGCTACACGTACGATCAAATTCGACTCGCGCAGGAACTCGGTCTCGGAACATTGGCAAATCCCAATGGGCTGCCGTACGCAAGAGTTGGAGATGTGGTGACGGTGCTCGAGAACCTGACTTCAAACGCGTTGGACGCGACCATGTTTGTCAATCCAGGATTTAACATCTTTCGCGATGAGATCAGAGCGAACCGGCCGCTGATCCGCTTTATACCGGGACACTCGCGGACGGTCGCCGGGTACACTCAAAGCTTGCTTAGCCTCGTGGGCGATATTCCTTACCGCGGGCTGTTGGTATACGATCCGTGGCCACCGAATATGGGCGTGATCACCAAATGGGAAAACTTTGCGACTCAAACGTATCAATACGCTTACTCCGCGGTGCTTCGGCAGGTATGAGTAGCCAGGTATGAGTAAACCAACCGAGCAGGATGCTGAGAACATCGCGCACGCCGCACGGCAGATGCTCGCCGCAGGCAGCGTGGGCGATGAACCTTTGCGGTCTTCAGCTTCGGTTGGTCGTGCTATACCGGTGCGCGGATCAAACCGCGAACTTCACTCGTGGTTTGTTCCGCTTACCGTAGGAGATCGACTGGCAGCGTTTTTTCAATTCCTGCCGGACCGAACGCCGATGCGTTTCTCGTCATTTCAGCGCCGGCCGGGAGACTGCGCCGGATGCCCAGCGGTTACCGACTGGCTCGATGCAGAGCAGATCCGGAAGCGCGCCGCGACACAGCTCCAGGCGGGCGAGACAATCGGCGAGCCTTTTCTCAGCTACGACAGATCACCGGACCGGCTGGTATGGGCTGTGCCGCTGTCACATGAACGTGATGAACGGCTGGTCTATGTAGTTGGCGACACGGTGTACTCCCCACCCTCGGGCGATACGTTCGGCTGACCGATCTCTTCTCTGTGCAACCTCCACCTTGACACTCGTTTGGCGGCCGTGATACCTGAGTGGCACCTTGGTCCGTTACTCCGTCATTCTGCTCCTGCTGATAACTGCCACGACTCTAAGTGTTCCACAGAACATTCGTGAGGGTTTTTCGCTCGCCAACGCCAGCAGGCTAAAACCTCTCGAGGCTCGTCTGGTCCAGTCCATTCGTCCCGAAAACTGCCGCAGCCAACACCGCATCTTCACCGAGAAGCCGCACATGGCAGGCTCAGTTCGCAACTACGAACTCGCGCAGCATGTTGCGAAGCAATGGAAAGAGTATGGACTCGAAGATGTGGAACTCATCGAGCATCCCGTTTACCTCCCGTGGCCCATTCGGTATGAAGCAACACTCGTCGGCACTAACGAAAAGCTCTCTCTAAAGGAAGAGCCGATTCCGCAGGACAAGGATTCTTACAACCCGGATGTCGGCATACCTTACTGTGCCTACTCCGCGGACGTCGATGTGACTGCGCCCGTGGTCTATGTCAATAGTGGTAATCCTGAAGACTACGACTTGCTTGCTCAGCGAGGAGTCGACGTGCGAGGCAAAATCGCGCTGGCGCGTTACTCGGTGCCTTACAGCTATCGCGGGTTCAAGGCGCTGACGGCCCAACGCCGTGGAGTTGCCGCGTTACTGCTTTATTCCGATCCCGCTGACGATGGATTTAAGAAGGGCGACGTATTTCCATGGGGTCCGTGGGGTCCGGAAAGTCATCTGCAAAGAGGCGGGATTGTTTACGACTTCAATTTGCCCGGCGATCCGCGCACTCCCGGCTGGGCTTCGGTTCCCGGCGGTCGTTTTCTTCCTGCCGAGTCAGCCGTGTCGATGCCCACCGTTGCAGCGGCGCCGATGTCGTACAAAGATGCTCGACGTCTTCTCGAAAAGATGACCGGCCCAGCTGTTCCGACTGAGTGGCAGGGCGGACTGCCTTTCACCTATCGTCTTGGTCCAACATCAGACAAGCTTCATCTCGTCATCCAGAATGATAAGAAAGTGCGTTCGATCTGGAACGTCGTGGGCCGCTTGCGCGGCGCGGAACGGCCGAATGAGTGGGTGGTTCTCGGAAACCATCGCGATGCGTGGGTGTTCGGAGGCGTCGATCCGAGCAGCGGCAGTGCGACTCTGATGGAAACCGCACGCGCGTTTGGCGAACTCAAGCGCAGTGGCTGGAAGCCGCGCCGCACACTGATTTTTGCATCGTGGGATGCGGAAGAGTTTACGCTTACGGGAAGTACTGAATGGGGTGAGTTGGAAGCCGAACGACTGCAAGCCGGAGCGCTTGCTTATCTGAACGTCGACAGCTCGGCTTCCGGTAGTAATTTCACAGCCGCCGCCGTGCCCGCGCTTGCTAACTTCCTGCGTGACGTCGCGCGAGATGTTCCCGATCCCAGCGGCGGATCTATTTACGACTCGTGGCTGCGTCAAACCAACAGCAACGAGCCGCCTGTAACCACACGGTTAGGATCCGGTTCGGATTACACCGTCTTCCTAAACTTCCTCGGCGTGCCGATCGCCGATCTGACCTTTGATGGACCATACGGTGTCTATCATTCGATTTACGACAGTTTCACCTGGGTCGAACGCGTTGGTGATCCCGGCTACTACTATCACGCCGCAATGGGAAGATACTGGGCTGTCGCCGCACTCCAACTTTCAGAATGCGACTACGTGCCGCTGGACTACGCGGCTTATGCGCGCGAGGTGCAAAGCTATCTTGATGAAACTGGAACTGCGGCGCGGCGGCTCGGAGTCGAGGTTGATCTCGGACCAGCTCGTGATGCCGCCAAAGTTTGGGAGAAAAACGGTCGCACAGCGCTCGAAGTCGCACGCAAAGCCGTTGAAGCAGGCGACACGGCTCGCGTTGAGCGCGTACACAAAGGATTGATGAAGGTTGAGCGCGCCCTACTGGATCCGGACGGTCTCGCCGGTCGACCGTGGTTCAAGCATTTGATCTACGCCCCTCGGCCCACCTACAAACCTCTGGTCCTCCCCGCGCTCACAGAAGCAATCGAGGCCCGTGATCAGCCACGCGCGAAATTAGAAGTCGAGCGTCTCACACGTGCTCTCAAGCGTGCTGCGGCAGCACTTGAACCAACTAATTAGCTCTATGATTGGCGCCTGCAGATTGAATATGGTATTGAATCTTCTTTCAGATGCTCATCAATGTCGCTATTTCTGAGAATCTTCGCGGGTCATTTTTGGTTTATGAATCAGAAAGACTTCTTCTGTGGCTAACGTCAGCTTGGACTCTTGGACATAGGTGAAGAACATAGTGAAATGTGTTTCCAAGCCGCTAACGTGGTAATCTGCGAGCAGCAATTTTTGTCTGCTTAAGGATCTGATTCGCACACGTTGCATAATCCTTATGCCAGCACCATCCTTTACTCGTCATGAATACCCGATCATCAGATGTGCTGAATTCCACTAAATAAGATATTTTCGTTCGTTTCCCGAATTTTTTCCAACCAACATTTTCTGGAATCGTAACGATGAGATTTCCAGGTTTGTTTTCTTCCTGCAAGTCGAAATCGGAAGTCGATTCGAAGGCAGAAAAAAACGCTTTGCACATACCTTGACTGAACAGATCGTCGCCTACACACCACAATTCCACGGGCGGTCTCCTGTAATTATTTTCTTGCTGTGAAGGCAACAAAGAAACCAGAATCAGTATGGACGCTAATAGAGTCATTTACATCTCTTAACTACGATTTTTAGTGGAACTCTTCTTTTTGCTTCTCCATTTGGAGTGTGGGCCAAAAGATGGCAATGGCGATAGCTATAATGCCGAAAATACGCAATTCTTGTTTGTGGTTTTCTGGGACAAACCCATAAAAGCCACGGGGCTTTGTTCTCTTTAGTCTTATCTCTCCTGTTGCCGTGACGACACTTTTAGGCTTAGTGTTCGAGAAGTCGTGTCCGTGCTAATAAGCCAAATCCGAACAAGAGGACTCTCCCTGATGACCCGGTTAAGGAGTGATTTAAGTGTCGTGTCGGAAACCTTGAGGGAGAATTGCCGTCCTAACTGAGGAATGTAAAAACCGGAAAAGTTTGCCCCAGTTTGCATTCCATGAGCCTCTATTACCGCCTTTACTTCCGGAGTATTAACCAGGTCATCTTCAAACTTCCAACAGTCAGAATTTTGAGTTACAGCAAAGCTTCCGATGCGAACTTTAAGGAGTTCAGCCAGAAAAGCATTCCGATACTTGTCGCGGGGGAAGATATTTACTACTCCGTTTTCGATTAACCAATCATATTGTTCGTTCTGCTTTATGATTTGGCCCATCAAGTCAGCTATCGTTCCCTCGCTTAGCTCCACTCGATAGTTATTCGATAATTGCTCATCAGACGAGATCTCGACGCCTATTGGAATATCATAGTTAAGTGATAGCCTGGTAAGCAGATGCCAAAGCTGACCTTCGAGAGCCACGTTCTTTATCAGCCGAGTCGCAAGATCACTGTTCCTCTTGGATGAGTCAAGGCTCTGAGCCTCATCCCCAAGTGCATTCAAGTCCGAGGCAAGTCTTGGTGTGAGCAGACGCCGGTTTACATATTCTTTACGGCTGGCGGCCACGTTCTCGGGCGCCCGCGAGCGCCGCATAACGCCAGTAGCAGCAAAGCCAACGACACCGAGACCTAACGCTGCTATCAACACCGGCAGCCACACACTTCCCTTTAGAGAAGCACGACGTTTGCTCAGAGTTTTGTGAGACATAGAAACCCCTCCAACACCGCAGAGCAGTGTTCAGTAAGATTGTTATTACCCTTTGGCGAGGTCAGTTGATAGAGGGGGAATTAACGCGCTCAATCTACGCTTCGGCTGGACCACTGTCAACAATTATTCGTTCAGCGCTATGCGTGCCCACCGCAAACCACGGCGTGCGGCGATAGGAGTCCGCCACGACCCACGCGGCGGCAGTCAACGCCAGAGTCATCACCACCTCGCCCCATTGGAACGCGCTGAGAGGAGTGCCGGCCGCGATACGGGGTAACCACACCAACAGTGCGAACAGTCCCATCTGTAACGCCGAAAAGGTAACTGCCAGCCGTGCGAATAAACCGATGAGCACTGCCACGCTCGCTGCGATGAAAGTTGCCCCCGTGAAGTAGGCCCAGAACATGTGCCATGGCAGCCAGCTGGGCACCAACACCATAGTCTCTTTAGGATAAACGAAATGCGCCATGCCGAAGGGAACCAGGCCCATGGCATAGAGTAACCTAGCGAGGAACAGACCAAAATCGCCGGTCGCGAAAACGAGGTGTTTCCGGTCCCAGTCGGTCGCGAACCAAACAAACAGGACCCATGCGGCTGAAGTCATCACCATGGTTTGTCCGCAACTCCATGTACTTCCGACCACAGGCAAGACGAAGAGGCCATAGATTCTCCACAGCACGAACCAGAGAGCGAAATACCCGAGCAGCACGCGAGCGGCGAGTGCCGCTGACTGCCGAAAGAGCAGGCCCACGCCGCAAGCGAGCGAGACGAGCGAGCAGAGATAAGCCAGTACCTCGCGCGCGGGTACGCCATTCGGTACCCCCTGCCATACCACAGTGAAGTCTCCCTTGATCAGGCCCAGCACTCCGATGCCAATCATGATCGCCGCAAGGGCCGCATGGCCGGGGCTCGCGATGTAAAGTCCCTTTCGACTAGTGGGGTTCGAGCTCATTGTTAGTTCAACTCCATTATGACCTCATACAGAAACTGTAGAGCGAAACCGAGATTCTCTACTGAGACGCGTTCATCGTCGCCGTGCGAGCGGTTCAGTTCGCCGTCGTCCAACTTGAAGGGTTCGAAGCCATAAGCAGTGATACCGAGAGGGCGAAACTTGGCGCTATCGGTCGAACTTGTAAGCATTGTCGGAATCACCGGCACACCCGGATCGCGTCGTGCTGCAACTTTGCGAATAGCATGCATCAGCGCTGTATCGGCGCTCGAGCCCGTAGGCGTGGATCCCTCGAGGGTCTCAATTTCCAATTCCGGATCGTTAAGCACGCGGCGTAACTTCGCAATGAAGCCTGCAGGTGTTTCGCCCGGCAGAAGTCGAGCATCGACTTGGGCCCAGGCCGTTCCGGGAATGACGTTGACTTTGTCGCTACCTTGCAGGCCGGTGATCGTAAAAGTATTTCTTATTTCAGCGTTGAGAGTGCTGTCCGTTAAAAGTTTCTTACGCAATGCCGGGTTCTTCAGTGCTCTCTCCAGGTTTGAGTATGCAGTTCTTAGCACCGGATCAGTTTGTTGTTGAGCTCTCATTCGGTAGCCTTCCGCGACGGCAGGCGAGACTTGAATCGGCGTCTCCCATCTTCGCAGCCGCTCGAGCGCTTGAAGCAAACGATTCACAGAGGAGTTCGCGAGGGGAATCGAGCCATGTCCGGCCGGGCCTTTCGCAACAATCCTGAGCCAAAGCGCGGCTTTCTCCATCACGTCGACGCCGTATTGCTCGACCTTGCCGTTCTTTACATAAACCACGTCGCCTTCGTTCAGGAGAAACTCGGTGCCGCGAATTAGCTCTGGATACTTTTCGATGATCGAAGTGGCGCCTGTGCCGCCTGCCTCTTCGTCCGCAACAGCCAATAGGATCAGATCGCGCTTCAGAGGAATATGGAGGCGCTTGATGAGACGCATCAGCGTTGCATGAACTGTCGCCGTGCCCTTCATGTCAGTCGCACCGCGTCCGTAGATGAAACCGTCGCGCAATTCGCCGCTGAACGGAGGCACGGTCCAACGTTGCGGTTCGGCCATTACGACGTCAGTGTGACTTAAAAGTATCAGCGGGCGGCCACTACCATCGCCCTTGATGCGTGCGTAGAGATTCGCACGCCCCGGCGCTACGTCGAGTATTCGAGTCTCAATTCCATCTGACTCGAGAAGCTTTTGCAGGTGCAAGGCTGCGGCACGCTCGTTACCAGGCGGGTTCGTCGTGTCGATTCTGATCAGCTCCTGTAGCAACTGAACTGCTTCGCCGCGGACTTTGGTCCAGTCGATATCAGCGGCGCGACAAGTGGGAACGGCGATAAGCAGTAACAGAATAAGAGACAAAAATCGGATGCACATGGTCCACAGATTAATATAATCTGTGGAATCTGTGGATGAACAAACCAAAATAATGACGATGGATGAAGCCATACGCCGGTTTGTGCATGACGGCGACGTGATTGTCATTGAGGGTTTCACTCATCTCATCTGTTTTGCTGCCGCGCACGAAATCATTCGGCAACGACGGCGTGATCTAACACTTTGCCGCCTCACGCCCGATCTAATCTACGATCAGTTAATCGGAGCCGGTTGCGCGCGACGATTGATATTTAGTTGGGCAGGAAATCCCGGAGCGGGTCCACTGTATGCTCTCCGCAGAGCCGTCGAGCATGGCATTCCCCATGCAATCGAGCTCGAAGAATACTCGCACTTTGGCATGGTCGCGCGCTTGACTGCCGGTGCGTCGAGGCTGCCTTTCTATCCTCTGCGAAACTACATGGGCAGCGATCTCCCTCGCGTCAATCCGTTGATTAAGACCGTCACTTGTCCATTCACGGGAGAAGAACTGGCGGCAGTGCCGGCATTGAATCCTGACACGGCGATCATTCACGCTCAACGCGCCGATGAGAATGGCAACGCACAAATCTGGGGACTAATCGGTGTGCAGAAGGAAGCGGCATTCGCATCACGTAACACGATCCTCGTCGCTGAAGAGATTGTTTCAGAGAGTGTCATTCGCTCCGATCCAAACCGCACGTTGATTCCGGGACTGATCGTTAGCGCCGTAGTCCATGAACCTTTTGGCTGTCATCCGTCATTCGCGCAGGGTTTCTACGATCGCGACAACGACTTTTACGTTCGCTGGCGTGAGATTTCGCAAGACGAAGCGTTGTTCAATCGATATCTGGAAGATTGGGTACACGGCGTGCGCGATCGCCGCGAGTATGTCGAACGCATGGGCGCTGATCTTGATCGCTTGAAAGCGCGGGCGCATTATAGTGAGCCAGTCAACTATGGCTATTGATGGACCACATTTCAGCCCGCAGGAGTTGATGGTGTGCCAGGCAGCACGTCAGCTTCGTGATGGCGAGGTAGTTTTTGTTGGGATTGGACTACCCAACCTTGCGTGTAACCTGGCTCGTCGCCTGCACGCGCCGAAACTTGTTCTCATCTACGAATCAGGCGCGGTTGGGGCTGACCCGGAGCGTTTGCCGATTTCGATCGGTGATCCGTCACTCGTTACTAATTCGCTTGGTGTCTTCTCGATGTTTGACGTGTTCAGCTTCTACCTGCAAGGCGGATTGATCGATGTGGGATTTCTGCAGGGCGTTCAGATCGATCGCTTCGGCAATCTCAACACAACTGTCATCGGAGACTACCAGCGTCCCGCAGTACGTTTGCCCGGTAGTGGTGGAGCATGTGAGATTGCGATTCTGGCGAATCGTGTATTCGTTATCGCGCCGCAAAGGAAACGCTCTTTCCCCGAACGCGTGGACTTCATCACCTCTCCCGGATTCATTGACGGGCCCGAAGGCCGTCGCAAGCTGGGCCTACCGGGCGGTGGACCAGTCATGGTCATCACGAATTTCGGATGTTATGAATTTTCTGACGGGGAGATGGTGCTCACTTCGCTGCATCCAGGCTGCACAGTGGGGCAAGTAAAAGAAAACACTGGCTGGGACGTACGCATCTCCCCGCAACTGACCACAACCGAGATCCCCACCA
>Ga0097621_100003631_pt1 | contig 10666 bp, 9 predicted proteins | sample KBSMisM72_FD_73165 | JGI IMG/M metagenome (GOLD analysis project Ga0097621, IMG submission 73165) | Miscanthus rhizosphere microbial communities from Kellogg Biological Station, Michigan, USA - KBS Miscanthus M7-2 (version 2) (version 2) | ecosystem: Host-associated > Plants > Roots >... | reverse complement strand
TCAGGAGGATCTGGCATGGCTGCGGCAGCGCAAGGACACATTCATAAGCGTCCCCTGCACGGCCTGCCTCAGCAACCGTAACGCGCCGGCCTTCGAGAAGTTTGGCTTCCGTTTTGTGAAATGCTTGGACTGCCGCACCATCTATATGTCGCCCCGCGCCCCAGCGGCCGTGTTGGGCGAGTTTTACGGCCGGTCCGTTCTCTATGAATACTGGAACAGCTATATTTTCCCAGTTTCCCGCGAAGCCCGCAAGGCCAAGCTGTTCCGCCCGCGTGTCGCGCGCATTCAGCAGCTCTGTGACCGACGGCATGTCCCCAGAAAGGTCTTGGTCGAGGTGGGAGCCGCCCACGGCATGTTCTGCGAGGAAGCGTTGGCGGCCAAGGCCTTCGATCGGGTCGTTGCGGTAGAGCCTGGCCAGGCACTGGCGGGAACCTGCAGAAGCCTAAGTATCGAAACCATCAATCTTCCCGTCGAGCAACTGCAGGGCCTGTCTAGCGCTGCCAATGTCGTGGTGAGCTTCGAAACGATCGAGCATCTATTTTCGCCGCGCGACTTCCTGACCAAGTGCCACGACATTCTTGCTCCGGGGGGGCTGCTGGTCTTGTCCTGCCCCAATTATGAGGGCTTCGACATTCAGGTCCTGGGCGTGACATCCGAAAGTTTGGATGCGGAACACATAAACCTGTTCAACCCGGACGCAATGGACACGATGCTTAAGGCCTGCGGATTCGAACCGCTGGAATGTTCCACACCCGGCGAACTGGACGCCGAACTGGTGCGCACCCAGGTGATGGATGGCCGGCTCGATATTTCGGCACAGCCATTTCTCAAGACTCTGCTTGTCGAGCGGTGGGATGCGCTGCGACGCCCCTTCCAGGCATTCCTGAAGGACAACCGTCTGTCTTCTCACATGTGGACCGTGGCGCGCCGGCCCTAGACGGCCAGCAGCGCGTCCATGTTGAGTTCTTTCACGGCATAGCGCTTTAGGTCAGCGGGCAGACTGGTTCGCACTTGTACCCCGGCGCGCGCCATGCTGTCTTTGGCATTCAGATAGCTGAGCTCCGTGAAGGCGAAAAAGTTCGACGCCGCAACGGCACCCGCGCGCCCCTCAAGAACGCCGCGTGGAAGATGCTCAAACTTGCCCACGCCGCCGCACGCGATGACCGGAATATGCACAGCACCCGTGACGCGCCGTATGAGATCGGTGTCATAGCCCTGTCCCATACCGTCGCGGTCGATGGAATTTACGAAAATCTCGCCGGCGCCCCGCGACGCGGCTTCGGCGGCCCAGTCCTCGACCATTCTGCCGGTCGGACGTCGCCCGCCCTCGACCACGACCTCATAGCCATCGGCATGGCACCGCGCGTCGATTGACACCACGATCGCCTGCGCGCCATAGCGGTGAGAGGCTTGCGCGATAAAGTCTGGATCGTCGAACGCAATCGTATTGATCACCACCCGATCGGCGCCTAGCGTCAGGTGATTGTGAATATCCTCAAGGGTGCGGATGCCGCCACCCGTGGCGAGGGGGGCAAAGCAGTTGCGCGCGATCTCGGGCAGAAAATCCAACATTCGCCTGCCGCCGGATGTACGGTGCATGTCGATATAGATGATCTCGTCTGCATCCCACACCTTGTAGCGCTCCAGCTGCATGAACGGATCGCCCAGCCGGTAGTGATGCTTGAATTCCTGGCTGCGCCAGACGGCGCCGTCATCGAACAGCAGAACGGGGATCACGCGGGTGTAGGACATGGATCCAGTTTAGCCCAATTCGCGATGCTCAGGCGCCATAATACTGGCGATACCAGTCAATAAATTTCGGTATGCCGACTTGGATCGGCATAGCCGGCTCGAAACCCAGGTCGCGCCGGCTGGCTTCGATATCCGCGAAGGTACGCGGCACGTCGCCCGGCTGGATGGGCTCCAGCTGATACTGCGCCTTGCGCCCCAGCGCTTTCCCAATTTCGCCGATGAAGTCGGTCAGTTTCTCGCTGCGATTATTGCCCAGGTTGTACACCTTGTGGGGCGGAGTTCCGGCCGCGGGCCGATCCAGCACCCGCACAACGCCGTTGACGATGTCATCGACATAGGTGAAGTCGCGCCACATGTCGCCATAATTGAACACCTTAATGGGTTCCCCAGCCAGGATAGCCCGCGTGAAGATGAACGCGGCCATGTCGGGACGGCCCCAGGGACCATACACAGTGAAGAACCGCAGACCCGTTACGGGAATACCGTAGAGATGAGCATAGGTATAGCCGATCAGCTCGTCGCTGCGTTTGGTTGCGGCATAGAGCGAGTTCGGCTTCTCAACCCGATCGTCGACCGAGAAGGGCATCTGGGTGTTGCCACCATACACGGACGACGAACTTGCATAGACAAAATGCTTGAGCGATTTCAGCCGTCGGGCCAGCTCCAGCATGACCACGTGCCCCATCACATTGGAGGTCACGTAGATATAAGGATCGACTAGCGAATGGCGCACGCCCGCCTGGGCGGCCAGATTCACAATACCGGTGATGTCGGGAAATTCGTCCGCCAGACGCAAAACGGCGTCAGGGTCGGATATGTCGAGCTTGCGGAAACCGAAGCCTTTGCTGCGGGACAGAATGTCGAGACGCGCTTGCTTGAGCGACACATCATAATAATCGTTGAGATTGTCCAGGCCGATCACCGCCTCTCCCCGCGCCAGCAGCGCTTGTGACAAGGTGAAACCGATAAAGCCGGCGGCGCCGGTGACAAGAATAGCCATGCGGTCACAAGCTCCAATATTGCAGGCCCGCCGGAATCTGGGCGGGCGTCAGGACCGAACGCACATCGATCAGGACACCGTCGGGCTTCAGCATGGCGAACAGCGCTTTCTGGTCGGACAGATATTCGAGGTGCGGCACCGCCAGCACCAGCGCATCAAGGTTGCGTAAGGATGCGCTGTCCTTGAGCGCCAGGCCATATTCGTGCAGCGCTTCCTTTGCATCGGCATGCGGATCGCAGATGACCGGAGCGATCCCGAAGTGGCTCAGCTCGCGGGCGATGTCGGGCACCCGGCTGTTGCGCAAGTCGGGAACGTTTTCTTTGAAGGTCAATCCCAGAATGGCGATGCGCGCATCGCGCAACGGGCGCGGCAGATCGCCTAGCATGCGCAGAAGGCGCCGCGCGACATAGGGCCCCATGGAATCATTGATGCGGCGGCCCGCCAGGATCACTTCGGGCTGATAACCCATTTCCTGAGCCTTGGAGGTGAGGTAATAGGGATCGACGCCAATGCAGTGGCCGCCCACCAGACCCGGCGTGAAATTGATGAAATTCCACTTCGTCCCGGCTGCTGCCAGCACATCCTTGGTGCGGATGTTCATCAGATCGCAGATCACCGACAGCTCATTCATCAGCGCGATATTTAGGTCGCGCTGTGTGTTCTCCAGCACCTTGGCCGCCTCCGCCACCTTTATCGAGGGCGCCAGGTGGATGCCTGCCGTTACCACGGCGCCATAAACTTCGCCCAGCGTCCGCAAGGTGGCTTCATCCTCGCCCGACACTACCTTCATGATCTTTTCGAAAGTATGTTCCTTGTCGCCCGGGTTGATGCGTTCGGGCGAATAACCCAGCTTGAAGTCTTTGCCTTGCGTCAGACCCGAGACGCGCGCCAGGATCGGTCCACAATAATCCTCGGTCAGGCCGGGATAGACCGTCGATTCATAGCAGACGATGGCGCCCGGCCTCAGTGCGCGGCCGACTGTTTCCGACGCTGACTCCAGCGGCTTCAGGTTGGGGCGACGATCCTCGTGAATCGGCGTGGGGACGCAGACGATAAAAATATCCGCACCCTTCAGCTCCGCTTCGTCGGCGGAGAATTTCAACGTCGTTTCCTTGAGGACCGACGGTGTCACCTCGGCGGTCCAATCGTCGCCTTTCGAAAGCGCGTCGATGCGGCGCCCGTCGATATCGAATCCCATCGTCCCCGGAAAGCACCGCGCCAGGCTGAGCGCCACCGGCAAGCCCACATAGCCCAGTCCGACAATTGCAATCTTCGGCATTGTTACTTGGTCCTCAAAGCCTTTTATGGCCAATGGAATTGCGGTGAGAAACGGGCAGACCGGTATCATATTCGCCCTGCCCCGCCAAACATTCTTTACGGACTGGATGGACGGGCAACGAAGACTGGCCCCGCTGTTCCGCAGCTCCCCCTATGGCGGTTGCCTTTCTCCAATCGAACTCTATAAAGGACCACCAAACAGGACGGAAATTGGAGCGTCCTTGAACGTCATGCGCCCAAAACACACTCTTCTGGAATTGCCCAAACGCACCGATGCGCGGGGCAATCTGGTCTTCGCGCAAGACCGTGATCACATCCCATTCCCCGTCAAGCGCTTCTTCCTGCTGTATAGCGTTGCCAGACACGCGACGAGAGGTGGCCACGCCCATCGTGCGCAGCATCAGCTTCTGGTAATGACAGCAGGAAGCGCCACGGTGACGGTAGATGACGGCAAGACACGCACGCCGGTCCGGCTAGACAACCCAGCCATGGCTTTGCATGCACCACCCATGCTGTGGCTGGACCTCGAAGATTTTTCCGAAGATGCCGCCTGTCTGGTGCTGACCTCCGATGTCTATTCCGAAAAAGATTATATTCGCGAGCGCAGCGAATTCCTTCAGCTTGCCGCCGGCTGAACGATGCGCATCCTGGTCCTTAACACCGACTATGATCGCTTCCTGATTTCCCTGTACCGGGACAATCCCGGGCTGGAAGACGCCTCCTATGCCGCGCAGATGGCTGCCCGCAATGCCACGCTGTTCGGCGGTGTGGATTTCTATTCGCGCAACTTCATTGCCCACGGACATCGGTCCGCAGAGCTGCATGTCAACAATCGCTGGATCCAGTATGCCTGGGCCCGCGAAAACGGGGTCGCTGTGCCGCCGCCGTCACCGCCATGCGCAGACTGCCCCGCCGCCCCGCCGACGCCCAAGACACGCGCCAAAGCATTGCTGCGGCCTGTGCTGGGCCCGCTGGTGAGACCCTTTCGCCACTACCGGATGCCGGATTGGGAAGCCCAGGTGATGCTGGCACAGATTGAAGCCTTCCGGCCGGATGTGATTCTCAACCAGGAAATCACTTATGTCGACAACCGCACCCTGCGCCAGTTGCGCGGCCGCGGCATCGGGATCATGGGACAGTTGGCCTCGCCCTTGTCGCGTCATGAGAAATATGATGCCTATAACCTGATCATCTCGTCGTTGCCCAATCTCGTGGCGCACTTCCGCAGCCTGGGCATTGCGGCGGAATTGAACCGCCTGGCATTCGAACCTTCCGTTCTGGACGCCTTGGGACCGCAACCGGAACGCGACATCGATCTTTCCTTTGTCGGCAGCCTGTCGCCGGAACACCATACCCGCATCCAGATGTTGGAATTCATAGCTCATCGCGCACCACTGAAAATCTGGGGCAATGGCATAGAGCGCCTGCCGCACGCCTCCCCGCTTCACGCCTGCTACCAGGGGGAAGCTTGGGGGCGCAGCATGTTTGAAGTGCTGCGACGCTCGCGCGTCACCCTAAACCGGCACATCGACATGGCGGAGGGCTGGGCCAACAACATGCGCTTGTACGAAGCCACCGGCATGGGTGCAATGCTATTAACCGACGCCAAGCGCAACCTCGCGGAGATATTTCGTCCGGACGTCGAGGTTGCAACCTATTCCAGTCCGCAGGATTGCGTGACGCAGATTTTGCGGTATCTCGCCGACGAGCAGGCGCGGGCCGCCATCGCCGCGGCCGGCCAGAAGCGGGCGGTCGAAACCCACACTTATTACAACCGCACCGCCGAGATCGTCGATCTGATCGTGCAACATGGCCTGGTGAAACAATGAACCAAAACCCGATTGCCATGGTGGACCTGCGCGGCGGCTACCTGGCGCAACAGCCGGACATCGATGGGGCTATAAAACGCGTCATGGAGAGCGGCTGGTATATATTGGGCCAGGAATGCGCTGCGTTCGAACGCGACTTTGCCGCCTGGTGCGGCGTTTCCCATGCGGTTGGCGTCGGCAACGGCACCGACGCCATCGTCATAGCCTTGCGGGCGTTAGGGGTGGGCGCCGGCGACGCGGTCTTCACAGTGTCCCACACTGCGGTTGCCACCGTAGCGGCCGTGGAATTGGCCGGCGCCACGCCGGTCCTAGTCGACATCGATCCCGCCAGCTTCACGCTGGATCCACAGAAGCTTGAGGATGCCATACGCGCATTCGCTGCTTCGGGCGCCGCAGGCCGCCCTCGCGCGGTCATTGCCGTGCATCTTTACGGCCATCCCTGCGACCTCCGCGCGATCGGCGATATCTGCAGGCGCCATGGCGTTTTCCTGATAGAGGATTGTGCCCAGGCCCATGGCGCCGCGATCGGCGGCACCCGCGTGGGCGCCTTTGGCGACATCGCCAGCTTCAGCTTCTACCCCACCAAGAATCTGGGCGCCTTTGGTGACGGCGGGGCCGTCGTCACCAACGACCGCATGCTGGCGGAGCGGGCGGCGGCCTTGCGCCAGTATGGCTGGAAGGAACGCTATCTCAGCGACCTCAAGGGCATGAACACCCGCCTGGACGAAATCCAGGCCGCGATGCTGGGGGTGCGGCTTGCCCGTCTGGACACGGAAAGCAAAACACGCCGCGAAATTGCCGACCGCTATGACGCGGGCCTTTTGGCGGCGCTCACCACGCCCAAGGTGCGTGCCGGAACGCGCCACGCCTATCATTTGTATGTCGTGCGGCACGCCCGGCGCGATGGCTTGGCCGCGGCCCTCAAGACGGCCGGGATCGGCAGCGGCGTGCACTATCCCGTGCCTATCCATCTGCAAAATGCCTATGCCGGACGCATCGCCATGGCGGCGTCGGGCCTGCAGGAGACCGAAAGAGCAGCGGCGGAGGTGCTGAGCCTGCCGATGCACCCCTTTCTTAGTGATGGGGACGTTGCGCGCGTGATTGCCGAAGTTCTGGCTTGGACGCGGGTGTGAACGTCATCGAGACGTCTGGCATGCGCTCGCCTGCGTCTTGATTTGGTGTGCCACAAGAGCGGCGTCCTCGACCGACAGATGGATCCCGTCCAGCGTATGCGCTCCGCCCGGAACCTCTAGATGCAGCCAGCAAAAGCGGTCGGACGGAAACAGGGCCGCCGCCTCGCGCCGGGGCACAACCTCTCCCAGCAGATCCTTCAGGCTGGGATCGGTCGGCATTTCAAAAAAGCCGACCTGAATTCCGCGCGCTTGCAGCTGCGCGACCAGCCTGGCCATTGCTGCCAGATTGGCCCGCAGCAACGCGAGATTGGGATTTTTTGACAGGTCCTGCTGTTGCACGAGCGTCAGCTGGCGAACGATGTCTGGCGGCGGCACCGGTGTGAAATCCGCCTTGTTCAGCAGAGTTGCCATGCCCCGCCAAGCCAAATTGACGGGGTCATACCCGGTCCGGAACACCCGAAACCGGGTCCGCAACGCCCGTTCCGGGAAGCGCAGCAGCGATCTCACGAAATCCTGGTCCACGCCCCGCGAGACGACATTGACCTCCACCAGAACCAGCCGGGGCCGCCCACCCGAGTCCCGGACAATCTGAAGACCGGTCAACGATCCTCCGCCTGCCACTGCCAGATTGGCGGTTTGCGGCCCAAGTTCGGACGCCGGCAAGCGGAACGTCAGCGATGACCCCACCAGCACGGTCGTAACCTGGTCCTGGACGGCGAGATAATCCTGAGCCCGGATCATGTTGGTATCGCCCTGGCTTTGGCCTGTGGGCACGGTGAAAGGCGCCAGCTGCACAAAAGCGGCATAGCCGGCAAAAACCAGCACGGCGGTCAGCAAGATCGGCAGGAGTGGTCGCTGCATCGCTCAGAACTGGAAATAGATGAAGGGCGTGGGACTGCCCGCCTGCAGCACGATCGCGCTTAGCATGACCCCGAGCAACGCACCTTCGGCCGCCATGTGCCACAACCCCGCAAGGCATCGCGGCGGATTTGTTCGCAGCAGGTGGAGGAGATGGTAAGCCGCCACCGGCAATACATAAAGCCCGATGAGGAAGGGCACGCTGAAGGAAAAACGCATATGACGGTTTTGCCAAAAAGTCGCCGCCAGTTGTCGCACATCTTCAAAATCGGGCAGCTTGAACAGGACCCAACCGATCGTCACCACGCTGAACACCAGCGCCCAGCGCAGCATCCGGGCCCATGCCGCCTGGGATGAATAGAACCGCGTGCCGCGCAACATCCGCTCCCCCGCCAGCGCCGTACCGTGCCACAGGCCCCAGATGGCATAGCTCCAGCCTGCGCCATGCCACAGCCCACCCAGAGTCATGACCAGCAGAAGATTGAAATAAGTACGCCCCGCGCCCTTCCGATTGCCGCCAAGGGGATAATAGACGTAGTCCCGCAGCCAGGCAGATAGAGACATGTGCCAGCGCGTCCAGAATTCGGAAAATGTCTCTGAAATATAGGGGAAACGGAAATTGTCCGGCAACACATAGCCGAACAAGCGCGCTAGCCCAATGGCAATCAGGGAGTAGCCGGCAAAGTCCGAAAATATCTGCACCGAATAAGCAACCAGGACGAGCGCGAGATTCAGGGACGAATAGGAAAAACAATAGGGAGGCTGCAGGACAAAGGTCTGCTGGGCCAGATTGTCCGCCACCACCGATTTGAGAAAGAACCCGATGATGAGGGCTTTAGCGACACCGTACCAGTGAATGTCGGCGAAACGCTTACTCCCCATCTGGGGATAGAAATCCTTTGCCTTGACTATCGGCCCGGCAATCAGCTGCGGAAAAAAAGTCAAATAGAAGAATGTCCGCATGCTGTGGTCGGGGAATGCGCGTTCCCGGCCCAGCGGGCTCCGCATTTCGCCACGCTCCCGGGCGCGGAAAACATCGATCAGCAGACTGATACCATGAAATGTATAAAAGGATATGCCGATGGGCAGCGGGATAGCGAGCAGCGTGCTTAGCAGATGGCCCGGCGCCGCATGCAGAAACGTCGCTGCCAGCAGGCGGTCATACTTAAAAAAAGCCAGCACCAGGAGATTGATGACCACGCCGATCGTGGCCCAAAGCCGGCGCGGCACCGCGCTGCGCGCCTGCTCGACCTGATAACTGGTCACCGTCGACAGAAGCGCCGAACAGCTTAACAGGATCAGGAGGTAGGGCTGGGAATAGGCGTAGAAAAACAGGCTGGCGACCAACAGGACCCCAATCTGCCAGACGGTGCCTTTGCGCAGATAATATAGCGCAAACGTAACCGCCAGCAGGACGAAAAACGTGCGATCAGTGAAAAGCATCAATGCCCCAAAAGTCCGGCCGCAAGGCCCGAGGCCGTTCTAAACGGGGCAAAGTGAATCGGCAAACCGCGTGAGGCCGTGTACGGAATTGCCTCAGTACCAATCCAGCACGAAATCGCGATAGATCAGAATGCGCGCCCAATTGTAAAGCCTGCCCCGGCCGGAGTCGGGACGGCTGAGCAACGGCTCCTGCCGATCCAGTCCGCCCTTGACCCCCAGCCGCCGTGCCTGCGCCATCGCCCGGATATAGGGACGATAGAGCAGCCGGGCCATGAAAGGGTACCGGGGAACGTGATTGTTGCGATGCTCCAGGCGCCAGATGAAAGCCGCCAGGCGCCGGAAATTCTGAAAGTGGAAAAATATAAGCGGTTTGCCATCCACCAGGATTTGGCCACCGCGCGTCGCCAGCCGATGGGTGGCGAGATTCCAGGGCGCCAGATTGGCGCCAGGATGATCCAGCACCAGCACGCCTTTGAACAGTTCTTCAAAACGGTCGAGATATTTTTGGTCTGCGAAGCGATCGCCCTCCAGTCGGTCATAGCACCACGCAAGGCACTGGTCCCGCCACCAGCCCAGACAGGCCTGGCCGTCCGCGTCGCGCCGGAAACTGAGCCAGCCGACATTGTAGATGCCATAGATTTCCATATCTTTGCGTTGAGGGGGGAAACGGTGCGCGATGATCAGCGATGAATGGCCTTCAAACGCCCTGAAGACCGGCTCGGGGTCGGAATAAAAAAACAGGTCACCGTCGAGATAACTCAGAACCTGGATTTCGGGGCATTTTTTGAACAACCAGTCCAGCAGCGATGGCGTCAGGGTGAAATAATATTCGATGAGCGAACGGTTGGCCTTGGCGGCGGCAAGTGGCTGGTTTCCGGCTTCGAAATCTTCGAGGCGGATTGGCACCAGATCGGGCATTGCCAGCCGCGTCAGCGCGGCATGACATTGCTCACTGAGACACAGGACATAGAGCACCGCTTGCGGACAATGGCGCTTGAGCGACTGATACATCGCCATGCCGCGATCAAAATAGCGGTGATCGAAATAGGCGCAAAAATACCGCGGCATCAACGCGTCTCGGCAGCGATGCGCCGCAAATATTGGCCATAGGCACTCTTGGCGAGCGCCTCGGCGAGCGCGAGTAACGCGGCCGTATCGATGTAGCCCTGGCGGAACGCAATCTCTTCTGGGCAAGCGATCTTGAACCCCTGCCGGCTTTCGATGACGTGTACGAACTCCGAAGCCTGCAACAGGCTCTCATGCGTTCCGGTGTCCAGCCAGGCGATGCCCCGGCCGAGCTTTTCGGCCGTCAGCGCTCCACGTTCCAGGTAAATCCGGTTGACATCGGTGATTTCCAGTTCGCCGCGCGCCGA
>Ga0097621_100003621_pt1 | contig 10683 bp, 8 predicted proteins | sample KBSMisM72_FD_73165 | JGI IMG/M metagenome (GOLD analysis project Ga0097621, IMG submission 73165) | Miscanthus rhizosphere microbial communities from Kellogg Biological Station, Michigan, USA - KBS Miscanthus M7-2 (version 2) (version 2) | ecosystem: Host-associated > Plants > Roots >... | reverse complement strand
AGTGGACTGATGGGCAATCATGCCGCTCCACGCCGGGCAATAACTGACAGACGATCGAGTGCGTCCATGGCGGCATCCCAGTCCTCCGCCAATTGTTTGATAGTTGCAGTGGGATCAAAAACCCGCCGCCGGGCGAGCCTGAACAACAAGGCCTTGGCGCCGTCTACCTGACGGCCAAGTGCTTCCGCGGCAGGCCCCGCATGGACCGACGATGGATCCGCCAGCCATTCGACAAAGCTTCGGGCGACTTCAAATGCCGCACCGCACTGGCGCACCGTAGCAAAGGCATATGCGTGATAACTGGTATCTGGACTCGCCAGTAGTTCCGGAAGATCTTTCGAAAGCCGTTCCCCGAACGCCAGCCATGGGTTCCTCTTGGGTCTGAGCGCGAGTTGACGTCCCAGCATGTCGTACGCTGCGCGCCTTAGGTCGGCGCCCTTCAGCCGGGGACCCGCATCAAAACGCACGATCTCGGTGTACGGCGGCAAAACATCGTCGGAAAACGCGCGGCCCAATCGAAACACACCACGGTAATCTTCGCCAGAGAGCTCGTAATAACCCAGGCCGTGGAAATAACGCAAACGCTCTCCCGCAGGGTCAATCGTCTCGATGGCTATGGAAGATTTGACGTGCTCCCGGCGATAGGATGTCGCGGCCCGATCCGGCATGTAAAAAGAATCGGCCTCGATGATCATCGTCCTGCCGGCCTTGAGTTGTTCGATGATGTGGTCGACCATAGGACGATAAAGCTGCATTTCGTGAACATCGATTCCATACAGCCGGACTAGATCTTCCGGCGGCGGTTTGAAGAACGTCCACTGATCGCCCTCGAAGTCGACAGTGCATGCGAATGCCATCGCGCTTGCCGGGTCAATGCTGGCGGCATGCAGCAATTCGATCCACAGATCCACATAACAATTGGTTTCGGGGAAGGTTCGGTCAGGACTATGCAACGCACTAGGTGTATATGCGGCGGGATCCAGACCGAGCAAGCTGACCATCGTAATCGTTACCCTTGCCTCGCCGATCCAGTGCTAGATGGCCAAAGGCAATTACGAACTGCCTCGGGCCAAGCTGCGATGTCCATGCCATGCGCGCGGAACAACGCTAGCGTGATTCTTTCCAATCCAAAACCGAGGCAGGCGCTATTAGCGACCGCTCCGTCATGCAATTGAATTCCAAATGCCGACCCGAAGTGCTCCTGATGAAAATTGAACGATGAGACGGCAGTGGGCTCCGCCGATGCAATAGAAACCAAAGCCTCGAACTTTAGGCTCTGCTGGCGCTGGTTGTTGGCCATCAGCTTCCCGCCGCGACCGAAGAATGGATCGGATGCCAAGTCAAAACTAGCGTTCAAGCCACATTGTTCAAAAATATTCTTCGCGCGCGCCATCCAAGTTTCACGCCAAGCGAGTATGTCCTCGGCTTCACCGATACGCACCATTTCACGCTGATGAAACATTTGCAGGCGCGCCGGATCTCCGGATGGTTCGTTGCGGAAAACGTACGATCCGCCGAGATCCAGTGTGACGCCGCCCTTAGGAAGAGGTCCGCGCAGCGCCATCGCGGGATATGCCGGATAGCAAGCGGCCGGGACCATCACTACGTCCGTCATCGAGAGATGCATGCTCCAATCCTGGCCGTGAGCCGCCCGTTCCGCCAGATCGAGAGCTGCCGCGTCCTTGCCGGCGAAGCTATAAATGACCCCGCATAATTGCGGAAAGGATTTCAAGTACCCAGCTTTTTCGAGAGTACGCCGCGGAATGATAGGTGGAAATCGTGGCCGCTCCGGTTTGTCATCAGCGCCAACGCGGGTGACGAATTCGTCGAAGCGGTTTCGTACTTCCTCGAAGATCATGCCCCGGCCATAGACCCCTTTTTCCCCGCTCGGAAAAAAATGTCCATGCTGAACAAGTTCATCGAGAAACTGCTGTTGAGTATTCGTGCCCGTGACCGCCGTCATTTCCCCTCGCGGTGAACCAGCAATAAAGTAGAATTCGTCGCCAGCAGACGGTCGTTGGCAATCATCAAAGCTGCGGAATGCGCATCGCGGAGATGGCGGCCAACCGAATATGGGCCGGCATTTCCGTAACCCAAAAAGCCGCAAATGCGGAGTGCACCCTGGCAAGCCTCTACCGCCGCTTCCGATGCTCCGATTTTCAAATTGTTAATGCGCACTGCGTAGCCGATAGTCGAGAGGCCAGCGCGGTCCCCATCCGCCAGAGTTATATATTCGTTGGTCGCAGCTTGAATCAGAGCGCGGAATTGCGCCATACGAGCTGACAACTCAGATAACCGCAGAGCCGTGGGCGGAGTGGTCCCAGGATTCTGGCGGGCTTGTCCTCTCACGAAGTTTTGTGCCCGGCTAAACGCCTCGGTTGAAATGCCGAACCACACATGCGCCCACAAAATATGAGAGAACGGAACCATGGTCTCCGCCGCGATCGTCGTGAACGGTATAGGTAGAACCTGATCCTTGCTGCATTTCGCGCCCACCACAAAACCGGGACTGCAAGTGCCGCGCATGCCTAGCGTGTCCCACTGGCTGGTTTGCTTCACGTCCATCTCGGAAAGATGCGTAAGAACCATGACCTGATCTCCCGGATCAGCATCGGGACCACGGCGGACGGTGGTAAGCAAATCCTCCGCATGCGCGCCGTAAGAAATGGTCGAAGCTTTCTTTTCGAATTGGATGAGATCGCCGGAGGAGTCGGTCGCGGGCTGAATGGCCGCGATGCTTCGGCGTACGTCACCGCCCACGCCTACTTCCGAAGTTGCCGATGCGATCAATCGTTGTTCGCGAACCACGCGCCGCAGATAGTTCTCAAACCAGACTGAGTTCTCCGCGTGCCGAACGATAGAGGCGACCTGGATTTGATGCATCGCGAAAACCATTCCGGTAGCCGAGCATTGGCGCGATAGCTCGAACGTCGCTTCGGCGAGTTCACCGATCTGGGCTCCGGCTCCGCCGAATTCACGCGGTACAAACCAACCCAGCGCCCCGGCAGCTCGCAGCGCATCAATTGCTTCTGAAGGGAAGCGGGCGTGGCGGTCAACGTCCTCGGCGTTCTTGCCAGCAATTTCGAGGGCTCGATGAAACCCTTCGGAGGCAGTTAATTCGCCTGGAGCAACCGCTTCCGCTTGCGGGCTCATTGCTCCACCTGTTGCAGGCTCTCGATCGCAGTCGCAATCGAGTCAATGCTTTCAAATACACTACGGCTCAGCATGCCGTCCGGAAATTCGATACTAAACTCGTTTTCCAGAGCGATCATGAGGACCACACTGGCGTAAGAGGTCATGCCCGCTCGATAAAGATTCGTCGAGTGGTCAATTTGTTCGAAGCCTGCTCCGAGCCCCGCATTGTCTTTGACGAGTTTTTGAATTCTTTCTTTCATGGGTCCCCCAGTTTGTGCCGCACGCATTTGCAGGATCCTCAGTTCATCTAAACACCGGCGGATCAGGCGCCTGCATACAGCACGCTCCTATTTTAATTCATATAGAAATCTTGGCTGCCTAAAACTAGTACTACTGATACTAGGCGTACAACGCAAAAACCTGCTCTGTCGGCCGAGCTTCGTTGCAAAAGAGGCAGAGAACAACCTCGGTATAGAACAACTCCATAGTAGGAAGGCTGAGTGCGAAAAGCTGCTTGCAAGCGGCTAAGAACATTTCATTCAGCGCTCCTCGTCGGCAACAATTGCACGATATGTAAATGTGTGCGTATACAGAGCTTGTAAATAGTTCCGAAGGCTTGATTCCATTGGGTTTTCAATACCACCAACGACTTAGGCCGTTCTTAAGGCTAGTTTCAACGCGTGCTAAGGTCGCTTCCGAATAGTTAGGACTCAATCGCCGAAAGTACCATGAATCTTGAAACGTTCGACCTTGGTACGACTCATTACTTTTTCTAGCGCAACATTGGCCTTGCACTGTGCTGGTAAGCGGAAAAGCCGCAGCGGTTGGTGCAATCGATTTTTAATTTAGTAGGGAGAAATGAATGAAGAAGTGTGTTTTACTGCTGCTCTCATCGATTGGTCTTTATGGGCAATGGATTACAGGTTTTTACTCGGCTCAAAATGGAGTACTGCCTGTCTCTGGTATTCCGTGGGCGAAATACACCCACATCATCCACTTCGCTGCTGCGCCCAATAGCGACGGCACGGTGGATCTGCACTATCTGACGCAGAGTGAAATTAGTTCCATCATCGCGGCTCGGCCCGCAGGCAAAAAAGTAATCGTTGCGTTCAAGGATAACGATTCGAATATGAATGCTTTCGCTGCAGCGACCTCTCCGGCAACGATCGCTACGTTTACCAACAACCTCGTCAACTTCGTGAACAGCAATGGCTACGATGGTATCGACATCGACTGGGAAGCGAATATAAACACGACTCAGTTTCAGAATCTCCTCGCCCGACTCCGAAGCGCCCTGCCCGGAAAAGTCATTGCCATGGATGCAGGGAACTGGGGCAGCATGCAAACTGTGGCGGCCGGCGCCGCTTCCTCGCTCGATCAGGTGAATGTCATGTGTTATGACATGGACACGCCTGGGAATGGTTATACCTGGTTCAACGACGCGCTGCTTCAAAACGGCGACACCAGTCTAATGACATGCGACTGGCGAGTCCGGGCAATGACGAGTGCCGGACTCCCCGCGAGTAAAGTCGGGATCGGCATCCCATACTACGGCCGGAGGTGGCCCGGGGTCACCCAGGCGCTAGTGTCCGGCAGCTTCAGCCCAAGTTGGTTTCCATATAGAAATCTCGTGACCGATGGCAGCCGATGGCAACCGCAGAACCGGTTTTACGATACCGGGCACAAAGCCAACTATCTGAGCATTCCGAGTCTCAATGAGTTTGATTCTTATAACGGAGTCGAGTTCATTAACGACGCCGTCGCTTGGCAGCAAGCTCAGGGTTTTGGCGGCTTCATGACGTTTACTCTTGAATACGAATATCTCGCCAATCAGTCTGGCGATGCGCGCTATCCACTATCGACCGCACTCGCGGCCGCGGTCGGCGTCGGCGGCACAACCAGCGTTCCTTCGGCACCCAGTCCCGGCCCCGTGCTGTCGTCGGGTACTCCTACCGGAACACTCAGCCCCTCGACCACATCGGCAACTCTCTCGGTGGCCTCAAACGTGAACGCAACGTGCCGCTATGCAACTACAGCGGGTACGGCCTACTCTGCGATGCCATATCCGTTTTCAGTCGACGGAACCACTACGCATTCCTCGGCATTAGTTGGTCTCCAGAGTGGTACCTCTTACCGTTACTACGCAAGATGTCAAGATAGCTCCGGAAACCCGGACACCACTGACTATCCGATCTCATTTTCAGTGGCGTCTCCGGCCGCAAGTTTGGGTCCTGTTCCGCAATCGGTCACGCCACTCTCTGGATCGGCTTCCTCGCAGGCCTTCACTTTCCAGATTTTTGATCCCAGCGGGTACACCGACGTAAAGGAGATCGACGCGGTCTTCGGCACAGCGGTTGGCCAAGCGAACAGTTGCCGGGTGCAATACTGGGCGCCTACCAATACACTCTTTCTACAATCCGATGACACGAATAGCTGGGCTCAGGCGACACTCGGCAGCTCGACAATTCTCCGGAACAGTCAATGCAGCATCAATCCAGCCGCATCTTCTGTTTCCGGGGCCGGAACGGGGTTGAATGCGACACTCGCTATGACCTTTACGCCCGACTATGCGGGCACTAAAACAACTTTCGCATTCATAGCTGGAGCAACGTTAAACAGCGGATGGGCCACTCTGGGAACTTGGACAGTGCCGGCAGCGGTCGTGACCGGGACACCGCCTGTGGTCTACTTGACCCCCAACGCGGGTTCCGGCTCCAGCGCGACATTTACGCTTGGGATCACCGACGGAGGCGGTTTTGGCAACGTCGCACAAGGTGCTCTGATTATCGGCAATACTGTGGGTGGAACTCGCAGCTGCTTTATCAATTACTCGGCGTCCACCAACACGATTTCGCTGCTCTCCGACGACAATGTGACGTCGTCTAGTGCTGCGGTGGGAACGCAAGTCTTCCTGCAAAACGGACAATGCTCCGTGAACGCCGCATTGGCAAGCGTCACCGGATCTGGGAAAACGCTGAGCGTTAAGCTCCCGGTGACATTCGCTTCCGCCTATAAAGGAAGCCGGGCCCTCTATATTTCGGGAGCCAACAAATCCAGCCAGAGCAGTGGTTGGCAGAACAGCGGCACGTGGACGGTGAATTTCAAAAAGCATTGATCTCGGAATGGCAGAGCTATATCGGAGGCTCCCGATGTAGCTCTCTCTTACTTGCGATGCTGCTGTTTATGCGTCGTAGGCTAAATGCAAACGCCAGCGCGATCAATAGCGCGCCGGCTATATAAAGTAGGATCGTCTTTGTTGTGCTGAGCTCTCCGCGCATCCCGCCAGGGAAATCCGCGGAGGGCGCTGCTTGCGGATCATTCGCGGAGGCAACGCGCGTAGTTCCGGAAACGGCAGCAGCCAGCGCGGTCGACAATGGATAGCGCGCATCGCCAGACTGATTGGCGAGATATTCGAATTCCAGGGCGAAAGTCATGAACCCGCCGAAGCCCTGCGTTTTCTGCCACGCCACGGCGTCCTGAATGAATTCAACTCCGTTGTAGGAATCAAACTCATTAAGACTCGGAATGCTCAAATAGTTGGCCTTGTGCCCGGTGTCGTAAAACCGGTTCTGCGGTTGCCAGCGCGTCCCATCGGCAACCAAATCCCTATATGGAAACTGACTTGGTTTGAAACTGCCGGTCACCAGTGGCTGCGTGATCCCGGACCACCTTCGTCCGTAAAAGGGGATGCCGATGCCGACTTTGCTCGCCGGAAGCCCGGCGCTCGTCATTGCCCGGGCCCGCCAGTCACACGTCATCAGGCGGCTTTTCCCGTTTTGAAGCAGCGCATCGTTGAACCACGAGTATCCGTTGCCAGGAGTGTCCATGTCGTAGCACATGACATTCACTTGGTCGAGCGCGGAAGCCGCACCGGCGGCCACAGTCTGCATGCCGCCCCAGTTGCCTGCATCCATGGTGATGACTTTCCCCGGCATAGCGCTGCGAAGGCGCATAAGCAGATTCTGATACTGAGTAGTGTTGATCTTAGATTCCCAGTCGAGGTCAACCCCGTCGTAACCGTTGGAGTTCACAAAGTTTACGATGTTGTTGGTAAACGTTGCGATTGTCGCAGGAGAAGTCGCTGCGGCGAACGCATTCAAATTCGAATCGTTGTCCTTGACGGAGACGAGCACTGTTTTGCCTGCGGGACGGGCGGTTGTGATGGATTTGATCTCGCTCTGCGTAAGATAGTGTAGGTCTACCGTGCCGTCGCTGTTGGGCGCTGCTGCGAAATGGATGATGTGCGTGTATTTGTCCCACGGGATATTCGAGATGGGCAGAACGCCATTCTGCGCCGAGTAAAATCCGGTTACCCATTGCCCATAAAGGCCGCCACTGAGAAGCGCGGCTAAAGCCAAAATCTTCATTTGTGACGCACGATGTTTTCCGGAGAAGTGATCATCTGGCCTGAGTGGTCGCATAATGTTGCGTCCGGCTCTCCTGACCAAGGTATTCCGCCATCCAGTAATACAAGCTTAAAAGAAGAAAGATGTGCCGGTCCCGATTGAGACCCGCGGAGTGCTCGTCCAGAATCGTCCGCACCGCGGCCAAGTCAAAGTAAGTCGAAAACTGGGACGTGGGATCCAGCAGAATATCGCGGATGAGATTTGTGGATTTCAACCAACTCCCGGTGGGCGTCAAAAAACCATTTTTCTTGCGATGAACCACTGCGGAGGGCAGCATGCTTTTTGCAAAACGTTTGTGGAGTACCTTGCCTCGAAAGAGCCCCAAACGAAAACTACATGGCAACGATTCCACAAAACGCACCAGATCCAGGTCCAGAAATGGAACGCGGCATTCAATGGAATGATGCATCGTGATTTTGTCGGTATAGAGTAACAGGTCGTCGGCGAGATTCATCCGCAGATCGATACTCATGAGACGCTGTGCACTTCGGCGTTGCTTGGAACACTCCAAGAGATCAAAGAAATAGCGGATGCGCTCAGGCGCCCGGCTGGCCGGCCTGCCGATGAGCTGCTCGATCTGCGTATTTCCAAAAACAGCGTAGATCGCATCAAAGCGGCGTACGTCTTCAGTTTCCCCGATCGAATCTAGGCCTCGCAAAACCGCGTCGTTGCGTACGCCCATCAAGCGGGCACCCGCTCTCAAGAGCGGAAGCGCCGGGCGCGGCACGAATCCTTTTAACAACTCCGTCTGATACCGGCGATAGCCACCCATGGCTTCATCCGCGCCCTGACCCGACAGGACCACCTTCACGTGTTCCGAAGCCAGCCTCGACAGATAGTACATGGGGACGACCGAAGCAGTGGCCAATGGCTCCTCGAGGATGGTATTGATCCGCGGCAGAGTGTCGAGGAAGTCCGGCAGGCCCATCCGCACCACCTGGTGGTCCAGGCCCATGATCTTTGCTGTCTCTCGTGCGTCTACAATTTCGTCGACTTTCTCGTGCCCGGCGTATCCGACGGTGAAGGCTTTCATTCTGTGTTTCGAAAGCCTCTGTGCAATGCTTGCGATCAACGCGGAATCGACGCCTCCGCTGAGAAAAATCCCTATTTCGACGTCCGACATCAGCTGCCGTTCGATCGCCTGCTCCAGCAGCGAACCGTATCGCTCCAGGGCTTGGGCGCGAGTCTTTACGGCAGGATCGCGAGCCGGCGGGGTGATACATGGGTACTCGCGGAACGACAACCGCGGGCGGCTGAGATTCACCTCAATGACGTGGCCTGGCCGAACTTTCTGTATGTTCTTGAAGAGTGTGCCCGGTGATGGCACATACCGCAACCGCAAAAGCTCTGCGAGGCTGGCGGGATCTAGCGAGCGGTCCACGAACTCCAGCAGGGGCCGCATCTCGGACGAAAACGAAAAAGAGTCCTCGTCCGCGCAATAGTACAGCGGCTTTACGCCAAATTGGTCGCGCGCTAGGAACAATTTCTGCTGAGCCGTATCCAGGAAGCCAAAAGAAAATATTCCATTGAATTTTTTGACCGACGCGATGTCGCGCTGGGCCAAAAAGTGAAGGATAGTCTCGGTATCGGAATGTCCCCTGTACTGTACGGGGCGAATTTCGGACCTGAGTTCGCGGTGGTTGTAAATTTCGCCGTTGAATATGATGGCGTGCTTCTCATCCGGCGTCCACATTGGCTGGCGGCCGGCCGGCGAGAGGTCGACGATCGACAGCCTCCGGTGACCTAGCGTTAGAAGATGGGCGCCCACGGAAGCCTGCGAGATAGCCGAATCATCCGGTCCCCTATGGCGGATGAGGTCCAGGGCTGCTTCGCGGAACGGTCGGTTAATGGTTCCTAGGATTCCACACATTTGCGAATGATTTTCCTATCGTCCAGCCGGCGGGTTCACCGGCGCGTCCGGCAACATCTGCGACAGGGCATAGAGAAACGGCATAACGGCCCACCGGAGGGTATTCTTGTTTCGCAAGGCTCCCATGAAATCGATTTGAGAGTAAACATCCATTCCTTTGCAGAAATGTTTGCGTATTGACGCCAGCAATCGGTGCGCGAAATCTCTGTCGCCAAGCAGCAGGGCTAGATTCAGCACTTCGGCGTTATCGTAGAGATCGAAGCGCACCAGCCCCGGTTTGTTCTTCACCGAAAAGCGTTTGAAGAGAAGGTGCTCTTGGTCCAGAAACGAATCTTTCAGATAACCATATCCGGCCGCCACCACCTCCATCGCTCGATCCAGGGGCACGATGCGGTCGGTCTTGATCAGGTTCTTGAGAACAATACAAGAATGAAAACAATCGATAAAAGAGCCAGGTTGGGGTGCGTAAAACCATGACCCGTTGTCTCTCTGATTTCGGCAGATGAAGGAGTACAGCTTCCTTATTCTGGCTTCTATGCGATTCTTCTCCTGCTGCGGTACATATGGCAGACACGCTGCATACGAATACATTGTGTAGGACGAAGCGTTGATCACCGTTCGGTCTCGAAATGGCCCGTAGGATGTGGCTAGCGTCTCGTCGTCCTCGTGCATCGCCTGAATGTCACGGTCGAAAAAACGGAATACACTCTGGATCGCGGAATGATAGCGGGAATCTGCCGACACTTGTGAAAAACCGGCCAACGCTTCTAGGGGATACGGGGTCATCGTGGAGTACGGCGTAGTGCTGGAGTAGATCAAACCCTTCATCGCCGCATTTGGGAAGCCCAGGCCCCAGCAGTAACCGCCGTAGCCCTGGGAGCTGTTCTCTAACAGCCAGTCAATATGTTGCCGAGCTCTTTCCAGGTGACGCTTTTGGCCATCGTAACGATGGAGATTCAACAGGCAGAGGGCCGCCATGGCCCGGACGATCGGATACTCCTTCCGTGTGTAAAATAATCGACTCTGGTTGTTCACCAAATCATCGAAACCGGCAAAGACAGCCGCTGGGAACAATCCCAAGCGGGGCTGGCTGTTGTACAGCTTCTTTACCTGAAAACCCAGAGAAGTGTTCCAGATATCGTAAGGATCGTAAGTCAGCAGGTCGTCGCGGTCACAGAAGTGTTCAATGAGCGCTTCGCAGAAGGAAGCGGTACACTCCGGCAAGTCCGGCGGCGATGCTGGCAGCTCTAAAATGCTCTCTGGCATAGGTGT
>Ga0097621_100003620_pt1 | contig 10684 bp, 11 predicted proteins | sample KBSMisM72_FD_73165 | JGI IMG/M metagenome (GOLD analysis project Ga0097621, IMG submission 73165) | Miscanthus rhizosphere microbial communities from Kellogg Biological Station, Michigan, USA - KBS Miscanthus M7-2 (version 2) (version 2) | ecosystem: Host-associated > Plants > Roots >... | reverse complement strand
CGCAGTGCCTGCGATTCCGCGCTGGCCATGAGCTCCGTGAATATCCGGCTCTCGAGCGCCATACCCGCATCGAAAGACGACATCGAGGCGCCGACGGCTTCGAGAGCGCGCAGCGGCGCAGCCAGGCCGCGTGCCACCGCCGCCACGCTGGTCTTCGCGAATTGCAGGAACGCCTCGGCCTGTGGATGCCTGACCGGCAGGTCGCGCACGCGGCGCACCGGACAGGCCTGGCTCGCGAGTTTCGCGGCAAACTTCCGCACGGCATCATCGAGCGATTCCGACGCGATCACGTCGAACAACGCCGTACCCTTGAGCAGTGACGCCGGAACCGTGCCGCCCGAGACGATGAGATTGAGCGCAGTCTCGAGGCCCACGAGGCGTGGAAAGCGCTGCGTGCCACCCGCGCCGGGAATCAGCCCGAGCTTCACTTCCGGGAAAGCGATCTTCGAATCCGCCAGCGCCACGCGGTAGTGACAACCGAGCGCGAGCTCGAGCCCACCCCCCATGCACGCGCCGCTGATGGCGGCGATCACCGGCTTGCGTGACGCCTCGATGGCATCGACCAGCGCGGGCAGGAACGGATCCGCGTAGAAGGTGTCGCCCGCGAATTCCTTGATGTCGGCCCCGCTGGAGAAGGCGCGTTCATTTCCCTTGATGACGATGACGCGTACCTTGGCATCCGCCTGTGCACGGTCCAGTCCCTGGATCAGCGCCTGGCGCAACGCATGCGACAACGCATTGAGCGGCGGATTGTCGAGCGTGAGCCACGCGATGCCCGCATCCACCCGGTAGCGCAATGACTTCATGGGCGGATCATAAGCATGTCGGCGCACCCGCGTCGATCAGAGAGTCTCGCGACCTGCGTCACAGTGTCATGCGGCGCCACGCGCCGTGACGCCAGCGCCAGAACATGCTCGAGCCTAACAAGATGACGTACACCATCAGCGCGTACCAGCCGCCGCGCGCACCGAGCCCGAACTGCGGAAGTCCGTCTATCCACCCCCGCCCCGGCGCGAAGATCAGCGTGTGCGCCAGCGGCACGAACAGGAACCACGACAGCACCAGCGCGGTCGCGGCCGGTACCCGCGTATCACCCGCACCGCGCAGGCAGAAACCCGCGCCGCAGTACAGTCCGTCGAAGATCTGGTAGGCGGCGGCCGGCCACAGCAGCAGCAGTCCCAGCGCCACCACCTCGTGCGCCGCCGCTCCGCCGCTGCTGACGAACAGCGGCAGCACCCACGGGCCGATCAGCAGCAGCATGAGGGCCACGAAAGCCATGAGCGCGGCGCACAGTGCGATGACGCGATTGCCCAGGCGGTTGGCCCAGTCGCGATCACCCGCTCCGATCGATTGCCCGACCAGCGTGGTACCCGCCAGCGCGATGCCGATCGTGGGCAGGTAGGCCATCGACGTCAGCGCCATCACGATCTGCGTGGCCGCGGCGCCGGTCGCGCTGGTCTGCGCGATCATCATCTGCGACAGCGCCAGGCCGAGCACATCGGCGCCATACATCACGCCGATGGGCAGCCCCAGCTTGAGCTGCGCCAGGATGACGGGTAGCCGCGGACGCCACATCAGCCGGGCGCGGTATTCGCGACCCAGGCGTCCGCCCGCAAACAGCGTCACCGCCAGCGCCAGGCCCACGAACTGCGCCAGGTTCGTGCCCCAGGCCGAGCCCTTCATGCCCATGCCGAAGTCGAACATGAAGAGCTGGTTGGCGACGGCATTGGTGATCGTGGTCACCACCACGATCAGCATGGTGAAGCGCACCGCCGAGATGCCATTGAAGAAACCCATGGCGGCCCAGGCCATCGAGCCGAGGAAGGCGCCGCCCATGCGCGGGGTCCAGTACTCGAGCGCCAGCTGCTCCACGTGCGGCGGCAGGCCGAAGGGATGCAACAGCCAGCGGCCGGCGAAGGCCAGCGCCAGGAACAACGGCACCATGGCCAGCGCCGCCCACAGCGCGTTCCACAACGCGCGCGCCGCGCGCGCCTTGCGCCGGCTGCCGAAGGCCTGCGCCACGAAGGTCTGCACCGCCAGTCCCACGCCGCCGAACAGCAGCACCGCGCAGGTCAGGATCCAGTAGATAGATCCCATGGCCGCCACCGCGTCGGTGGACAGCCGGCCGATGAACCACAGGTCGGTGAGATTGAGCAGCGCCTGCACGGCATTGGTGGCCATCAGCGGCGCCGCCAGCCGCAGGATGGCGCGCAGGTCGACGTGCGGCCGGCCGGCGGCGTCGAAGCGCCGCGCCGGCACCGCGGCCGCCGCGTTCACGCCGCCTCGCGCACGCCGGCCTGCTCGCGCCGGTTCTCGAATGCGCGACCGAGCGTGCCGGTGGCGGCCAGCAAGACCAGGCTCAGCCCGGCACACAGCCATGCGAAGCCCGACAACCCAAGCCCGGCCAGCAGCACGTACACCCACTGCCCCGCCGTGTCCGCGCCCCGCTGCAACACCGTGTCGATGAGACTCTTGCTCTTGAACTTGCTCTCCGGGTTCAGCACGGTGAACAACATCTCGCGCGGCGGCTTGCCGAGGCCGTAGTCGGCGGCGCGCCGGATCACCTGGGTCACCAGCAGCACGCTGCCCACGGGGAACAGCGCCAGCGCCACGAAACTCGTTCCCAGCAGCAGCGGCATGGCGGACAGACTCAGCGCCACGCTGCCGCGCCGTGTCAGCCAGGACACCACCACGGCCTGGAAGAACAGCGACAGCAGGTTGACGGCCACTTCCATGGTGGCGAATACCGCGGCGCGGTCGGCGACCGCCGAGTACGCGGCCGCCACGTACTTGCCCTGCTCGTTGTACATGAACGCGCCGATGGTCTGGCCGACGATGATCAGTGCGGCGATCCCGAGTAGATAGGGTGTGTTCGCCAGGCGCGCGAGATCGTCGAGCGCGCGACCGCCCACCGGCTGTGCACCGTCGGGCACCGCGCGGCCGTGCGGCGCGCGTCGCAGCTCGCGGCGCGCGGCCGATACCAGCGCCGCGGTCGCCAGCATGAAGCCGCAGGCGAGCACGATCAGCGGCGTGGCGCCCAGTTGGTGCACCAGGCCGCGCACGATCAGCGGCCCCAGCAGCGCCCCGGCGCTGCCGCCGGCCGCCACGTAGCCGAAGAAGCGCTTGGCCAGCTCCGGGCGCCACACGTCGGCCATGGCGCTCCAGAACACCGAGATCACGTACAGGTTTGCGGAAGTGAGCGCGACGAAATACAGGAAAGCCAGCGTGGGATCGCGCGGTGCGGCGCGCAGCGCGCAGGCCAGCGCCAGGAATACCGCTATGAACGGCAGGAGCACCCACCACAGCACGCGTCCGCGCGGCGTGCGGCCCACCAGCCACCAGTAGACGGGCAGCAGCGCGGCGCTCACCACCAGCACGGCGCTGAACAGCCAGGAGTTGTAGCGGACCCCGACTTCCAGCGCCAGCGCCTCGCGGATCGGCCGCAGCATGTAGTAGCCGCACAGCAGGCAGAAATGGCCGGCCGCGGCGGCCAGCAGCGCGCGGCGCTCTTCGCGCCCGATCGGCGCCGCGGGTGGGACGGCGCTCAACGCAGGGATTTCAGCGTCCCCGTGAGGTGCGGCTTCTCTGCCTGCGCATCGCGCAGCGCGAATGCCGAGCCGTTCTCGATGGACCAGCGCTGCAGCGTCAGCCAGGACGGCATGTAGATGGGTAGTTTGAAACTCACCGACAGCTCGCAGCCGCCGTCGAACTGCTCGGCTTCGAAATCGGAGGCGCTGCGGCCCAGCGACCACATGCCGTGCGCGATCGCGCGCGGAAAGCCGAAGGCGCGTGCCGTGAGGTCGCTCATGTGGATGGGATTCACGTCACCGGAGATGAAGCCATAGCGCCGCCCGAGTCCCGCGGGCGCGCGAAAGCTGCTCGACTTCACCGCGGTCGCGTCCGGCGCGCCGTCCGCATTGCGCGTGACGTTCGGCTTGCTGCCCGCCGGCGGCTTCTTGCGCGCCAGGAACGTGCAGGTCTCGTCCCAGATCGCATCACCCGCGACCACGTACTCGGTGTGCAGATCGAATTCCTGGCCCCGTTCGGTTTCCCGATGACCCTCGACCCAGGCGCGGATCTCGGCCGGCTCCTCGGCCGACAGCGGCTGACGCATGGCGATGCGGTTCTGCACGTGCACCAGTCCGAAGAGCTTCACCGGGAATGCCTCGGCGCCGAGCATCGCGAGGTGCAGCGGCATGGCCAGCACGTGCGGATAGGCGATGGGCAGCGTGTTGCCGGCCGCGGCGCCGCACAGTTCCGCGTAGTTGGCCAGGTGCTTGCGGTCGATGACCACCTTCGCAAGCCGCGACTCGATGCGCGGCACCTCGCCTCCTTCGGGCACCAGCGAAGGTTTGCGCGACATCATGATGCCCGGGTACATCGACCAGATCGCCGGCGCGCGCGCGAACTCGAGCGAATGCTTGGCCTGCATGGGATCCCCGGTACTAAGGCGCGACGCGGTCGATGACGATATTCAGTTTTCCGTCGCTGCCGACATGATAGCTAACTTGTCCGAACGGGTCGCCGCGGGTCGCGGTCGGCGTACCACCCAGTGCCACGCGCGCCACCACCTCCAGCTGCTGGCCTGCCGCGATGCGGCGCGATGCCATCATGGCATCCGCGCCCGTGAGCTCGACGTCCACGGGGAAGACCGCCGGCAGGCGCTTCACCGCGAACGGCGGACCGGGGGATTTTGGATCGCGCGCGGCCACGAACAGCGGCGCTTCGGCGGGCACCCTCGCCGCGAGCGCCGGCGCCAGCGTCACGCGCACCGCGATGCGCGCGCCGGCGTCGTCGGTGCCGGCGGGCTCCGCGGGATTGGCGCCGTCATAGGCGGCCTCGATGTCGGCGAGACGCTTCTCCAGGATGGCGCGCACCTGCGGCGGCGGATTGAGCGCGAGAAGTCCCCGGAAGCGCTCGCGCGCCTTGGGCAGTTCGCCACGCGCCAGTGCCGCGAAAGCACCATAGAACATTGCCTTCGGGTTGCCGGGTTCCAGCTCCATGGCGTGTTCGAACAGCTTTCCGGCGCCGCCGCTGAGCGTGGACGAATCCAGCGCCACCATGGATTCGGCCTCGCCGATGATGGCCTCGACGTTGCTGCCGTTCGCCATGCGGTCGGCACGCTGGTAGGCGCGGATCGCCAGCGGATATTGCTCGAGCACGGAGTACGAACGGCCGAGCTGCAGCCAGTCTTCGATCTTGCCCGGATCCTTCGCCAGGCGCGCGGCGAGCCGCGCGGTCATCGCGGCCGGCGTGTCCGCCACCGCCGGCGTGCCCACCCAGCCATAGTTGCTGAAGGCCGCGTACAGCGCGGCGCCGCCTAACAAGGTGACGATGAGCACGGTGACCGCGGCCACCGGCGCCGCCGGATGCGCGTCCTGCCGGCGTTTCAACAATGGCCACAGCAACAGCACGGCGGCGCCTGCCGCCAGCGAGCCGGCGATGAGCACGAAGGCGAGGATCATCGCGAGCCTTCCTCGCCGTCGACCACGCTGTCGTCCTGCTCCACCAGGTACCGGCGCTGGCGCACGATGCGCACGGCGATGAAGATCCCGGCGAGCAGCCCGATCACCGGCATCAGCCACAGCCACGCGGACGCCGAATTGAACGCCGGCGTGAACAGGATGACGTTGCCGTAGCGCTTGACCATCGAGGCGCGGATCTCGTCGTCGGTCTTGCCGGCGAGCAGCTGCTCTTTCACGTCGCGGCGCAGGTCCGATGCCAGCCCCACCGGAGAATCCGCGATGCTGTTGTTCATGCATTGCATGCAGCGCAGCCCGTGCGTCAGCGCTTCGTAGCGCTGTTGGAGCTGCTCGTTGGGCAGCACGGTGATGTCAACCGCCAGCGCGCGCAGCGAGACGAACAGCATGGCGACGGCGATGAAGCGCAACACCCGAGTCACTGCAATCCTCCCTTGGGCAACCGCGACGCGAACTCGCGCTGCCAGACATCCATCGTCATCGCCCCCACGTGCCGGTACAGCACGCGCCCCGTGGCGTCGATGAAGAAGGTTTCCGGAGCACCGTACACGCCGAAATCGATGGCCGTGCGGCCTTCCCGGTCCACGGCCACGATGCTGTAGGGATTGCCGAGCTCCGTGAGCCACTGCTGGGCCGCGTCGTCATCGTCGCGCCAGCTGAGGCCGATCAGCGGCACCTGCTTCTGCGCGGCGATCGCGAGCAACGCCTCGTGCTCCACGCGGCATTCGCCGCACCAGGTGCCCCAGACATTGAGCACCCAGGGCTTGCCCGCCAGCTGGCGCGAACTGAACTTGCGCGTGGCATCGCCCAGCACGGGAAGCTCGAAGTCGGGGGCGGGCTTGCCGAGCAGCGCCGAGACCATGGTGCTCTTGTCAGGCGAGTGCCGCACACCGATGTACAGCACACCCGCCAGGGCGACGAACACCACCACCGGGAGGACGAAGCGGTTCAAGTGGCTTCGGCCGCCCCGGTTGCGGCGGCCTGATGGTCGGCGATCGGCTGGCGGATCCGGTAACGTGGGTCGCTGGCGGCGATCGCGCCGCCCAGCGCCATCAGGAAGGCGGCCAGCCATACGTAGTCGATGAGCGGCCGCAACTGCGCGCGTACGCTCCAGCGCCCCGCACCGAGGTCCTCGCCCATGGCCACGAACAGGTCCATGTTCCAGCGCGCGTGGATGCCCGCCTCGGTCATGGTGGAGCGCTGCACCCAGTAGTTGCGCTTCTCGGGATGCAGCACGGTGATGGGCTGGCCATCGCGCAGCACCGTCACCTGGGCGCGCACCCCGTCGTAGTTAGGTCCTTCCACCGGCTCGAGCGTATCGAAGCGATAGGCGTAGCGCCCCATGGCGACGGTCTCACCCGGCGCCAGCGGCACGTCGCGCTCCACGGTGTACGACTCCACCGCGCAGATGGCGATCACGCAGACGCCGAGGCCGATGTGCGCGATGGTCATGCCGATGATCGCGCGCGGCAGCGTCAGCTTGCGGCGCCAGCGATCGATCGGGTCGAACAGGCTCGAGACGATCACCCAGCAACCGCAGACGATGCCGATGGTCGAGAGCGCGCGCTCCCACTGGTAGGCACCGAACACGATCAGCAGCCCGGCGAAGGCACCGGCTCCGAGCCCGATCCACAACCGCCGCCGGTTCTCACCCAGGCGCCCGCGCTTCCACGCCGCGTGGATGCCGACCGACACCAGCGCCACCAGCGCCACCGCGACGTACGGGAAGGAATACTTGAACCAGCCGGGACCGACTGAAATCGACTGCATTCCCAGCGCGTCGTTGACCAACGGCGCCAGCGTGCCGATGAACACCACCAGCGCACCGAGAACCAGCGCGATGTTGTTGTACAGCAGGAAGGCCTCGCGCGCGGTGACGTCGAATCCGGCGGGCGACTTGAGCAAGGGCGCACGCCAGGCATACAAGATGAGCGCGCCGCCGATCATGCACACCAGGAATCCCAGGATGAACATGCCGCGCGACGGGTCGGCGGCGAACGAATGCACCGACACCAGCACGCCGGAGCGCACCAGGAACGTACCTAACAAACTCAGCGAGAACGCGAGGATGGCCAGCAGCAGCGTCCAGCTCTTGAAGAGTCCGCGCTTCTCGGTGACGGCCAGCGAATGGATCAGCGCCGTGCCCACCAGCCAGGGCATGAAGGAGGCGTTCTCCACCGGATCCCAGAACCAGTAGCCGCCCCAGCCGAGTTCGTAGTACGCCCACCAGCTGCCGAGCGCGATGCCCACGGACAGGAAGCACCACGCCACGGTGGTCCAGGGCCGCGTCCAGCGCGCCCAGGTCTGGTCGAGCTTGCCTTCCAGCATGGCGGCGCAGGCGAAGGCGTACGCCACGGCCATGCCGACGTAGCCCATATAGAGGAGCGGTGGATGGATGGCGAGCGCCGGGTCCTGCAACACCGGGTTGAGGTCGCGGCCATCGGCGGGCGCCGGCAACAGGCGCGCAAACGGATTCGAGGTGTAGAGCGTGAACAACAGGAAACCGAAGCTCACGACGCCGAGCACGCCCATCACGCGGCTGGCGAAACTCGCCGGCAGGTGGCGGCTGAACGCGGCCACCGCCAGCGTCCACAGCGCGAGGATCCAGCCCCACAACAGCAGCGAGCCTTCGTGCGCGCCCCACAGCGCCGCCACGCGATAGAACGTCGGCAGCGCCGAGTTGGAATTGCTGGCCACGTACAGCACCGAGAAGTCGAAACTGACGAAGGCGTAGATCAGCACGCCGACGGCCGTGCTCATGAGCACGAACTGCCCGGCGACCGCCGGCCTGACTACTGCCAGCCAGCGCGGATCGCCGCGATGCGCGCCCCACAGTCCAAACACCGCCTGCGCCGCGGCCATGAGCAGCGCGAGCACCAGGGCGAATTGTCCGAGTTCGGGAATCATCAGCTGCCCGTCGTGATGTTGGGTGGCGGAGGGTTGTCCTTGAGAGACTTGGCGACTTCCGGCGGCATGTACTTCTCATCGTGCTTGGCGAGGATTTCATCGGCCACGAACACGCCATGGTTCATGTGACCGTGCGCCACCACGCCCTGCCCCTCGCGGAACAGGTCGGGCAACATGCCGGTATAGGTCACCGGCACCGTGTGCCTGAAATCGGTGACCAGGAATTTCACGTCCATCGTACCCGCGGTCTTCTGCACGCTGCCCTTTTCCACCATGCCACCGAGGCGGAAGCGCTTGTCCGGTGGCGCTTCGCCCGCGGCGATCTGCGTGGGATCGAAGAAGAACATCACGTTGCTGCGGAAGGCCTGGGTGCCCAGCCAGGCGGCGACCGAGACGCCGGCGAGGATGCCGACCACCATCCACAGCCGCTTGTGACGCGCCATCATCGAATTTGCTCCGGTCGATTGATCTCCAGCCGGCGGCGCGCATCCCGCATCGCGCTCGACAGCGAGCTGCGGGCGCTCACGTAGATGAGCACGACCACACCGAATCCCAGGCCGAACGCCGGCCACAGATACTTGCCGTACCCGCTCATCGCCAGGAAATCGTTCATGCGAGCACCTCGCGGATCCAGCTCGCGTTGCGTTCGCGGCGCAGCAGCTCGGCGCGCAGGCGTATCAGCAGCACCCAGCCGAAATACAGGAAGAATGCCAGCAGCATCAGCAGCAACGGCCACACCATGGACCAGTCCATGTCCGGATCACCCAGGATCTTGTTGGTCGCCGGCTGGTGCAGCGAGTTCCACCAGTTCACCGAGTACTTGATGATGGGCACGTTGACCGCGCCGACGATGGCCAGCACGGCGCTGGCCTTGTCTGCCTTCTGCGGATCTTCGATGCCGGCGCGCAGGCCCATGTAACCGAGGTACAGGAACAGCAGCACCAGCTCGGAGGTGAGCCGCGGATCCCACACCCAGTAGGCGCCCCACATGGGCTTGCCCCACAGCATGCCGGTACCGAGCGTCGCCACGGTGAACCAGGCGCCGATCGGCGCGCACGCGGCCGCGGCGGCGTGTGCCACCTTCATGCGCCAGATCAGGCCGACCGCGGCGGCGACCGCCATCGTGGAGTACACCGCCAGCGACAACGTGGCGCTGGGCGCGTGGATGTACACGATGCGAAACGCGTCCTTCTGCTGGTAGTCGGGAGGCGCGAGGACCAGGCCACCGTAGAGCGCGATGATCATGCACAGCGCCGCGCCGGCGCCGAACCACGGCGCCCAGCGCGCCGCGAAGCCGTACACCCACGGCGGCGAACCGAATCGATGGAACCAGGTCCAGGTGGCCATGACTATCTACTTACTCCAGTCCGATCCGAACCGCGGCGGCCGCCGCCAGCGGCGCCAGCGTCACGCCCAGGACGGCGATGGCCGCTAACAAATACATCGGCGCCGCGATCTCGCCGCCGGTGATCGCGCGCTGCGTCGCGTCCGCGCCGAATATCAGGATCGGCACCGCCAGCGGCAGCGTGAGCAGCGACAACAATACTCCGCCACGCCGCGCGCCGAGCGTCAGTCCGGCGCTGATGGCGCCGATCAGGCTGAGCGCGAAGCCACCCAGCGCCAGCGCCGCGACCAGGCTCCACAACGCCCCGGCCGGCACGCCAAGTGCCACGGCCACGATCGGCGCCGACAGCGCCAGCGGCAGGCCGGTGAGCAGCCAGTGCGTGCAGGTCTTGGCAAACAGCATCCAGGTGAGCGCCTGACCCGACAGCGCGAACTGCTCGAGAGTCCCGTCCTGGGCGTCCTCGCGGAACAGGAACTCCAGCGCCAGCAGCGAGGATAGCAATGCGCCAATCCACAAGACACCCGGCGCGGCGTCTCGGAGCCGCGACAATTCCGGGGTTAATGTCAGGGGAAACAGCGTCGCCACGATCATGAAGAACATGAGTGGCTGCAGAAGTTGCGAAGGTTTCCGGAAAGCGAGACGTAAATCACGCGCGATGACCAGTTGCGCCACACCGAGGGAGCCGGTTCTCATGCCGCCTCCAGCTCGAGCGGCACCACTTCGCCGGCGCCCAGGCTGAGCGTGTGATGCACCGCGGCCACCACGATGCCGGAGCGAGCCAATTGTTCTTCGATGAGTCGCGCCACCAGTTGTTGCCCATCCGCATCGAGATTGGTGGTGGGTTCGTCGAGCAGCCACAACAACGCTCCGGAGAGCAACACTCCCGCCAGCGCCACTCGCCGGCGCTGACCCGCGGACAAGGTGCGTACTGCACGATCCGCGAAATCCCGGG
>Ga0097621_100003619_pt1 | contig 10687 bp, 13 predicted proteins | sample KBSMisM72_FD_73165 | JGI IMG/M metagenome (GOLD analysis project Ga0097621, IMG submission 73165) | Miscanthus rhizosphere microbial communities from Kellogg Biological Station, Michigan, USA - KBS Miscanthus M7-2 (version 2) (version 2) | ecosystem: Host-associated > Plants > Roots >... | reverse complement strand
TTGACGGTTGACGGAAATTTCCAAATTTCCAAATTTTCAAATTTTCAAATTCTACTTCACTCCTTTCGCCGGATTCCAGGAACCCTGGAGTTTCCTGATATAAACTATCTGTCCGGTGTGATAAGCATTATGGGTGCTGATATGGGCAATAATTTCGTACCATTTTTCCAGTTTGGCATCGTCGGCTGCTTCAATCGCATTTTCCCAGTTGATCATTACACTGTCTGCCCGCCTGACTGTTTGCGGCCAGGTTTTTTTATCCACTGATGTAAATGTTGAATTATTATCGCCGGAAAAATTCGGCACCGGCTGGTCCAGGAATTTTGACAGGTTCTCCTGGTTCCAGAAAATAATGTGATTGGTGAGTTCGGCGATCGAATGGTCCTTGCCCTTTTCCTTCCAGTTGGCCTGTTCGGGTGTGATTCCTTCGATGGCGATATTTAACGGAGCAAACCACTCCTCTTTGTTATGGGTGGATTTCAACTGATTTAAAAGGATCTGTTTTAAAGTCAAAGGACTATTGCTTTGAGATTTTGAAGGTCCGGTAATTGCAAGCAGCAATATGAAACATATAAAGTATTTCATTGTTAATAAATTAGTAGATCAATTTACTTCAATTGCAGGAATAAAGACCGGGATAAAAATAATACACGTCGGTATTTTACTTTTTTGTTCGGACTCAGGCGGTGGTAGCCAGGGATAACGCCTTTTCAGCAATCGACTTTCCGGCAATATAACCGCTCGTCCAGGCATGCTGAAAATTAAATCCCCCGGTAACTCCGTCCACGTCCAACACTTCACCTGCAAAATATAAGCCCGGCCTGATCCGGCTTTCCATGGTATGGTGATTGATCTCTGAAAGACGTATGCCACCGGCTGTCACAAACTCCTCTTTAAACGTGGTTTTGCCCTCCACGGAAAATGACTGATTAGTGAGAATTTGTATCAATTTGTTTTGCAGGGTTGCGGGAAGATCGGCCCAATGAATATCCCCTATTCCACTCTGCTCCAGGAACCATTCCCAAAGCCTTTGCGGCAGGCCCCATGGATTTTTCTGTCTGATTTTTTTGCCGCCGGAATTTTCCCTGATCATCAGAATTTCATCCCGCAGGGCCTGATCCGTCCGGGTACCCAGCCAGTTTACCCGGATTTCAAAACGGTAATCTTTTTCCTTCAGCACACGGGCACCCCAGGCAGATAATTTCAGTATGGCCGGACCACTCATACCCCAATGCGTGATTAATAATGGTCCACTTTCCTTTAATGTCTCGCCGTAAATTTTAACCTGCGCATCAGGAACCGAGATGCCCATGAGTGCATTGACCTGATTATCCGGCATATTAAAAGTGAACAGGGAAGGAACGGGCTCTTCGATGCTGTGGCCGCATTGCAGGATCCATTCAAACATGGAAGACTTGGGATATCCACCGCAGGCCAGACATATAAAATCAGCTTTTAACTGAAGATCATTATTAAAATGTATGATGAAAGAAGATGGTTCACTGTTGTAATCTATCGACCTGATTTCGTGGTACAGCCGGATTTCAACATGTAATAAATTCGCTTCCTGTAAAAGACAATCGATGACTGACTGCGAAGAATTCGTTTGCGGAAACATTCTTCCGTCTTCCTCTGTTTTCAGCGGAACTCCCCTTTCTTCAAACCATTGAACCGTATCTGTAGTAAAGAACTGATGAAATGTTTTCTTCACAAAATTAGAACCGCGGGGATATTTTCTTACCATTTCAGGAATGGAAAAGCAGGCATGGGTAACATTACAACGGCCGCCTCCGCTGACTTTCACTTTTGAAAGTAGCTTTCCCGATTTTTCTACGAGAATCACTTTCAATGCGGGATTTAATCTGGCAGCTGTTACAGCGCAGAAAAATCCTGCGGCTCCTCCTCCTGCGACCACCAGCGTTTTTTGCATCCAGACTATTTTTGCGGATGCGAAGATGGTGCTTTTTCTATAAATAGGGAATCCCTCCGGGAACGGAGGGATTCCTGATCTAAATCCAAAAGACTAGTGCAAAATATATCAGAGATTAGACGCTTTGGTTTTTGGCATAGTATACCTGTGCCAACCATTAGTTCCTTCTGTGCTCAGTGCAAGGGTTTCGTCTGCATTTTTTAACAGTACATAGTAGTATACACCTGCATCACTGGTCACTTCGAATAATTCTGAAACCCAGTAATTACCATAATGTTTTTTGATGTCCTTACGGAGAGTTTCCGGTAAGCTGGTAGTAAGAATATGATGCACGAGCCCGATCAGGTTTCCCTGGAAATCATAGTATGCATAGAGTGTTTCTTTATCCATATTGAATGTGGCCTGTACATAATTATCTGTAACAGCCCAGCTGACATCAGATGCTTTGTGAAAATCTTTCTGAAAGGAGGCAACAGCAAGTTCTTTGGTGTTTCCCGTGTGACCGGCAAATGCTGAAGTGCCAAGGGCCAGCACGACTGCGATTGATAAGATGAGCTTTTTCATTGTTTAAGTTTTTATATGTTTTGATTAGTGTTCTGTAAATAAGACGCAGGTTTTTCGATCATGTTGCAGCGCTGTGAAAAAAACATTTTAGAAAAATTCTGCGTTACTTCTGACAACTATTATGGAATGCCGTGCCAAAACATTAAATCACTGAAAATCAATCAGGGCAATAGTTGATGCCCATTTGGACTGTTCGGATACGGACAGTTTCCGTTATGGAATCAAACAGAATAAAAAGTTAAAGGGGAAAATAAAAAGTAAAACCGGATCGAAATTTCAAAATTGCTGGATATATCCAAGGCCGACTCCGTGATCAACCATAACAGGAACGATCATTTTACTACCACAGGATTTTGGGAAGAAGGTTCTTTTTAATAATGGGTAGAGCCAATATGAGATCTCGGTGGAGGCAATGCCAAAGCCGGCGCCAGCTATCACATCATGGAGCCAGTGCTTATCATTATATATACGGAGGGCGCCCACTGTTCCGGCTACCAGGTATCCACTTACACCGTACCAGATGGAGACATGCTTATATTCTTCATATAAAAAAGTGGCGGAGACAAATGCCTCGGCTGTATGCCCGGAAGGAAATGATTGGTAGCCATCCCCGTTGGGGCGCAATTCGTGACTGGTAACTTTTATGGTGGAAACAAAGCCTTCCATGATCAGGTTTGACATCAGAAAGATCATGGAGCGATCTACAAAATTGTGCTCACCTTTTATTCCTGCTAAATTCAATGCGTAGACAGCGACCGCCGGTGCATATTGGAGGTAGTTGTCGAGTGTGGTGGTATTGTGAGGATGGTCATCCCAGGTTTCTTCCTGAACAGATTCACTAAGGTCGAATAAGGGATCCGAATAGCGGGCAACAAATCCATACGCAATCATGACTCCCGGAACGATAAATTTTTTCGCATCAAATTTCTGATAACATCCGGGTGAATAAACAATGGAATCCTTAAGACCCCGAGAACTGATGGTTTGCGCATAGGGCTGGCGGATAGTAAAAAGGAAAAAGACTGAAAGAATATATATTTTGATATTCAGTGAAAACCCCGCCAAGCCTGATGCTATTTTAAGCATTATTAAATGTAATTCTTATTCAGCGGGTTGAAGCAGATGCCGATATGATTAACAAACAAACTGCAGAAGGATGAAATTTTCACAATTCCATTACGAAAAATTTCAGGAATAAGTTAACTTTGAACAAATTCTGATTTATGTCGCTTATTCCCAATAAGAAAAACAAAAAAGATAACCGCCCGGGCGGAGGTGGAATTGCTAATAACAAAACCAATCAACAAAACCAGAAGGTGAAGCTCAACACCAAGGGATTGTCCAGGAACACTAAGCTTACCGGCGGTTCACAGCGCGGTTCATAATCAGCTCCCTGTTATAGATTTTCAGATCACCGGCGCCCATCCTTTCTCATATTCCCTTTGCCAGAGCGTCATTGCTTCGGCATCATGAAGGATATGACCATTTTTTGGATCACAATCCAATGCCCGGCCAGTTCTTTGTGAAATATTGGCGAGGTGACAAAGCAGTACGCTTTTCTGTCCCTCGTTCACCGGAGAATTCAGCGTTGCCTCTCCGCGAATGCTATTCACGAAATTTTCAAAATGATAAAAATCCAGGTTCCCGGTTGCACTTACGGGATTAGCGGGATCTGCTGCCATTTCTCCTTTCACTTCTTTCAAAAGCTTATTTGATGTATCATAAATTCTATAGTCACCGGCTCCAAGATTTACCAGGGTTCCCTTGTCTCCATATATAATGAAACCCCTTCCAGCGCCTTCTACCGGAAATTTATTACAGCTTCTGCCTTCCCAGGTGATGGCTTTTTTTGTACCAAATTCGAAGGAGGCAATCTGTGTATCCGGTGTCTGCCAGTCGTCCTGGAAAGCGAACCTGCCACCGGATGATACGGCCCGGGTCGGATAGTCCACACCTAAAAACCAGCGGCAGCAATCAATTTCATGGGTGCCGTTATTGCAGGCTTCACCGGTTCCCCAGTGCCAGAACCAATGCCAGTTATAATGAATGAGATTATTTTTATACGGTCTCCTCGGCGCAGGGCCCTGCCAGAGATCGTAATTGATTGTGGGCGGAACCGGCACTTCTACACCCTTTCCTATGGATTTTCTGTCGTTAACATACCAGGCCTTGCCCAGGTAGGGTTCACCGATCACGCCTCCGCGGACTTCTTTCACCGCTTCGATCAGGGTTGGGAAAGACCTTCGCTGATTGCCCATCTGAATGAGTTTGCCGTAACGGCTCATGGCCTGAACCAGCATTTCACCTTCTGCAGGATTATGTCCGCACGGCTTTTCTACATATACATTTTTACCGTGGGCTACCCCAAGTATAGTCGCAGGCGCGTGCCAGTGATCCGGCGCTGCGATCAACAGGCCATCAAAATCTTTTTTCTCCACGAGAACACGGATATCGCGTTCAAGTATCGGTTTGCGTGGTGCATCCTTCAATGCATCGTAGCCGTGCTGGATCGCCGTGTCTTCCACATCACAGATATAAGCGATCTCCACATTGGGTAATTGCGCATATGATTTTGCGAGATAAGATCCGCGGCTGTTCAAACCCATAACGGCCAGAACTACTTTATTGGATGGTGCGGACTTCCCGAATATGGGGAAATTCAATATCTGAACGCCTGCTGTGGCCAGGGTGCCTGATTTTATAAACGCCCTTCTTTTCATAAATAATTATTTCCTGTCATTCCAATACCCGGATTTTGATACTCCGGTAGCTGACTTCATTTCCATGATCCTGCAAAAGGATATGACCTTCCTTCGCTTCTCCGAAATCGGGCCATACTTTATACTTACTAACGGCGACCAGTGAACGAAAAGCGGGTGAGCCCCGGTCATATTCCAGCACCTTAATGCCGTTCAGCCAATGCTCCACGTGGTTGTTGGGATAAACCACCACCCTGCCCGTGTTCCACTGTCCAATGTCGTGAATAAACCGTTTCTGTTTGGCTGCCGCGATAAGGTCATAGAGAGATGCCATTGTACGGTTTCCTGCTATACCGAGTTTCGCGTCCGGGTGAAGGCTATCATCCAGCACCTGGTATTCAAGACCGATGGCCGAGCCATCAGTTTTTTCTTTAAGGGTTACAAAATATTTTACGCCGCTGTTTGCACCGGCTGTCAGTTTAAAATCAAAGGAAAGATCAAACGCCTTGTACTGGTCAAGGGTTACTATGTCACCTCCTACGCCACCTTCCTTTCCCTGCGATGAAAGAACGGTAATATTTCCATCCTGGATCTGCCATCCCTTATCCGGAAAGCCGTCCTTAAATGCTCCGCGCCATCCTTTGGAATCGTCACCATCGAACAAAAGTTTCCATCCGTATTTCACTTCGTAGTCGGTAAGGAAATTGGGAACAGTGTTCATAACATAAATCCCCTTTGGAAAATCATTTACAAACTTCGAAATGGGCTTGATTCGGATATTCCGGAAATAAACTCTTTGCCCGGCGAGCTCAGGTTTAGGCGCGGCATGTACCTGCAGGGCTATGAATCCATGAAAATCGGTCATGTCTACGAGGTAGGCCGCGGGAACATTGTTAATCCAGGTTCTGGTTTCATTGCCCACGCATTCGATCCTGATTTTATTGAAATCCTTCAGTTTGAAATAAGATTGCGCCTTCGGGTTCAGCGTCATCGGGTACAGCCAGTCACGGCGGCCTTCATCATAAATGCCGCCCGTCCAACGGCGTGAAGAAGGATCAATTTCATACTGGTAACCATACACTTTGCCCGCTCCGGCGTTGGCGGACTTATCGAAATGGCTCCTGAACTGCACGCCGGAATTACCCAGCGTATCGTCCACCAAAACTTCCATTTCCAGTACAAAATCGCCGTATTCTGTTTCCGTGCAAAGAAAACTATTGGGGGAATTAGGAACCGAAACGCCCATGATGGTTCCGCGGAAAACCTGGTAAGTAGCTTTGCCGGCCAACTGTTTCCAGCCGGTTAACGTGGTGCCGTCAAACAGGTTTGTCCAGTTTTGACTAAAAACAGAGAAAGAAATAAGAAATACAAGAAAAACAGATAGAACAAATCTTTTCATATGTGAGGAAATTAGTGGAATTAAAAACCGGTCTAAGTTAATCATTGAGAACGATTTCGCTTAATTCTCCACATATCAACATTCTATGATAAATAATTTGCGCGAAGCCCGTTTTACCCTATTTTTGCACGCTCAAAACAAGGGTTAAAGCTTGTTTTAATGAGGCCATTCCGTTGTAAAACAGTTTGTGCAGATTCCGTAGCTCAGTTGGTAGAGCATTACACTTTTAATGTAGGGGTCCTGGGTTCGAGTCCCAGCGGGATCACAGTTTGAAGCTTAGGTCGCTGATATTCAGCGACCTTCTTTTTTTAGCTAATGAACGATTCATTTTCCCCCGATCCTGTTCTGTTAGTTTTTTGCTGCTTTTCTTTTTAAAATTAATGAACTGATAAGCGTCACAATCAATCCTACCGGTAAAATTTCCACATAAGTCATCATCGCATTAAAGAATGGATTTTTATACATCCTGGCAAAATATTCCATTTCTTTTGTCCGCTTATCTATTTCCAGCTGGCTTGCACCGCTCGCTCTCAGTTCGACAAGCGATTGTGCTGAAAATTTCTCGATAAAATCGGGTATGAAAAAAAAGTAATCAATCAGCCAGACAACAACATACATAGTGGAAGCGATCAAAACAATCATAGTTCCTATTTTAAACGCTTTGCCAAAACTGATTATTCCTCCGTTGTATTTATCCCTGTAATTGCGAATACCCACAAACACCAGTGAAAAGGCAATGATCATGGAGGTGTACCCGATGAGCAGGCTGGTATTATAATCAACCTTGCCTTCCGTATGGCTCATGACATTGACACTAAACAGCATTGAAACAGAAACGACAATCCCGGCTATGATCCCGTATACGATAATATTCTTTTTCATTTTTTTATTGCTTTGTTGGTGTAATGTGAGCACCAGACTTCATTTTCCACTCATACTTTCGGCTATTTTTTTGCAGAGCCGCTTATTTTCATACCTAAGTATGAGGTTTTAAGGGATGAGATTTAACCTTTTGGCCTTTTCAACCGCCTGTAACCTTCTTTTCACCTCCATCTTTTCAAAAAGATTTTGAATATGTGTTTTAACGGTGCTTAATGAAACGAAGAGTTTTGCGGCAATTTCCTGGTTGCTATGTCCTTGTGCTAATAAACCCAATATTTCCAACTCCCGTCTGCTTATTTGAAGTTGGGAGACAAGCGACTTATCCAGAATGAAATTTTCATTTTTGTTTACATACACTTCTTTTTCTACCACTACGGTTACTATTTTTGGTTTTGACAGTTTTAGGGCAAGCCATATCCCTAATGCAGTAAAAATGACTGCAACAAACCCTATGTAAATTTCAAATGAATGGCCAAATATTATAAAACGAAGTTCTAACCATTTGAGTAGAAACAGCAGAAAAGCCAAACTGATACCATAGACTATAGTTGCTTTATTCCTTTGCAATAAGTTTTTACTATCAGTCATAGTTTAAATGTCCATATTCTGCAGTCAATTTGAATTTAATATCCGCCAGTAGGTCGTGGCCAGGCCGCGTATTTGCGCATCTTAAAGCTACTTTATTGCTTATATACATCCAAAATAGGCCGGACTGACGCAAATGTTGCCGGTGGACCTGCTTCAGGTATTCTATTGATCTTTGTAATTACCTTCAACATTAATAATCCTGGTCCGCATAAGTTGCGGTAGTCATCAAACGATTACCGGCACAGCAGCGACCGTGAATTTTGAAATCAGTTGATGCATCTTTAAAAAGTCGAATATTTAATAATCCCCAAAATATATTATTGATCTATGGCAGGCAATTACCGGAAACCAACTGATAAAAATCATAAGGAAATCCCTTTCAACATTCAAGTCGAAGGAAAAGAGTATTCCGGCACCATAACCGAAGCTGGTATGCCCATTGCATTTGGCATACCCAGTACTTTTATAATTCGCATTCCTGGTAAACCCCGGATGACCCTGTCAATATACAGGGGCGAATGGCAACTGCCCGGTGCAGAAGAAACTTTTGCAAAGTCATTAGGAAAATGGGTTGAGAGCTATTACGGATAAAAGCTATCTCCACCCTGATACAAATGCAAATGTCATGAGAAATTATCCCGCTAGAAGTGGCAGGAATTGGTTGATTAATTCAAAACAAATCTCCTACCCCCGAAACATTTTTGGAAAAACCCTCATAAAAGCAAGGATGGCGATAACAATCACGATGATAATGGGAATGATATAAGCTCTCTTATTTATTTCATCAGACTTTCCAAGAGATAGGTTATTCAAATAGATTTTACCCGACTCAGTAATTTCCCAGGAAAATGATTCAGGCCGTTCCGGAATAATCTCAATTCGTTTTTCTAAATAGCCCTGTTCAGCAAGAATATTTACCGTATTGTCAAAATTAAACCCGGTATCGTATCCGAAATTCAGATCAACCTGAATTTCGCCAAGGGACCTAATTCCTTTTTGGCTTAAATAAGTTAAAACTAACAGATCCCTCTCCTCCTGAAGTTTCATGGCTCAAATCTCCGTCTAAATTTCGCAGAATCAATTTTTAGGAGGGCAGCAACCCAGAAAAGCCCTATGACATTCTGGCTAAATTAAATAAAAATTGAAACGCTGACCGGAAGGCATACGCAAAGTTTTCAGGCTTTTCGATTATACCGGGGGCCGACGATTAGAACCGCCATCCAGCGGGTTTTTCGCTAGATGATCCCCAGTTGTTTCATCAGCCCCAGCTCGTCCGTAACCCGCCAGTGTTCGACTATTTTCCCATTTCGAAGGTGTTCTATATTGATCTGGCTTATTTCAAATCTTTTTCCGCTTGGTTCCAGGCCCCAGAGCCTGCCCAGGTGGGTACCCCTTACAATTGTTCTGGCGACAACCTTATTTTCCGTAACTACCAGGTCCATGATTTCATAGTGCAGGTCGGGGAACCCATTTCTCATCTCCCGAATGATCGGTTTTAATCCACGGGGACCCGGTTCGGGATTTGGCGAACCTGGATTATGGTTGATATAATCTTCTGCAATGATTTCATCCAGCAGATCAAGATTTCCCTGGCTCCAGACATCCCTGAAATATAATTTGATCAGCTCACGGTTTCTTTTAACTTGATCAGTAGTATGATTGTTCAATTGCATTTCCCAGATGTTTAAAATGTTTTCTCTCGTATTTTCAAAACTGGTTATTCGGATACCGTTGTTTCTTGTATCCCTTATCAAAGAATTGTCTGTAGTTCCCATCATGTAAATGTGTTTACAATAAAAATTATACAAAAGTCAGAAACAGTATCTGCAACTATACATGCCTTCTTTCCATCGGCGTATATTCATTTATTAAAGACGGAATATCCGTCGTGAACGGCGAAAAGAATAAGAAGTAACTTAGATATCAGAAATGCTTAAGCGCCATGGACAGTCCATATACCTGGGAATTTGAGTATCTGCAACAGAATTCCACTAAGAAATTTAAAGTGGAATTAATAAACTACCGTGTTGATGAAGACAATCCGGATGACCCTGCACATTTTAAAAAAATCAGGGATGAATTGGATTTACGGATCAAAGTTTTTTTAGATGCTTATGATAAAAATCCTTTAATTCCCATGCGCGTGGAAACCCTAGGTAAAATTTTCAAAATCAGTATGGGTGAAAATTCGGTTATCATCGTGGAAGAACTGGATGAGAGAGTTGGTATACAGGGCTATGAGCACCTATCGTGAGCCCTGATATATAAAATCACAAAAACCCATCCGTCACGTGGGTTTTTGTGGTTACCAGGATCTCAAATAATGCGGGTACTATTAAACTGTCATAACCGGTTTATTTTTGACAGATCCGGCGCCACTGCCCTGATAGGCTGCCTGTAAAGCTGCCAGGTCTAACTTTTTCATTTGCATTAACGCTTTCATTACACGGTCTGATTTTTCTATATCCGGGTCGGTTATCATATCAGAAAGTGCGCGGGGAACGACCTGCCAGGAAAGTCCAAATTTATCTTTCAGCCAACCGCATTGCTGCGAGTTTTTATCCCCACCTTCGGAAAGCTTTTCCCAATAGCGGTCGATTTCTTCCTGCGAATCGCAGTGTACGA
>Ga0097621_100003614_pt1 | contig 10689 bp, 6 predicted proteins | sample KBSMisM72_FD_73165 | JGI IMG/M metagenome (GOLD analysis project Ga0097621, IMG submission 73165) | Miscanthus rhizosphere microbial communities from Kellogg Biological Station, Michigan, USA - KBS Miscanthus M7-2 (version 2) (version 2) | ecosystem: Host-associated > Plants > Roots >... | reverse complement strand
CGGCTGCTGGGCGCCGCGTTTATCGGCGCTGGATATGCAGGCTCTCCGGCCGAAGTCGTATTCAGAGGAAATCGCGCCGTTGGCAACCGGGTGGGCATCTTCCTGGTGGGCACCAGCGATGGCATTACCGAGCCGGGCGACCAGCTTTATGCCGTGGTCCGCGACAATGATCTCAGTTACAACTACGAGCAAAGGCCGAGCGCCGGGATTCGAGTGATTGTCAAGGGAACGGAGCATATTTCGGGCCCGGGCTATGGAAGTACGGGGCTATCCACGGGCAACGTTCACGCCACCATTCGGAATAATCGTCTGGTGGGAAACAAGATCGGGATTGTCATCGACGGAGCTTTTGTCACCCGGCAGCAGCCCGCGCCTCCCGCCAACGTCTGTGATACGCGGACCTTCAGCGGTCTCCTGGATTTGAGTTTTAGGGAGAACACGCTTTCGGACAGCACTTTCAAGCCTGCCCTCATCAGTTTCACGCAACTCCAGACGACGCTTTCGGTGCTGGAAGGGACCCCGCCGCCATACGCAGCATTCCAGTTTCTCCACATCACCACATTCACGATCGACGATCCGGATCACCTGCTGGGCGGCGCCTATATCGATCACCCCGCTACCGATCCGTTTGTCGGCGGAACGTGCAGCGCCGACACTATCCACGAAGAGTTACATAACACGCTGCGAATTAACGGTTCCCTGCTCGGAACTACTGCACCTTAGTCGCCCGTTCACATTGCGCTGCCGTGGTTGGGAACTGAGGAGGCATTAATCATGGTCAGAATTCCGTTGTTAGTCCTCTTAGGATCGGCGTTATCCGGTCTGAACGCCCTCGCGCAATCGACTGGCACGTTCGTCCCCACCGGAAACATGACGTTCGCCCGCGGGAGTCATACCGCAACTCTGTTAAAGGACGGCCGCGTTTTGCTCACAGGAGGGGTCAATGCATCGTACGGGTATGCGGGGAGCGCTGGAAGCGCAGAACTATACGACCCTTCCACCGGGACGTTCATCGCCACCGGCAAGATGACGACCAACCGCGCGGGGCACACGGCTACATTGCTCCAAGACGGCCGCGTCCTGGTCAGCGGCGAGTATACCGGCGACGGCACCTCGGAATTATATGATCCCGCCACAGAATCCTTCACACAGACTGGAGGAAATACTGACATACATGGGTCCCAGGTCTCGAATTTGCTTAGTAATGGAAAAGTCCTGATTAGCGGCCCTCCTTCGGTTGAAGTCTACGATCCCGCCTCGGCCTCCGACATCCGCCTCGGGCTGATGGACCATGGAACCGGCGCTGTTGTTCTCAAAGACGACAAACTTGTGATCGTTGGGGGCGCAGACGTTTCCCTGTATGACGTCGCCAACGATGCGTTCAAGCTGCTTGCCAGTTTGCCCGTGCCTACAATCTACGATCAGACGGCGACCTTGCTCGCGAACGGCAAAGTCTTGATATCCGGCGGCCATTCCAATGGATTTGGACAGGCAACAACCGATGCAACGGCGCTCTTTGATGCGTCCGGGAGAACCATCGATAGTAGCGGCCGCTTGCTGGTCTCCCGTACGTATCATAGTGCGACCCTCCTCCCGGGTGGCCGAGTCTTAATTTATGGGGGCTATCACGTTGGTAGCGACGCCCAGGAAGTCCGCCTGGCAGCCGCAGAAGAATACGATCCTGATACTGGCAGCTTCACTGATGCGGGGCACGGCGCTGGGCTCCGCGGCGCTCATACGGCCACTCTGCTCCACGATGGAACCGTCCTGGTCGCCGGCGGGGCCTTCGATACTTCCGCGGAGCTGTATATCCCGCCCTTAAGAGCGGCATCGGCTGCGAGCCTGACCGGACCGCTGGCGCCCGAGTCGCTAGCGTCGTTGTTCGGTTCCCGCTTGGCGCTAACTACGGAGAGTGCGGACCCGCTCTCGCCGCCGACCACCTTAGGCGGTATCAGATTGTACGTGAGGGACAGCATCGGCGATACGTGGTTGGCCCCGTTGTTGTATGTTTCACCATCGCAGATCAATTTTGAAGTGCCCCCCGGGATTGCTCTGGGCAATGTCAAGCTCGAAGTGGTGAATGCTCCAGTCCAGGCCTCCGCTGTCGCGGCACAAGTTAACAATACTGCGCCGGGCCTTTTCGCTTTTGACGACAATACAGCAGCGGCATATGCCCTGCGGATCGAACCCAATGGAAAACAAACGGCGCTGTCCGTCCGGAACACGATCGTGCTGGACGACCGTCCGATGTATCTGATTCTCTACGCCACAGGGATTCGCAATCGTTCGTCACTTGCGAACACCCGCGCCACCATCGGCGGCATCAGCGTTCCCGTGGAGTACGCCGGCCCGGAGGGCAGCCGGATCCCCGGTCTCGATCAGGTGAATGTTCGCCATACGCCATCTCTCAAGGGTATGGGCGTAGCGAACATGGTGTTGAGCGTCGACGGCGTTCCTTCCAACACAGTTTCAGTAGATATCAAATGATCAAACTTCAAACTTTGGTTCTCTTCGCATCAGCCCTGGTCGCCGTCGCGCAAACACCCGGCACCTTTGTTCCGACGGGCAGTATGGCGGCACCCCGGATTGAGGGCCACAGGGCCACCCTGCTCAACGATGGCCGGGTCTTGATCACCGGGGGTTTCCCCGACGTGGCCGGCGCGGAGCTCTATGATCCGTCCTCGGGAACGTTCACTTCGGCGGGAACGATGACGTCCCCCCGGAACCATCACACAGCAACTCTCTTGAATGACGGCCGCGTTCTAATAGCCGGTGGCTCCTATGGTCGCGGTCCCAGCGCGGAACTATACGATCCGTCCAATGGCACCTTTACGCCGACTGGGAATATGGTCTCCGGAGGCATGTATGGACAGTCTGCGGTCTTGCTCGGGAATGGAAAAGTGTTGTTCAGCGCCGGCGTCTTCGGGGTTCCAACCGGGGCGGGGGGCGTGCGAGTCACACCCGCGCCGCCGGAGCTTTACGATCCAGTCAACGGTACATTCACGTCGGCCGGCGAAGGCAAGCTGACCATCCTCGGGTCAACGGCTACTCTGCTCAGTGACGGAAAGGTCTTGCTCGCAGGCGGCTACGCAGTTGGTGATACTTCCATCTACGATCCCGCTACCGGAACCTCCAAGTTCCTGACCAATCTTCCTATCTGGGGACATACCGCCACCTTACTCAAGAATGGCACGGTTCTCATCGCCGCCGGGAGCTTTCTTAGTGGCAGTGATAAGTACAATGACTATGGACAAGAGTCCCTCGCATCCGCACGGATCTACGATCCGTCCCTGGGACGCTTTAGGTTTACCGGGTCGATGTTGGAGGCAAGGGATGGTCACTCCGCCACTTTGCTCCCCGCTGGCCTCGTGTTGGTCGCTGGCGGGGACTGGAACTCTACCGACATTCTGGCGAGCGCGGAACTGTACGATCCCGCTAGCGGTGCCTTCACCCGTACGGGAGGAATGAGCGTGCGCCGTGTCAGCCATACGGCCACGCTCCTCCACGATGGTCGGGTCTTGATCACAGGCGGAGCAGGAAGCTATTCGCCTTCCGTTGGCCTCGCCAGCGCAGAACTTTACGTTCCTCCAGTAATGGCCGTTTCCAGCGCCAGCCTGCTGACGGCTCCTTTTGCGCCCCAATCTTTGGGTTCACTCTTTGGCTCAGGACTGGCTGGTACAACCGAAAGTTTCGAGCCTACGTCCACCCTTCCGGCAACTCTCGGCGGCGTCAGCCTCCGCGTCCGCGATAGCTCGGGCGTGGAAAGACTGGCCGGGTTGCTCTACGTTTCACCCTCGCAAATCAATTTCCAGGTGCCCGCGGGAACTGCATCCGGAGATATCACGCTGGAGCTTTTGAACAGTCCAGCGCAGGTCCCTCCGGTGGCGGCACAGGTCCGCCCGGTCTCGCCCGCGGTGTTTACTTTCGAAAACAACAGGGCCGGGGCATATGCCGTGCGGGTCGAACCGGATGGAGCACAAACGATACTGTCCGTCCAGAATTCCGTTGTCCTGGACGATCGTCCTGTTTTTCTTGTTGTCTACGCCACGGGCATCCGCAATCGTTCCGCCTATGCAGATCTCCAATGCACCATCGGCAGCGCGAGTGTACCGGTGGAATATGCAGGGCCGGAAGGCAGCGGCTGGGTGCCCGGTCTCGATCAGGTGAATGTCCGTCTGACTTCTACGCTCAAGGGTATCGGCGTCGCGAACCTGATGGTCAGCATCGATGGCGTTCTCTCAAATACCGTCTCCGTGGATGTCCGCTAGCTAGGTCTTTGTCCTCGTCCATGGAGTCTACGCTGGTCGAGGCAGTCTTCTACAAGAACCACTTAAGAGGAGCGAGAGAGTTCTTTGCTGTTGAACTCTGAGGAATAGGGCAGCTACAATTCTCGCTACATTGGTCGTTTGGGGCTGTAGATGCTTGCGGAACAAGTCCTTATTAATCTGTACCTTACGCCCAGCCAAAGCTGCGCATGTTCCGATGCCTTGGGCGCAGGGGGTCGTGAGTTCGAATCTCGCCGCCCCGACCAAATCCTTTATTCTCAGTATTCTTTTGCCTCAAACAAGCTAGCGTCAAAGGCACCGCACCCCTGCCTCTGGTGCAGTGGACCGACGGGACACATCCCACGGACATACGGCAGAGTAAATCCATGCCGGACCACCGGAGATCGGAAGAGCGTTCCGCATCGCTGAAGTTTCTTGTCCCGTACTCCGTGTTGATCACATTGGGTAGTCATGTTCAGTTGATCATACAGCGAGCGCAGATCGTCGCATAGGGAGTTCGAGCCTAAATGATTGACTTCACATACGCTGACTGATAGCATTCCTGGCTAGTGTAAGGCAGATAGAGCTGCGTCGTACGCAAAGTCCTAATTTATCGCAGATGTTTTCCCTAACGGGATTTCAAGGGCGAAACAAAGTGCACGAAGTTGAAAAAAACGATGTCTTCCGATGGCGAACCATCCTGGTTTGCCACTCTAAGTCTGTGAGTAAGGGAAGGAAATCTTCATGTCTTCGAAACGCATTTATGTGATCGCGGCTGCGGCGGCCCTGTGCATGGGTTCTATGTCGTTGCTGTTTGGCGTCGGTGCTTCGTTCCATCCTGACGGATCCATTAAAGGGTCTTCGCTGACCGGTTGGCACACGTTGGGTGCGGCAGATTGGAAAGCCGTCAATGGAGAAGTGACCGGAACAGCAAGGGCGGGTGGGGCGGGTGGCTGGCTCGTGCTGGAGAAGTCTTACCAGGACGTCGGAGTTAACGCCTATGTCCGCTGCGCGCAAGGCTGCAAGTCCGGATTGCTGTTGCGTGCTGAAAAGACGCCGACTGGCTGGAAGGGCGTTTTTATTTCCCTCGCGCCCGGAGACACTGGACCCTTCCGGGTGACGCTCGACGCCGAGGGCAAGATCCTTACCCGTGACCGCCTGCGCGCCCAAGGCGGTCAGGTTCGCTTCGCTCCGCCACTAGATCCTAACGCAGCGGGGCGCGGTGGTCGCGGAGCCGCGGGTGCAGGTGGCCGTGGACGAACTGCGGTGCTTCCGCTTACTCGCCCCGATGGACAGTACAAGAACGATGACTGGAATCAGTTCGAAACGATGTTGGACCTCAACATCGTCCGCACGTCGCTCAACGATGCCGGGCAGGAGACTGGCGTAGCCGATCCGGAGATCGGAAACTATGGCCCAATCGCGCTCTACGTGGGCTCCGGCGAAGTGAAGTTCAAAGACGTCGCATTTAAAGATCTCGGTGAAAAGGAACTGCCGAAAGAAGAAACGTCCGCCAATTTCCGTGCACAGCGAATCAGTCCCTTCTATTATTCCTGGGGTGCCGGTGCAGCTGACTTCAATCATGACGGCGTGATGGACATCGTCTCCGGACCTTATATCTACTACGGGCCCGATTTCACGAAACGCAGAGAGGTCTATCCTGCGGAGCCTCGCAATCCTGGGCGCGAATTCTCTACTGACGACTGGATGATGTATGTGGCCGATTTTACCGGCGACGGATGGGCGGATGTCGTCACCAACAGCTTCGCGGTGGATAACTCCCCGGGTGGTGAGGTCGGCATTTGGCTCTACGTAAATCCAAAAGGGGAAAATCGCCGTTGGGACAAATACCTGGTCGTCCCTGCGCAGCAAAGCGAGATCGCTGTACTTCGCGATGTGGATGGCGATGGCAAGCCTGAGATCGTATATATGGCAGAAGGCTTTGTGCGCTACGCAAAGCCCGATCCCGCAAATCCGACCGGTATGTGGAAAGTGCATTCGGTTTCGGAAGCCGGCTACGGAACCGCACACGGTATCGGAGTTGGCGATGTCAACGGCGATGGGAAAATGGATATTCTCAACGCCTTTGGGTGGTGGGAACAGACGGCTGACGGTCACGAACCCTGGATATATCACTCGCAGGCGTTTGCGCGCTACGGCCGTGGCATCGTCGGCGGCAGCGTGATGGCCGTGTACGACGTAAACGGCGACGGAAAGAACGACGTTGTCACTGTTCTCGATGCGCACGGATGGGGCATGGCTTGGTACGAGCAAAGGAAAGACGCCTCTGGCAGTATTTCGTTCGAACAGCACATGGTCATGGATGACTATTCGACGAAGAACGCCGGTGGCGTGGCCTTCAGCCAACCACACGGCACAACTGTGGCGGATGTGGATGGCGATGGCGTGCCGGACTTTATAGTTGGAAAGCGGTTCTGGGCGCATAAGGACGATTACCTCGATCCGGATCCTTACGGACCGCCTGTTCTCTATGTCTATAAGACACGTCGCAACCCAAAAGCGCCGGGTGGCGGGGAGTTAGTGCCGGAGCTGATCAACAACTGGTCGGGCGCTGGTTCCGACGTTCTCGCGGTGGACCTGAATAAAGACGGTTTGATGGATATCGTGACGGCAACAAAACTCGGAACGTATATTTTCTGGGGTACACCACGTTCGAGGACTGCGACGACAGCGAGCAAATAGGAGAGAATTCACGTGAAAAGGACATGGAGTCTGAGTGCGCTGGCGCTCTCTAGTCTGGCGGGAGGACTTCTTCTGGCTGCCGATCCCCCTTCCGCAGACATCACCAATGGAATGATCAAAGCGAGGGTCTGCCTTCCCGATCAAAAGAATGGCTTCTATCGCTCGACGCGTTTTGACTGGTCGGGCATAATCTGCCAGATGGAGTATAAGGGCAAGGTAATCTATACGCCCTGGTGGTACAAGCTCGACCTCATGACCTATGATTTCGGCTACGACGATAAGGGTGTCGTCTCCGCCCCTTTCACTGCGATGGCGGGACCGGGTGAAGAATTTAACTCAACAGGCGGCCCCCTGAATTTCGCGGAAGCTCCCTTCGGCGGAACATTCATCAAGATCGGTGTTGGAGTATTGCGCAAGCCGAAGGAAGGCGAACCCTCCATCCCGCCGCGCCCTGTACCAGCGATTGCCGCCCCAGGTGGCGGCCGCGGCGCCGCGGCTGACCCGAATCGTTACGATCACTCCCGCGTTTACGAAATTGTGGACGCGGGGAAGTGGACCATCAAGAAGACCAAGGATTCGGTCGCGTTTACTCAGGAGATAGACGACAAGGCCGACGGCTATGGCTATGTCTATCACAAGGTCGTTCGTCTAGTTCCCGGCAAGCCAGAAATGGTGATCGAGCACAGCCTCAAAAACACCGGGGCAAAACCGATTGTGGGTACCGTCTATAACCACAACATGTTCACTCCGGGCGGGGGCGGCCCGAGCAAGGACCTTACCATCACATTCCCGTTCAAACTCACTTCTGCTCGTCCCCCTGCGGCTGGCCTGATTGAGGCGCGCGACAACCAGCTTGTGTACCTGAAGACATTGGTCGATAAGGACCGTGGCACTGCAGGTCCCGCTGGCTTCGGTGATACCGCCAAGGACTACGATTTCCGCGTACACGACAAGCAGACCGGCGTCGGATATCATGTGGTCGGCGACCAGCCACTGTCGAGCATCACGGTGTGGTCCATCCGAACTGTTCAGGCGGTTGAGCCTTACAATTCGTATTCGATCGATCCGGGGAAAGAGTACAACTGGACGCTTCACTACGATTATTTCGTCGATCCCCCGCGGAAATAAAGAGCAGGACTTTTTGCCCCGGCTTCAACTGGATGAAGTATCAGAGTGCAAGTTTACCCTGATACTTCATCTTCTGCAGGTTGAACTTCGCTTTGAACTCTACCGTGCCGTTGATGGATTGAAACGAGATCTCCCGGTCGTCCAACGAAAACTCAGCGGTGCGCGGAAAAAACACCAGCAACAGCAGCGCCCGATCCCAAGGGAGGGCGATGATGTGATCGGACTGGAGTGGGCGCCTGCCTTTGGGCCGCAGCCAAGTGGTCGTACGCATTCGTTCGCACATCTTCTCGAGCGCCGCCGAGGCAGCTTCGGAATGCTGGATGGCTTCTTTGCCGCGCTGCATGATCGGGTAGTTGCTCAGACTGATGATGTAGTAATCCCGCCGCAGTTCGGAAAACTTCTTTCCCATTGTCGACAAAGAGAATAGTTTCGAGGCGCACGAGAACAGATCCTTCTCGGTATTACTGCTGCGTTCACAGGCTTCGGTGACAGGCAGGGCGCTGTCCCATCGCACCAGAATCTGGGATATTGTGCCGGAGAGGCTGCTGTCATTACGCGAGACCCCTGTATCTTCGGGTCCACCTCTGCCCACCGGCGCCGAACCGACGGTCGAAATAGTGTTTCCCGGCAGCCGGACGTTTATTGATTTCGCCCATGGTGAGTTGGTTGCAACGAGTTTCATCTGCGCGGCGGACCATGCTTCGACGCCGGTTGTTTCCCAGAATTCCGCAGCCCGAAGCGGACAGGACATCGCGAGCGACAGTTCCAAAAAGCGGCGTCGGCGCATTTCCACCCCAATATACCTGAAAGACAACAGATGACGGCTTGCGTAGTTTGAGTTATAGTGGCGCTATGAAATTCGCGCGGCTAGCGATGATCATCGCAGCGTCGATTCTTTGGGCCCAGAACAGGCACATTGAAAGCCTCGCGCCTTTTACGGTAACGCCCGAACTGGTTGTCGATCGCATGCTGAGGCTCGGGGAGCTAAAAGCCGGGGAGAAGATGTTCGATCTCGGCTCTGGCGATGGCCGATTTGTGATTCAGGCCGCCCGGAAGTACAAGGCGGACGCCACCGGCGTCGAGTACGATTCGAACCTGGTCAAACTGAGCGTCTCCCGTATCAAAGGATTTAGACTAGCCGCTTTGGCGCGGATCATCGAGGGCGATATTCTGCAGCAGGACTATTCGTCGGCTGACCTGATCACCGTCTACCTGTTGCCCATGGCAAGCGAAAAGCTCACTGCTATTTTTGAGAAACAACTGAAGCCCGGGACCCGGATCGTCTCAAACGACACCCCTCTGTCCCCCTGGGTGCCGCTCAGAACCGAGTTCATCCAGGATGACGGTGAGGGCCACAGTCGCCGAATTTACCTGTACAAGCGCTGACCCATCCCGACCAACTTCGTCCCTCCAGGTCCCTGAGCATCACCTCATCGGGATTTTGCATAAACATCCCAGAGTTGGGATGCACTGTCTGGGCATAAACTCTGGCACGAATAATCCGGCACAGGCGTTGACTTCACCGGACGGCGATGATACAGTCTGCCCTGAAATATGCTAGCTGTGTTGCATATTATTTTGCACGGGCCGCCAGGTGGAAGCCGCATCTGGGCGTGGCCAAAAAGACTAGGGGTTAGAAAGGGGTTCTCTGTGAAGCTAAACATTCAAGTGCACAGGTTGACTCGTGGCGGAGGAATACTGCTTCTGGTGGCCACAACCCTCCTGAATATTTCAAGCCCTGTATTGGCGCAGGGCGATCGCGGCACGATTACGGGCACAATCGTGGATCCCGCTGGCGCGTCCGTTCCGAATGCTGAGGTGGTGGCGACCAGCGAAGAACGCGGCCAAGTCTACAACGCGACCTCGACCAGCACCGGCAACTACACGATTTCGAATCTGCCGGTCGGCCGTTACGAATTGACGGTCACCAACCGGGGCTTCAATAAATACATTCAAAAAGGCATCACGATCCAGGTTGCGCAGACCGCCCGCATCGACGTCCCGATGACCGTAGGTTCGGTTTCAGAAAATGTCACGGTTACCGCTGATGCCGTGCTGCTGAAGACCGAAGGCGCCGACCAAAGCCAGACCGTGTCGGGTGACCAGATCAATCGCCTGCCTCTGACCATCGGTGGTAACGGCCTCTACGGCACTCGCAGCCCGCTCGCGTCGCTCGACCTCGTGCCGGGCGTTCAGAACTATGTCGGAACGAACTTCGTGTTCCGGGCTAACGGATCGACCAACTCACCCCGCTACTTAGTAGACGGGCAGGATATCGATTTGCTTGGCATGACGTCGGCACATCTTTCGGAATCGCATCCCTCGACGGAAGCCATTCAGGAAGTGACCATCGTAACAAGCAACTTCGCGGCTGAACACGGTCAGGTGCAGGGTGGCCTCGTAAGCTTCACGACGAGATCGGGCACCAACGCGTTCCATGGGGGTGGTTACGACTACCTGCAGAACGAAGCCTTCAATGCCGGCCGTCCGTTCACGAACGATGGCAGGGGACACCTGATTCGTCCGAGGCAGCGCAACAATAACTACGGAATCACCGTGGGCGGTCCGGTCTGGATCCCCAAAGTTTATAACG
>Ga0097621_100003609_pt1 | contig 10693 bp, 7 predicted proteins | sample KBSMisM72_FD_73165 | JGI IMG/M metagenome (GOLD analysis project Ga0097621, IMG submission 73165) | Miscanthus rhizosphere microbial communities from Kellogg Biological Station, Michigan, USA - KBS Miscanthus M7-2 (version 2) (version 2) | ecosystem: Host-associated > Plants > Roots >... | reverse complement strand
CTTTTCCGCCGCCGCCAGCCACCGCTTTGACGAGCAGTGGATAGCCAATACGCTCACCGATCGTAAGAATCTGATCCGCCGACGCGCCAGCCTCAATCGCGTCGTCTGCTCCCGGCACGAGCGGCACGCCGGCCGTTTTCGCAGCGGCTCGCGCGGCGGTCTTGTTGCCCATGAGCGCGATGGCGTGCGGCGACGGGCCGATGAACGTCAGCCCCGCATCCTGCACCGCGCTGGCAAACGCCTCGTTCTCGGCGAGAAAGCCATAGCCGGGATGCACGGCATCCGCCCCCGCCTTTTTCGCCGCGTCGACGAGGCGATCGATGCGGAGGTAGCTGTCGCGTGGGGCACTCGGTCCGATTGCGTACGCTTCGTCGGCGAGCCTGACATGCAACGCGGTCCGATCGCATTCGGAATACACGGCGATGGGCGACAGGTCCATGTCTCGGCATGCGCGAATCACGCGCACCGCAATCTCACCACGATTCGCAATCAGTATCTTCTTCATCCGTCGTGCGGCTGCATTCGGTCGTAGCGTCCGCCTTTAGGCGGACCGATCGGTGAGTATAATTCGTCGAGTGAACAAAGTTCTGCCGAATGCCGAGGCCGCAGTCGCACTGATTCCCGACGGCGCGTCGATCATGATGGGCGGTTTCGGCCTCTGTGGGATTCCCGAGAATCTGATCCGCGCGCTTCACAAGCGCGGCACGAAGGGACTCACCGTCATCAGCAACAACGCGGGCATCGACGAGTTTGGCGCCGGCGTCCTTCTGCACGCGCGGCAGATCAAAAAAATGATCGCGACCTACGTCGGCGAGAACAAGGAGTTCGAGCGGCAGTACCTGAGCGGCGAACTCGAGGTCGAACTCGTGCCGCAGGGGACGTTTGCCGAGCGCATGCGCGCCGCCGGCGCAGGCATCGAAGGATTTTTCACGCCGACGGCCTACGGGACAATCGTCGCCGAGGGCAAGGAGACGCGCGTCATCAACGGGAAAGGATACGTCCTCGAGCAGCCGCTGCGCGCCGACTTCGCGTTCGTCAAAGCGTGGAAAGGCGATCGGCTCGGCAACCTTATCTATAGGCGGACGGCGCGCAACTTCAATCCGGTGATGGCGACGGCCGCAAGGGTCACGATTGCGGAAGTGGAACAGATGGTCGAGCCGGGCGAACTCGATCCCGACGCGGTCATCACTCCGGGTATCTTCGTGAAACACATCTTGCAGGGACCGGGCTACGACAAGCGGATTGAGAAGCGAACGGTGCGCCAATGACAGACATCAGGCACCGGATCGCCCGGCGCATCGCGCGCGAACTGAAGGACGGCGACTACGTGAACCTCGGCATCGGCATGCCGACGCTCGTCGCCAACTACGTCCCCGCCGGCATCGACATCACGCTGCACTCGGAAAACGGCATGCTGGGCGTCGGCCCATATCCCAGGCCGGAGGATGTCGATCCCGATCTCATCAACGCCGGCAAAGAGACCGTGTCTGAATTGCCGGGGTGCTGCTACTTCAACAGCGCCGAGTCGTTCGCGATGGTGCGCGGCGGCCACATCGACCTCACCGTCCTGGGCGCGCTGCAGGTGGATCAGGAAGGCAACCTCGCGAACTGGATGATTCCTGGCAAGATGGTCAAAGGCATGGGCGGCGCGATGGACCTCGTGGCCGGCGCGAAGAAAGTGGTCGTCGCCATGGAACACACGACGAAGGACGGCGGCCACAAAATTCTGACGCGCTGCACGCTGCCCTTCACCGGCGTCCACGTGGTGAACACGATCGTTACCGAAAAAGCCGTCATCGACGTCACACCCGACGGCCTGCGGCTGCGCGAAATTGCGGCAGACACGACGGTCAACGCCGTCAAAGCCGCCACGGGCGCGCCGCTCGTCGTTCCGTCGACTCTCCCTACATTCGAATAGGACCACATCATGAAAGCGACTTGCCGGTTCACGTTGGCGGCACTCGCATTGGCGGCGATCGCTGTCGGTGCATGTACGAAGCGCGACGACGCCGCGGCGGCGCCGCCAACGGCCGCCGAGGCGAAGCAGTTCCTCGACGGCGTCAACGACTCGATGAAGCGGCTCGAGATCGAGCAGAACCAGGCTGGGTGGGTTCAGCAGAACTTCATTACCGACGACACCGAAGCGATTCAGGCGCGCGTCAACCAGCGCGTGACCGACGCCATCGCGAAGTACGCAAAGGAGGCCGCGCGGTTCGACAAGGTCGATGTCCCTCCCGATCAGCGTCGTCAGCTCAATCTGCTGAAACTCTCGCTCGTCATGGTCACGCCGTCCGATCCGAAGGAAGGCGAAGAGCTGACGACGATCATGGCGAGGCTGGAGTCGACGTACGGCAAGGGCAAGTGGTGCGCCGATCCGTCGAAGACGGACACGTGCATGAACATCGACGCGATCACGAAAGTGATGGCGGAGTCTCGCGACGCGGCGAAGCTGCAACAGGCGTGGGAGGGCTGGCACACGATCTCGCCGCCCATGCGCAAGGACTACGCGCGGTTCGTCTCGCTGTCGAACAAGGGCGCACGCGAGCTGGGATTCGCCGACACCGGCGCGATGTGGCGGCAGAAGTACGACATGCCGCCCGACGCGTTCATGAAAGAGCTGGATCGGCAGTGGGATCAGGTGCGGCCGCTTTACCTGAAGCTCCACGCGTACGTGCGGATGAAGCTGCACGAGAAGTACGGCGACGTCGTGCCTGCCACTGGTCCCATTCCTGCGCATCTGCTTGGCAACATCTGGGCGCAGGACTGGTCAAACGTCTATCCGCTGGTCGCCCCCAAAAACGCCGATCCTGGCTACTCGCTCGACGACATTCTCAAACAGCGGAAGACGCCGCCGCTCGACATGGTGCATGCGGGCGAACGGTTCTACTCGTCGCTCGGGTTCGCTCCGCTGCCGAAGACGTTCTGGGAGCGTTCGCTCTTCGTCCGCCCGAAGGATCGCGACGTCGTCTGCCACGCGAGCGCGTGGGACATCGATCTCGAGACCGACATTCGCATCAAGATGTGCATCGATCCGACGGCGGAAGACTTCACGACCATCCATCACGAGCTCGGGCACAACTACTATCAGCGCGCGTACGACATGCAACCGGTGCTGTTCCGCGACAGCGCCAACGACGGGTTCCATGAAGCCATCGGCGACACGATCGCGCTGTCGGTCACGCCGGAGTATCTCGTGAAGATCGGCCTGCTCGGCAAGGCGCCGGATGCGTCGCGGGACATCGGTCTCCTGATGAAGCGCGCGCTCGAGAAGGTCGCCTTCCTGCCGTTCGGGCTGCTGATCGATCAGTGGCGGTGGAAAGTGTTCAGCGGCGAGATCGCTCCCGCCGACTACAACAAGGCGTGGTGGGACCTGCGCCTGAAGTACCAGGGCGTCGCGCCGCCGTCAGCGCGCGGCGAAGAGTATTTCGATCCCGGCGCGAAGTATCACGTGCCCGACAACACGCCGTACACGCGGTACTTTCTCGCCGATATCCTGCAGTTCCAGTTTCATCGCTCGCTCTCCCAGACGGCGGGCTGCACGCTGCCGCTTCATCGCTGTTCGATTTACGAGAGCAAACCGGCCGGAGCGAAGCTGAACGCGATGCTGTCGCTCGGCCAGTCGAAGCCGTGGCCCGAGGCGCTTGCCGTGATGACGGGCACGAAGCAAATGGACGCGTCCGCGATCATCGACTACTTCGCGCCGCTCGACAAATGGCTCGACGAACAGCTCAAAGGTTCGAAGACGGGGTGGTGATGGTTCGTGGGGTTCGAAAGGTTCGTCGGGTTCGAGAGTGACGAGGAGGAGCGGCCCCACGAACTCTAGCTCCAGCCTCTATGCGCCATGGACCGGTTCGGCGAGACCTATCCGGAAGATCATGTGGAGCCCGACAAGCCTTCGAGCGACGAACCTCCCGAACCCTTCGAACCTAGAGTAAGAGGGCTTCGACGCGATGCGCGTGGACGGTCGCTTCGCATGCCGACCACGCGAAGATCGTGAACCGGCCGTCTTGCGAGGCGACGAGCGCGACGGCGTCGGGCTGATCGTGCACGAACTGCGCGGCGGACATATGACGGGTCCCGCCCATCTCGGATGGGTTCATCGTGGTCGCCGCCGACCCTTCGATCGGTTCAGTGACGATGACCGTCTCGATGCGCGGCGAGCCGTCGCGCCGGCCGATCTTCGCGCCGAAGGCCAGCAGCTCGTACCGATCGGTGATGATCGTCGCGCCGTCCACCGCGGTCAGGCCCGCGACGCCGTCGACGGCGCGCGCGAACGCTTCCTGCCACCGGCGCCGTTCGGTCTCAGGGTTGTTCATCAGCTCCGTCAGTTCAGCATAGTACGGCTGCACGCCGTACATAATCGGCTGCACGATCGACTGGCGCCACGTTTCGCTTCCCGACGGCACGACCAGAAGGGCGCCGCCGCGTCCGTGCGCGCGCATCGACGCGGCGAGCTGGACGAGGACGTTCAACGACTGCGCCCATGACGCCGGGGCGTCGAACCCGAGCAGCGACGTGAGAAGCGGCGGACAATCGGGCAGGCTCGACGCGTGCTCGTCGATCATCATGAGCCGATCGCCTTCGAGCACCGCCACGTTGATGAACTTTCCCGACTCCTCGCCGCGATGATGCTTGACGACAAGCACGCCGGGCGACGTGACTTCGAGGACGAAGCAGTACATCGGAATGGTCCGCGTCGTGCCCCACACGCAGAGCTCGCCGTCGCGCTCCCACACGCCGAGATGGATACCCGCGCGTTCCACCGCCGGCGCCACCTTCGCAAGCAGCGCCGGGGCGAGCGAAATGGGGCGCTCGAACAGCAGCGGACGCGCCGCCTGTTCCGACGGCAAATACGCGAGTGAGATTCGCGGCGTATAGCCCTCTTCACGGCGGAGGCTCGCCCAGAACGCGGCGTCGATGATCGTTTCGATTGTCGTGACGCTCGGCGCCGGCGCAGCCGGCCGGCCGTTGCGCTGCGCCGCGTCGATGTGACGCGCAAAATGCGCCGCCACTCGAGCGCCCGCCGCATTCGCGCCCCCGTACTTCGCAGTGTCCATCGACGATCATTGTAGACTGCAGGTAATGCTCGACATCGTGATTCAGGTCGATCGCGGCACGCGATGGCTGCGCCTGCAGCAACCGGTGCGCGTCGTCGACGTACGCGACGGCGTCGATCTCGATCCGGCGCTGCGGGAGATCGAGCAGCTCGCACACACGCGCGGCCTTCACGCTGCCGGTTTCGTCACTTACGAGGCCGGACGCGCGTACGGGCTCCGCACGTCTGAGCCCGACGGCCAGTGGCCTCTCGCGTGGTTTGCGCTGTTCGATCCGGAGAGCGTCGTCGAGGTCGACGAGCCAAAGGCCTCGAACGCGTACGAGATCGGCAGCCTCACGCCGTCCGTCGACCGCGCGGCGTTCGATCGTGCGTTCGCCGACATCCGCCGGCACATCGGCGAGGGCGACACATACCAGGTCAACTACACATTCGACCTGCGAGGCCGATTTTCCGGCGATCCGTTCAGCCTCTTCGCCGACTTGGCGGCCACACAGCGTGGACGCTACTCGGCCTACATCCACACAGGGACGCACGCGATTTGCTCGGCGTCCCCGGAGCTCTTCTTCGCGAGAAGGGACGGCACGATTGAAACGCGGCCGATGAAAGGCACGGCGCGGCGTGGACGGACGCTCGCCGAGGACGCCGCCGCTGCCGCGCGGCTCCGTGCGTCCGCGAAGGAACGCGCCGAGAACGTGATGATCGTGGACATGATGCGCAACGATCTCGGGCGCATCGCCGAGACGGGAAGCGTCACGGTCCCCGAGCTTCTCGTCGCGGAGCGCTACCCCACCCTGTGGCAGATGACGTCGACCGTCTCCGCGAAGTCGTCGGCGACGCTCGCGGACATTTTCGCGGCCTTGCATCCATCGGCGTCCGTCACCGGCGCGCCAAAAGTGCGGACGATGGAGATCATCAGTGAGATCGAAGGCCGTCCGCGCGGTGTCTACACCGGCGCCATCGGCTATCTCGCCCCAGACGGCGCGGCGCAATTCAGCGTCGGAATCCGCACGGCCGTCGTCGATCTCCGGGCCGGTCTCCTGACCTTCGGCGTCGGAAGCGGTATCGTCTGGGACTCCAACTCTGGCAGCGAATATCAGGAGTGTCTACTCAAGTCGGCGATCTTCGAACGGCGCCCGTTGACGTTCGAGTTGCTCGAGACCATGCGCTGGTCGCCGCGCGACGCGTTCTTTCTCCTGGAACGCCACCTCGGCCGCATGCGGCGTTCGGCGGACTACTTCGACTACCAGTTCGATGAAGGGAAGATTCGGAGTGCACTCGACCGAGCGGTCGCCGGACAGTCGGACGCCCAGCGCGTGCGACTGATGGTGTCGCGCGATGGCGGCGTTCACGTGGAGCGCGCGCCGCTCGGATCGGCAGATGCCGCGCCGGCGCGTCTCGGCGTCGCGGCTGAGCCAATCGATCCGTCCAACGTCTTCCTGTTCCACAAGACGACGCATCGCGTGATGTACGCGAACGCCATGCAGCCCGACTGCGACGACGTCGTGCTGTGGACAACTGACGGCGAGGTGACCGAAACCACGCTCGGCAACATCGTCGTCGAGATCGGCGGACGCAAAGTGACGCCGCCGGCCGACGCCGGACTGCTCGCGGGAACCTTTCGCGAAGAACTGTTGGAGCGGGGCGAGATTGTCGAAGGACGAGTGACGCTCGACGATCTGAAATCGGCGTCGCGTGTGTGGATCATCAACGCGGTGCGCGAGTGGTGGCCCGCGATGCTGCGTGATGCGCCAAATATCGTGCAGGCGTTCACCCCTCGGCCTGCCATCGGGCAGACCTAAAGGCCTGCGCTACATTGCGAATGCAGCCGACACGACCCCAATGAGCACGAGCGCCGCGATGCCCACCGCGGCGAAACGCAGCCAGCGCTGAAGCGGCACGCCCGCGGCCAACAGCACGGCCATCAGCGCTCCATTGGTCGGCGTCACCATCTCCATCAGCCCGGCTCCCGTCTGATACGTGACGACCGCCGCTTCGCGGGAGAAGCCGAGCAGATCGGAAATTGGCGCGAACAGAGGCATCGTCAGAACCGCGTGTCCGCTGACGCTCGGCACCGGGATGTGGAGCAGCGCGTGGAAGGGCACCATCAGCAGCACCGCCACGAACGCCGGCACATGCGCCAGCGGAGTGACCAGCGCATGAAGGATCGTGTCGACGACACGGCCGTCGTCCAGCACGAGCGAGATGCTGCGCGCGACGCCCACCATGCACGCGGCCGGCAGCACGCTCATCATGCCCTCGAGATACGTTTCCACGGTTTTCGTCAAGCCGAACCCGCCGATCACTCCGGCCACGAGTCCGGCGACGAGAAAGGCGCCGGACAGCTCGTTCAGCCCCCAATCGAGCTTCAGCGCGCCGTAGACGTACGCGGCGAGCGGCGAAAGCACGATCGCGAGGATGAAGACGTGCCGTTTCGCGATCGTGGCCGGCACCTTGGCGCCCGTGGATGGGCGAACGCGGGCGCGCACACGGGCCGCATGAATCATCGTCAGCGCAATCCATGCGGCGAGGCCCGTGATGAGCATCGAAAGACGGAGCCCTCCGCGCTCGAGCGGAGGCAGTTGTGCGAGCTTCAGCGCGATGCCCGCCTGAAACGGATTGGTCGGGCCGAACGCGCTGCCGACCATCGCAGCACCGGCACTCATCGCCACCACAGTGACGCCGTCGACGCCGATGCCGGCGCCAAGCGCCATCAGTACCGGCACGAGCGGGATGATCTCCTCCTGCATGTTCTCGAGCGCGCCCATTGTCGCGAAGAAGATGGCGACAATCGGAATCACTAAAAGGCCGTGGTCGGCAAAGCGATCGACGAGCCACTGGACGACGGCAGGCAGCGTGCCGAGACGATCGACCACGACCCAGGCGCCGCCAACCAGAATGACGAGGAAGATGACGTCAGACGCGGCGATGAACCCGCGTGGAATGGCCACCGCGACAGCGAAGGGACCAACCGGTGCGCGTTCGACAGGGTGATACGTCCCGGCGACGACAACCCGCCGTCCGGTCGCTGGGTCGTCGCGGCGATCGTACTGGCCCGCGGGAAGAACCCACGTCAGGATCGCGGCGACGACGACGGCGGCGCCGAGAAGGACGATCGGATGTGGAAGACGGAGACGCGGCAACCCGCCGCAAATACTACTGCGGCGTCACCGCGACTTGGATCAACTTGCGATATTTCACCGGCGTGCCGTTGAGCGTCGCGGGGCGATAGCGCCACGACTGGGCCGCGGCGACCGCCTGCCGGTCGTAGTTGGCGACGGTCGGCGACCGCATGGCCGCCGAGACCACCTTGCCGGTTTCGTCGATCATGACTTCCATGGCGCCCGTCATCGCTCGCTGGACCACACCGCTGAATGGCGGCAGTTCCTGACGAATCGTGACCGGCGGGACCACGTTGGGGTCGCCCACCGTGTAGACCTTCGGCGGCTCAGGAGCGGCCACGACAGGCGCCGGCCTCGGCACGACCGCGGCCTTGGCGGCCAAGGCCGCCGGCTCTGGCGCCGGTGGAGGCGCAGCCGCCTGCACGCTGAGCGAGTGGAAGCCGTCGATCAACACGCGAAGGTCTGAAAGAGGCGGCTTGTTCGCCGCGTGCGCAAGATCGGGATCCGCATACAACGCGAGCAGTTGCCCGAAGCCGTTGGACGCTGCTGCGTAGTCCTTGTGATCGTAGGCGGTCTTCGCGATCGCGTACTTCTGCTGCACGAGCCCCGGCAACAGCCGCTTTCTCACCTCGCTGAAGACGGCACGCACGCGCGGCGACACGTCGGAATCAGACGGGTGAAACGACGGATCCGCGGCGACGACGGCTTCGATTGCCTGCGACGCTTCGGCGGATTTGCCGAGCGCCAGGAGGCAGAGCGCACGGTATTGGTCGGCGGCACGGCCTTGGTCGGGCGGCAATTCGGCCGCGTTCAGACGGCCAAGCATCGCGAGCGCATCCTCGTACGACGCAGAAGCGTACAGCTCGCGTGCGGCCGAGAGCGAGTCTGCGGCAAACACGCGAGACGACGACAACACGATAGCGGCAGCGAGAAGATACTTCTTCATTTCTTCCTCATGTCGACGCTGAGACGCGCCGGACCGAGGAGCGTCACCGTGACGCTCTGTCGCGTCTCGCCAAGCTCCGGATGACGAAACACCACGTCATGTTTGCCAATGGTCGTCTGCAGATTGCCGATCGGCGTGTCGCCGGCCTTCTCGCCGTCGATCCACACCTCGGCCCAGGGCACCGCGTTCAGCGAGATCGAGCCGGTCGGCAGCTTCAGCGATACGTTGTCGACTTTGCCCGGCGCAACGGTGAGCTTGCGGTTCACGCGAAATCCGAGCGCCTCGTTGATGAAGTCGACGCGGTGCTCGCCGGCGGACACCATCACTTTGTCCGTCTGGTTCGTGCCGAGCAGTTTGCCGTCCTCGTAGATCTGGACGTCGATCGGCGCCGTCACCGCGATCCATCCCGACATGCGGTCGCGCGCGACGAGCGGGACGACGAGCGATGCCGTTACGCCGGCTTCGACGTTGACGTTCTGCTCGACCGAAATGCCGTCGGACGACACGACCACCGTGTGCTCGCCAGGTGCAAGTTCCGCAATCGTCGCAGGCGACGCGCCTCGCTTGACGGAGTCCACGCTGACGAGCGCGCCAGGCGGATCGGTGCGCACGAGCAACCCGCCGGTGGTGGGCACCGTACGCGCAAACTCGATGTACTGCGACACCTGAGCGCCGGCCGGCACCGACACCGTCATCGTCTTCGGCGCTCCCCCGGCATACAGCACGATCGTGTGGTTGCCTTGCTGCACGGTCAGGGTCGCAGGCGTGAAGCCCGACGCCTTGCCGTCGATTTCGATTCGGGCGCCGCTGGGGTTCGACTGAACCGTCAGCGTCCCTTCAGCGACAGCCGCGCCGCCCGCGAACGCCCCGCGACGTACGGCGTACAGGCCGCCGGCGGTCAGCGCGAGAATCGCGACAACGGCCGCCGCGACGTGCTGCCAGCTGCGAGGCGGCTGCTGCCTGGCCGCGCGCGACGTATTCATGGCCGCCGCAGCCGAGACTGGCGATGGGCCATGTGATTCGATGCTCGCCGCGAGCGGCAGCAGCACCGACGATTCCACGGGCGGCGGTGTGGTCATAGGTTTCATAAACGGCGGCGCTGCCGGTTCAAGCGGCGCGTGTGCGACGGGCGGCTTGAAGACGTACGTCGTCGGCGGCGGTTCGACCGCGGCCGGCGCAGCAACGGGTTTGAATACGACAGGCGCCGGCGGTTCGACCGGCATCGAGACGACCGGCGGTTTCACAACCGGCGTCGCGAGCGGTTCAACCACAGGCACGGTCATCGCCGGCTTCACGGCGACCGACGAGGGCGTCACACCGTGATGGCGCATCAGCACGCGTTCGAGGCTCGCCATTCCGGCGGCGCGTTCTTCTTCGGACTGCATGCTGTCGAGCACGGCGCCGGCTTCGCTCGCGGACGAGAACGAGTGGTTCGGATCGGATTGAATCGAGCGCAGCAGCCAGTCGCGAAGCTCGGGCTTGTGCGCCACGAACTCACCGGTGCCGCCGGGTGCGAGCGTCGAGTTGATGACGTCCACCAGCTTCGCCGAGTACTCGTCGTCTTTCAGCAGG
>Ga0097621_100003605_pt1 | contig 10698 bp, 11 predicted proteins | sample KBSMisM72_FD_73165 | JGI IMG/M metagenome (GOLD analysis project Ga0097621, IMG submission 73165) | Miscanthus rhizosphere microbial communities from Kellogg Biological Station, Michigan, USA - KBS Miscanthus M7-2 (version 2) (version 2) | ecosystem: Host-associated > Plants > Roots >... | reverse complement strand
ACCACTTCAGTCCATTCCAGATAACTTCAGTCTCGACACGCACACTTCAATCGATTTCCTGCAAACTTTCAATATCTCACAGTGAACTACACCGCTTGCGGGACGAATTTCAATTCAGTTATGGATACTTCACGGTCAATTCCCATCGCTAAAGCTACCGGCGCGATGCTCCACCGCTGAAGTGCTGCAGTTTTCGCCAGTTCATAGGTGTGTTTGGTTCCCGCTCGATTGATTTTTCCGCCGGAAGTTTCGCTTTTGCATGGCTCCCTAAAGTGGACGACACCTCCGGCTCTTGAGCTTCCGAATCCAGCCGTTTGTCGAATCGCATCGCATACCTGAGGGCCGGCTTGCGTTCAGAATCCCAGGCTCTGTCGACTCTTCAATTGCGTGAGGAAACTGCCTTGGAACGAAGCTCGCAAACTCGATGAAATTGCGAAGGGGGACCCATTGGTAACTTTGAGATTGCGCAGGTAGTACCGCGTCGGAAAGACCATCAAAAACAGGAAAGCCCGGGATGATACCCGGGCAATTTCCTCAATCTAAACGGGGCCGACCGGGCTCGAACCGGCGACCTCCTGCGTGACAGGCAGGCGTTCTAACCAACTGAACTACGACCCCGTGCAGACAATCAAAAAATTGTACACAGCGTTTCCAAGGCTTACAACAGCTAATACGCATTCACTGCTCCGTGTTGGGCACAAAAAAAGGGCGGCCGACAGGCCGCCCTTTTTTTGTGGATTGCGTTTTGATCTTACGGAGTCGTTGCGGGATCTGTTGTGCCGTCGGTTCGTTTCAGAGTAGGACGATCATCCTGTGACGGCGAGCGATCATCGGGCCGTGATTCCGGTCTGCCATTGTCATCGGGATTGGGATTGGATCGTCCGCCACCCTGACGGCCGCGCTGCAGGCTCGGTCCCTGCTGCTTATCGGCGGGCTTGCGGGAATCCAGCTGGGCCAGACGGGCTTTGACCTTATCAAACTCCGACGTTGTGACAATGTACTGATCGCGGTCCGGCAATACCTGTTCAATGTGCTTCTTCTCCAGTTCCACTCGATCCGGAGTGGGAGGATGGGATGCAAACAGGGAATTGACCTTCCGGGTGGACTCCTTAGCTTGAAGCTTCTCAAAGAAGCTGATGGTTGCAGCCGGATCGTACCCGGTCAGGTACATGTATTCCAGTCCGAGAAAGTCTGCTTCCTTTTCGGCCCCGCGTGAAAACTTGAACATGGTCGCCGGAAGAGCGATCTGGGAAACTTCCTGAATCGCTGTGCCCAGCACTCCGCCAGTGAGAATAATTGCGGGAATCATTCCGATCTGAAACAGAGTTCCCTTGGAATTATTTTCCGAAGCATGCCGTGCGGCCACATGGGCAATTTCGTGGGCCATTACACCGGCGAGCTCTGCCTCATCGTCCGCTGCCAGGATCAAGCCGCTATTCACATAGAAGAATCCGCCGGGCAGGGCAAAGGCATTGACTTCGTCCGAATCGACCACCTTGATCGTAAACGTAAACTGCGTGGCATCGGAGTTTTTCACGAGGTTCTGACCGACGCGGTTTACATACTCCGTCACAATCGGATCGTTGATCAACTGAACATCCCGTTCAACCTCCGCGGCAGCTTGTTTGCCAAGCCGGACATCGCTTTCAATGGAACTGAAGTTGATGGAATGCTTGTTGATGTTGCGGTTTCCAACGTTTTCGATATCGGAATTCTTGGGCTTGCCGGCATCCGCCTTTTTCTTTGCGGTCGCCTCTTTCTTGGCTGCAGCATCCGCGGCTTTCTTTTCGTCCGCAGCCTTTTTCGCTTCTGCTTTCTGCCGGGCGGCTTCCGCTTTCTGCTGATCCAGGGTCAGAGGTACCTGAGGGTCCTGTGAACCGGCGAAGGTGGGAGCCACAATGAGTGCCGCAATGAGCGTCACCAGTAAGAAACGCGCAACCATCGTTTTAGAGGTTTTCATATCGGGGTCTCCGGAACGAATTGAATCCATCGTATGAGCCGACTAAATCTGTGTCAAGTCCTTTGACGTGCGGAGCTTGGATTAGGTTTAAATAGAATCGACAGGCATGTTGACAATGTCATCGATCGCCATGGGTTCTTTAACCACGAAGGGTTCCCCGTATTCCGTTCCGATCACGTGTCCGTAGTATTTGCATTGTGTTGTCACACGGTCGATGACGCGGCCCCATGCGGGGTACAGCTCGGTGATGGGGCGCATATCGCCGGTGAATTGCGATGCAAAACAGTTTATGGCTTCCAGCTTTCTTGAGAAAAACGGACTGATATCCACCACAAAAGAGGGATTTACATCCCAGTAATACATAGACGCATAAAGAATCTTTTTGGGTCGATGAGGCTCGCCCTCCACTGGCAGACGTTTTAACCCCGCCGCGTAACAGGCCTCATACCCCAGAGTGGATGCCGTGTAATGATCGGGATGCCGCCCTTCCCAGTAAGGAAGGATGACCGTCTTCGGCCGCGCGATTCGTATCATCCTGGCGACCGCCATCCGGTTTGCAATCGACGCAGTGAGTTGAGAGTCCCCCAGATTCATCCGTTCCCTGAATCGGGCCCCAATCGCCTTGCTTGCGGCTTCGGCCTCCTGCGCCCGGATCTCCGGCGTTCCCCGAGTGCCCATTTCCCCCTGAGTCAGGTCCAGAATTCCGACCGAATAGCCTTGATGGACCATTCGGCAGAGCGTACCGGAACAGGTCAGTTCGACATCGTCGGGATGAGCTGCAATGGTGAGGACGTCTACTTGTTCCACAGTGCCTTCAGTTTCCTTTCGAGTTCCGTACGATCCACGCGATGTCGAAACGATTCTTCTCCATTTATAAACACGACCGGGATATCCGAACCATATCGTTTTTCGAGATCCGCGCTGGACTCTACATTAATAGTCCGGAGCACGATGTCGTAAAGTTTGCGAAGCGGTTCAACGACAGCTTTGGCGTCGTCACACAAATGGCAGCCCGGCCGCGAATAGATATCAATTCGAATGGGTTCGGGCATGTTCTTCCAGGTTTGCCAGGCGGCGGAAGAATTTCAGCGCGGCCTGGACGTCGAGTCCAATTTGTCTGGAAAGCAGTTCGGCGGAGTCAAAACGCCTCTCTTCTCGAATGCGATGCAGGAACTGCAATCGTGCCGCTCGGGCAGGAGGAACGCCGTCTTTCAGTACGAAGGTTTCGATTGTGGGTGTGTTCTCGCCAAATGTCGGGCGCACACCGATGTTGGAAACCGCGTCGAGGTAATCGCCTCCATCGAGCGAGATTCTGGTGACATAAACTCCGAATGCGGGCAGCAGTTCGTTTGCAGGATCGAGATTCAGCGTGGGTACGGTTACGTTTCGTCCTCGTCCAGCGCCGCTCACAATCGGGCCCTCGATTTCATACCAGCGTCCCAGAAGGCGCGCAGCCCGTGAAATTTCACCATTCATGACACTCTTCCGCACCTGTGTGCTGCTGGCGGGAAAAGTTCGAAAAACCACTGGCGGTACCTCCACCAGTTCGAAATCGCCGGCCCATTGCCGGAGAGATTTAACGGTGCCTTCCTGTCGATGTCCGAAATTGAAATTAGAGCCGACACAAATCGCGCGAACGTGAAGGCCTTCGATCAGATACTGCCGAACGAACTCGTCCGCAGAAAGTCTCGCGAAGTCACGATCAAATCGAATGATGAACAGCATGTCTATGCCGCATTTTTCGATCTGGTCGATCTTTCGTTCTGGCGTGCTGATTCTTTTCGGAGCCTTTTCCGGGTAAAGAACTTGGATGGGATGAGGTTCGAATGTCATTGCGACGGCTGGGAGTCCCAGATCCCGCGCTCGCCGAACAACTGTTTTGAGGATTGCCTGGTGACCCAGGTGAAGGCCGTCAAAGTTTCCGATGCTCAGAACACAATGTCTGCCCGCAAGGACGTCCGCAGCTGCAGACAATGACGAGACTATTTTCATCAGCTGTTGAATGTAGCATAGCCGATATAGCACCGATGACATCGGCGGCCCGAAAACACGCCAGCCGGCCGCCGTTGGATTTGGGTGGAAACTTCTGGCAATGTCGTATATTGCAGGACGGTCCCGAATCTGATCCAAACTGACTTACTTCAAAAGGAGCCCATTTATGAATTGTCGTGTCTCGAATCGATTTGCCGTATTTGTGTTCGCCGCACTTTGGATTTCCACGACCACGTTCGGTCAGGCCACAAAACCGACGCCTGCCGCTCCGGCAGCGCCCGCAAAAGCGGCGCAGGCCGCCGTGGAAAAACTGGATATCAATACGGCGACCAAAGAACAGCTCATGAAACTGCCGGGAATCGGTGAAGCCTACAGTCAGAAAATCATCGATGGCCGGCCGTATAAAGCCAAGAATGAGTTGACTCAGAAAAAGATCGTTCCGGAAGCCACATACTCCAAAATCTCGGACCTGATCGTTGCGAAACAGGCTCCGGCTGCGGCACCAGCGAAGGCCCCTGCGCCTTCTTCGACGACCAAGGCGCCGGCAGCACCGACAAAAGCAAAGTAAAGTAAGGTTCCAACCCGTCCTGCAGGCGTTCCTGCAGGGCGGGACAACCGGGTTTACATCGAATTTGATAGGGAAATGACACCCTGTTAGGATCCCGGCAACACCATCGAAGTGCATTCAGTCGAACCACGGAGGGCTCCCTGTATGACAACAATAACGATACCCAAAGTTGCTCTTACCTTAAAGGCATACGGATTCGAACTCCACCTCTGGAAGGAAGACATGGAGCGCGATTGGGGCGCAACGCTAAGCGACAACGATCAAGTTGTCCGCTGTAAATTCGAAGAGGACAATCTCACATTGGCCAAGCTCCATCTCTTGGGCGAGGCGAGAAATCGCGCCATCAAGCGATCCAGCGGTTCCAATTTGCCGGGCTGTGACGCGTTTCTGGATTCCTGGAGACCAATCCGATTGAAAAATACTCCATTTCACCCTGGATGAAAGCAACACCCGCCCCCGGCCCGCTGGTGCGAACCGCCCTTTTGTGTCGGGAGAGGAATTCTTCCTCCCGGTGCCATAGCCGATATAATGCGAGACGATGACCGGCGCAAAGTTCGAAAGACTGGTTGAGATCATGGCGACTCTGCGAGGTCCCAACGGATGCCCATGGGACAAAGAGCAGACCTTCAACACACTCAAACCCATGATGGTTGAAGAAATATATGAGGTTCTCGAAGCCATCGATACCGAGGACTACGATCACCTGTCTGAAGAACTTGGAGACGTGCTGCTCCATATCGTTTTTCAGGCGCAGATGGGCAAGGAAGAGTCCCGCTTCGATATCGACACCGTGATCGAAGGCATCTGCACCAAACTGATCCGGAGACATCCCCATGTTTTTGCGGGCGAGGTCGGCGGCACTGCCGACGATGTCCTGAAGAACTGGGAAGTCATCAAAGCCGCAGAAGCTGCCGAGAAAGCCGCAAAAACGCCCAACGCTGTGCCGGCCCGAAAGTCCCTGCTCGATGGAATCCCCAGCAAGCTGCCCGCACTCCACGAAGCCCATCAGATTTCCTCGCGCGTTGCACGAGTGGGTTTCGACTGGCCGAATATCGAAGGTGTCTTTGAAAAGTTGACGGAAGAAATCCAGGAGTTGCGAGAAGCCATTTCGGATAAGCAACAAGCCGATATCGAAGACGAAGTGGGAGACCTGCTGTTTGTTCTCGTCAATATCGCGCGCGTCCTGAAGGTGGATTCTGAATCCGCGTTGAAGCGCGCCAATCGAAAATTCAAGGCGCGATTTCAGCACATGGAATCCGAACTCACCAGCTCCGGACGCAAGCTCGGCGAGACGCCTTTGAACGAGATGGAAGATCTTTGGAAGATCGCCAAGAAGGAAACGGACTCTCGATGAATATTCGTCCGCTGACGACGATACCGGAATTCGAGCAATGTATGGCGCTCCAGCGCGAAGGATTTGGATGGTCCGACGCCGATCTGATGCCGGTGCGGTTTTTCGTCGTTACGCATCATGTTGGCGGGCTGGTGCTCGGTGCGTACGAGGGCGAGAAACTAATTGGTTTTCTGAGTACGATTCCAGGGCTTCGAAATGACCTTCCATACTGGCATTCGCACATGCTTGCCGTGTCTCAGATTTTTCGTAACAAGGGTGTGGGCACTCGCCTCAAATTTGCTCAACGGGAGTTCGCCATCAAGCGCGGCATTCGGCTCATTGAATGGACATTCGATCCCCTCGAAGCCCGCAATGCGTATTTTAATTTCCAGAAACTTGGCGTCATTGTGCGGCGCTACTATCCGAATCTCTATGGTGTAACAACCGGAATGCAGGGCGGGCTGCCTACCGATCGTATCGTCGCGGAATGGTGGCTGGACCGAACACGGGAGCCGATCGCTGGAAGTGTTCGCCGGCTGAAGATACATCCGGACGTTCAAATGCTGAAGAAGCTGGATCTTCAATCTGCCAGAAGCCTTCAGTTGCGGGTAGCCGAGGAGTTTCAGAAGAACCTGGACGATCGGTACTATGCGGTCTCGTTCTCGCATACTCCGGAATCGAGTGAATACGTGTTTATCCAGGGAGCATCCGGTGTTTATTCACCAGGTTGAATTGCGCGAATTGCGGATGCAGCTGGTGCATCCCTTCGAAACCAGCTTCGGAGTTACCAGGGAGCGCCGCATTGTCATTGTGAACGTTCTGACGCGGTCGCCCCAGGGAGACTTCTCAGGTTACGGCGAAGTAACCTCGGGTGAAGGGCCGTACTACTCCCACGAAACCTATCAGACAGCCTGGCACATCCTGAGCGACTTCATCATTCCGCGGACCGTGGGCCGGGACTTTTCGACGGCGTTGGACTTCGCTGCGGTTGTTCGTGGAATCCGCGGACACCGTATGGCCCAGGCAGGGCTGGAGACCGCCCTCTGGGATCTGGAGGCCCATATTGCGAATCGCCCTCTCTGGCAGCTGCTGGGCGGAACCCGAACGCGGATCGATTGCGGCGTTTCGATTGGAATCCAACCCTCCATCGAGGCACTACTAGCGAAGATTCAAACCGAGGTCGATGCGGGATACCGGCGAATCAAAATCAAAATCAAGCCGGGCTGGGATCTTCAAGTAGTTCAGGAGGTTCGTCGTGCTTTCCCTAAGATTCTATTGATGGCAGATGCCAATTCCGCATATACCCTCGCGGATATGGAACTATTCCGGAAGCTGGACCAGTTCGACCTGATGATGATCGAACAGCCGCTGGACGACGAGGACATCATCGACCACGCAACATTGCAGCGGAGCATTCAAACTCCGATCTGTCTCGATGAGTCGATCCATACGGCAGAAGACGCTCGCAAGGCGATTGAGGTTGGGGCATGTCGAATCATCAACATTAAACTCGGACGCGTGGGAGGGCATCGCGCGGCGCGGGCCGTTCATGATGTTTGCCGCGAAAATGGGATTCCCGTCTGGTGCGGAGGAATGCTCGAATCGGGAATCGGGCGCGCCCACAATATCGCCATGTCGAGCCTCGAGAATTTCACGTTGCCGGGAGATGTGACCGCGAGCAAGCGCTATTGGGAGCACGACATCATCGAGCCCGAGGTGGAGGTTGACCGCGACGGACGCATCTCGCAAAGCGGTGACTCCGGGTTGGGCTACAGGGTGAACGAGGCTCGAGTGGCGGAATTCACAGTTCGATCCCAGGTGTTCTCGACATGACCGTTTACGAAGCGGATTGGATCTGTCCTGCTTCCAGCGAACCGATACATAACGGCGCCATCGCGGTCGAAGAGGGGCGCATTACCAGGATCGGAACTCCAGCGGAAATTCCGGGAGCACAGCGGATGCAGTACGCGGGTTGCGCGATCATCCCGGGTTTTGTCAATGCCCATGCCCATCTCGAACTGACCATACTTCGCGGATTGCTGGAGAACATTCCGTTTCTGCAGTGGATACAGCGGCTCACCCATATCAAGTATCAGATTCTGACCCGGGACGATTTGAAGCTGTCCGCACAACTGGGTGCGATCGAAATGCTTCGCGCCGGAGTTACAACCGTCGCGGAAGTCATGGACGTCGGAACTGGATGGGAGGCGATGAAGGAGTTCGGTCTTCAAGGTACTGCCTATCAGGAAGTCTTTGGCCCCGCCGAATCCGTTGTGGCGGAATCGATGAAGGGACTTGTGGAGAAGGTCAATCGCTACCGCATCCAGGAGTCCGCAACGATGAAGATTGGCGTGTCGCCGCACGCACCCTATACGGTTTCCAGGCCATTGTATGAAGCGGTGCGTGACTATGCCCGGAAGGAATCTCTTCGGATGACAGCCCACGTCGCCGAGTCGCGCGACGAGACTGGCTTCGTACGCGACGGTGCGGGGCCGTTCGCCGCCGCACACGCAAAGCGGGGAATTCAGGTGACGGCGCGGCGCTGCATGCCGGTGGCATACATGGATTCGCTGGGGCTGTTGGGCCCCGACATGTTGCTGGTCCATTGTGTGGAGGCGAACGAACGCGACCTGGATCGTCTCCGCGATACGAGGACCTTTGTGGTTCACTGTCCAAAGTCGAATGCAAAGCTCGGAAATGGCACCGCCCGGATTCACGACATGCTCGAACAACGCGTGCGGGTTTCGCTCGGCACCGATAGTGTGGCGAGCAATAACGTCATCGACATGTTTGAAGAAATGCGCGCAGCCATTTTCCAGCAGCGGACGTTAACGGGGCGCATTGATGCGATGACGGCGGCGGATGCGTTCAGGATGGCAACGATCGAAGGGGCGCGTGGTCTGGGTCTGGAAGCTCAGCTCGGCAGCCTTGAGCCTGGCAAACGTGCGGACTTTGCTGTGATCGATCTCAGTTCGCCGGCGACACAGCCTGTGTACGACCCTGTCGAGTCGATGGTCTATTCGGCGTCGCGTGCCAACGTTCGTCGCGTGTTTACTGCTGGGAGGGAAGTGGCCCTCGACGATTCGGAAGTGCTGAAGGAAGTCCGAAGGGTTGTACAGAAGCTATTGTGAGGTGTGAATGAATTGGAGGGGAAGGAGGAATGCACCCCTCCTGTTCCAGGCAGGCCTGTCCAAATTGTGACCAAGCGATCTGCCCAACAGGCTGATTTTCAGAATCAGAGGTATGAAATTGCGAATCCCTCTCCCAACGGGAGAGGGTGCCGCGAAGCGGCGGGTGAGGGGTACAAATAATCAAAATTGCTTTAATAGATGCGGTACCCCTCACCCGGCCCGCTGGCGCGGGCCACCCTCTCCCGTTGGGAGAGGGATTTGCTCGAATGCTTCTTTCAATTTGGACACCACAGCCTGTTCCAGGAGGGAGTTGTCCTTCTCCACCAATTATTCACACTTTGGTTTTATTCCACCGCGTCGATGACCAGGCGAGCCTGTTTGGCTCTGAGAAGATAGAGAATGTAGCCGGATGCCAGCGTCAGAACGCCATAGAATGCCGCCACCGGTTGTTCCTGAATGCTCCAGACCGTCATCCAGATCGTGAAGCCAAGAAAGATCAGCGGAGGTACTGGGTACCCAACGCAGATCTTGATTCTCGATCGTCCCTCTCGTCGCAGTCGGAACAAACTGAGCACCGTCAGCGCCGCAAATATATTCAGCGTGAAACCGATGTAGATGAGCAGCGTATTGAAATCCAGTGTAATGGCAATGAGTGTCGCGATACCCGCCTGAAGGCCAATGGCGCGTGCCGGCACATTGCGGCGATTCAGCCTGGACAACCACGTCGGTAGAAATCCATCACGTGCCATTGCTTCTGCAATTCTTGGACCGACCATTAGCATCGAACTGATGGGACAGAGAAGAGTCAGCGCAATCAGCATTGAAACGACTCCGCCTGTGTTCGATCCCCACAAGCTCGACGCCACGGTATAGCCGACTTCTTCAATGCCCGAGAGCTTCTGGGCCGGCACAGCCAGGAGATACGAAAAATTCAGGAGGCAATACAGAATCGTTACCAGGGTCGTCCCCAGCAGCAACGAACGAGGCAGCGTCCGCTTCGGATCCTTGAGCTCGGTTCCGATATACGCCGCCGCATTCCAGCCGGCGTATGCAAATGCGACAAGCACCAGGACGACTGCAAATTGGGATGACACGATAAAACTGCCATTCACCTTTAAGAGGTCCCCGTGATCGCCCTTCGGATACGCCATCAGGACCGCGCCGATGAATCCGACAATCAGTACGACCTTTGTAACCGTAATGACTGTTTGAAACCTGCTGCCGATATGAACATCGCGGGAGTGTAGCAACGCCAGTCCCATGATCAGCGCAGCCGCCATGGCTCGCACGGGCCAACCGGGAATGACGGTCGCCACGTAGCTGTTCATGAGCATTGCCGCGGCCGCAACCGGTCCGGCAAATCCGACGACAACGGAAACTGTGCCGGACATGAAACCCAGGGAAGGATGAATCAACCGGCTGAGATAGTAGTACTCGCCCCCCGAATGCGGCAGGTTCGCGCCGACTTCGCCGTAGCATAGAGCACCGCATAACGCGATCAGGCCGCCCAGTATCCATGCCAGCAGAATGTCGCCGCCGCCGGCGCCACTCTTTGCCATGAAGCCTGTGGTCGTAAACGCACCCGTTCCGATCATGTTGGCAATAACCGTTACGGTAGCCGCGGTTAGTGTCAGGACTCGTCGATTTGCCACGAATCAGACCGTCGAAAGAAGGTGTCCGAGCTTGTTCTTTTTGGCGAGGAGATACTTCTGGG
>Ga0097621_100003604_pt1 | contig 10703 bp, 6 predicted proteins | sample KBSMisM72_FD_73165 | JGI IMG/M metagenome (GOLD analysis project Ga0097621, IMG submission 73165) | Miscanthus rhizosphere microbial communities from Kellogg Biological Station, Michigan, USA - KBS Miscanthus M7-2 (version 2) (version 2) | ecosystem: Host-associated > Plants > Roots >... | reverse complement strand
ACGCCGAAGGCGTTCGCTAACCCCAGCCCAGGGTTGGAGCGAAGCGACAACCCTGGGAAATGCCAATAATAAAAAATGGAACCCTGAACAGGGTTTGTCTTGAGAGGGACCCTTCGGGGTTTAATTGTTTTCTTAATTTCGATCCCAGGGTTCCGCTTCGCTCGAACCCTGGGCTAAGGTTAGCCAACGCCTTCGGCGTAACAAGGATTACTGCTGTGCTCTCTTACCTGAACTACTGCGACGCGCGTCTGATGTTTACGGTTCCGTCGCCGACGGTGAACTTGAAGTACGCGCCGCCGGCGCCAGCTCTCGCGCGGACGGTGCGTTCCGTGAGGCCGGGTTTTTCGCGTGAGGTGAGGCCGTCGTAGGTGTTTATGATTTTGCCGGTGCGCAGGATTTCGGCGTCGATGTCGCCACTGAAGCCGGGCTGCAGGTCGACGTTGATGGTTCCCGAAGCGACGCGAATATCTGCGCCGTTGCCGCGCCAGCTACGAGCAGGAATCGCAAACGTAATCGAGCCTGCAGTGACGGTTGTGCTAACAGTGCCGCCAGTCAGCGTGAGTGCAGTGTCACTTTCGGTAGCCGTAATTCGCACTGCTCCTTCGACGCCGGCAAGCTTCACTTCACCATGACCCGCGTTCACTTCGAGATCAGTATTGATCGGCACACGCACTCTATAATCGATCTTCCACGGCATGTTGAGAAGATTCTTGGGAAACTTTTTATTGGATCGCTTCATGAAATCGCGATCATGAGTGCCGGTGGTGAGAATGCTGATGTGATTCAGATCTTCGTCGAAAACAAAATTGTTTACTTTAGCTAGCTGGTCCAGGTCGGCTTCGGTTGGTCCCTTAAGCTCGATGTTGGCCGTCACTTCAACTTCGTTGCGCTGCCAGCCTTCAACAGTTACTGAACCACGCGGGGCTGCGATCAGAGTCACAGTGCCGCCGTAAGAAAAACGCGCTGTCTCACGTCGCGTGGAAGTGCGCGTCAGCAGTTGAATCTCGGGCGTGGCCGGCTTCTGTGAATAAACAGGACTGAAAGAAACCAGGAGGAGAGAAACAAATAGAAGGATTTTCACGGACCTCATAGTAGCGTCGTTTCCCACATTCCGAAACAAAAAAAGGACGCTGCCTGTAGCAACGTCCTTAACCTGTGCCTTGCCAATCGGGTACGAAGCTTATCTTCGCAAGAACGTGATCTGACCACTGAAATTAATGATCGACACAGACGACCGTCCGTCGCCAACATCACCGACGTATTTTCTTCCGTCCTGTGTCTTGAAGTTATTATTCCAAAAGTCATTCAAAGCAATTTTCCGCGCGGGTGATGCAGCCTCGAGACGGAATGCCGAGTTACCCGGAATTCGAATCGTGATGTCGCCCTTGTTCGACTTGAACTCGTAAGTGCCGCCGCGCGAGAATTCGCCGTCGAAAAATATGTTGCCGATAACGTTCTGCGCGATCACGTGCGACGCAGTGACGTTCGTCAACTCGATGTCGCCTTCAGACGAAACGTGCGCGCGCACCAGGCCACTGCGAATATTCGCCACGCTAATGTTGCCGCGACGCGTTTCAAGGTCGACCGATGAATCAACCGGCACCTGTAGTTTGAAATTGATATCGCCAACGTCTCCGCGGCCACGATTATCGCTCATCACGTCGACCACGAGACTGTCATTGACCTGTTTGGGAACAACGTGAGCGCCCTTACCTTCAATCGTCGCTGAAAGCTTGATCTCGTCTTTGTTCCACGACTCGACCACGATCGTGCCGGAGATATTCCTCAACTCGATGCGAACGTTCTTTCCCGCCGGATAGCGTTTTGAAAGTTGCTGCTGCGCGTAAATACTGAGTGAAGCGGAGGTCAATGCGAGGAGCGCGCCAAGCGCGAGAACACCGGCGCGAACTGACGGCCGCGAAGTTAAAAATCTGGTTTTCATTATTGTGGGGCTTTTAATCAAAACAAGTTCAGGGTACAACCAACACAACCGTATTAAAGATCCGAAAAGTCTTTAAGCAAACTCAATTTGTCATTGAACGACTCGTTGAGCATCTGTTCCGAAACCTCATCGTGTGGATTTCGCTTCAGTTCATCAAGTGAGTTCGCAATTGCGCGGTCAATTTCTTTCAAGTTGCGGTCGAATGTATCGCGCATCTCCGGACTCCACCGCGCTTTATTCAGCTCAACGCGCTGGTTCCAGTAATCGATCATCTGGCGCCGTTGCCAGAAGCGATCGTTGATGTTCGACGCTTCAGTTTGCGGCGCGGGATCGGCTGATCCACCGTAACCACCCCAGCGACGCAGTCCTACTACAGTCGCGAGCGAAACCAACAACACGATTGCGACTGCGGAAGCCGCCAGTTGCGGCAACGACAGTTCCCAACTCTGGCCCAACAACCTGCCAAAGAATGACTGACGACGTTCAGTATTCGCCGCAGCGCGGCTCGGAAGCTCGGCCTCGATGGAGTTGCGGATGCGCAGCCACAGCGCATGTTCGTTTGGCGGCGCTTCGTATTGACCACGCTGAGTGCGGCAGAAGCCGACTATCGACGCGAGGTCCTGGCGCACGCTTTCGCAATCCAGACACTCTTTCAGGTGCGTATTGAGTACGGACTCATCTCGCTGGCTAATCGATCCGTCAACCAGATCGTGGATGAGTTCCTGACATATTTCGCAGTTCATTGCTTACCACCTTCGTTCTGTCTCATAAATGCGCACAATTCGAATCAAATCTGTCTGACAGAACCTAAATCCGGTTGTCATCAATCAAGGGAAGACTGCGTTTGAAAGCCGATATTGAACAAACCAAATCGTTAGCTCTTACCTTCGAGGCTATTCCGCGGATTTCTGTTGCCTCAAAAGTCCGCGCAATTTCATCCTGGCTTTGTGTAACTGTGACTTCGAAGTTCCCACCGAACACCCAAGCATCCTCGCAATTTCCTCGTGTTCGTGCCCTTCGATGTCGTGCAGCGTAAATACCGTTCGATAACCGGGCGGGAGTTGAGCAATGGCTTTATCCAGCGCTATCCGGTCAACTACTGGCATGGAATTGGGGTTTTCCGTGCCTTTTACGATCTGTATCGGCGTTTCACCATCCTCCGTCGTCGTTTCCATACGCACGCCGCGTTTGCGGAAGTGCATCAACACCTGGTTGACGGTGAGCCGGTGTAGCCAGGTAGTAAAGGCGGATTCGCCCCGGAAACTACCAATTTTTCTAAAGAGCTGAATGAAGACCTCCTGTGCGAGATCTTCGGCCTCCGAGACGTTCCCGGTCATTCTCAGACAGAGCGAGTAGACGCGGCGATTGTGGCGCTGGTACAGCTCTTCGAAAGCAACCATGTCGCCATTGGCGGCTTTCTGCGCCAGCTCAAAGTCTGTCGTTTGCGGTGTCTCGGTTTCGGCTGCGGTCACGTAACGCGTAATTCGGGCAAGCTCGGAAGAAATTTCACAAAACTTCAGGCTTGTTTGGCACGACGTCACGGTTCCGCGAGTTTCAAGGGAGCAGCACTGATTCCTCTGAATGCCCGCGTGGGGATGCGGTGCAAAGACCCAGTACCCTCAACGCGGCTGTGATGCGGCGCTTCGCGCGCGTCGTTGCCTTACCCGACCCTAAAATAGTGATTTTCCCAGCCGAATCAATACTTTCGTACGGCTGGATTGCAGCATAGGTGATACGTGAGGGTGCTGACAAGCGGGAAAGGTGCGTAACCTGCGTCGAGATCTAATCGTTGTCCACCGCACGCCAGAGCATTCGATACCCTGCGGAGGTCTTCATCTTGAATTACAGAGGAAAGCGCCATACCACTCGGTTTGCGCTTCCGACGCGATTTGGTCACTTCGGCCTGAGCGCTGAAACGCATCTAGAGAGGCCTTAATAAAGGAAGCGACGCATGGATTCGTTTCTAAAGGAAGCGCCTGCTCCAATATTTTCCTGGCGTTTGTTCCGCCAATTGATGCAATACAAAAAACAGCGTAGTGTCGGCTATTTGGATCGTTACTCTTAAGCAATACAGCTTCAAGTTTCGGCAAAGCAAGAGAACCCATTCTAATAATGTTCACCACAGTCGGATGATGATTAAGCGGAAATGCCGTTCCATCATCTAAATCAAAGTGCTTGATGAAAAGATCAAGAGCCTCCACAGCCTTTAGGCTTGACAGGATTTGGGATCCATAGTGCCATAAGTAAAAACTTGGCGGATCATTTTTCGGATCCAACCTCGTGACCTTGAGAGTGCCCAGAAGTGCTTCAACGACCCGTTTTCGACATTCCGTCGATTTCTTAGCTTCCGCTATAAGGTTGTTTTGCACACTCTCCTGCTGCGAAAGACTTTGCGACGACGAGAGCACTTGAAGCTGGGCCGAGATCTCGGTATCGCTCAAGCATGGTGAGTTCACTGTCGCACTATCCGCTCGAACTAAAATAGAATTAGTTAAAAGCGGAGCCTCAGTCTGCGTTGCGAACGCTCCCCATGCGAGAACTGACCCAAATATCAGCCCAACAAAGTGATATTTCATGATGAACATTCCTTTATCTTGCCAGCGATTACTTTAACAAACCCTCGGCCCAGTGCAATTCATATCCTGGCCCACTGTTGATCTGTATAAAGTGAAAGTCTGCCTGACAATACTCTTTACCTCTATATATTTTGACTGTGAAGTTTTGGAAGCGGTTAGTGCCCCAACCTTCTCCACTTGGGTGATCGTACCAGGAAAAGTTATTGTCACCGGCTTTGAAAGGCACATTTTTATTAATATCACGCCAAGCGGGCCCGCCGTTTTGGACTTTTCCATCTATCACTACGAAGTGTCCATTCTGTTGATTCCAGGATGACGTCCATTGATCAATCGTCCATGTACCACTTGGATTCTGTGGATTTGAATCTGAGCCAATGGTTCCGATGCCACCACTGGTGACGGAACCCGAAACGGTGAACCCCAACCCAAACAGATTGTGCGTTGTCCCATCTGGTGCGGTAACGTAAATCGAAGATGGTCCATTTGGAAACCGCGGGTCTCCGTTATAGGACGTCTTGTCATCAAAATTGACCGTAAACTTACAGTTACTGCTGTTCCCCTGACTTTTGATCGTTTTGGGATCAGTAGGATACTGCGGGGTCACCCAAGCGATAAGAGCAACCCCCCACCTCACGCCGCCTTCATCCTTACCCACATTGTAGGGATCCTTATTCCCGTTAAATCTTGGCCGATTGGGGTTCATCGGCTTTAACCGTGGAGGGACTCGCTGACGGCCTGAATCGATTTTATAATCAATCAGGAACCACCCATTAGTCGCCAGAGCGACGTTGGGGTTCATGCCGCGAGCATCAATAATCAGTCTTTTTCCTTGCCCACTGTTGATTGCCTGGGCCACGCGAGTGCAGGTTGTCGGCAGACCATCCATTAAACAACCAACAGCAGAGCTGAATGGATTGGCTTGACTGGCCGACAAGCTGGAGAGTGAACCGGAATTATAGCTGCCGGCCGGAGGTCGCGGATCGGCAAACTGCTGGAACGGAATGTAGTTTCCTAACGGATCGTAAACAGCTTTGGTTGTTTCCGAAAGGCCAAGTGGATTCCGCATGGTAAAGAGCACGGTAGGCCCGCCGGTCGTTCTCTGGGTTGCGAACAAGAGACCTTCCGCCGGCACGAATGTAATCTTCTTGTTGCCTGACTGATCCAAGCGTGTCAACACCTCTCCGCCAAGCGCAGTTGAACGAATGATGTAATTAGATTCTGACGTTCCAGGCGAAGTGGTACTTGATTCAAAAACTACTTGCCCATCTCCGTCATAACCGGCTGTATACGTGATGGTATTGAATTGACCTTGTTCTACGCTGCTGATCAACCGGCCGGCGGCATCATATGTATAAGCCCTTGGCCGGTCGGTGCTAGTGAGTGGAGTGTTCGTCGGCTGACCGTCCGCATTGTAGGTCCAGTTGGTGCGGCGATTGTTGACATAGGTGGACGTATCATTCGTGAACCCGCCGTTGTTGTAGCTGTAGTACACACCGGATCGCGAGGTCATGTTCCCAAACTCATCGTAACCATAACTCTGGCTGAACGGCACTCCCTGGCCGCCGTTGCCATTGCCATAAGCACTGGTAATTCTACCCATGTGATCGTAAAAGAAACCACGACTGAGAAATCGCAAGGTCTGCGGCGGATTGTTACCCGCAGTGTCATCCAAATCCGTCAGCGCGATAATCTGGCCGTCCGGATGATAGGAATAATTCTCCCTCATAATGCTGGAGCCCGAATTTCCGGTTAGGAGATACTGCGTCGGTATCGGTCTAAAGCCGTAACTAGTCGTCGCACTGCTCCCGGGGTAGTTGACAGTTCTGGGTGCGCCCCAGGCGGTGTATTGAACATCCGTGATGTAATTAGTGGTGCCGCCGAATGGAGATCCGGTGACGGTTTTCAATTGTCCCTGAACGTTACGTGTGTAGGAGATGCTGTCGTTAAATGGATCTGTGACGCTCATCAACTGACCGATTAAGTTGTAGGTGTAGTTAATGGAGAAACTACCAACCGGCAGTTGCCGGGTCTCTTGAGTGAGACGCGACAGCGAATCGTACTGGTAGGTTCGGCTGCCGTAGCCATCGGTTGCGCTCAAACGATTGCCTACCGCATCGTAAGAAAAAGTGGCTGCCGTCGGCACCGTGATACCGAACGGAGCACTGTAGGTTATGCTGGTTGTGTGATGGCGATTGTCATACGCAAAAGTCTGCGCAGCGCCGCGTGCGTCGGTAAGGGAATCGATCGTGTCGTCGTTGTTGTAAGTCCAGGTCATCGCGGTTCCAATTGAGTGTTCGGGTCGATGTTCGCTTTGCAAGCGACCGTAGCCGTCGTAGCTTCTGGTGGTGTCCTGGAAGGTAGTACTTGCGTCTGACCCAGCGAATTCTCTGATTTGAGTTATCTGATCACGAACGTTGAACGTGTTGACTGTGGTCGAGTAGATACTGCCACCCTCAAAGATGAATGTTTCAGTCTTGACCTCGCGTCCCAGCACATCTGTATAAGTCTTCGTTTGTCGACGCTTGATGGTGGTGCCTTGATACGTGCCCTCATCCAGAAGGGTCTTCACTTCACCGCCCGCGCAACCACAACCGGCATACGACGCTATTCGCGTAGTCCCGTCCTGATTGGTCGTTACTAGAGGGCGGCCTTTCCAGTCGTAAGTCTGTTGTACGTATAACCAGCCTACGGTAGCGTCCAGTCCGGCAGTGACCCAACTGGACGGTGGCCCAATCGCAGTCGTCTCGGCTGGGGTGGATGTTTTGATTACCCGACCCATCACATCGTAGACCATTCGCTGGCCACTGAAACCGCCCACACTTCCTGGATGATCCGACGCGGTAGCGACGACGCGTCCGCCGCCATCGGTGATCTGAAAAGAGTGCGCCTCACCCTGGCCGGTTTGAATAGTTTGATAGGTGTCGATCCGGTTGTGACTGGCAGGATATTCATAACGCCGATAGGCGTTATTGGCCAGACTTGTTTGCTGTAACGTTCTTCCGATTGCATCGAAGCTAGTAACAACTTCCGGTCCAGCAGTGTTTGCCGTTGTGTTTGGCTGCGGGGCTCGTACATTCGTCACCGCACCAAAGTCAAAGTGGTATTTTGATGTCGTTGTGTATCCGTCAGCATCCGTAACTGACGTCGGATAAGCCAGGGTATTGCGCGTGTTGTTGCTGTCGGAGAAAGAATCGGCGTAGCTGATGGTCATCTCGTGATTCAACGCATCCTTTGCCGACACCGGAGCGCCCGCCGTGTTGTATTTCACACTACTGGCGGTGAATACGCCCGTATTGAGCACATCGTAACGTTTGACGCTGGAAATATTTCCGCGACCGGTGACGAAGGCAACGCTGAAATTAGTGTTGTCGTGTTGCACCGGCGCATCATTTCCCTGGATTGAGCCAGTTTCGTCGTAAAAGTAACCGACTCTTGACGCGAGGGTGCCGCCGTTGTTGACATCACCCGAGTACAGTCGCTTCTCGCTCACTAATCCCAAAATGTGACGGTCGGAATAGCTGGTACTGGAGTTGTAGTCCGTCCGCGTGCTGCGCAGGATCGTGGTGGCGTTCGCCGCCCACTCATAGACGTCAAGTGGGAAGAAACAGCTTGTTCCGTTGGCGTAGGTAAACTGCTGATAAGTAATTTGTGTGCGGGCGCGATTACCTGCCGGATCGTAGACATTCGTTTCCGCGACTCGCGGGTTGAGCACATAGGAAAGTGCTGTATTGTCTTGTGTCCAGGTTGTAGTCACCTGACGCTGTAAGACAGCAGTGCTGTCGTAGGTATTTACCAAAGCCACCAAGCCTCGTTGCCAACCTGAAGAGGTGCCGGCTGTTCCAATGAAGTAAATTTTGTGTGAAGTACCGTCCGGCGCCGTCACTTGCGCGCGCATGCCGGTCGGCTGCGTGCTGTCGGGCATAGTCCATGTATCACTCACCGGAACTGCGAATGCAGTCACGCCTTCTTCATTAGTGGCAGCGGTTCCGTCAGTATCGCCATTCCAATACTCAGCCCAGTCGCGCCGCTCAGTGAATCGTGGACAATCGTCGTAAGCCGTGGAAGCGGTTTGGGGAAGGTTGTAGGAACGATAATTGAGCAAATGATTATCGGCGGCATAGGCGCTCACTTTCCACACCTGTCCCCAACTGCTGTAGCTGAAATCAAAATAGGAGTCGTCAGCCAACCTTACGCGCGAGAGTGTTTTGAGAGTGGAATTATCGGCCAGACCGAAGGCCGACAGGCTGCCAAAGTTGTAGTCGATCGAAATGTTCGCGTATTCAAATCTGGCCCAGTAGTGCGTTAAGGGAGTTGAGTTTTGGTTCCAAACCTGCTTGATTTCCGTGAGCAAGCCGGTCCCATCGTAAGCAAAAGTTATTACTCGGCCGAGCGTGTCAGTGATCGTGTCGATGCGACCCGAAACGTTGTAATTAACCGTGATGTAATTGCCGTTGCGATCCTTGATCTGGGTGCAGTCATATTGGCCTGAGTGCAAGACATAGCTTAACTGCGTGCCCTCGGTGTTGGTCAGGACCATGTTGCTCGAATCGAGCAACAGGTGCGATGAATCAGCCGACTCGTATAACGCTGAGGAGCCAACCTGCCGCAGCTCGATGCGACTTCCGTCCGGATTGATCAGGAGAAAAGCATACTTGCCGACCTCGGCGTTCAAATAGAGCGGTTGGATAACTGGAAATCCAAGCCTGAAACCAGGGCCAGGAAAACCGTGGTCATCGTCAAAGGAGATGCCGCTGGGGACGCGTTTGGTCCAAACCAGAGAGTTGTATGAGAGCGTTAAGCCCAGATTCAGTCCGGCACGCCCGGACAGATTAAGTAAAGGAAGATTCCAGTTGAAATTACGCGAGAGTGGATTCTCGCCTCCGGCGCCTGTTCCATTCAACGGATCCAACCGCGCCGATGATGAGTCAGAGTCCAGCGGACCAGCGCTGCTGCTAACGCCTTTCGTGGAACGCGCCTGTAGCTGTTCGAGATGAATTGCTCTGATCAAGGTGCTGCCCACTGTCAGCGTCGGATCCTGATAGGAGGTAACACTGATGCTCAACACTGGCAACGCCTCGTCCAGTTTGTCGCGCAACTCCTGCACGTCATTAACGACGATAGTAAGACCGCCTAGCGAACTGCGCGTCCAGGAGGCCGCCGGTAGATTCGCTACTGCCCGTACCGCATTTATCGCTGTACGCACGTCGTAAACATGCTGCGCCTTTATTAACTGGTTCGTCAGGGAGCTGAACTCAAATGAAACTGCTGTTCCCAACGCCATGTTGCTAGGCACGGAGAAAATGCCGCCGCTGCCGATTGCGCGGACGCGGTAGAGATATCCATTCCCAGGGCTCACCGCCTGGTCGTGGTAACTGGCCGACGTCGCATTGCCCAGGAACAAAAATGGACCAGAGATGTTGTTGCTCCGCTCCACCTGATAGTGATCTATAGTGCCGGCTGGTGCTCCCCAACTAAGATCGATCGCGTTACTAGCCGCTGACGTAACCGTAAGATTGGTGGGCGCGTCGAGGAAAACCGGCGGTGAATTAAGCAATGCTTTCACCGGCGGCGCAACAATCGCGGGCCGCTCTGGTTTATGCGCACCTCCTCCCAGCTTGTCGATTAGCCAGCTTCCGAGCGTGGCGTAGCGTTGCAGGCCCACCACTAGAGTGCGTGGACTGGAGTTAATGCTGGCCCTTCCACTTTGATTGAGACTTGTGGCTGTGCCCGACGGCACAACAATAGTCGCAAGCAGCGACACGAATAAGATGAGAGCAATTAATCGCCTGATCATGATGCGTTCTCCTTGAAGGAAGGGCATTGTCGCCGTTGACTTATTGCAGACTCAACAACACTAGAATCTCGCCGCTACCCTGGGCTAACGGCTCGAGCGCTTTGCCGATCAACGTTCCCGGGCGATGCATCCGCACGCCACCAAACTCAACGGATAAAGACTTCATCGCGAAGCCTTCCTTGTCGCTGGTCACCAACAGGTCACCAATTTTGATCGGACCATTACGGGCATCGACCTTCACTCTTACTCGCCCCGATGCCGCCACCAGCACACGTCCTTCACCTCGCTCGCCAAGCGTGATTCCCGGTTGCGGTGAGATCACACCGGCGACACGAGTGTCGTATGACTGCGTCGAAGCTACTACCTGATTGTTTTTGTCCGGATCGAGAAT
>Ga0097621_100003603_pt1 | contig 10703 bp, 9 predicted proteins | sample KBSMisM72_FD_73165 | JGI IMG/M metagenome (GOLD analysis project Ga0097621, IMG submission 73165) | Miscanthus rhizosphere microbial communities from Kellogg Biological Station, Michigan, USA - KBS Miscanthus M7-2 (version 2) (version 2) | ecosystem: Host-associated > Plants > Roots >... | reverse complement strand
GTGCGCTTTACCGCCAGCGTGCCGGCAATGATCGCCGTATCGATCACCGGACCCTTCCTCGCCCGCATCGCATTCTTCTTCAGCGCACGCGCCACCGCGAGTGGGAAGCGCACGGTAGCCTGCGCGATAGCACTACGCGCCGTGACCAGTTTGGTGCCGACGTCGACCATGCGCGGCCGGTTGTCGGCGTCGAGGTGGGTGATGCGGGACGTATTGCGGGCCATTGGCGCGATTGTAGATTGGAACGCTGTCGGGTTCGAATATCGGCGCTTTCGCGACCCCAACCCTCACCCCTGCCCCTGTCCCGGTGGGAGAGGGGTTCAAGAATCAGCCGCCAATCGTGAACATTTCGACCCTGGCCGGGTCGCCGAGCGCGCGCAGTTCCGCACGCCGTTCACTGTAGCGGTCTGCCCGTGCGGTCCAGTGTTTTCCGATCAGCCCGATCAGTTCTTCGTCGGTCGCACCGGCGCGCAGCGGCAGGCGCAAGTCATGACCGTCACGCGCAAACAGGCAGGTGTACATCTTGCCGTCGGCCGAGAGGCGCGCGCGCGAACAATCGCCGCAGAACGGCTGCGAGACCGAACTGATGAAGCCGATCTCGCCGGCGCCGTCTTCAAATGCGTAGCGTTCGGCGACTTCGCCGCGGTAGTTGCGCTCGAGCGGCCGCAACGGCCAACGCCCGGCGATGCGCTCGATCAACTGGGCGCTTGGCACGACGAGTTCGCCCTGCCACTTGTTCAGCGTGCCAACATCCATGTATTCGATGAAGCGCACGATGTGCCCGGTGCCGCGAAACCTTTCGATCAGGTCGAGGACTTGAGTGTCGTTGACGCCGCGCATGACGACGCAATTGAGCTTGATCGGTCCGAACCCGGCCGCCTCGGCCGCGGCGATGCCCGCCAGCACTTCGGAAACCTCCCCGCGGCCGCCGGACAACTTGCGGAAAGTCGCCTCATCGAGCGTGTCGAGCGACACGGTCAGACGCATCAGGCCCGCTTCGCGCAGCGCCGCGGCGAAGCGCGGCAGCAGCACGCCGTTCGTCGTCAGGGCGATATCCTCGACCTGCGGAATCTGGCGCAGCATGCTCACCAGTCGTGGCAACTCGCGGCGCAGCAGAGGCTCGCCTCCGGTCAGCCGCAGCTTGCGTACACCCGAGGCCACGAACGCGCGCGCGATGCGTTCGATCTCCTCGAATCGCAGGCGCTCGTTTTTGCTCAGAAACACGGCGTCGTCCGCGAACTGGTCTTCCGGCATACAGTACGGACAACGGAAGTTGCAGCGATCGATGACCGAGATGCGCAGGTCGCGCAACGGGCGAGCCAGCGTGTCGCGCGGCGCCTCGACCAGGTTGAGGGGAATGATGCGTGTCATCAGATCACCAGCGCCGTCGGTTGCGCCGCAGCCGGATCGGCATGAGCGTTCGTGTCGGGGCCCGGCAAAGCCACGCGCTCGCCGCGTTGCGCCACGCGATAGCCGCGCGCGGCGAGTGCCGCGCCATCGGCCGCGCTGCCGTAGTGATAAAGAATCATGCGCGCGCGCAGTTGCGCGTCGTAGTCGCGCTCGAGATCGTCGACTCCCGTATGCGAGGGATTGCCGATCAGCGCGCAGTCGTGCGCGATCATTTCGCCGCCGCCGGCAAAGTGGGCGAGCTGCTCGGGCACCGGCCGCGTGTCGCCGGTCCAGGCAAAGGCGCCGCGCAATGCCAGGCCGAACGACGTCATCGGCGCGTGATGCCGCGTCGGGAACACATCGAACCACAATCGCTCGTGCCAGAACCCGCGTGAGCAGGGAATCAGCCGGAACGCGTCCCAGAAGTTCGCGTTGCCCTCGGCAATGACGTTTGGATAATCGGCGATCCTGCCCTGCAGGTGCGGCACCAGCGCGGCATGCGCGTACAGGCGCACTCCGCCTTTAAGGGCGGCATCGAAATAGACGCGATAGAACAGCCGCTCGAGACCGGCGACGTGATCCATGTGCGTATGCGTGATGTACACGGCCTGCGGAGGCGAATTGTATACTTCGACGTAGCGCGACAGCGTTTCCGGGCCGCAGTCGATCAGCAGCAGCGGCGCGCCGTCGCGTTCGAGCACCGCGCCGGACGAACCCAGTTCGACCGCCTGGGCCGAACCGACGCCGAGGAAATGCAGGCTCAGGCTCACGATCCGCTCCTGCCCGCGCTTGCCTGCACGCCTACCCGGCCGAGCGCGCGCTCCCAGGCAGCCATCAGCGGCTGCCAGCATTCACGGTCGAACGCCTGCTCGTTGTCGCGGGCCGCGCCGAGCTTGAGCAGCGAGCGCCGCAACCGGGCGAGGTTTGCCAGCTGCCATGGCCTGGACGGTGCGCGCAGCGCACCTCGATCGAAGTCGACCAGCCACACCCGGCGCGAATCCAGCAATACGTTGTGCGCGTTGAGGTCTGCGTGGTACGCGCCGGCGGCATGGAATTCGGCAATGCCCGCGCCGATGCGCGCTGCGGTGGACGCGTCGATCGCGCCGGCGCGCAAGAGCTCGGCCAGCGTCTGCGCGGGCGCAATGTAGTGCGTGATCAGATCGGCGCGATAGTGCACGCCGCTGCGGCGATAGCGCGCGGCAACCGGATCGGGGACGGCCAGACCGCGGCGCGCCAGGTCGGCAAGCAGGTGAAACTCCGAAAATCCGCGCGTGCGCTCGGCGCCGTTCCACAGATAGCGATCGCCAAGGACGCGGGCGACCATGCCGCCACGATGGTAGTGCCGCAGCAGCCATTCGTCGTCGCCGACGCGAACGCGCAATACGCCGCCCCGGCCGCCGCCATGTTCGGTTGCCAGACCGCGCGCGCGCCAGTGCGCCGGATCGAACCACGCCGGATCGAAGCGTTCGCTGCCGGCACGCGCGGCTGCGGCGACGTCGAAAACGATCGCACCGTCAGCCGTCTGCTGTACCTTCGCTTCGCCGGTCGCCGGAATCATGTCTCGTTCAAGGGATAGTGCCGTCGTGCGTTAGACTCAAGGGCCACCGACAAAGTTTAGCAAGCCAGCGCGCCGGAAACCGTGTTTTCACCGAACTCTCCGCCTGAATCGTTATGCCTGCTGCGCACATCGGCGCTCGGCGACGTCACGCATGTCGTGCCGCTCGTGCGCACGCTGCAGCGCCTGCTGCCGCGCACGCGCCTGACCTGGATCATCGGCAAGCTCGAGCAGCGGCTGGTCGGCGATATCGACGGCGTGGAGTACATCGTGTTCGACAAGGGCAAGGGCACGGCCGGCTATCGTCAGGTCCGCCAGGGCCTTTCCGGGCGCCGCTTCGACGCCCTCCTGCACATGCAGGTAGCGTTGCGCGCGAACCTGCTCAGCACGCTCGTGCATGCGCCGCTGCGCATCGGTTACGACCGCGCGCGCTCGAAAGACCTGCATGGCCTGTTCATCAACCAGCGTATCCCCGGACGCAGTGGCGAGCATGTGCTCGACGCCATCGCAAGCTTCATCGAACCGCTCGGACTGAAGCAGACGCAGGTTCGCTGGGATATTCCGATTCCGGCAGAAGCCGAGGATTTCGCGCGGCAGCATATTTCCGGCGACCGGCCGTCGCTGCTGGTGAGCCCGTGTTCGAGCCATGCCAGTCGCAACTGGCGGCCGGAGCGCTATGCCGCCGTGATCGACCATGCCGCCGCGCGCGGCTGGCAAGTGCTACTTTGTGGCGGCCCGGGCGATTACGAGCGCGCATTTGGCGATGCCATTGTTGCAAAGTGTACAAATACTCCCGACGACCTGATCGGCAAGGACACGCTCAAGCAATTTCTGGCGCTGGCGCGGCGCGCGAGCCTGGTTCTGACTCCCGACTCGGGCCCGTTGCACATGGCCAATGCAGTCGGAACGAAAGTCCTTGGCCTGCACGCCGCAAGCAACCCGCAGCGTTCCGGGCCCTACTCCGACCGGCGCTGGTGCGTGGATCGTTACGACGCCGCCGCGCGCAAGTTTCGTGGCAAGCCGGCGGAGGAACTGGCTTGGGGCACGAAGCTCGAGTATCCGGGAGTCATGGACTTGATCGAGGTCGACGCCGTCGTGGAACGCTTCGAGGAATTCGCGGCGCAGCGAGCCTCTTCGGGATCTCAGGCCCGGTAATCCTGGTAGGATTTTTCCTCGACCAGCGACGAGCCGAGCTTCAGATTGATCTCGCGCTTGACCGCTGCTCGTTCATCGTTGCGGAAATACACGGCGCGGGCCAGTTCGATGAACTCGGCATCGAACGCCTGTACCTTTTCCTTTAGCCGGATCCGGTCTTCGATGTCCCAAAGACGTTCGTTGACGGCCTTGAGCCGGGCACGCTCCGGCTGGATGTCGACGCGCGATGAAGGGTGCGCCGCCCAGGTCTTGTCGAGCAGGCCCAGTTCGGCGCGCACGTTGGCGAGCTTGCCGGTGTCGGCGATGCGCTCGGACTTGATTTCGAGGATCGTGATCTTGTCGATCAGTTCGCCGAAGGAGATGGGTATGGAGAGTTCGGTCATGGGTGTCAGTTTAGCGGGCCAGGCGCCAATCGGACACAGCAGTCTTGCGTCAGGGCTTGGCCGACGTCGTTGGTCTGGACCCGTTCGCGTTGAGCGTAGCTCGCGTAGCGAGCGAAGTCGAAACGCCGCCCATGTCCTTCGACTTCGCGCCTTTGGCGCTACGCTCAGGACGAACGGACACTGAAATTGAGGCCATCCGAACGTCCGCAATGGGTTGTCTCAGGCGTGACATGCCCGTATCATGCGCGCCCCAACCTGCGTTTCAAAAGCGTGCCTTCAACCGGCCGCGATCGGCGGGCGTCGGGAATTGGAGAGGTGGCAGAGTGGTCGAATGCGCCGGATTCGAAATCCGGTTTACGGTTTCGCCGTAACGTGGGTTCGAATCCCACCCTCTCCGCCAAATGATCTTCGTGAAGCACCTAAGGGTGAGCGTCAAACCCACGTAATCGGTACTGCGGGTTCGACAGATCAGCAGAAAGCCGCTTTGTGCTACGCCCACTTCCGGCCCGTCAATCCGCCCCCGGGTTGCCGCAACCTGAACCGATCGCGCAACTTCTGCACACTCAACGAGGCGTAGAATCATTCTGCCTGCTTGCTGCACGGGAGGATTCCCCATGAAGTTGAGGCCTTTGCTGTTTGCCTTGTCCGTTTCGATTGCGCCGCTCTGCGCCAACGCGCAGACCTGTCCGTCCCAAACCGCCGACGAAGCCGCCGCTGACGTGCGCAGTTCGTTCAACGCCTGGCTTCAGGCCGTCGAGCACCGCGACCTGGAAAAGACGATGGCAATCTTCTCCCCGTCGCTTCGCTTCCAGTACCAGGGCGTTCCGGACTTCGGCTACGACCACCTGCTGGCCATCTATCAGGCGGATTTCTCGCGTCCGGATGCTCCGATCTGGCGTCCGAACATCGAAAACACGATCGCGTCGCCGACGCTGGTCACCCTGTTCGGCGAATGGACTCTGATGCCGGCCAAGGGTGGCGATGCGATCATGCACAATCGCGGCGTCGACGTGTTCCAGCGCGAAGCCGATTGTGTCTGGCGTGTCGTGGCATCTCTGAACTATTCCGACAAGCGCAGCGTGGCCGTCGATTCGCAGGATCGCAGGAGCCCGGCCGAAGCGAAGCACAACAAGCTGCAACCGGGTCGTGACGGGGCGATTGCCCGTGTCAATCGATAGTTTGGCGTAAACTGCAAAGGGGTGAATCGCGGAGTTCTGCCATGCGACCGATCCTTGCCTGCTGTGCGCTCGTCTGCTCAGTTGCCTGGCTGCCGGCCCATGGCGACACCTGCCCGGCGCAGACGGCCGATGAGGCCTCCGCACAAGTGCAGGCTGCTTTCGCGGCCTGGAATGAAGCCGTAGTCCAGAAGGATCTGGAAAAGACCATGGCAATCTTTTCCCAGTCGCTGCGGTTTCAGGTTCAGGGCTCGCCGGATTTCGGCTATCCACGCCTGCTCGCGAACTACAGTGCCAGTTACGCGCGCGAAAACGCTCCCCAATGGCAAGGGTTCGTCGAGAGCGTCATCAGTTCTCCTCAGATGGTCTCGCTGTTCACCGAATGGAAGCTGCTGCCGGAGGGAGGCGGCGACCCCATCAAGGAGTATCGCGGAGTCGATGTATTCCAGCGTGAAAGCGACTGCGCGTGGCGCGTCGTCGCCTCGTTGAACTATGTGGACGGCGCAACCATCGCCGGCAGTCCCGGCGGTTATTCACCGGGCCCGGCGACTGTGGATTCCGCCAAGACTCGGCCTCGGGTCGCATGGCGCGAGCCAGTGGTTCGCGATCTTGACTTCGTATTCGGCCATCACTGAGCAGCCGTCGCGACGATCAACTCCGCGGCATGAAGAAATATTCGCCGGCCTCATGACCGGCGAACTGGATCGGCGCGTATTCGGGAACCTGTTGCAGGCCTGCGGTTGCACTCTTGAGCGCCATGTTCGACGCGATCTCGCGGAACAGACGCTGCCCGGTCAGCAACTGGTTGTTGTCGTTCAGCGCGGTTATCAGGGCGCCGGCAAACAGCGAATGCTCGCCGCGCGCGGCATCGGCAACGGGCTGCACACCGCCGGAGGTCAGCGCAGTCCGGGAACGCCCGGCTACCATCGTCTTGACCCAATCGGCCCAGGTTTCGGCCGCCATGCCGCCGCCAAAGGTCGCGAGCGACGTGCGCGTCATCGTCCCGGAGTAGCACGAGTCGGCGATGACCAGGACGTGTTTTGCGTTCATTGTCGTCAGGATGTCGCTCACCGCGCGATTTGAAATCCAGCTTGTCGGGCGCTCGGTCTGCGCATCGACCGGCAACCAGTAGCCTTGGCGACCGCCATCGAGTTCACCATGCCCGGCGTAGTAGACGAGCAAGTTGTCATCTTCCTTAAGTTGTTCTCGCAAATCGTTGAGTGCAGACAACATTTCGAAACGATTTGCGTTCGTCAGCAGGCGCGTTTCATAGCCGTAGCGCGACTTCAGCAAGGCGGCGACGGTCGTCGCGTCGGTCACCGCGCTGCGCAGCGCCGGATAGCCCTGGTAGTTGTCGTTGCCGATTACGAGCGCATAGAACTTGCCGAGCTGGACGCCGCGCGGCAGCGTGTTGACGACCTGCGCACGCACCTGACCCGGTGAGCCGGCGGCGCTTCCAGGGGCGGGCAGCAGCATGAAATCCAGCACGGCTTTCTCGCCGCGGCGGTCCAGTGCCGCGACGCGCACGGCAGTGCCGTCGCCGGTCACGCCGACGTGGGCGGTGAAGTTGCCGCTGGCGTCCGCGCTGACCGCCTGATCGTTGACTGTAAGCGTACTCAGGCCGGCCGGAGCCACGACACGCCCCACGACGTCCATGCCGTTCTGCGCGGGCAAAACCGATGCGGCTGGCTTGCTGGCGCCGCGCGTTACCGCCAAGGTCGGCTGAAGGATCTCCAGGCGCAGGTTACTGTCCGCGCTCGCCGTCGTGTACGCGTTGACCGGGCGGCGCTCCGATCCGGAATCGAGCTGCGCCTGCAGCGCCGCCATCTGCGAGCGCTCACTGGCGATTTGCTGACGCTTTTCGCGAAGTTGCCCTTCCATCTGCTTGAGCAGCCGGGTGCTTTCCTCGTTCTGCGCGCGCTGCTCTGCGAGCTGTACGCTGGCAGTGTCGAACTTCGCCTGTGCATCCAGTCGCTGCTGGTCGTTCTGGTCGAGCTGCTGCTGCAACTCGCGCAGCCTCGCCCTCGACTGCCCCAGGGCGCCATCCATCTGCGCCGCGGATGCGCGCAGTTCGGCCAGTTCCTTGGCGTCGCCGGCAGACTGGCGCTTCTGCAGATCCTGTTCGCGCGCACGCAAGCGCGCGATCTCGGCTTCCGCGTCGGCTTGTTGCTTGGCGCTGGCCTGACGCGCACTTTCCAGATCGCGCTGTTTATCGGCCAGCGCGCGCTCGCGCGCATCGAGATCGGATTTGAGTTTCTGGTAATTCGGGTCGCGGTCGGCCCCGAGCTTCTTCTGCTCGGCGTCGAGCTTGCCGCGGACATCGTTCAACTCGCGCTGGGATTTCTCGTAACCTTGCTGCTTCTGCCTGATCTCGGCCTGCAGTTTTTCGACCTGGGCGCGCAGTTGTTCCGACTTGCGCTGTTCACCGGACAGTTGTTCGCGAACGGCCTGCGTTTCGGCGTGGGCCTGCTGCACTTCGGCCGTCACCGACGAGGCGAAAACGAGCTTGTCGCCGCTGATGCCCGAAGCATCGCGGTACAAATTCAGGGCGCGAGCCGTGTCCTGGGACACACCCAGACCCTGCTCATACATGTAACCCATGTTGATGCGGGCGCGGCGCGAACCCTGCGCCGCGGCTTTCTCGAACCATTGCGCGGCCTTCGCGTAATCGGGCGCTGTTCCGAGACCTTTGAGATAGATTTCACCGACGTAGTTCTGCGCTTCCGCATCTCCCATTTCGGCCTGACCCAGCCATACCTTCAGCGCAGTCTGGTAGTCGGCACGGTCGTAGGAAACATATTCACCGCCACGGATCTCGCACTCGGCCTGGGTCGTGCGTACCGGCCTGCGCGCACTCATGAAGGACGAGTTCGCGCCGAGTTTGCGCACCTGGCCGGGCAGCAGGCAGTCGACGATCAGCAGGTCTTCGGGGTTACGCTCCACGCTCGCGTTCGCGGGTGGTGGAGAGGTGGCAATCCCGGCGAGAAAAACGACGGCCGCGACGCCGAGCATCGTCGATGCCTGCAATCGCCCGGCAAAGTTCACGAGCTCGAAACGAAACATCCGACCACCTCTGTGCTGCGATGCGTTATGGCCATGGCGCAATCCCGGGCGAAACAGCGTTCCTTCGTACTGCGACCACGCCCTTGGTCCGCCGTTCCCCCTCCATCACCATAACGCTAATCCCAGGAGAACCGCGACATGCATGCAGGATCAACGTTAATGCCAAAAGCCGGCCTTTGCTATAGATTAGCGGCGTGGGAGATCAAGCTGGGGAGGTCGACATGAGGCTTCAGGACGTTGTCTCGCGCCGTGGCCGCGCTCTGCGCCAGCGCCTGCCGATCGGGCTGCTCATCTGGCTGTGTCCGCTCGCGCTGTACGCCCAGTCGCTGACGATCGTCTCCGGCAACAATCAGACGCTGGTACCGACGCAGGCGTCGCAGCCGCTGGTCGTGCGTGCGACCGACGCGCAAGGCGCGCCACTGGCCGGCGCAACGATCGCGTGGTCGAGTGCGAACGCAACCGCGGGATTCGCGGCGTCGACGCAGACCGACAGCAAGGGCGAGAGCAGCAACCGCCTGACCGCGGTGCTGCCGGGCAACTACACGCTGAATGCCGCAATCGCCGGAGCCCAGAATGGCGCCAGCGTGAACTTCCTCTTCGTCAACGGCGTCGCCAACGTCGGCGCGCTTACGCCGGTTCAGGCCGCCGTCGGTCATGCGATCGACGTCGCGTGTCCTGCCCTGGCCACCTCGCCGACACCGATCTCGTCGACGCAGACCGATTTCCTCAAGCGCTGTTCGGAAATCGTGGTCGGCGCGACCAGCAGCGCGGTTCCCGCGGCGCTCGACGCGATGGCCAGCAACAAGACCCAACCGCAAAGCCAGATGGCGTCGAACGTACAGTCCTCGCAATCGAGCAACCTGGATGCGCGCATGAACGCATTGCGCTTCGGTGCCCAGGGCATCAGCCTCGGGGGCATCGCTGTGTCGAACAACGGCAAGACGGTGCCGCTGGCGATGCTCGGCGACGCGTTTCACAAGGATCCGGCCCAGGGCAGCGAGGCCGGAAGCGACTTCTCGCGCTGGGGGTTTTTCGCCAACGGCATGATCAGCAACGGCAGCTTCGCGGCCAACGAATCGCGGCCCGGTTTCGACTATGACGGCGCGTCGTTGACTGCCGGCTTCGACTATCGCTTCAGCGACGCATTCGTCGCCGGTGTCGCCGTCGGCTACAACCATGACAGCTCCGATCTCGACCTCAACACCGGCAAGATCGATGCCGACGGCTACAGTCTCAATGGCTACATGACCTGGTACCACGGCAACGATTTCTACGTGCAGGCTTCGCTGGAATTCACCAAGCTCGACTTCGACCTGAGCCGAAACATCATCTATCAGATCGCCGCGCTCGGGCCGGGCGGCGGCACGACCAGCGTCAACCAGGTGGCCAGAGCTTCGCCGGGCGGCGATCTGGAGTCGGTGAACGTGACCGTCGGCCGCGACTTCAACAACGGCGCGTTCGCGTTCAGCCCGTACCTGCGCGGTGCGTATGCGCACCTGAGCCTCGATGGCTTCACCGAAACGATCGACTCCAGCGCTCCCGGTTTCGGCCTGTCCACGCAAGTCGATTCGCGCTCCAAGGTCACCGAAATCGGCACCCTCGGTTCGCTCTTCAGCTATACCTCCAGCCAGAACTGGGGCGTCCTGGTACCGAACGCCCGACTCGAGTACAGCCATGATTTCAGAAGCGACCCGCAAACCGTGGTCTCGCGCTTCGTGTCCGATCCGACGCACACGGAGATCATCGTCAACGACCCGCGGCTGGACAACAATTTCTACGAAATCGGCCTGGGATTGAACGCGATCTGGCCGCAGGGGCGCTCGGGCTACATCGCTTACGAATACATCGGTGGGCTGACCGGCGCGCACTTGAATCGCTTCGAAGCGGGATTCCGCATCGAGTTCTGACGCTCCGCGCCATCACGGCCGTTTCGTGATGGCGCTTGCGCGCCCGGCTACGAACACGGCATGCTATGAAAGCTCT
>Ga0097621_100003602_pt1 | contig 10704 bp, 11 predicted proteins | sample KBSMisM72_FD_73165 | JGI IMG/M metagenome (GOLD analysis project Ga0097621, IMG submission 73165) | Miscanthus rhizosphere microbial communities from Kellogg Biological Station, Michigan, USA - KBS Miscanthus M7-2 (version 2) (version 2) | ecosystem: Host-associated > Plants > Roots >... | reverse complement strand
TAAAAAGGAACGCTCGCGCCGGTCGAATGATTCACACCGTCGCTTTCGTCGCCGTACTGAAACTGGACGGTCCGTTTTGTCACCGTGCTGTCAACGACCGCATACGGGAAGCCATACACTTGAGCGCCGCCGGGCGTCACGTCGCCGCCGAAATCGGGATGGAGCCCTTTCGTTGCGCCTACAAACGAGATATACGTCGCGGACGCTGTGTCCACCGGCGCCGTCGAGATGTCGGTGTTCCACCAGTTGTCAGGCGGAAAGATCGGCAGCGGCCCGGGAAGCGGTCCTCCCTGGGTGCTCAGCGCGGCGAGCATCACCGGCAGCGCGGTGAACGCGGCCAACGCGGCGAACACACCTCGGGAATATCGACGGCGACGCATAAGGCAGGCGTAGCAACGATCGCGCCAGTGCCGTCCCAGGTGGAAACGGGACCTGCTGAGCCGGCGGTGCACAGTTCTGGTACCGGCGGTTTCGTTTTTGCGGCGCCGCGGCGATCTATTTCATGTACCAGTGCACGGCAATCGACGCGCTCAGCGGACCTGCTTCGAACCCGGGGAACGGCGTTGGGAATCGACGGTATCCGAGATCCGCGCTCAGGCCGAATCGCGGCATGCTGCCGAATGTCATTTCTCCGCCACCGAAGACGCGGAATCCGACGCCGTTCTCCGACGTGGTTTCCAGGGCGACGGGCCCCGTGGCGCTGAGCGTCTCGTGACGGAAACTCACGACGGACCCGACGTACGGACGAATCCAGACGTAGTCGTTCGCGCGATCGAACAGCGCGTACACCACGCCGGGCTCGAACTGCACCGATGTCACGCGGCCGGCGGCGACATCACTCGAGACGGCGTCGCGCGTGAACCCGAACTGAATCCCGAGGTGGTTGTTGCGCCACGCGCGCGCCGTCGCGCCAAAGCTGCTCGTTGTCCCGACCAGCGCGCCGACACCGAACACGTGACTGACCGGGGCGACGTTCGGCTGGCTGCGCGGGGCGATCGGATCGCCGACCGGTGTGCGCGTCTGCGCTGCATTCGCCGGAGCCGCGGCCGCAGGCGCGGCGGACACTTGCGGCGGCACGCTCCCGGCCGGCGCGTTTGCCGTCAGCGCGTCAGCCCTGGCCGGTTCGATCCGTCCCATGGTCACGTGCAGAAAACCCGCGCCGTCCTGACCGTCGGGCCAGGCCACTCTGACCCAGCTTCCCAGATTCCGCGAAACCGGAATGACGGTGCCGCGCGGCACATGGCCGATGACGGGGGTGACCGTGCTTGGGCCCTTGTGGACATCAGCCGACGGCACGTCCACCGTGAGCACGGTGCCCTGGGCGCGGAGCAGCGCCGGGTTGAGTGCGAGCGCGAGGACGATGGCCGCGGCGCGACGAATCATGTGATCCCTCCTGCGGTACAAATCTGACCCCTGGCTAACAGTTCTGACGAAGTCGGAGGCCCGAAATGCGCCGAAATTCGCGCAGATCCCAGTGCGATGGAATTGGGAGCAAAGAGCCTTCCGGACGCGTAAGGAAACGCAAAGCGCCGCGGCGGGTTGATGACCTTGAATGGCTTCGACGGGTGCGGTCATCATGGGACATGCACGCGGTGCCGCGTGAGCATGTCGAGACGAGCACGGCGAGGATCACGCAGTCGCGCGGCGTGTTCTCGATAGCATGTCGCGTAGAACTGAATATCCAGGCGCCCGCCGCTGTCATCTGGAATCTTCTGACCGACGCGAAGGGTTACCCGCGCTGGAACTCGACGATCACCAGGGTTGAGGGTGAGATTCGTGAAGGCGGGCGGCTGCGATTGCACGTGCCCGGCACGGATCGTACCTTCACGCCAGGAGTGTCCGGAGTGGTGCCCGACGAGCGCATGACGTGGACCGGAGGATTCTCGCCGCTGTTCAAAGGCGTGCGCACGTTCGAGCTGACGCCGCGCGCCGACGGCTCGACCGATTTCGTGATGGAAGAGCGCTTCTCCGGTCTGGTGCTCCCGTTCGTTCGAGGATCGATGCCCGACTTCGGCCCCGTGTTCGAGCGTTACGCCAACGATTTGAAGCGCGAGGCGGAACTCAGGCGATGAACGACGAGGCAGCCACTTTCAGAGGCCTTCGCAATCTCGCCGAGGCGACCCTGCCGTGGTTGACCGACGTTGGAAGCTGGGTCTTCGGAGGGCTGACCGCGGTCAACCTGGTCGTCATCTCTGCGCTCATTACCGTAGGACCCGTTGACGCGGCTATCCGGACGTCGACAGCCGCTCTGGCGGCCGCTCTGCCCCTGAACGTGGCAGGGATCCTTCTGCTCAGACTGATCAGGGACGTCAATGATGTCGGGCTTGACGATCTCTCGCTGCGGGCATTTCGGGATGCGGGTTTCCCGAACATCGACGCGTACTTTCCGTCCCCTCCCGAGAGAAAGTCGCGGCACGCGAGGCGAGCGCGCGTCGCGCTGCTCTATTCGCTGGGGATTGCGGCGCTGAGCTTCGCGTTGACCGTGACGGGGATGGCTGCCGCCGTGTGGCACATGGGCCGGTGGATCGCGTTCGTCCTTCTGTCTGCGGTGATTCTGAGCGCGGTCCTTGTCGCGGTCGCCATCGCTCAGGCGCTGCCGCCGGAATCGGAGGCTGAGAAGTCACTGAAGCCCACCTTCTCGACACGATCGCCGGCGCAATGAGGAATCGTCCGCTCGTCGGCTCGATGATTTATCATCGGCCGGCATGGCACCTCAAGGAGTGTCCTCATGAGCGGCACCATCACCGCGTTGGCGGTCGTGGCGGTTCTGGTGTTGATTGCATTTGTCGTGGTGCGCAGCCGAAAGCGGCAAGCCGGCGAATGGGAGGCCGCGCCGGCCGCGCTCGGCATGGAGCCGTTGGGCGAGCTCGATCCCGCGCTGACGGCCGCGATCATCGCCCTGCATCGGCCGCCTGCCCCAGACGCCGCGCTCACGCAGACGTGGTCGCTGACCCGCATCTACCGATTCCCTGAACCCGGTGCGACCTGTTACTCCATCACTGTCCATCTGGAACAGACGGGCGAGGTCTGGCGGCACGGCCGGACGATGCGCACCGAATCGCGCGAGACGCGGGTGGTGGCCGTTGTCGCACCAGGGACCCTGCAGGCGCCCCGCCTGCAACTGATGCCGCGCGCCATCCCGGATCCGGCGGCCGGAGCGCTGGCGACTCTCGCCGTCCAGGCCGCCAATGCCCTCACCGACGAGGCGGCCGAGCAGGCAGGCGGCCGCGTGGAGTTCGGCGACGATGCGGAATTCGACCGCCGGTACCTCGTGCTCTCGCCGCACCCGGCTGCCGCGCGTGAGTTCCTGGACTCGACCCGCCGGAGCAAACTGACCGGCCTCGAAGGTGTGCAGGTGAGCCTCGAGGGATCGCTGATGCTGGTGTCCGACCCCACGGCGGCGATTCGATACCGGGATCGCCCCCTGGTCGAGTCGCTCAGGGCCGAACTCGAGGTCGCGCTGCGCGTTCTGTCGGTGTTAGCCGGGAGCGGCAGCCGCGTGCCGGCGGCTCAGTGAGTCATCGAATAGACAAGGGCGTTGACGCCGAACGCATAGCCCTCGGGCGCGAACTGCAGGAAGTAGCGGTGGTCGTCGCCCTCGCGCTCGAAGGCGTCGCCGAAGTCGGTGTTGTGCGTCATCAGCACCATGATGCGGCCGCCGTCCTCCTCCAGGATGGCGCGCACGTGGGGCACGGCGCTGTCGCGGCCGCGTTCCGACGTCTCTCCTGAGCGGCTCCAGAAGTTGATCGACGGGACCTGCAGAATGCGGCGAATGTCGTAGAGCGTGTGAAAGAGCGCATGCTCGAGCGGCACGTCGATAATCGGGTAATGCTCCGGCGGAAGGGCCTTGCCGATTTCTCCCGCCCAGTGGCTGAACGCGAACTCGCCCCAGAAATCGTCGACCCACAGGAAGCCGCCCTTGAGCAGGTAGTCGTGCAGCCGCGCGGCCTCGTTCTCGTCGAAGAAGGCGCCGCCGGGTTCGGTCATCATCACGAAAGGGCAGTGGTAGAGCAGCGGATCGCTCAACCGGACGACGACGTGTTTGAACTCGTCCTCAGGGTCGCGGCTCACGGTGGTCGTCGTGAGCTCAGAGAGACGGAATGTCAGGTTGATGTCGGCGCGAGGATAATCGACGCCCCAGCCGTCGCCGTCCCCGTCGGGGGCGTTGCGAAACAGGATGCGGCAGAAGAGAAAGTTGCCGTCGAAGTCCTGCGGCGTGGCCATCTTCGGCGCCGGTCCGCGGAATCCCATGCCGCCGCCGCGGCGGCGGCCCTGGCCGCTGGCGGCCGTCGCGAGCAGCGCGGCAAACAGGAAGCCGAGCCATAGACTCCGGTGGCGCCGGAAGTTCACGTGCACAGTCTAGCAATTTCCCGCATCGGAGATACCGCTTGTGAGCCTCCGGCCTCGCCTGTACTCTGACTGGGTGCGCCTGCTTTCTGCGATCGCGGCGATGGCCGTCCTCGCCGCCGTCCCGGCCGCTCAGCGCGGGCCCGCGGCGCTGCCCGAGCGGCTCGAGGCGTACATCGCCAGCTCCGTGAAGCTCACGGCGGCGCAGCGCAGCCAACTGCTCGCGGGACAGCCGGTGACGCAGCTTCTCGAGGCCGATCCATCGCGCGAGGTCGCGATCTTCGGCGCCGTGTGGATCGACGCGCCCGCTTCACGGTATATCGCCGCCCTCCGGGATATCGAGCAGTTCGAAAAGGGCGAGAACTTTCTCGCGACCAAACGCATCAGTACGCCGCCGCGGCTCGAGGACTTCGACACGCTCCGGCTGCCTCCCGAAGACATCGCGGATCTGAAGACCTGCAGGGTCGGGAACTGCGAGCTGAAGCTGGGCGAGACGGCTCTGAGGCAGATGCAGAAGGAGATCGACTGGTCGAAGCCGACGGCCGGTGCGGACGCCGAGCAGGCCGTCAGGCAGATGGCGTTCGACTACGTCAACGGGTACCTCGAAGGCGGGAACTCCAGGCTTGCTGCGTACCGCGACAGGAAGCGCCCGACGTTCGTGGGAGCCGAGTTCGCCGATATGGCCGGGCGCATGCCGGAGCTGACCGAGTACCTGCCTGACCTCAAGAAGTATCTTCTCGAATATCCCAGGGCGGCGCTGCCGCGGTCGGAGTCGTTCCTCTACTGGCAGAACGCCAGGTTCGGCTTGAAGCCGACCATCCGCATCAATCACGTGATGATTGCCGAGGAGCCGACACACGTGGTCGCGGTGTCGAAGATGCTGTACGCCAGCCACTATTTCTGGACGGCCATCGAGTTGCGGGTGCTGGTGCCCGATCCTGCGCGAGGCCAGGGCGTGTGGTTCGTAACGGTCAACCGGAGCCGATCGGACGGCCTGAGCGGCTTCGTCGGCTCGATCATCCGGGGAAAGGTGCGGAGCGAGGCAGAGCAGGGCATGAACGCCGCGCTCAAGATTACGAAGACGAGGATGGAGCAGCGATGAACGGTGTTGGACGTCCTCTCTTCTTCGCCCTCGTGCTGCTCGCGGGTTACCTGACGTATCTCGTGCTGGCCCCGTTTCTCGTGGCGCTGACGTGGGCCGCCATCTTCGCCGTGCTGTTTCAGGGGATGCAGGCCAGGCTCTCGTTGAAGATGGGCCAGACGCGCGCGGCCCTGGTTACGACCCTGCTCGCCGGCGTGCTCATCATCGGGCCGGTCGCGATGCTGCTGACCGCCCTCGCGCGGGAAGCGCCGACCGTCACCGACTACGTGCAGGAAACGACGAAGGCCGCTCCGCGAACGATCGAAATGGTCTGGCAGGCGATCAGGGATCGGAGCCCGTTCCCGCTGCCGACCAATCCGACCGAGCTCATCGCCGAAGGTGCGCGCCGGACGATGTCCTTTCTCGCTCCCCAGGCGGGCGCCATCATCACCGATGCCTTCGCGACGGTCGGGTCGCTCCTCGCGATGCTCTTCGCGCTCTTCTTCATGTTGCGCGACAGCACGTCCATGGGGGCGCAATTGCGCGACCTGCTGCCGCTGCAGGAGCGGGATCGCGACCAGTTGCTGAGCGACACGCGCGACCTGGTGATCGCCAGCGTCGGCGCGGGCCTGGCCGTCGCGGCGGCCCAGGGCGCGGTCGGAGGCGTGGCGTTCTGGCTGCTGGGGCTGGGCGCCCCGGTGTTCTGGGGCGTGGTGCTCGCATTCTGCTCCCTGATTCCCGTCGTCGGCGCCGCGCTCGTGTGGGCGCCGGCCGGCCTGTGGCTGCTGCTGTCCGGCGAGACCGGCCGGGGCGTCGGCATGCTGATCGTCGGCGTGCTGGGCATCAGCATGGTGGACAACGTGCTGCGGCCGCTCCTTCTGAGCGGCCGGACGCAGGTGAACGGTCTCGTGATCTTCTTCGGCCTGCTCGGCGGCGCGGCCGCCTTCGGGTTCATTGGTCTCGTCATCGGACCGATCATCCTCGTCACCACGGGCCGCCTGCTCGGGCTGCTCCTGCGCCCGGCTCTCTCGATCGACACGCGCTGATATCGCCGACAGGGCCTACACTCTCCATCTGTGACGGGGCGACCGCGCACGCTGCTCCTCGGTCTCATCGGCGCCGGCATCGACGCGTCGCGCTCTCCCGCGATGCACGAAGAGGAAGCGGCGGCCCACGGGCTGCGCTGCGTCTACCAGCGCATCGATCTCGAGCGGCTCGGCCTGACGGCGGAGGCCCTGCCGGATCTGCTCACGGCAGCCGAGCGAACGGGGTTCGCGGGAGTGAACGTCACGCACCCGTGCAAGCAGGCGGTGATGCCGCTGCTGACCGATCTCTCTGACGAAGCTCGCGCAATCGGCTCCGTGAACACGGTCGTCTTCGCCGGAGGCCGCCGGGCAGGCTACAACACGGACTGGTCGGGGTTCAGGCAGAGTGTTCGTGACCGCCTGCCGGGCGCCGGTTTCGGTCGCGTCGTGCAGCTTGGCGCCGGCGGGGCAGGCGCGGCTACCGCGTACGCCATGCTTGATCTGGGCGTACGCGAGCTTGTCGTCGTAGACACCATTCACGAGCGTGCCGGCTCGCTCGTGAATCGATTGGCCGCGGCGTATCCCGGACGCGTGCGCGCAGAACGCGACGTGAGCGCGGCGCTGCCGGGCGCCGAGGGCCTCATCCACGCCACGCCGACCGGGATGTCGGGACATCCGGGTCTTCCCCTTCCGGTTTCCCTTCTTCGCCGGGATCTCTGGGTCGCAGACGTCGTGTATTTCCCGCTCGAGACCGAACTGCTACGCGCAGCGAGACAACTCGGATGCCGGACGCTCGACGGTGCGGGAATGGCCGTGTCTCAGGCCGCGGAGGCATTTCGATTGTTCACCGGGCTGCAGGCCGACGCCGGGAGGATGCGAAGCGTCTTCGAATCATTCGACGCGTCACCGTCTCCAGGACGGGATCGTTGAGCGCCCGCGTAAGAATCCTGGCCCTGATCTCGCTGGCCGTGGCGATCAATTACCTCGATCGCGCCGTGCTGGGGATCGCGGCGCCGTCGATCCAGCAGCAGTTCGGGTTGAACCCGGCGGTGATGGGCGTCGTGTTCTCGGCGTTTTCGTGGACGTACTTTCTCGGCCAGGTGCCGTCCGGCGTCCTGCTCGATCGATTCGGCACACGGGCGATCTACTCGTTCTCCCTGCTGGCCTGGTCGCTCGCGACGCTCCTGCACGCCGCCGCCACGGGGTTTGCGTCGCTTCTGGGGCTGCGCCTGGCGCTCGGCCTCGCCGAGGCGCCCTGTTTTCCCGCCAACAGCAACGTCGTCGCGAAATGGTTTCCACGCAGCGAGCGGGGACGCGCGATCGGCGTCTACACGGCTGCCGAGTACGTCGGCCTGAGTTTCATGAGCCCGGTGCTGTTCTGGATCCTGAACAGGTTCGGCTGGCGCGCGCTGTTCGGCGCCGCCGGGGGCATCGGAGTGGCCGTCGCGTTCGTCTTCGCAAGGCGGTATCGCGATCCCGCCGATCATCCATCCGTCAGCCAATCCGAACTGGCATATGTGGCCGCCGGCGGGGGAGATGTGGGCAGGACGGCGCCGGCACGGTTCGAGCCGGGTCATCTCCGCGCACTGTTCCGTCATCGCCAGATGTGGGGGCTCTGCATCGGGCAATACGCGGTCTATTCGACGTTCGTCTTCTTCCTCACGTGGTTCCCGACGTACCTGGCCACCGAGCGGCACATGGACTGGATCCGCGTGGGCATCTTCACGGCGCTGCCGTACATCGCGGGGTTCTTCGGCATCCTGTTCGCGGGATGGTGGTCGGACCGCATGCTGGCGAGCGGCAAAACGCTGAATGTGGCGCGCAAACTGCCGGTGATCGCGGGCCTGGTGGGAGCGTCCACCATCGCCGCCGCGAACTACGTCGAGAGCGACTGGGTGGTGATCGGCATCCTGTCGATCGCGTTCTTCGCCCAGGCGATGTCCTCGTCCGGCTGGACCGTGATCTCGGAGGTGGCGCCGCGGTCGCAGATTGGCCTCGTGTCCGGGCTCTTCAGCGCCTCGGCCAACCTGTCGGGCATCGTCACGCCGCTCGTGATCGGAGCGATCCTGCAGGCGACGGGGTCGTTTTTCGGTGCGCTGGCGTTCGTGGGCGGAGTCGCGCTCGTCGGGGCCTTGTCCTGGATCTTTCTGATCGGCGAGATCCGGCCGATTGACTCTCAACCGTAGCGTCCGCCTTCACCCCTCGACATTGCTCGGGGTGACCTGAGCTTGTCGAGGGTCAGGCGGACGTCCGGCTAAAGCCGGACGCTACTGAATGCCCCCGCGCACCGACGTGATCCGCTGGGTGTTGAAGCCGAGCCAGTGCATCCGTCCCACATAACGGGCGTGTTCGACCTTGAGGCACCGGTCCATGACGACGGACAAACCGCCGGCTTCGGCAATCCGCCCGCCTTCTTCGTTGATGACCGTGAACTGACACCAGAGATTCCTGGCGCCTATGCCGACAGCTTCTCTCGCGATGCCCGGCAGCGCGTCCGGCGCCCGGAACACGTTGACGATGTCGACAGGGACCGGTACGTCCGCGAGGCTCTTGAAACTTTTCTCGCCGAAGATCTCGGTCTCGCGAGGGTTGACGGGGATGACGCGGTATCCGTGGCGCTTGAGATAGAAGCCGACGAAGTAGCTGGCGCGCAGTTCGTTTTTCGACAGGCCGACGATGGCAATGGTCCGGGCCGTGTGGATCGCGCGCTGGATCGTCAGCGGATCCTGGTAGCGAGCCAGATCGAAGGATGCGGTCATCGCGACACCGCCGTGCTGTCGGGCGACACGCCGACGCGAGCGAAGCCCTGCTCGAGATCCCAGATGAGATCGTCCACGTTTTCGATGCCGACCGACAGCCGGATCGTCCCGGGGCCGACGCCGGCGGCGCGGAGCTCGTCGTCGGTGAGCTGCCTGTGCGTGGTACTGGCCGGGTGGATGATCAGGCTCTTCGAGTCGCCGACGTTCGCGAGGTGCGACCACAGCGTCACGCCCCGGATGAAGTCCTGCCCCGCGGCGCGGCCGCCCTGGATATCGAACGAGAACACGGCGCCCGCGCCCTTCGGCAGGTACTTCTCGACGAGCGGCCGGTAGCGGCTCGTGCCCAGACCGGCATAGGTGACGTTCGATGCAAGCGCGTGCGAGCCGAGATATCGCGCCACGGCCGCCGCGTTGTCGACGTGGCGCGCCATCCGCAGCGACAGCGTCTCGAGGCCCTGCAGGAAGAGAAACGCGTTGAACGGGCTGAGACAGGCACCCAGGTCGCGAAGCGTCTCGGCCCGCAGCTTCATCAGGTAGCCGTAAGTGCCGAACGTTTCGTGGAACTGGAGGCCGTGATATGCGGGCGACGGATCGGCGACGACGGGATAGCGGCCGTTGGACCAGTTGAACTGCCCCGAATCCACCACGACGCCCCCGATGCTCGTACCGTGGCCGCCGATGAACTTCGTGGCTGAATGCACGACGATGTCCGCTCCCCATTCGATGGGCCGGCAGAGAAACGGCGTCGCGAACGTGTTGTCGACGATCAGCGGGAGCTGGTGGTCGTGCGCGATGGACGCGATCGCCTGGATGTCGAGGACGTTGCCGCCCGGGTTCCCGATCGTCTCGCCGAAAAACGCCCTCGTGTTGTCGCGGACGGCGGCTTTCCACGCGGCGGGATCGTCGGGATCAACCCACGTCAGCTCGACCGACATCTTGCGGAGCAGGTGCTTGAGCTGGTTGACCGTTCCTCCGTAGAGGGCCCTCGACGACACGACGTGATCGCCGGGCACGAGCATCGTGAAGAGCGCCGCCGCCTGGGCCGCGATGCCGCTCGCGAACGCCACGGCGCCGCATCCGCCCTCGAGGTTGGCCATCCGCTCCTCGAACACGGCCACCGTCGGGTTCATGATGCGCGAGTAGGTGTTCCCGAACTCCTGGAGGTTGAAGTACGCCGCCGCCGATTCCGGGTCCTCGAACACGTAGCTCGTCGTCTGGTAGATCGGCACCGCGCGCGCGCCGGTGTTCGGGTCCGGCCGCTGGCCTGCGTGTACCTGACGCGTATCAAATCCAAAATCGCGCGACTGTTCCATCGGTCGGTTCTCCTGGCCGTAGCGGCCGGCTTCAGCCGGCCGGGCGCCGTCCGCCTGAAGGCGGACGCTACGGGCGATTGAGAAATCCCTGAATCATAGGAGTCTGGCGGGCCTCCTCCAAAAGAAAACAGTCGTGGCCGTACGGCGCGTCGATGATGTGGATCTCGACGTCGTGGCCG
>Ga0097621_100003601_pt1 | contig 10706 bp, 4 predicted proteins | sample KBSMisM72_FD_73165 | JGI IMG/M metagenome (GOLD analysis project Ga0097621, IMG submission 73165) | Miscanthus rhizosphere microbial communities from Kellogg Biological Station, Michigan, USA - KBS Miscanthus M7-2 (version 2) (version 2) | ecosystem: Host-associated > Plants > Roots >... | reverse complement strand
CGGGCGGCGATCCGCACCATCTGCGAGAAGGAAAAGTGGGAGTGCGGCCGCTACTGGCGCGCCGACCAGCAGGCCGGCGTACTGCGCCTGGGCGAAACCTGGTGCGTGGAGGGCTCGCGCTTCGACCGGTTCTTCGCGCGCTGGAGCTCGGTGACCTTCGCTCGCGGCGAGGGCCTGGCCGGGCTGGCATGGCAGACCGGCGAGCCGCAGTGGGCGAGCGACATCACGCAGGACGCGCGCGTCGGCCAGAAGCTGCTTTCGCTGCGCTCCGGCGTGCGCGGCGTGTTCGCGTTCCCGCTCGCCTCGGAGGGCGAGATGCTCGGCGTGCTGGTCTTCAACAGCATCGAAGTGCGCGAGCGCGAGGAGCAGCTGGTGAAGGCGATCAGCGCGATCGGCGGCCAGATCGGCCAGTTCCTGCAGCGCAAGCGCGCCGAGGACGAGCTGCAGCGCTTCCGCCTGGCGATGGACAGCTCCGCCGACATGATCCTGCTGATCGACCGCGCCACCATGCGCTTCGTCGACGTCAACCGCACGGTGTGCGAGCTGCTCGGCTATTCGCGCGAGGAGATGCTCGCCATGGGGCCGGCCGACCTCGTGCCGCTCAGCCGCGAGGCGCTCGAGCGGCAGTACGACGCGCTGCTCCGCGACCCGCAGGCCGCCAGCGACCTGAGCTCCTACTATCGCCGCAAGGACGGCAACATGCTGCCGTTCGAATCGAAGCGGCGCCTGCTGCGCTCCGGCGACAAGGTGATCATCGCCGCCATCGCGCGCGACATCAGCGAGCGGCTCGCCGCCGAGAGCGCGCTGAAGCAGAGCGCGGCGCGCATGCGCGGCCAGGCCGAGCGGCAGCGCCTGGTGGCGGAGCTGGGGCAGCAGGCGCTGGCGAGCGCCGACATACCGCAGGTCCTGCAGCGCGCCGCGCAACTCGCGTGGACCACTCTCAGAGTCGACTTCTGCAGCGTCCTGGAGCGCGATCCGACCGGCACGCGGCTCGTGTACCGCGCCGCCGCCGGATGGCCCGCCGACTGGATCGACCGGCGCATGATCGACGTGGAGCCGGGCGGGCAGCTCGACTACACGCTGGCGCGCAGCGAGCCGCTGGTGGTCGAGGACCACGCCACCGACGTGCGCTTCCGCCCGACCAAGGTGGCGCGGGAGTTCGGCGTCACCAGCAGCCTGAGGGTGCCGATCATCGGCGCGCAGGGCGCCTTCGGCATCCTCGCGGTGCATTCGAAGGCGCGGCGCGAGTTCAGCGAGGACGAGATCAACTTCCTGCGCAGCGTGGCCAACATCCTGGCGGTGGCGATCGAGCGCAAGAAGGCCGAGGAGCACCTCAGCTACCTCGCGCAGTTCGATGCGCTCACCGGCCTGCCCAACCGGCATCTGTTCCACGACCGGCTTACCCAGACCATGGCGCATGCCCGGCGCAGCGGCCATTCGATGGCCATGCTGTTCATCGACCTCGACCGCTTCAAGCTGGTGAACGATACGTTCGGACACGCCGGCGGCGACCGGCTGCTCAAGGAAGCGGCCTCGCGCCTCTCGGGCTGCCTGCGAAGCGGCGACAGCGTGGCGCGCTTCGGCGGCGACGAGTTCGGCGCCATCCTCGCCGAGCTCGGCGCGGGCGGCGACGCCGGGCTGGTGGCGCAGAAGATCATCGAGGCGCTGGAGCGACCGTTCAGCGTCGAGGGCAACGACACGTACGTCACCGCAAGCGTCGGCATCGCGGTGTTCCCCGCCGACGGCGAGGAGGCCGGCACGCTGCTGCGCAACGCGGACACCGCCATGTACCGGGCGAAGGAGCAGGGCCGCAATACCTACCAGTACTTCACGCGCGAAATGAACGAGCGCGCCGTGCAGCGCGGCCAGCTCGAGGCGGCGATGCGCCGGGCGATCGAGCGCAGGGAGTTCCGCCTGCACTACCAGCCCAAGGTCGAGCTGGCCGGCGGCGCCATCTGCGGCCTCGAGGCGCTGCTGCGCTGGCAGCCTCCCGACCGGGCGCTGGTCGCGCCGCTGGAGTTCGTGGCCGTGCTTGAAGACACCGGCCTCATCGTGCCGGTGGGCGAGTGGGTGATGCGCGAGGTATGCCGGCAGATCCAGGCCTGGAAGGCTGCCGGGCTCAGCGTGCCGCCGGTGGCCGTCAACCTGTCGGCGCGCCAGTTCCAGCAGAAGGACCTCGAGTCCAGGCTGCGCGAGGTGCTGGAGGCGGCGGGGATCGACCCTTCGCTGATCGAGTTCGAGCTCACCGAGTCGGTGCTGATGAAGGACCCGGAGCTGGCTGCGCGCACCATGCGCGGCCTGAAGCGCTGCGGCGTGAAGCTCTCGGTGGACGACTTCGGCACCGGCTACTCGAGCCTCGCCTACCTGAAGCGCTTTCCGATCGATACGCTGAAGATCGACCGCGCGTTCGTGAACGACGTGACCACCGATTCGGAGGATGCGGCGATCGTGCTGTCGATCATCGGCCTCGCGCGCGGCCTGAACCTCAGGGTAATCGCCGAGGGCGTGGAGAGCGAAGGCCAGGCGCAGTTCCTGCGCACGCACGGCTGCCACGAGATGCAGGGCTACTACGCGGCGCGCCCCGCCGCGGCGGAGGAAGTGGCGGTGCTGCTGCGCGCCGGACGCCTGCCGGCCTAGGCCTTCTTCTGCTCTTCCAGCCGGTCGGTCGCCGGCGGCGGCGTGCGCGAGAGCGCGGCGATCTCGGCCCACAGCGCCGGAGTCATCTCGATCTTCAGCGAGTCGAGCGAGGCCTGAAGCTGCTGCAGGCTTCGCGCGCCAATGATCGGCGCCGTCACGCCCGGGTGCGCGGCGACCCACGCGACGGCTACGCTCATCGGGTGCCAGCCGTAGCTGCGGCAGAAGGCGGCGAACTTCTCGGCCACCTCATGCATCCACGGCTCGCTGTAGCGGCTCGCGTACATCTTGTTGTCGGCGATGCGTCCTTTCGCGCCTTCGGCGTACTTGCCCGAGAGCAGGCCGCCGCCGGCGGGGCTGTAGGGGAAGACGGAAACTTCGTTCGCCTGCGCCATCGGCAGGATCTCGACCTCGGCCTGGCGCTTGACGAGGCTGTACATCGGCTGGATCGCCTCGATGCGCGCCCAGCCGTTCGCGGCTTGCGCGCCGAGCGCCGCCTGCGTCTCCCAGGCGGAGTGATTGCTGAGCGCGGGGTAGAGGACTTTGCCGGCGCGTACCGCGTCCTCGAGCGCGCGCAAGGTCTCCTCGAGCGGAGTAAGCGGATCGCGCATGTGCAGGTAGAGGATTTCGACGTGGTCGGTCTGCAGGCGCTTGAGGCAGGCGTCGAGCTGGCTGCGGACATTGCGGCGCGAGCTGCCCTTGGCGTTCACGTCCTTGCTCAACGGGTTGAACACCTTGGTCGCCACCACCAGGTCCTCGCGGCTGCCGCGCATCAGCCGGCCGAGGATCTCCTCGGACTTGCCGTTGCTGTAGTTGTTGGCGGTGTCGAAGAAATTGACGCCGAGGTCGCGCACCGCCTTGAACATGCCCGCCGCAGCCGCCTCGTCGGCGTCGCCGCCGAAGGACATGCAGCCGAAGCAGAGCTGGGAGACCTGCACGCCGGTACGTCCGAGAGCTTTGTATTTCATGGCCGCCAGTCTACGTCGAGGGCGACGGCTCCTCCAGACGCGTCTCGCGCGGCAGGTCGGTGAAGGCCTCCGCCAGGGTCAGAATGGCGCCCGCCTGGGTCACGTCGACGCCGGCGAACCTGCCCGCCTCGGCGCGGAAATGCTTGCTGGCGAGGACGTCGAGGATCTTGCGCACCGGCGACAAGGCGAGCGCGCCGGCATCGCACAAAAGGAAGTAGCGCTCGCTGATGATCGGGATGAAGTCCAGCCCGAAGCTGCGCGCGCCCTGCTCGACGCCGAAGGCGGCATCGGCCAGGCCGCTGGCGATGCACGAGCCGACGGCCGAATGCGTGAGCTCGCCGCTGCCGTAGCCCTCGATGCGGCCGCTGTCGATGCCTTCGCGCTTGAGCAGGAGGTCGAGCAGGACGCGCGTTCCGGAGCCGAACTGGCGGTTGACGAAGAGCAGGCCGGGCTGCGCGAGGTCGGCGAGCGAGTGGATTGCCCTGGGATTGCGCGGCGCGACCATGATGCCCTGCCGGCGAACGGCGAGGCTGATCAGCAGCTGGCGGCGCGGGTCGAGCCATCTCGAGTAGAACGCGAGCATCGGCGCCTGCAGCTCGCCGATCGGGGCGTGCAAGCCCGCGAGCTCGCAGCTGCCGCCGGCGAAGGCGGCGACCGCCTCCATGCTGCCGCGGTATTTGAGCTCGATCGGCAGGTTGCGCCGCAGGAGGAACTTGCGCAGCAGCTCGATGGCGTAGCCGTGGCTCGCGTGGATGCGCAGCACCGGCGCCGCGCCGGCGCGCGAGCGCTCGATCTCCGCTTCGAGCTCCGAGGCGAGGCTGTCGAGCAGGGGCGCGATGCGCGCCATGATGCGCCGGTCGGCGGCGACCAGCTTCTCGCCTAGCGCGCTCAGCGTGGCGCGGCGGCCGCGCGCCAGGTTGAGCACCGGCGCGCCGAACTCGGCGGTCGCCTGCCGGATCAGGCCCCAGGCATGACGGTACGAGATGCCGAGCTTGGCGGCGGCCGCGGCGATGCTGCGCTCCGAGTCGATGGCGACCAGCAGCTCGAGCAGGCGCGGGAACGCCTGCGCAGCGCCTTCGCTGGTCAGGAGCCATTGCGGGCGGATCGAGATCTTCAGCATCTTGGTGCGCTCCAGTTATGGCGACCTGTGCATAACACCCCTGCACTCGCCTTCATATTGTTGACGCGAAATCGGGATGTTACGTTCGCCCGACAAGTCCAACAACACGTTTGCGTATTTCTATTCCTGAGGAGGAAGGCAGATGGCGGAAGCTGCGGGAGTTCTGGTTGGAGGTGGAAACGGCGTCGGGCTGCTGGCGAAGGAGCGCACCATTGCCGGCCCCGCATACAACCGCTGGCTCGTCCCGCCTGCCGCGCTGGCGATCCACCTGTGCATCGGCATGGCGTACGGCTTCAGTGTGTTCTGGCTGCCGCTCTCGCACGCCATCAATGGCAAGTCCGCGATCGCCTGCCCGGCCGACATGTCGTTCATCGCGCGCGCCTTCGCCACCGGCTGCGACTGGAAGATCAGCGAGCTCGGCTGGATGTACACGCTGTATTTCGTGTTCCTTGGCGCCGCGGCCGCGGTATGGGGCGGCTGGCTCGAGCGGGCCGGCCCGCGCAAGGCCGGCTTCGTCGCCGCGTGCTGCTGGTGCGGCGGGCTGCTGATCTCGGCCGTCGGCATCATCACTCACCAGGTGTGGCTGATGTGGCTCGGCTCGGGCGTCATCGGCGGCATCGGCCTGGGACTGGGCTACATATCGCCCGTCTCGACGCTCATCAAGTGGTTCCCCGACCGCCGCGGCATGGCGACCGGCATGGCGATCATGGGCTTCGGCGGCGGCGCGATGATCGGCGCCCCGCTCGCCGACATCCTGATGCGCCACTTCGCCACGCCTACCTCGGTCGGCGTGTGGGAGACCTTCGTCGCGCTGGCGGTGATCTACTTCATCTCGATGAACCTCGGCGCGTTCGGCTACCGCATCCCGGCGCGCGGCTGGAAGCCGGCGGGCTGGAATCCGCCGGCGGCCAACGCCAAGGCGATGATGACCACGCGCCACGTGCACGTGAGCGAGGCGCACAAGACGCCGCAGTTCTGGCTCATCTGGTGGGTGCTGTGCCTGAACGTGACCGCGGGGATCGGCATCATCGGCATGGCCTCGCCGATGCTGCAGGAAGTGTTCGCCGGCAAGCTGATCGGCATCAGCGCGACCTTCAATGAGCTGACCGGGCCGCAGAAGGCGCAGATCGCGGCGATCGCGGCCGGCTTCACCGGCTTGCTCAGCCTGTTCAACATCGGCGGGCGCTTCGGCTGGGCCTCGGCTTCGGACTTCCTGGGCCGCAAGCTCACCTACTATACGTTCCTGGTCCTCGGCATCGTGCTCTACGCGTCGGCGCCGTGGTCGGGTCACATCGGCAGCGTGGCGCTGTTCGTCGGCGCGTTCTGCATCATCCTGTCGATGTACGGCGGCGGCTTCGCCACCGTGCCGGCCTACCTCGCCGACATGTTCGGCACGCAGATGGTGGGCGCGATCCACGGACGGCTTCTCACCGCCTGGTCGGCCGCGGGCATCTTCGGCCCGGTGATCGTGAACTACATGCGCGAGTACCAGCTCGAGCATGGCGTGCCGCGGGCGCAGGTCTACGACACGACCGCCTACATCCTGTGCGGGCTGCTCGCGATCGGCTTCGTCTGCAACTTCTTCGTGAGGCCGGTGGCCGACAAGCATTTCATGACCGAGGCCCAGCTCGAGGCCGAGCGCAAGCTCGCGCACGAGCAGGCGATGAGCCCGGACCTGACCGGGCGCTTTGCGAGCGGGCATTCGACTCCCAAGTCGCTCCTCGTCATCGCCTGGCTGGCAGTCGGCATTCCGCTCGCGTGGGGCGTGGCGATTACCCTGCAGAAGGCGTGGGTGCTGTTCCGATAGGGTTGATCGCAGTCAAGAAGCGGGCCCTGTCGTCGGGCCGATAATAGGGCCCGCTATGAAAGGCAAAACCAAAGTACGGCCCCACCCGAAGGGCCGGCCGGTCGACCCCCAGGCCGTCGCGGAAGTGCGCGCGCTGCTCAAGGACGAGCCCCGGCGCCGCGACCTGCTGATCGAGCACCTGCACAAGATCAACGACCGCTACGGCCACCTGTCTGCCGCGCACATGGCCGCGCTCGCGCAGGAGATGAGCCTGGCGCAGACGGAGGTGTACGAAGTGGCGACCTTCTACCACCACTTCGCCGTGGTGAAGGAAGGCGAGACGCCGCCGCCGGACCTTACGGTGCGCGTGTGCGATTCCATCGCCTGCGAGCTCGCCGGCTCCGAAGCGCTCCTGAAGAACCTCTCCCTCGGCAAGAACGTAAGGGTCCTGCACGCGCCGTGCGTCGGGCGCTGCGAGGTCGCGCCGGTGGTGGTGGTGGGACAGAACGCCATCGGCAACGCCACGGCCGAGAAGGTCGCCACCGCCGTTTCGTCGCGGAAGGTGTCCTGCGCGGAAACCAAATACATCGACTACGCCGCCTACAAGAAAGGCGGCGGCTACAAGCTGATCGCCGACTGCCTCGCCGGCAGGCACACGCGCGAGGGCCTCACCAGGATCATGGAGGATTCGGGGCTGCGCGGCCTGGGCGGCGCCGGCTTCCCGGTCGGCCGCAAGTGGAAGAGCGTCGCCGCCGAGCCCGAGCCGCGCCTGATGGCGGTCAACATCGACGAGGGCGAGCCCGGCACGTTCAAGGACCGCTGGTATCTCGAGCGCGATCCGCACCGCTTCCTCGAGGGCATGCTGGTCGCCGCATGGGCGGTCGGAATCGCCGAGGTTTACATCTACCTGCGCGACGAATACGCCGGGTGCAGGAAGATCCTGGAAGTCGAGTTGAAGAAGCTCAAGGCCAATCCGCCTTGCGCGCTTCCTCCCATCCACCTGCGCCGGGGCGCCGGCGCCTACATCTGCGGCGAAGAGTCGGCGATGATCGAGTCGATCGAGGGCAAGCGCGGCATGCCGCGGCTGCGCCCGCCGTATGTCGCCCAGGTCGGCCTGTTCGGCCGCCCGACGCTCGAGCACAACATGGAATCGGTGTACTGGGTGCGCGAGATCGTCGAGAAGGGGCCGCAGTGGTTCGCCGGCCATGGCCGCAACGGCCGCAAGGGATTGCGCTCGTTCTCGGTGTCCGGACGGGTCAAGAAGCCCGGAATGCACCTGGCACCTGCGGGCATTACGGTTGTCGAACTGATCAATGAGTACTGCGGCGGCATGCTCGACGGGCACCAGTTCTACGGCTACCTGCCGGGCGGAGCCTCGGGTGGGATCCTGCCCGCGTCGAAGGGCGATATCCCACTCGACTTCGATACCCTGCAGCCGCACGGCTCCTTCATCGGTTCGGCGGCGGTGGTGATCTTTTCCCACAAGGACAAGGCGGCGAAGGCGGCCGTCAACCTGATGAAATTCTTCCACGACGAGTCGTGCGGGCAGTGCACGCCCTGCCGGGTGGGCACGGCGAAGGCGCTGACCCTAATGGAAGCGGGCAAATGGGACCAGCCTTTGCTGAAAGAGCTGTCGCAGGCCATGATGGATGCCTCGATTTGCGGCCTGGGGCAGGCGGCGCCCAATCCGGCCCTGACCGTCATGAAGTACTTCCCGCAAGAGGTGGAATGAGCTTATGGAACGCGTAACCACCCAGCAGCTCGCGATGATGCCGATCGAGTTCAAGCTCAACGGCAAGACGGTGATCGGGCGCCCCGACGAGACGATCATCGAGACGGCGAAGAAGAACGGCGTCGAGATCCCGCACCTGTGCTACAAGCCGGGCCTGCGGCCCGACGGCAACTGCCGCGCGTGCGTGGTCGAGATCAAGGGCGAGCGCGCGCTCGCGCCCTCCTGCTGCCGCTTCCCGAAGGAGGGGATGGAGGTCACCACCAACAACCCGCGCGCCGAGCTGTCGCAGAAGATGGTGCTCGAGCTCCTGCTGAGCGATTTTTCGCGGAACAGTTACACCAAGGACAACGAGCTCCTGCAGTGGGCGCAGAAGCTGAAGGTCGACAAGCCGCGCTTCGAGGCGCGCAAGCAGCCCAAGCCCGACATTTCGCACCCGGCGATCGCGGTGAACCTCGACGCGTGCATCCAGTGCACGCGCTGCGTTCGCGCCTGCCGCGAGGAGCAGGTCAACGACGTCATCGGCTACGCCTACCGCGGCGACCACTCGAGCATCGTGTTCGACATGCACGACCCGATGGGCGCCTCGACCTGCGTCGCCTGCGGCGAGTGCGTGCAGGCCTGCCCGACCGGCGCGCTGATGCCGGCGCGCGAGGCCGGGCTCGAGACCATCGACAAGACCGTCGACTCCGTCTGCCCGTTCTGCGGGGTCGGCTGCCTGCTCACGTATCACGTCAACGAGAAACAGAACGTCATCAAGTTCGTCACCGGCAAGGACGGCCCGTCGAACCACAACCGGCTGTGCGTGAAGGGGCGCTACGGCTTCGACTACGCGCACCATCCGCAGCGCCTGACCAAGCCCCTGATCCGCAAGCCCGGCGCGAAGAAAGGCTTGAAGGTCGATCCGGGCAACTGGTCCGAGTTCTTCCGCGAGGCGACATGGGAAGAGGCGCTGGACCTCGCCGCCAAAGGCTTGAAGGACATCCGCGACCAGGACAAATATGCTCTCGCGGGCTTCGGCTCGGCGAAGGGCTCGAACGAAGAGGCGTATCTCTTCCAGAAGCTCGTGCGCACCGGCTTCGGCACGAACAACGTCGACCATTGCACGCGCCTTTGCCATGCCTCGTCGGTGGCGGCGTTGCTGGAAGGCATCGGCTCGGGCGCCGTGTCCAACCAGGTGAACGACGTCGAGAACGCCGAGGTGATCTTCCTCATCGGCGCCAACCCCACTTCCAACCACCCGGTGGCGGCGACCTGGATGAAGAACGCCGCCAAGCGCGGCGCCAAGCTGATCTACGCCGACCCGCGGCGCGGCGACCTCGCGCGCCACGCCTGGCGCTACCTGCAGTTCAAGCCCGACACCGACGTGGCGATGCTCAACGCGATGATCTACACCATCATCGAGGAAGGCCTGGTCGACGAGAAGTTCGTCAAGGACCGCACCTCGGGCTATGAGGCGCTGAAGGAGAACGCGAAGAACTTTTCGCCGGAGAAGATGGCGCCGATCTGCGGCATCCCGGCCGAGACGCTGCGCGAAGTCGCGCGCGCCTTCGCCACTTCCAAGGGCTCGATGATCCTGTGGGGCATGGGCATCTCGCAGCACGTGCACGGCACCGACAACGCGCGCTGCCTGATCGCGCTGGTGCTGATGACCGGCCAGGTCGGCAAGCCCGGCTGCGGCCTGCATCCGCTACGCGGCCAGAACAACGTGCAGGGGGCCTCGGACTCGGGCCTGATCCCGATGATGTATCCGGACTACCAGCGCGTCAGCACGCCCGAGGCCCAGAAGCGCTTCGAGAAGCTATGGAGCACCTCGCTCGATCCAAAACCCGGCCTGACCGTGGTCGAGATCATGAACGCCGCCTACGACGGCAAGATCCGCGGCATGTACGTGATGGGCGAGAACCCGGCCATGTCGGACCCGGACGTCGACCACGCGCGCGCCGCCATGGAGAAGCTGGACCACATGGTGGTGCAGGATATTTTCCTGACCGAGACGGCCTACTACGCCGACGTGGTGCTGCCTGCCACCGCCTGGCCGGAGAAGGACGGCACGGTGACCAACACCGACCGCATGGTGCAGCTCGGCCGCAAGGCGATCAACGCGCCAGGCGAAGCGAAGCCCGACCTGTGGATCATCGTGGAGCTCGCCAAGCGCCTCGGCCTGGACTGGGATTACTCGCATCCAAAGGACGTGTTCAACGAGATGCGCCAGTGCATGGACTCGATCCGCGGCATCACCTGGGAGCGCCTCGAGCGCGACTCGACGGTGACCTACCCGTGCGAGAACGAGGGCGACCCCGGCGAGCCTGTGGTGTTCACCACGCACTTCCCGACGCCCACCGGCCGCGCGAAGTTCGTGCCGGCCGACCTGATCAGCGCCGCCGAGCGGCCTGATGCCGAGTACCCGATGGTCCTGATCACCGGCCGGCAGCTGGAGCACTGGCACACCGGGGCAATGACGCGCCG
>Ga0097621_100003591_pt1 | contig 10715 bp, 14 predicted proteins | sample KBSMisM72_FD_73165 | JGI IMG/M metagenome (GOLD analysis project Ga0097621, IMG submission 73165) | Miscanthus rhizosphere microbial communities from Kellogg Biological Station, Michigan, USA - KBS Miscanthus M7-2 (version 2) (version 2) | ecosystem: Host-associated > Plants > Roots >... | reverse complement strand
ACGTCGACATGCTAGCGCTTCCGGATCTTGGTCGGACCTAATCTGTCGCGAAGGTTTTGCACTACATCACCGTAAATGGCCCTTTCGGCTTCGGCTCTGCCGGTGGATCGGTCACCGGCGCGGGCTGGGGCTCGGTCGGCGGTGTCGGCGGCGGCCACGGTGACGGCGGATCGTCGGGTATTTCAGATAACGGCGAATTCAGCGTCGTATGCATGGGGAGCTGAGACTCAAAATCGAAGCCACAGAGGCGTTGCCTCTGTGGCTTCATAACGAGTCAGTGCCGTGTGGCCTTGCGATCGGTATCGTATTCAAAGTCACGGAACTCTTTTTCCGCCTGGTCTTTCGCGTACCCGTAACGCTCCTGAAGCTTGCCGATGAGCTTCTCGCTCTGTCCGGCGATCTGGTCGAGGTCGTTGTCGGTCAATTTGCCCCACTGCGTCTTGATTTCGCCCTTCACCTGATGCCACTGGCCCTTCAGCGTGTCTGCGTTCATGGTTCCTCCTTCGAGTAAGTTGCGTTGAACATTACTGTGCAACCTATAGGCCACTGATTTGCAAGAGGTGCCGACATGATTCAACCGGACGACACTCATCTGCACGAGCCCACGCCTGAAGAAGAAAAGCGCCAGCGTGAAGCCGCGCTTGACGAGACCCTCGAGGGGACGATGGACGCGAGCGACGCGCCGTCAACGATTCCCGATCCGGCGGCCACTCGCGACGAAGCGGAACATGACCGCGCGGAAAAAAGCCGGCCCCAGTAACTAACTGCGCCGTTCGATCTTTCCACCACGAGATCGTTGCTCACTTCGGTGTCCCCGGCACCTGTACGCCTTGGTGCCCGGGATTGTGTTGTCGACGACGCCAGTCAAACTGCCGCGCCGGGATCCCGATCTAAGGAACTATATGTACGACGTGATTGGTCGCGACGCCGCTCGTGAGATCGACGAGCCAATGCTCGTAAGTGCCAGCCACGTCGCTCGTGAACGCGGCCGTGACATTTCCTGACGTGTCTGCGGTCCACGTCGTCGTCGGAATGGCGTTCGGCGCGCTTCCGGGTGAAGCGGTGTAGACCGTGTGCAGTTCAACCGTCCCGCTCGGGGTCATGCCCGTGCCGGACAGCGTCACGACGTTCGGCGCGACGTCGCCGGCAGGGGCGATCGTGAGTTGCGGGTTGATGGTCGCGCCTGTTCCCGTCAGGGCGAGATCTTGCGACTTGCCGTTGGCCGCAATTGTCAGCGTCGCGTTCCGCGCACCGAGCGCCGTTGGTTTGAATCGCGCCGTCACGTTGCATGTGGACGAAGGTGAGAGAGTGCCGCCGAACTGACATGTCGTGGTGATCGGAAACTCGTCCGCGTTCGTGTTCACCACGCTCGTGACAGGCACCGCGGCCGTTCCGGTATTCCACAACGTGACCGCGATGGAGGTGTTGGACGTCATTCCCACACCGGTAGTCGGGAACGTGAGACCGGGCCACGTCATCACAAACGTCGACGGCGTGACGGTCGACGGCGTCGTCGAGGGCGTGCTGCTCGAGCAGTTCGCGGCGAGCGCCGCCGCCAGCCAGATGGAGTACCGGCCTTTAGCCCGGCCAAAGACGTTCGCGAACACGGCTGCTGTCGATTCTCGCAACAGCCGCGGCAGTGTCGTGTGACTTGTTCGTGTCGTTTATGTCGCGATTATGGCGCCGCGGTCTTCGCCGTCGCCGTATACGTCCCTGCCGGCGTGCGCGACGCGACGGCGATGCGGTTCCAGGCGTTGATGGTGGAGGCGAGGAACGTCAGGTCGAAGATCTCCTTCTCGCTGAAATGACGACGGACTTCGTCGTACACCTCGTCGGGGACGTGCGTCTCGGACACGAGCGTGATGGCTTCCACCCAGGCAAGGCCCGCGCGTTCGCGATCCGTGAAGAACGGCGTTTCGCGCCACGCGTTCAGCGCGTAGAGCCGCTGTTCCGATTCGCCGGCGGCGCGTGCGTCAATCGAGTGCATGTCGATGCAGAACGCGCAGCCGTTGATCTGCGACGCGCGAAGCTTCAGCACGTGAATGAACTTGTGGTCGAGTCCGCAGCCGGCGAGGTATTTCTCGATCGCCTGCATCGCTTGGACAGGACCCGGCGAGAATTGCCGGTAATCGAATCGCCGCTGCATGACTCTTCTCCCTACGCGCTCGGCACGCCGCGCTGGCGTGCCGGACGGAATCTCCTACCTGCTGCCACGGTGAGGACCACGAAGGCAATCAGAACTGCGAGCTGTGTGACGGCGAACGGCGGTTCGCTCTGCGTAGGAGCCGCAGCCTTGAGCGCCGGCACTTTCTGGAAAAGTTGAACGACCAGCACGAAGACGTTGAAGTAAAACGCGAGCATGGCTCCGATGACGTAAATCAATCGCCATCCTCCGGCAAGCCGCGCGCCGTAAAGCGCGTAGATCGCGATGGCCAGAATCACCAAGGACAAGGCGCCAACCACGTGCGACGGCAGCACGCGATCGAACGGGAAGCCGAATCCAGTGAGGCTCGTCAGGACCGTGAAGACCAGGAACGCCGGTGTCCAGCGCTCGAACTGTTTTCCCTTCAGCAATCCCGCCGCGACCGCGAGGCCGGCCGCGAGCGCGACGAGGCTCACGACGACGTGGACGGTCGTGTAGGCGCGCAGGTTGAACATGATGTACCTTCCTTACTTATGAGCGAACACTACCACGACGCCGAAGACATGAAGTTGTTGAGAGAGATGCGCAAGCTCGCGCCGTCCGATTTCGAAGCGTGGCTGAACCTGGACAAGATCGTCGGACGCGACGGCGCGATTCCGAGGAAGTACCGCGAGCTGCTGGCGATTGCGGTCGCGTGCACGACGCAGTGCCCGTACTGCATCGAAGCGCACGCGAAAGGCGCGAAGGCCGCCGGCGCCACTCGCGAAGAGATCGTCGAGGCGTCGCTGATTGCCGCGGCGCTTCGAGCCGGAGCCGGCGCGACACACGGCACGATGGTGTTGAAGTTCTTCGACGCCGCCCCTGCTCCGGCGGCCACTTAGGAGCGGCCTTGGTGTGACGACTCTGAACTGGTCGTGGATTGCGTTGATGGCGACGGCGCCGGGCGTTGCCGGCGTTCTCCTCGCGTATACGTGCTGGCGGAAGACGGAATACATCCTCGGCAACCTTGCCGGCACGGCCGTGATCCTCGCGACGGCTTTCGCGCTGATCTTCCGCGAATCTGCGGAGATTGATCGTGTGACGCGCGCGTGCCTCGACGCCGGCTACACCTGTTGGCCGGCGCCGAGCGCGTTCGTGCGCTACGCGATTTATGCCGGCATCGGCTTCCTCGAGGTCGTCGCGCTGTTCCTGGTCAGCCTTACCGTCGAGCAGCGGATTCGCAACCGCCATTACGCGCCGGAGTGGAGATAACGGCCCCTAGTTATAGAATGTCGCCCACCTAGCTCGTGGGAGGGTGGATTGAAGCGACTCGGCACAGTGCTCGTCTTTCTCGTCGGCCTGGCGATCGGCCATTTTGCGACGCATTATTACGACACCAGCCAACCCACACCGAAGGTTGCTCACGCGCCCGCGCCCACAGCTAAACCAGCGGAGACGCCGGAGCCGCCTCGGGCGGCCAACGTGAAATTCGACCAGGAACCGCTGTGGGCGTACGGCTTCACCGAGCTCGCCAAGCCCGGCGACAAGGCGCAGCCTCAAGCACCGCCGACGAACAAACCGCGCCCAAACCAGGACCTGACCGAGCAGACCACACCACGTGCCGTCGAGGGCAGCACTGCACACTACTCGCTCGTCCAGATTCGCGATCTCCACAACGTCGTCGACTGGTTCCCGACCGACCACCCGAAGATGAGCGACATCATCGAGCACGGGCCGCAGTCGATGGGCGACACGGGCCGCGGCTGCGGATCGTGTCACCTGCCGAACGGCCGCGGCCGTCCCGAGAACGCGCCGCCGGGGGGACTGCCGGCCGCGTACTTCATCCGCCAGATCGAAGACTTCCGTCACGGTCTGCGCTACACCGCCGACCCGCGAAAACCGAACACGAACACGATGATCGATCTCGCGAAAGCGATGAGCGACACGGAAATCAAGGAGGCCGCCGAGTACTTCTCATCGGTCAGGCCGCCGTCGGAGCCGTGGATCAAAATCATCGAGTCGAAGATCGCGCCGAAGGTCCGCTACGTCGGCAACCTCGCCCTGCCCGCGAAGGAAAAAGGCGACGAGCCGATCGCGGGACGCATCGTCGAGATGCCGCAGGACGAGGAACAGGGCGACACTCTTCGCAACCCGCATTCGGGATTTGTCGCCTACGTGCCCCCCGGCAGCATCAGGAAAGGCGAAGACCTGGTGACGACCGGCGGGATGAAGATCGTCGGTGGCAAGATCGTTCAGGGCAAGACGACCGCTTGCGGCACGTGCCATGGCCTGAACCTCACCGGTGTCGTCGGCGCCGATGTGCCGCCGATTGCCGGACGCTCGCCGAGCTACATCGTGCGGCAGCTCTGGGACATTCAGCAGGGCACCCGGAACGGCGCGCAGGCACAGCTGATGAAGCTCGTCGTCGCCAACCTCACGCCGGACGATCTCGTCGCGATCGCCGCCTACATCGCGTCGCGTCCACAGAACGCACCGCAGACAGTCGCTCCGACGGCGACGAATTGAGAACTTAGAACTGAGAACTGAGAACTTCGAACCCGGAACCATCGAACCTGGAACCCGGGACCCGGAACGAGGAACCCGATGATGATCGCAGCGACGCTCTTACTCGCAGCAAGCATGCCGACCAACTGCGACGCCATCAAATCGCTGTCGACGGCCAAGACCACAGTGACGTCGGCAGAAGTCGTACCCGCGGGCGTGTTCACGCCGCCGCCTCCTCCGGCAGCGAGGGCCGGCGTGGCGCCTCCGGCCGCGGCCGGCGGCGCGCCGGTCAACCGCCAGCCGATTCCACAGCATTGTCGCGTGAAGCTGACGCTGAAGCCGACGTCCGACTCCAACATCTATTCGGAGCTCTGGATGCCGACCGACAACTGGAACGGCAAGCTGCTCGTCGTCGGCAACGGCGGGTTCGCGGGATCGATTCAGGGCTACGGCGACATGCAGATCGCGCTGCGCCTTGGCTACGCGACCGCGGCCACCGACACCGGGCACAACACCGCCGACGGTCCGAACGGCATGTTCGCACTCGGCCATCCCGAAAAGATTGTCGACTTCGCGTATCGCGCGCTCCACGAGACGACGGTCGAGTCCAAGCGTCTGATCAAGACGATGTACAGCCGCAACGTCCAGACGTCGTACTACAAAGGCTGCTCGACCGGCGGCCGCATGGGCATCATGGCGGCGACGCGGTTCCCCGACGATTACGACGGCATCATCGCCGGCGCGCTGGCGAACCGACACATCCACATGCACACAGCCGGATTCGCGCGGCAGGTCGCGCTGGCGCGCAATCCCGACATGGCGATATCGGCAGAGAAAGCGAAGTTCGTCAGCGACGCCGTGATGAACAAGTGCGATACGCTGCACGAAGGCTTCCTCAACAACCCGAAGCAATGCACGTTCGACTTCTCCGCGCTGGCGTGCAAGGGGGCGGAGACGAACCAGTGCCTCACCCCCGCGCAGTTGAAGAGCGTCGACATGTTTTACGGCGGCGTGAAGAACAGCAAAGGCGAGGTGATCTTCGCGGGACAAACGCTCGGCAACCCGCTCACGCCGCAGCGAAGCAACGAGAACATAAACGTGACGGATACCGTCCGCATCTGGGCGTTTCAGAACGCGGACTACGACTGGCACTCGTTCGATCTCGATCGCGACATGCCGATCATCGACCAGAAGATTGGTTTCGTCGATGCGACCGATCCCGACCTGAAGAAGTTCAAGGCGCACGGCGGGAAGCTCCTGCTCTATGCGGGCTGGGCGGACACGACCATCTCGCCGGTCAACACCGTCGGGTACTACGAGAGCGTCGTGAAGAAGATGGGCGCGAAAGAGACGAACGACTTCGCGGAGCTCTTCATGGTGCCCGGCATGGGCCACTGCCGCGGCGGCGACGGTCCAGACTCGTTCGACACGATCGCGACGATGGAGCAGTGGCGGGAGAAGGGACAGACGCCGATGTCGATGGCCGCGAAGAACGAGAAGTCGGGCCTGTCGCGGCCGCTGTGCCCCTATCCGCAGTACGCGAAATACTCCGGCACCGGCGATTTGAAGGACGCCGCGAATTGGTCCTGCGTCGCGCCGTAGTTGTCGTTACTCTCGTCGTCGCGCTCGCGTCGCTGCTCAGCGCCGCGCCGTGGGTCGCGCCGCGCGCGGCCGACGGCCACGCCGATCTCTCGGGGTTGTGGGAGAACATCAGCGCGACGCCGCTCGAGCGTCCCGCGCAGTTTGCCGGCAAGCCGCTGCTGTCCGATGCGGAGCTGGCGGACCTTCAGACGCGCGCCGCGCGGTTGTTTGCACCCGATCAGGATGCGGCATTCGGTGACGGCTTCTACTCGTCGCTGCTCGCGGACGCCAACTCCGGCGGCCGCGGGGCGGGCACCTACAGCGCGAACTGGCTCCCGAGTCGCGTCGTCGAGCGCCGTACCTCGCTGATTACGGATCCGCCCGACGGCAGGCTCCCGCCGTTGACAGAGAGCTACACGCAGGCGCGTGCCGCGGTCTTCGCGACGCGTCCACGCTTTGTACGCGGGCCGGAGGACATGTTCGTCACCGACCGCTGCATTTCGTACGGCATCCCCGATCTCTTTGCGGCCTACATGAGCGTGTATCGCATCATGCAGTCGCGCGACGCCGTCGTCATCGCGATGGAGAAGATCCACGACACGCGAATCATCCCGCTCGACGGCCGTCCGCATGTCTCGTCGAAGATCCGGCACTACCTGGGTGACTCGCGAGGCCACTGGGACGGCGATACGCTCGTCGTCGAGACGACGAACTTTCATCCCAACGGGAACGCGATGGGCGGGTTGTTCCGGTTTGCCGATCAGAACCTGACGCTGACGGAGCGGTTCACGCGATCCGGTCCGGATGCGATCACGTACGAGTTCACCGTCGACGACCCAACGGTGTGGACGCGGAAGTGGTCGGCGATGGTGCCGTGGACGCGCGCGCGCGGCAACATCTACGAGTACGCGTGCCACGAGGGCAACTACAGCCTGCCGCACATGCTGACGGCAGCTCGCGCCGACGAGCGCGCCGCTCAATGACGCTGAGATCTCTTGGAATGGTTCTCGGCGTCCTTAGCGTCCTCCTCGGTGGAGCACGTACCGGAGCCGCGCAGAACAAAGGCACGATCCTCTTCGTCGGCAGCAGCATCTTCCATCGCTGGACGCAGCTGACGACGCAAATGGCGCCGTTGCCGGTGACGAACATCGCGTTCGACGGCGCCGTGACCGACGACTGGAACCGTCTGATCGACTCGCGTGTGATTCCTATACATCCGAAGGTGATTGCGTACTACTGCGGCAGCAACGACGTCGACGCCGGCGACTCCGCCGTGCGGATCGTCGCGCGCATCCGGCAGTTCGTCGATCGCGTGACGAAAGTGCTGCCCGACACGCGCGTCGTGTTCGTATCGCTGAACAGGGCGCCGGAAAAACGCGATCGATGGGATGTGGTCGACGACATCAACCGCCAAATGCAGAAAGTGGCCGACCGGAACCCGCGAGTCGAGTTCGTCGACGTGAATCCCGCGTTGATGAACGCGGACGGCACGCCGCGGGCGGAACTGTTCATGAACGATCAGCTGCATCTGCGCCCACCGGCGTACGAGGCGTTCGCGAAAATCCTGAAGCCCGTATTGATGAAGGCACTCCAATGAAGCCATTTGCGATCGCGTTCCTGCTCGCCGCGTCCACCGCTGCTGCTCAAGGGCCTGCTGCGCCGCCGGCGCCCTGGCGCGGCGCCGGACCGACGCCGTGTGTCGGCGCGGATGGCGGCATTTTCAGCTGCCCGCCGGCGCCGAAGACGCTGGCCATTCGTGCTGGGCATCTGTTCGACAGCAAGAGCGGCCAGATGCTCGCGAATCAGGTGATCGTCGTTCAAGGCGATCGCGTCGCCGAGGTCGGTCCTGCGTCGAGCGTGAAGGTTCCGGCGGGCGCCGAGGTAATCGACCTGAGCCGCTCGTATGTGCTGCCGGGTCTGATCGACGCCCACACCCACATGTTCAACAGCCGCAACGCGAAGATGACGGCCGAAAGCTCGATGCTGATCGCGGTGCAGAACGTGACGGCCGATCTGCGCGCAGGTTTCACGAGCGCGCGCGACATGAGCTCGCACGGCAACGGCTACGCGGACGTCGCCATGCGCGACGCGATCAATCAAGGACGCATCGCCGGCCCGCGCTACCAGGTGTCGACGCTGGGCATCCGCTGGTCCGGCGATTCCGCTGCGTCGCGTGACAGAAATCCGCTCGAGAGCACGGTGGTCGCGAATGCCGACGAGGCGCGCAAAGCGGTGCGCGATCAGATCGCCGGCGGCGCGGACTGGATCAAGCTGTTTCCCGGCGGCGCGTATTCGTTCAACGCCACCGGCGAGGCGCAGTACGTGACGACATATCCGATGCCGGTGCTGCAGGCGTTGATCGACGAGACGCATCGCCTCGGGAAGAAGGCGGGGTGTCATGTGTTCGGCGGCACCGGACTGCAGAACACGATCGACGCCGGCTGCGACACGGTCGAGCATGCCTACGGCCTGACGAAGGCGCAAGCCGAACAGATGGTCGCGAAGAAGCTGTTCTACGATCCGACGCTGCAGCGCTACATCGAGCCGTACATGGACGACAACGACGCGAAGAACACGGGCGGCAAGTTCCGGATGATTCCGATCTTCGAAAATGCCGTCCGCACAGCCGACCACACGGCCGGCGTGAAGATCATGATCGGCAGCGGCGCGGACGGCTCGACGTACGCGCACGGCACGCAGGCGCTCGATTTCGAGATGCTCGTGACGCGCGCGGGCCTGTCGACCGTGAAAGCGCTCCAGGCGGGAACGATCGTGAACGCCGAAGCGCTGGGCTGGCTCGATCAGATCGGCTCGATCGACAAGGGCAAGTTTGCCGACGTCGTCGCCGTCCCCGGCGATCCTCTTGCCGACATCACGCAGCTGAAGCACGTCACGTTCGTGATGAAGGGCGGAAAGGTGGTGGTGCGATGAGATGGTTGTTGCTTTGTGCGCTTTGCGCCTCCGCGGTTGTGTCCCTCAACGCGGCCGGACAGCCGTGCGATCGCGCGTGTTTGCGCACGACGCTCGACGCGTACCTGAACGCCGTCGTCAAACACGACCCGGCGACGGCTCCGCTGATGATCGGTTTCCGCCAAACGGAGAACGCCGTCGTCGTGCGGCCGGGTACGGGCGTGTGGACATCGGTCACGGCGCTCGGCGCCATGCAGCGACGCTATCTCGATCCCGTTTCAGGGCAAGCCGCGTACTTCGGCGTCGTTGAAGAAGGCGCCGAGAAGGCGGTGGTGACGGTGCGAGTGAAGGTCGAGGATCGAAAGATTTCCGAAGCCGAATGGATCGTGGCGCGCAAAGGCGAGTACGGGCCGAATGGACCGAACGGCAACGTGTTCAACGCCGACAGCCTGATCGCCAATCCTGCGCCGGAACGCACAGTGCCGAAGGCGCAGCGGCTTTCGCGCGAATCGCTCGTGGCGATCACGAACAGCTACTTCGACGGGCTCACGACGCACGACGGAAAGATCATTCAGCACCACGACGGGTGCACTCGTGTCGAAAACGGCACGGTCATGACCAATCGTCCCGGGCGCAACGGCGGTCCGCCAGGCGGCGACTGCGCGGCGGGCCTCGAGAACTTCAACGCGTCGATCGTCGCCGCGCGCCGCTATCCGGTCGTGGACGAGGATGCGCAGGCCGTGCTCGCGTTCGCCGTGTTCTTGCGCAAGCCCGGATCACCGACGCGGCGGAACATGTTTTCGGAGTGGTTCTTCATCGACGAGGCGAAGATCAGGCTGATCTATTCGGCGATGTTCTACCCGCCGTCGGACCAGCCGGTGCCGAATTGGCCGCCGTACGACGGCAACTTTCCGCTGCCGCCGAGCCTGGCGCAGCCCGCCAACCAGTGAGTAGCCACGAAGACCCGAAGATTACATAATTGGCTTCGTGTAACTTCGTGTCCTTCGTGACTTCGTGGCTAAGGAGAATCGAATGAAACGCACGTTGCTTGCCGCACTCGCTGCGCTCGCGCTTGGCGGTGGGTCGCTCTCCGCGCATCACTCGTTCGCGGCGGAGTTCGACATCAACAAACCGATTACGCTACAAGGAACGGTGACGAAGGTCGAGTGGGTCAATCCCCATGTCTACGTGTTCCTGGACGTGAAGGACGCCAGCGGCAAAGTGACCGCGTGGTCGCTCTCGAGCCTCAGCCCCGGCGCCGCGCGTCGCGCCGGCGTGACGCGCGCGAACTTCGGCCAGGGGCAGACGGTCACTGTACTCGCGTATCACTCGAAGGACGGGTCGAACTTCGGCTTCATGCGCCGCATGACGTTTGCCGATGGACACACAGTCGAGCTCTGGCTCGGCGATGATGAGGCAAAGAAATGAAATTCGCAGCTGCAACGGCGCTCGCTGTCGCACTCGCCGCGGTTTCTGCGGCGCAGTCTCCATCGCCTTCGACGCCGCGCACTGCGGACGGCAAAGTCGATCTGAACGGCATCTGGGGCGTCGCGCCGCTGCCGCCGGCCGTCAAGCCGGGACAGTCGGTCCGTTGGCT
>Ga0097621_100003589_pt1 | contig 10717 bp, 6 predicted proteins | sample KBSMisM72_FD_73165 | JGI IMG/M metagenome (GOLD analysis project Ga0097621, IMG submission 73165) | Miscanthus rhizosphere microbial communities from Kellogg Biological Station, Michigan, USA - KBS Miscanthus M7-2 (version 2) (version 2) | ecosystem: Host-associated > Plants > Roots >... | reverse complement strand
TGAAGGTGGATTTGCTCGGGCTGGGAATGATGGCGGCGCTGCAGGACGCGCTGGCGATTGTGAATAGAAGGCAGGATGGGCAGGAAGGGCTGGATGGGCTGGATGGTAGAGAGCGCAGAGCTTCTGTGTCCTCTCCATCCCGCCCGTCCTGCCTATCCAGCCTTTCCCGCCCTCCCGTGGACCTCGCGCACTTGCCGGAGAACGATCCCCTCGTCTACGAAATGCTGCAGACCGCCGACACGATCGGGCTGTTTCAGGTCGAGTCGCGCGCGCAGATGGCGACGCTGCCTCGGCTCAAGCCCACGTGTTTCTACGACATCGTCGTGCAGGTCGCCATCATCCGTCCCGGGCCGATCGTGGGGCAGATGGTGCATCCCTATTTGAATCGCCGCGCCGGCCGAGAGCCGGTCGTCTATCCGCATCCGTCACTCGAGCCGGTGCTGAAGCGGACGCTCGGCGTGCCGCTGTTCCAGGAGCAGCTGCTGCGCATCGCGATGATCGCGGCCGGCTTCACCGGCGGACAGGCCGAGGATTTGCGCCGCGCGATGGGCTTCAAGCGATCGGAAAAGCGGATGCGCACGCTCGAGTCGCAGCTGCGAGAGGGGATGGCGAACAACGGCATCGTCGGCGACGAAGCCGAGAAGATCATCACGGCGATCATGTCGTTCGCGCTGTACGGCTTCCCCGAATCGCATGCGGCCAGCTTCGCGCTGCTCGCGTACGCGAGTGCGTATCTGAAGGCGCACTATCCCGCCGCGTTTTACTGCGCGCTGCTCAACAACCAGCCGATGGGGTTCTATCACCCCTCGACGCTCGTCAAGGACGCGCAGCGCCGCGGCGTCCGGTTCCATCCGATCGACGTGCAGATCTCCGGCTGGAACTGCACGGTGGAAGAAGACGGCGCCGTCCGCCTCGGCCTGCGGTACGTGTCGGGAATGCGCGATGACGTGGGGAAAGCCATCGGCCGTGGGGCCCTGCAAATGAGGTTTCGATCCGTCGACGATCTCGTCAGCCGCACGGGCCTGCGACGCGCGGAGCTCGTGACGCTTGCCGACATCGGCGCGCTGAATGCGTTCGGGTACGATCGCCGATCCGCGCTCTGGCAGGCCGAGCAGGCAGCACGTCCTTCGGGTGAGCTGTTCAGTGGAACGACGATCACCGCAGAGCACGCTGAGCACGCGGAGAATGTGTTTTTAGAAGAACTTAACTCTGCGGACTCAGCGTGCCCTGCGGTAAACGTCGTGGATCAGAATCGTAGTCCGCTGAAACCGATGGCGGAGTCCGAGCGCATCGTCGCCGACTATGCGGGCACGGGGTTGACGATCGGCCGCCACCCGATGGCGCTGCGGCGCGACGAGCTCGCGACGCGCGGCGTGTCGCGCGCGATCGATCTTCGGACGGCACGCCACGGACGGCGCGTGCGCGTGGCGGGCATGGTGATTACGCGTCAGCGTCCCGGGACGGCGAAAGGCTTCGTGTTTCTCACTCTCGAGGACGAAACCGGCGTCGCGAACATCATCGTCCGTCCGGATCTGTTTTTGCGCGATCGTCTCGTCATCACCGACGAGCCTTTCCTGCTCGTCGACGGGGTGCTGCAGAATCAGGACGGCGTGACGTCGGTCCGCGCCGAACGCATTGCACGGCTTCACGGCGGCGGCGCTCAGGACGTCGAGTTCGACGCGCACGACTTCTACTGACGCCTACAGTTTCGTGATCGTGCCGTGCTGATCCGGCACAGGCTTGAGCGCTTTTGCCGCACATTGCTCGAACTGCACTGGCACCCCACTTGCCCGTCTGTCTGACGTGGCGAGAGGCCCTTGGCCTCTCAGTCGAAGGGACCCTATGCCCAATCCGAACGCGTACAACGAGCTCGAGCCAGTTGCCGGCACGAAAGAAACAGCGGTACAGGTACTTTCGTCCCGCATCCGCATTCACAACATGAACATCGAGCGGCAGTCGATCATCGCTTACTTCAAGAACATCCCCGCCGACAAACAGGAGATCGCCCTCGTGCACGCGCTCGAGGTAGGCATTACGGAGCTGACCGCGCGCCGCGGACGATTCAAAAGTTAGAACTTCGAAGTCAGCGATCAGCACTTCTTCGCGCCGCCCGGCATGAGGCCACTTCGGGGGCGGCGGTATAATCCAGCCCCATGGTCATTGCAGTACTGTCGTTAATGGCCGCCCTCGCCGGCGGCACGATCTCGGGTGTGGTTCAGGACCAGTCCGGCGCCGTTGTCCCGGGCGCGTCGATTACGGTCCGCAGCGCCGACGGCGAGCGGATCGCGGTCTCCGGTACCGATGGCCGCTTCATTGTCGAGGCGCCCGGCACGGGGAAGGTCACGTTGATCGTCCGCGCCACTGGATTCGCGGAGAAGACTCAGCAAACTGAATCGGCCAACGCGTCGACCGTCACTGTCGTGCTCGAACCGGCGGCGCTCCGTGAAGACATCACGGTGACGGCCGGCCGCACCGAGCAGCGGCTGAGCGACGTCTCCGCGAGCGTCAACGTCCTTCGCTCGGAGGACATCAGACAATCTCCCGCCGTTGCCGTCGACGACGTGCTCAGGCAGATTCCGACGTTCAGTCTGTTCACGCGATCGAGCAGCATCTCGTCGAACCCGACGTCGCAGGGCGTCTCGCTCCGAGGCATCGGACCGAGCGGCGTGAGCCGGACGCTCGTGCTACTCGACGGCATGCCGTTCAACGAGCCCTTCGGCGGCTGGGTGTACTGGACGCGCGTGCCGCTCGAGGCGACGGAGCGGATCGAAGTCGTCGATGGCCCGAGCGCGAACGTCTACGGGAACTACGCTCTCGGCGGCGCCATCAGCATCAACACCGCGCGGCCGTCGCACCAGTTGTTCGACGTCCGTACGCAGATGGGTAACAAGAACAGCCCGAAGCTCGACTTCTTCGGCGGAGACGTGTTCGGCAAAGTCGGACTGCTCGTGGACGGCAGCTTCTTCCGCACCGATGGATTTCCGATCGTCATCGAGAACGAGCGCGGGCTCGTCGACGACAAGTCCAACGACGCGTTCAAGAACGTCAACGTCAAAGCAGACTTCACCGCGACGCGAAACGTGAACGGGTTTGTCCGCACCGGCTACTTCCGTGAGAACCGGGACAACGGCAAGCACAGCACGTTTGATGGCACCGAAGAAGGCAACAACACCACGTGGAAATATGTCAGCGGCGGTGTTCGCGCGGTGCTGCCTGACTCGAGCGGTTTGCAGGTGAATGTCTTCGGCAACTTCGAGGAGTACTTCAGCAACTTCCTCGCCGTGCCCGCCCCGCCCGCAGGACAGCCGGCGCGCAGCATCGGCCGCATGTCGCTGAATCAGACCGTGCCGACGAAAGACACCGGCGGCATGGTGCAGTGGTCGAAGTCGTTCTCGCGAAACCTGTTTCAGGCCGGCACCGACTGGCACTGGGTGGACGGCGAAAGCCAGGAAGACGGCCTGAATGCGACCAACGGCCTCACGGTGAACCTGCATCGTGTGTCCGGCGGGACGCAGCGGAACATCGGCGGGTACATCCAGGACATGATCGCGGCGACCAACAACCTGGAGATCACCCTGAGCGCGCGCGTCGATTCCTGGAGCAACTACAACGCGCACAACACCGAGGTGACCATCCCGTCGGGCGCGCCCACGCCCAACAACGCTCCGACGCTTCCGGGCCAGGACGACACGGTCGTGACGCCGCGCGCCGCCGCGATCTATCACGCTTCCGATCTGGTCAGCGTGTGGGGCGACATCGGCGCCGGTTTCCGCGCCCCGACGCTCAACGAGCTCTATCGCCGCTTCTCGAAAGGCACAGTGCTGACGCTGCCGAACTTCTCGCTCGGCCCGGAGCGCCTCGTGGGCGGTGAACTCGGCGTCAATCTCGCGCCGGCAAAAAACCTGACCGCCCGCGCCACATGGTTCTACAACCGCATCCACAACCCGGTGTCGAACGTCACGATCGCAACCCAGGGGGCGAACGTCACCGTCCAGCGGCAGAATCTCGGCGAAACGGAGATTCAGGGTCTCCAGCTCGACGCCGAGTACCGCATCAACAACAACTGGCGCGTGTCGGGCGGCTATCTCTTCGATCGCGCGACGATCAGCGACAACCCGGCCAATCCGGCGATCGTCGGCAAGTTCCTGCAAGAAGTCCCTGAGAATCGCGGGACGTTCCGCATCACCTACTCGAATCCGAAAGTCGCCTCGATCACCTTCGGTGTGCTCGGCGTGGGTCTCCAGTACGACACCGGCGACGACACGAACTCTCGCGCCGTGCCGGGCTACAGTTATCCAGGGTTGCCGGCCTACGCGACGACGGAGCTGACGATTTCCCGTGCGTTCGGACGCAACGTCGACGTCTTCTTCGCCGCGCAGAACCTCTTCGAGCAGGAATACATCGTCGCCACGCTGCCGACGACGATTGGATCGCCGCGGCTGGTGAACGGCGGCATCCGCGTCAAGTTCAGCGGCCGCTGATCACGACGATTACCGCCGAGCCCGCAAAGCGCGCAGAGAAAAACAGCCTGTTACAAAACTCTGCGCGCTCCGCGTGCTGTGCGGTGATCGTCGTCGTTTCACCTCAGAACACGTACTGCACGCCGAACTGCATCGTCCGGTTTCCAACCAGCGAGGTGATGGACCCGAAGTCGGCAAGCGTCGGGTTCGTCACCGCGTTCCCCAGCCGCTGACGGTTGAGGACGTTGAACGCCTCGAGCCGCACGTCGAGACGGTGCGGGCCGAGCGCGAACGCCTTCCGCAGCGACATGTTCACTTCCCAGAATCCCGGCTGACGCAGGAAGTTCTTCTCGAAGTTCGTCGCGTACGTCCCGGTGGTCGGCGCGGCGAATGCCGTCTTGTCGAACCAGATCGCGCGGTTGGTCGTGGGATCCCACTCGGTTCTCAGGCCGTCCGGATTGCCGACCGTGTTGTAGAACTGGTTCCCGCTGCCCGGCCCGACGCCGGCGATGTCCACTGTCGTCCGCACGTCGAACGGCGCGCCCGACTGCGCCTGCAGGATGCCGCCGAGATCCCAGCCGCCCAGCACTTCGCGCATCGCCATCGGCGCCGACTCGAGCCGAGGGAACCGGTAGTGCGCCTGCGACACGAGCACATGCGGCCGATCGAGATCAGAAATGCCGTAGTACCCGCTGTCGTCGAACGCGTTTGGCAGCAGGTCGTTCCGTCCCGCGCCGTTGTCGGTCGTGCGCGAGTACGTGTACGAAACGCTGAATCCGAAGCTCGTGGATCGCCGCTCGACCTGGGTCTGCAGCGCGTTGTAGCGCGACCGGCCCGTCGTGTCGTACAGCGTGATGGTGCTGTAGCCGAGGTAGGGCCGCAGCGCGTTCGCGTTGGCTCCCGGGTTCGCCTGAATCGTGCCGGCCTGCAGTTGATTGATGTTGCGGGCACGTTCCAGGTTCGTCGCCGACCGGCCGACGTACGAGACCGTCCCGCGCATTTGCCACATGAGCTCGCGATCGACGGTCGCGTTCCACGCCCACGAGACCGGGTTGGTGAAGTCCGGCGACTGCATGGCCATGACGAGCGGGAAGTTGCGAACCGCAGCGCCGCCCGGTGAGGCGACGGCGCCGTTGATGACCGTCTGCATTTCTGACAGCGGCGGGTTGAACCCGTACGCGGCCGTCGTGTTGATTTGCACGCGGTTCAGGAACCGGCCGACGCCGGCGCGCAGCGTGGTGCGTTCGTTCATCGCGTACGCAAATCCGAGGCGCGGCTGGAAGCCGTTCTTCGGTGTCTGCGAGAAGCCATTCGGGAGGCCGTGATAGAGCTGCTGCAAGCCGGCCAGCTGCGGGAATTGCGCAAGTGCGTCGGCGCTAGGACCGTCGCCTGGCAGCACGATGCCGTTGAACCGATCGCCGCTGACGAGGAAGCCGCCGGCGCGGTCGATCACCGGCGCGGTCGCTGGATTATAGAAACGGTTGTCGAACGACGCCATCGCGCCGTTGTTGACGCCCCAAGGCTGCCACAGCGAGTACCGCAGGCCGAGCTCGAGCGTCAGGTTTCGGGCGGGCTTCCAGCTGTCTTGCGCGTAGACGTCGTACGCCATCGCCAGCCACGGCGTGTCGGGCTTGTTGCCGAACTCGGTGTAGTCGTCGAACAGGCCGAGCAGCGTGTTCGCGACCGAATAGCCCGTGCCCGACGGACGGTTGTCGAAGAAGCGGAACGACCCGTTCTGATTCACCGTGGGCGGCGCCGTGGCGAAGCTCAGTTGAATGCGATCGTTCATACCCGATCGCTCGACGCTCACGCCTGTCTTGAATGCGTGGTTGCCGACGACTTTCGTGACGTTGTCGGTCCATAGGAACACGAAGTCGTTCCACGAGCCCGGATACGCAGCGTTGTTGATCGCGGTGAAGCCCTGCAGCGAGATGTTCGGAATCTTATCGGGATCGAGCTTCGTCCCGGGAAATAGGTACTGGTAGTTGAGGCCGACGTCCGACTGCGTCGGATACAGAAACGCCGTCGTCCCGCCAGGGCAGTAGTCGCAGTTCCTCTGCCCGAAATACTTCGACGGACTCGTCGTGCCCCACGAGAACGATGCCTCGTTGATCAGCGTGTTCGACAAAGTGCTCGTGAACGTCGCCGCGAGCGTCCGGCCCGGATAGTCCCAGATCGTGGAGTACACGCCGAACGGCTCGGGGTCATTCCAATAGTTGGGCGCCCACGTGTGCCGTACCGCGAGACGGTGTTTCGAGCTCGGCACGTAGTCGATCTTGATGCTGTCCTTCCGCTGGTTGTTGAACGTCGGCGGGTTGCCGATCCAGTTGTTGGCGCCCTGCGCGAATCCGGGAATCGGCAGCGGGAACGCGTTGAGCAGCGCACGACCCTGCGCGCTGATGAAGCTCGAGGGCACGATGTTGCCGGGGAACGGCTGGCCGGTTTGCGGATTGCGGATCACGCGGCTGGGCAAGAGCGCGCTGAAGTCGCCGTTTTTCATCGCGGCCGTCGGGACGATGCCGACCTGTTCTTCGACGAACCGATCGCGCTGCCACTCTTCGCCCCAGTAGAAGAACAGCTTCTGCTTCGAGGTGTTGAACGCGCCAGGAATGTAGACCGGTCCGCCGAGCGTGAAGCCCCACGCGTTGTATGTGTGCGGCGATTTCGGGAGGCCGGCCTGTTCGTGCGACCACGTGTTCGAGTCGAGCGCGTCATTCTGCGCGCTCCAGAAGACGTTGCCGCGGAAGCTCTGCGTGCCGCTCTTCGTCACCAGACGCAGCTGGCCCGCCGACGAACGGCCGTATTCGGCCTGATAGTTCGTTGTCAGCACCTGGACCTCTTCGACGGTGTCGAAGTTCTGCGCGCCCATCATGAACCCGCCGGCCGCGCGAACGCGGATGGACGGCGCGCCGTCCACGGTCGTGATGAACTCGTCCGAGCGGCCGCCGTTGATCGACGTCACGCCCGTCGCGAAGGTGCTCACTCCCACCGGAACAGAGCCGCTCATCGTGCCGCCCACGACGCCGGGGACGAGCTGGGCGACCTGCGCCGCTCGTCGTCCGCTGAGCGGCGTCTGCTCGATCTGCTGGGTGTTCACGGTACGGCCGATCACCGAGGTGTCGACATGGGTGGCGGTCGCCTGCACTTGCACGGTTTCACTGAGGTTTCCAAGGCTGAGTTGCACGTCGACCTTGATGTTGACGCCGGCGCTCAGCGTCACGCCGGTCTTCGTCACCGTGTTGAAACCCGAGAGCACCGCCTTCACGCGGTATTCACCGACGGGCACATTCGGAAACGTATAGAGACCGCCCTCGTTCGTGACCGTCCGGCGCTCGAGACCGGTGCCGACGCTGGTGAGCGTCACATCAGCGCCGGGCAGGACGCCGCCGGTGCCGTCCTGAACGACGCCGGACACCGTCGCCGAATCGAATTGAGCGAAAGCTGGAATCGCGAGCAGGCAGAGAAGACCGACCGCGAGCAAGACAGTGCGCATGAGGCTCCCTCCAGGTCCGGTGCGCCGCCGGTGGGGGCGCACCGAGGCCTAGCTTCTAACGCAGCGCTTATGCGCAGTCAAGGAATTATCAAGGCACGATCGTGCTTACTTCGCAATCCAGCCGGTGATCGACAGCACGTGCCCGTCGGGATCGCGGAAGTTGGCCGCATAGAGGACGCGGTCCCCGTCCGTGGTCGCAGCGAAGGGCTCACGCGTGAAGACCACACCTTTCGCTTTCATCTCGGCGTAGCTCTTCATCACATCGGGTGACTCGAGCACCACTTCGGTGAACGCCGACAAGCCGCCGTTCGGCGCGTTCGATGTGCGCGCGATCTCCTGAAGCATCAGCGTGATGCCGCCGCCGCCCTCGAACACCGCGAACTCGTCGAACGTCGACTGCAACGGCAGTCCGACGCGGTCGCGATAGAACGCGACGCTCGCTTTCACGTCGGCGACTCGCAGGATGATCCGACTGGCTTTGAGATCGCCCGCTGACGACGCCGCCGGCGTGAGTGCTGCGGCCATGAGGACGAGCGGAAGAATCGTGCGACGCATAGCTCACTCCTTTGAAGACTGCCGTGGATGTTGGCTCCACAGGCCCGTGACCGACTCGATGCGGCCGTCCGAGTTCAGCAGGAAGACGTTCGTGCCTCGCGCGCGCTCCTGGCCGTCGGCCGAGGTCGCGATCCACTCGGCCAGCGCGACGCCTTGGCAGTGCCGGACGTCGCCGTGCCGGCGCATGCGCAGCCCCGGCATGAAGCGGTGCGTCGCGTCGAGATGGACGTGGAGATCGTCCAGGCCGTCGATGGTGCTGAAGCGATCGCGGAACCGCACCGCCGGGTCGGCGATGCGCGCCAGCGCGGGGCCGCGAGCGAGGGCGTCGGCATTCGACCACGCGTCGAGCCACGCGTCGATCGTCGCCGCCGCGTCGGTCTGCACCTCGTTCGAAACGGCGTTGGCAAACAGCGACAGCTGATAGCGCCAGCCTTGCACGTGCTCGTCTCGGGCCGCAGCGTCCGAAAATTCGTGCATGAGGTGCAGCCGCGTGTCGCGTCCGCTCGCGCCCGCGGGCTCGAGGCGAATCGTCACGAGCGACGCGCCTGGTGCGATCGGCGTCCCGGTCGCATAGCCGTACGTGAACGTCAGGCGCTCGGGCGCCGCGATCTCGACGATCTCGCCGACGGCCTCGACAGCGCCCGGAAATCGGATGACGACGCGGCCGCCGGGCCGCGCGTCGATGGCGGAGCCGGCACCCCACCATGACGCCCAACGCGCCGAGTCGGTGAAGAAGCGGAACACCGTCTCGCGCCGCGCCTGAATCAGCAGCGTTCGATCGAGCCGGTGGGGCAGGTTCGCGGGCCTCGGTGTCATGACGTGTGCCTCTTCGCCTTTCTGCGTCTGCGCGGCGACGGGCCCCGCCGCGTCTCTTCGAGCTCGGCCTGGAGTTTCAGCCGCCACAGTGCGTCGTCCCACATCCGCTCCAGCGCGGCGGCGACGTGTGTGAGGCGTTCGCGGTCCGCGCGGTACCAGCGTTCCCGGCCCTCGGTTCGCACCGTGACGACGCCGGCGTCGATGAGCGCCCGCAACTGGAGCGACACGGCGCCGAACGTCACGTCCGGCATGGCACGGGCAATCGCACCAGCGGGCTTTTCCTCGTCCCAAATCATCCGAAGGATCTCCCGTCTCCTCGGCGAGGCGATGGCGGCAAGCACGGCGGCGTCAGCCATGCATAGTAGTTTAGTTCAAACTAAAATAATGTCAAGACCCTCAGTGACGCCACCGTCAACGCCGACTTGGTCGGCGCGATGGCGAGCCGAGTTCGGAAGCCGGCGAAGTCGCCGTGCCACGTGTGACGCAGAAGGTCGTTGACGAACACGCGGCGCTCGCGATCGTCGACCTCGATCGCGATGCGGACCCACTGGTCGTCGCCGATCGGCTCCGCTACCTCGCGGTGCGCGACGCCCTTGTCGGCGTCGAGCTTGAGAAACCACGGCGCGATGTCGACGACGTCGCCGCGCTCGTTGAACGCCAGGTATTGATTGTGCCGGCCGAAGACCATCCGCAGTTCGTTCAGCGGTCGAACGACGAGTTCCACGCGCATCGGCGCCGCAAAGGCCTCGCGCGTGATGACGCCAACCCGCCGAGGATGGCCGCCCTGCTCGACGATCAAGTGCAGACCGTCGGGTTCAAACGACGAGCCGGCCGCGACACAACCGAGCGCCGGAACAACCTCGGGCGACGGCGGGCCGGCGGGGCTAGGCACCTCGTCGGCCATTGGGAGCTCAGGGTGGTCCATCATCGTCTCGGCTCGATAGAACTCCGCGTAGTCGCGATCGCCTCTGTTGAAACGCGCGTCGAGACGTTTTGGCGCCGACTTCAACCATGCCCCGGTCACGCGCATGCACGTGTCCACCGACACGTGGCGCAGCACTGGGGCGCGCGTCAGTTGCTCGACGCCGGCGTCCGTGATGCCGAAGAGGTTGTCGAGCTCCACGTCTTGGAGCGACGGCAACTCGGCCAGCACACGAAGGCTGTCGTCGGTGATCTGGGTTCCGAAGGCCGAATACGCCGTCAGCGTCGGATGACCGGCCAAATGCCGCGTCGCGGCATCAGTCGTCGTCCGGTTGTACATGTTCATCAGCCGCTCGAGCTTCGGAATCCGTGCGATATGGACGAACGCTCCGTCGCGCGACAGCGGCGATGAGAAGTCCCGCAGCGCCTCGGCGCTCGCAAACGGAGCAAACGCTTCGTCGGTCAGCAGGGG
>Ga0097621_100003588_pt1 | contig 10717 bp, 7 predicted proteins | sample KBSMisM72_FD_73165 | JGI IMG/M metagenome (GOLD analysis project Ga0097621, IMG submission 73165) | Miscanthus rhizosphere microbial communities from Kellogg Biological Station, Michigan, USA - KBS Miscanthus M7-2 (version 2) (version 2) | ecosystem: Host-associated > Plants > Roots >... | reverse complement strand
AACATGACGCAACATCGAGAGCCTCCATCGTGGCGAGGAACCACTCGCGGGTCGACCGGGGACTGGGGACTGGGGACTGGGGACTACCATCGAATGACTCCGCGGGCACCGTCGCTGGCGGCAAGCGCCGACAGCGCGTCGTTGACCTTGTCGAGGGTGTAGGTTCGCGACACGAGCTCGCCGAGCTTCAAGCGCCCGTCCTGGTAGAGCGACACGAGCCGCGGGATGTCACGCGAGGGCTGGCCCGATCCGTACACCGATCCGAGCAGCCGTTTCTCCTGCATCACGAACGGAAACATCGCGATCGTTCCCTGGGCGTCCATGCGCGACAGCCCGGTGAGGACGACGGCGCCGCCCTTCCTGGTGGCGGCGAGCGCCAGCGCCAGCGTCGCCGGACTGCCGACCGTGTCGAACACGAAATCGGCGCCGCGGCCGCCGGTCAGCGCGCGGACGGACGCCGCGACGTCCGGCGGCGCATCGGACGTGCCGCCGATGGTGTCGGTAGCGCCGAACTGCCGCGCAATCTCGAGAGGTTTGGGCCGCAGATCGATCGCGATGATCCGATCGCAGCCCGAGATCGCCGCGCCCTGCACGACATTCAGGCCGACGCCGCCGGCGCCGATCACCGCCACGCGCGATCCCTTCGGCACCTGTCCTGCGTTGGTCACGGCGCCGACGCCGGTGATCACGGCGCAGCCGATCGTCGCCAGCGCGTCGAACGGTATATCGCGCGCCACCGGGATTGCGCCCGCTTCGGGCACGATGACGAAGTCCGAAAAACAGGCGGTGCCGAGGAACGGCGCGACGTCCTGCCCGCGTGCGTGCAGCCGGGAGGCGCCGGACGGCAGCTTGTTGCGGAACGTCACCTTCTCCACGCGGTCGCACAACGCCGCGCGGCCTTCCAGACACGGCGCGCAGACGCCGCACGCCGGCGCCCAGCAGAGCACGACGTGGTCGTCGACCTTCACGGTCGTGACCGACGGCCCGACCTCGCGCACGATGCCCGCGCCCTCGTGGCCGAGCACCAGCGGCGTCTTCGCGGGCCAGTCGCCGCGCGCCGGGTGCAGGTCGCTGTGACAGACGCCCGCGGCCTTCAGTTCGATGAGGACTTCGCCCGGGCCCGGCGTGTCGAGCTCGGCCGGCTCGACGGACAGCGGTTGGCCCTGCTCCCACAGGATCGCGGCATGAATGTGCATGGATTCGTTCAGCGCTCGCCTATAGTGCCACAGCGCTGCGAGATTTCAGATTTCAGATTCCAGAATGGAAGTCTGCCACCGAGACACAAAGACACAGAGAGTTTCGACCACAGAGGCAACCGAGAGTCACGGAAACGGAGCGCACGCTGCAGATCCCAACGCGCCGCGCCGGCCGGCGGAGCCGGCCGAACAGGCACTCGCGATGCGCTGGCGCCGCTTCGCGGCGCGCGGCGCGTTCGGGCTCCGTGTCTCGGTGTCTCTGTGGCCCGTCAATCAGACAGGTGCGCGATGACCTACGTCACGTTCGACGCCAGGCGACGCATGCCTTTCAGCCAGCGGTCGTGGTCGGCGGCTCTTCGACGCACGAACTCCGCCACTTCCCCGTGCGGCAGGATGAGAAAGCGCTCGGCCTCGAGGCCTTTCACGACGTCCTCCGCCACCTGTTCCGGCTCGAGCGCGGAGTCCAGCAGGAAGGATCGCTTCGTCCCCTCGGCTTCCGCGCGACGCAGCATGTCGGTCCGCACGCCCTGCGGACAGAGCGCGGAGACCTTGATGCCGCGATCGCCGTAGGTCATCGAGAGCCACTCGGCGAACGCCAGCGACGCGTGCTTGGTGACCGCGTAGGTCGCCGACTGCGGATGCGTCAGCAGGCCGGCCGCGGACACGGTCTGCAGCAGGTAGCCGCCGCCGCGCTCGAGCATGTGCGGCACCACCGCCCGTGCCGCATAGACGTGCGCCATCACGTTGACGTCCCAGCAGCGCGCCCATTCGGCGTCAGGGGTGTGCTCGTCGCCGTTGACCGCGATGCCCGCGTTCGAGCAGAACAGATCGATCCCACCGTGCGCCGCGATCGTCTGCGTTACCAGGCGGACGACGTCGGCTTCGCGAGAGACGTCCGCGGTGATCGCGGTCCCGCCGATCTCCGCCGCCACCGCCGCCGCCGTCGCGGCGTTCATGTCGGCGACGACGATCGCCTTCGCCTTCTCCGCGGCAAACCGCCGGCACAGCGCGCGGCCGATTCCGTTGCCGCCGCCGGTAACGACGATGACTTTTCCCGTCAGGTTCATCGGGCGTCAGGGTTCTTAGTTCTAAGTTCCAAGTTCTGAGTTTTTCATCCAGCTCTGGAGCCGCTCGACGTCCTTCTTCACCGTTCGCGACGCTGCGAACAGGACCACTGCGAGCAGCGCCGCGAGGATCGGGACGATGTACATCGCCTGGTGAAGGCCGGCGGCGCGGAACGGCTCGAGCGCCTTCAGATCGAAGCCCTTCGACTCGCCCACCAGGCTGCGGAACTCCGCCATCATGATCTCGCCGAACGGCAGCGGCGCGACCGCGCCGGCGGCGCTCGCCTTCTGGAACGTGAAGTAGTCGCTCGCGAGTCCCGTGCCGACCGGGCCCATCGACGCGCCCAGCACGTACATCGCGAAGAAGTACAGCGCCATCGCCGTCCCCCGCAGCGACGGCTCGACGACGTCGTGGATCGTCGAGTAGACGGTCGAGTAATACGCGAACATCACGCCGACGCCCAGGCCCATCAGCAGCGCAAAGCCGAGCACGTCCCCGGCGGGCCGCCCAAGACCGAGGAACATCAGCGGCGTGCAGATCGCAATCGCGGCGGTCCCGACAATCAGCCGGCCGTCGACCCGCCTGGCGTAGAGACGGTCGGCCAGCCACCCGCCGATCGTGAGGCCGCCGATCCCGGAGAACCCGTAGACGCACGCCGCGACCCAGCCGGCGTTGACGAAGCTCATATGGTGAAATCGCGCCAGGAACGGCGACACGAACGCGCCGAGCGCGTACATGTTGAAGTTGTGCAGCGCTCCCGACACGATGATCCACAGCATCGTCGGAATCGAGAGCACGAGCCGGTACGGATTGCCGGGCCGGCGCCGCTCGCCGACGGCATGCCCCTCGAGCGTCCCGCGCGCCGGTTCGTGCATGCTCCACGCCGCGATCGCGCACAGGATGCCCGGCACGGCGGCGATGTAGAAGGCGTTGCGCCAGCCCCAGTTCTGCAGGATCCAGCCGCCGGCGCCGTTGGCGAGCCCGAGGCCGAGCGGAAGCCCCAGCATCCAGATCGCTACCGCCCGGGCACGCATCGTCGGCCCGACGATGTCGCCGATCAGCGAGGTCGATGCGGGTGAGCAAGTCGCCTCGCCCACGCCGACGCCGAGGCGGGCGACGATCAGCTGCGAGAAGCTGCGCGCCATACCCGACATCGCGGTCAGCAGGCTCCAGACGAACACGCCGGCCGCGAGGATTTTTCGCCGGGCCATCTTGTCCGACAACCGGCCTAGCGGCAGCCCGACGACGGCGTAAAGGAGGGTGAAGACGGTGCCGAGCAGCCCGAGCGCGGTGTCGCTGAGCGCCCACTCGCGGCGAATGCCCTCCCCGACCCCGCCGAGCAGCTGGCGGTCGAAGAAGTTCATCAGGTTGATGGCGAACAGGACTGCGAGCGCGTACCCGGAACCAGACATCGCCGTCTCCTATCCGTTTACGCGCACACGCTCGGCTAAAGCCTTCGCGCTCCCACCGACAGCCCTACCCGCCCCACTGGCCCCACCTGACCTACTACAGCGGATAGCGTCCGGCCTCGATCACCGCGTCCGCGATGCGCCGGCGTGCGGCAATCGCGTCGATCCCGGCGTAGGGCACGAGACGGAGGACGCCCGCGGCCAGCCCCTCGTCGCCGCGTCGCGCGCCGAGCGCGGCGACCACCTGCCGCGACGCAGCCGCGACCTTGTCCGCCGCGTCGTTGGTGTAGACCGCCGCAATGTCGGCGGCGAGGCCGGCGCGGGCGTCGCCGCTCGCTGCCATTTTCTGCGCGCGCGCGATCGCGCTCTCGGTCGCGTAGGTCTCGATGATGACGTCGGCGATCTGCGCGAGCACTTCCTGCTCGTCCTTCAGCGTCTCGCCGTATGCCGCCGACGCGCTGCCCAACAGCGCAATGGACAGGCGCTTGAGGCGGCTCACATATTCACGCTCGCCGCTCAACGGGGTCTGGGAGCTGGGGGCTGGGGGCTGGGACGCCGCCGCCAGCGCCGCACGCGCGCCGTCCGCGTTGAACAGCTGCGGCTGCTGCTTGAGCAGGCGCGTCGGCACGAGCATCCGGTTGATCTCGTTGGTGCCCTCGTAAATGCGGGTGATGCGGGCGTCGCGATACATCCGCTCCAGCGGAAACTCGCGCGAGTAGCCGTTGCCGCCGAACACCTGCACGCCTTCGTCGACCGCCCACGCCAGCGCTTCGCTGGTCCACACCTTGTTGATCGAGCACTCGACCGAGAAGCCTTCGATCGTTTTCAGGACCAGCGGTCCGTCGGCGCGGTCGCCGGCGTCGATCGCGCGATCGACGTCGCCGAGCGTGCGGTAGGACATCGCATCGCCGACGAAGCCGCGGATCGCCATCCCGGCGAGCTTCTGCTTGATCAGGCCGAACTCGGCGATCGCCTTGCCGAACTGACGGCGCTCCTTGGCGTATTTCACCGAGTGGTTGAGCGCCGTGCGGACGCCGGACATGTTGCGGGCGCCGAGCTTGACCCGGCCGAAGTTCAGGACGTTGAACGCGACCTTGTGCCCCTGCCCGATCGTGCCGAGGACGTTCTCGATCGGCACCTTCACGTTGTCGAGCATCAGCGCGGTGGTCGAGGAGCCGTCGAGTCCCAGCTTGATCTCGTCGCGGCCGCTGACGACGCCCATCCCGCGCTCGACGAGGAACGCGGTGAACTTGTCGCCGCCGACCTTCGCGAAGATGGTGAACAGATCGGCGAAGCCGCCGTTCGTGATCCACATCTTCTGGCCGTTCAGCTCGTAGTGCCGGCCGTCGGCGGTCAGCGTCGCGGTGGTGCGCGCCGCGAGCGCGTCGGATCCCGACTGCGGCTCGGTGAGCGCATACGCGCCGATCAGCTCGCCGCTCGCCAGCCGCGGCAGGTAGCGCGCCTTCTGCGCTTCGGTGCCGAAGTAGACGAGCGGGAGCGTGCCGATCGACGTGTGGGCGCCGAGCGAACCGCCGAACGACGGATTGACCGCGATCTGCTCGCCGACATACGAGGCGCTGATCAGATCGAGCCCGAGCCCGCCGTAGGCGGGCGGAATCTCCAGCCGCAGGAGATCGAGATCGCTCGCCTTCTTCAGCAGCCGGCGGGTGAGCGCCCAGTCGTGGTGATACAGCTGCTCGACGACCGGCAGCACTTCCTTGTGCATGAACTCGGAGGCGGTCTGTCCAAACAGCCGCTGCTCGTCGCTCAAATCTTCCCTGACGAACACCTCCGCGGGCACGGCCGTGGAGGTGAGAAACTGTCCGCCTGCGGCCGGTGCCTGTGTCTGTGCCATGTCGATACTCTACGAACGGAACGCGAGGCGTTCAGCCGAGCGTGCGGCTCGCCTGAACGGCTCGCCCTCCAGGTTGTTGACGTGTGTAGCGGCTGGGAAGTATAAGCCTGACAACGTGCCAACCATCAACGAATTGTTCAGACTGGACGGACGCATTGCGATCGTCACGGGCGGATCGCGCGGCATCGGACAAGAGATGGCCGAAGGACTCGCCGAAGCCGGCGCGTCCCTCATGCTCTGCGCCCGGCGCGAAGAGTGGTTGACGCCGACCGTGGCCAAAATGCGGCAGCAGGGATTCAAGGTCGAGGGCGCACTGTGCGACGTGTCCAAGGCCGCGGACGTTCAGTCGGTGGTGGACCGGACGATCGCGGCGTACGGCCGGGTGGACATCCTGATCAACAACGCCGGCGTGACGTGGGCGGCCGAACCCGAGGACATGACGCTCGCGCAGTGGCAAAAAGTCGTCGATATCAACCTGACGGGTGCCTTTCTCTTCGCGCAGGCCGCGGGCCGGGACATGCTGACGCGTCAATGGGGACGGATCATCAACATCGCGTCGATCGCCGGCATGCACGCCTCGGTGCAGGGGCCGCACTACGCGCCGTACGCGGCGACCAAGGCCGGCCTGATCGGCCTGACCCGCGAGCTGGCGGTCTCGTGGGCGCGCAAAGGCATCCGGGTGAACGCGATTGCGCCGGGCTTCTTCCACTCGCGCCTGGCCGACGGCGCGATCGCCATGAACGAAGCGTCGATCAAAGCCTCGAGTCCGATCCCGCGCGTCGGCGATGCCGGCGAGCTCAAGGGCGTCGCGGTCTTCCTTGCCGCCGACGCCTCCAACTACATTACCGGCCAGACGATCGTCGTGGACGGGGGACGCACAATCGCGTGAAACCTGAATCACCCTACGCCGCGCGCCCCTGGCGGCGCCACTACGACTATTGGGTCCGCTCGAACCTCTCGTACCCGGGCCGATCCCTGAGCGACATCCTGAACCTCACGGCGATCGAACGGCCGGATCGTCCGGCGACCCAGTTCCTGGGCGCGCAGCTGACGTTCCTCGAGCTGAAGACGCGGGCCGACGCGCTGGCCGCCGCGCTCGCGCGCTTCGGGATCGTCAAAGGCGATCGCGTCGGGATCATGCTGCCCAACTGCCCGCAGTACATCTTCTCCGCGTTCGCGGTGCTGCGCCTCGGCGCGATCATCGTCAACATCAACCCGAGCTATACCGCGCGCGAGCTGGTGACGATCGCGGCCGACTCGGGGGTCCGCCTGGTGATCACCCTCGACGCGCTCGCGCCCTTGGTGCTCTCGGTTCGCGGCGCCGGAGCCCCGGCCATCGAACAGGTCATCGTGACGTCGCTCGCCGAGTATTCCGCCGCCGGGGCGGGAGCGCCGCGGGTGGACGATACCCAGACGCTGGCGGATCTGCTGGCGCCGGTCGCGCCGGCGGAGTTGCCGCGGGTGGAGATCGACCCGCAGGACGTCGCGGTCCTCCAGTACACCGGCGGCACCACCGGCACGCCGAAGGGCGCGATGCTGACCCACGGGAACATCTGGGCCAACGTCGTGCAGACCGAGAGCTGGACCAACCCGTCGTACATCCTCAACGGCAACGAGCGCTACCTTGTCGTGATCCCGTACTTCCACATCTACGCGTTTGCGGTCTGCATGATGGTGGGGCTGCGGATCGGTGCGCTGCAGATCATCCACTCGAAGTACGAGCCCGAGGCGGTGCTGACGGCGATTCGCGACCTCCGGCCGACCTATTTTCCCGCCGTCCCGACGGTGTTCGTCTCGCTGCTCACGCACCCCAAGGTCGGCGAGTACGGGCTCGACCGCGTGCGGCTGTTCAACAGCGGCGGCGCGCCGTGCCCGCTCGAAGTGCTGGAGGAATTCGAACGGCGCCTCGGCCGGCCGCTGGGCGAAGGCTACGGACTGTCGGAGACGTCACCGGTGACCCATTCGACGCCGCAGCTGGCCTTCCGCAAGCTGGGCACCGTCGGCCTCCCGTTCCCGGATACCGACCAGAAGATCGTGGACGTCGAGACCGGCGCGCGCGAGCTGCCGATCGGCGAAATCGGCGAGCTGTGCATCTCGGGGCCGCAGGTGATGAAGGGCTACTGGCAGAAACCGGAAGAGACCGCGGCGGCGCTGCGAACCGATGCCGCCGGCCGCGTCTGGTTCCACACCGGCGACATCGCGCGGATGGACGAGGACGGCTACACCTCGATCGTCCAGCGCAAGAAGGACATGATCATCGTCGACGGCTACAATGTGTATCCGTCCGACGTCGAGTCGATGCTGTACAGCCACCCCGCGGTACGGCTCGCCGCCGTCATCGGCATCCCGGACGCCTATCACGGCGAGACCGTCAAGGCGTGCATCGCGCTGAAGCCGGGCACGTCGGTCACCAAAGACGAGATCATCGCCTACTGCCGCGAAGGGCTGACCGAGTACAAGGTGCCGCGGGTCGTGGAGATCCGCGACACCCTGCCGATGAGCGCGGTCGGCAAGATCCTCTATCGCGTGCTCCGCGACGAGCACGCCGCGGCGATGAAACCATGACCCACGTCGAGGCGCGGCGGACGATGAGCGGGCTGGAGTTCTTCACGCGGATGCTGGCCGGCGAGGTCCCGCCGCCGCCGATGATCGATCTGCTCGGCATCCGGCTGGCCGAAGTCGAGGCGGGGCGCGTGGTGTTCACCGCCACCTGCGAGGAGCGGTTCTACAACGGCACCGGCGTCGCTCACGGCGGCTTCGCCGCCACGCTGCTCGACACCGCGCTCGGCTGCGCGATCAACTCGGCGATGCCCGCGGGGCGGCGCTTCACGACCCTCGAGCTGAAGGTCAACCTCACCCGGCCGATCACCCTGGCGGCCGGCCTGCTGCAATGCGAGGCGAAGGTGGTCCACGTCGGCGGACGCACGGCCACTTCCGAGGGCCGCATCATCGATCGCACCGGCAAGCTGTACGCCCACGGCACGACGACCTGCATCGTTGTGGACGCGCCGCGCGGTCCACTCGAACCCTGAAATCTGAACTCTTAAATCTGAAATCTGAAATCTGAAATCTCACTGACTCATATGGCTGATCTTGTTCGGTACGAAGTGAAGAACGGCGTCGCGGTCCTGACGATCGACAACCCGCCGGTGAACGCGCTCGCGCCCGAGGTCTGGGGCCAGATCGACGAGGCGGTCAAGCGCGGCGTGGCCGATCCGGCAGCCGACGCCCTCGTGCTGATCGGCGCCGGCACGACGTTCATCGCGGGCGCGGACATCAAGGCGTTCGAGCTGCTCAAGACGCCGGCCGATTCCATGGCGCGCTCCGCGGGAACCCACGCGCTGCTGAAGCGGATGGAGGACGCGAGCAAGCCGCTGGTCGCCGCGATCCACGGCAACGCGCTCGGCGGCGGCCTGGAGGTGGCGCAGGCCTGCCACTTCCGCGTCGCGACGAAAGACGCCAGGGTCGGCCAGCCCGAGGTCATGCTCGGCCTCATCCCGGGCGCCGGCGGCACGCAGCGGCTGCCGCGGCTCGCCGGCGCGAAGATGGCGCTCGAGATGTGCACCGACGGGAAACCGGTCCCGGCGCCGAAGGCGCTCGCCGCCGGCATCCTCGATCACATCGTTGCCGACGACCTGCTGAGCGGAGCGATTGCGTTTGCCAAGGACAAGGCGACGAAGCACGAGATCCGCAAGGTGCGCGAGATCGTCATCGGCGCAGACGAAGTCAAGGCCGGCCTCGAGGCGTGCGCGGCGATGCGCGCCTCGTTGAAGAAGACGGCCCGGGGCCTGCGCGCGCCGTACGCGGTGGTCGACGCGATCGAAGCAGGGCTGAAACTGCCCTTCGACGAAGGCTCGGTCCGTGAGCGCGAGCTGTTCGCGGACTGCGTCGCGTCCACCGAGTCCAAAGCGCTGCGTCATCTGTTCTTCGCCGAGCGCGAGGTGGCCAAGGTGCCCGACGTCCCGAAGGACACGCCGATCAAGGAGATCAAGCGTGCTGCGGTGGTCGGCGCCGGCACGATGGGCGGCGGCATCGCGATGAACTACGCGAACGCGGGGATCCCGGTCCTGTTGAAGGAGGTGGATCAGGCCGCGCTCGACCGCGGCATCGCCACCATCCGCCGGAACTACGACGTGACGATGTCCAAGGGCAAGATGACGAAGGAGCAGGTCGAAAAGACGATGGCGCTCATCACGCCGACGACCAGCTACGACGGCTTCGATCAGGTGGACATCGTCACCGAGGCGGTCTTCGAGAACATGGACCTGAAGAAGTCGACCTTCGCGGAGCTCGGCACGGTGACGCGGCCCGACTGCATCCTGGCGTCGAACTCGTCCACCCTGGACATCGATCAGTTCGCGGCGGCGAGCGGCCGGCCGCAGCAGGTCCTCGGCCATCACTACTTCAGCCCGGCGAACGTGATGAAGCTGCTCGAGATCGTCCGCGGGCGGGAAACCAGCAAGGAGGCCATCGCGACCTCGCTCAAGCTCGCGAAGAAACTGGGCAAGGTCGGCGTCGTGGTCGGCAACTGCTTCGGCTTCGTCGCGAACCGGATGCTGGCCTACTACATGCGCGAGGCCTACCTGCTGCTCGAAGAGGGCGCGAGCGTCGAGCAGATCGATCGCGTGCTGACGGAGTTCGGCCTGCCGGTGGGCCCGTACGGCATGCAGGACATCGCCGGCATCGACGTCGGGGCGCGCATCCGCCAGTACCTGAAATCGATCGGCAAGTCGCGCGCGGAGGGCCCGCAGTCGGCGATCCCGGATCGCCTCTATGAGATGGGGCGCTACGGCCAGAAGACCGGCGCCGGCTGGTACAAGTACGACGCGCCCGGGAGCAGAAACCGCACGACCGATCCGCTGATCGAGCAGCTGGCGAACGAGGAGGCGAAGAAGCGCGGCATCGTGCGCCGGCCGATCGGCGACGAGGAGATCGTCGCGCGCATCACCACCGCGCTGGCCAACGAGGGCGCCCGCGTGCTCGAGGAGAAGTTCGCGACACGCCCGGGCGACATCGACATCATCTACGCCTACGGCTTCGGCTTCCCGCGCCGGAGCGGAGGGCCGATGTTCTATGCCGATACGGTGGGACTGCCGACCGTGCTGTCGCGGGTCAACGAATACCGCGCGCGGTTCGGCGACTACTGGGAGCCGGCGCCTCTGCTCGAGAAGCTGGTCAAGGAAGGCCGGGGG
>Ga0097621_100003587_pt1 | contig 10721 bp, 7 predicted proteins | sample KBSMisM72_FD_73165 | JGI IMG/M metagenome (GOLD analysis project Ga0097621, IMG submission 73165) | Miscanthus rhizosphere microbial communities from Kellogg Biological Station, Michigan, USA - KBS Miscanthus M7-2 (version 2) (version 2) | ecosystem: Host-associated > Plants > Roots >... | reverse complement strand
GAGCGGCAATTACTCGCTGCGCATCAAAGTCAAATAAGATTAAAGGTTAAAGAAGGTCACCTTCATGCGATTTTTGCGCGTTCTAGCGCCGGTGCTGTGCGTTTTCCTGCCGCTATGGGCAGTCGAGACGCAAGTCTGGGAACACTCCGAATCAGCCGACTTCGAAAAAGGCACGTTGCACAAACTTTCGCTTTCAAGCGAAGGCCGCCTGATGCCCGCCCCGGTCGTGCGCGATATTTACGATCCCTCCGTTCCTTTTCTATGGACGGTAGCGCGCGATTCCAAAGGCAACGTCTACGCGGGCGGCGGCGGCGTGGGCAGCTCCAAAGCCAAACTGATCGTAGTCAACGCCGCTGGCCAAGCCAAGACGTTCGCTGAACTCGATGGCATGGCCATCCAGTCCATCGCCATCGATAAACAGGACCGCGTCTACGCCGCCACCTCGCCCGACGGCAAAGTCTTCCGCGTCGACGCGGCTGGAACCGCCGAAGTCTTCTACGATCCCCACGCGAAATACATCTGGGCCCTGGCATTTTCAAGCAAGGGCGACCTGTTCATCGCCACCGGAGACCAGGGTGAAATCCACCGCGTAACTCCCAACGGCACAGGATCCGTCTTCTATCACACCGAAGAAGCCCACGTCCGCTCGTTAGCCATCGACGCGCGCGATAACCTGATCGCCGGCACTGACCCCAGCGGCCTGATCCTACGCATCTCCCCCGCGGGCGATGGCTTTGTTCTGTACGAAGCCGACAAGCGCGAAATTACCACAGTGGCCGTCGCACCGAACGGCAACGTCTACGCCGCAGGCACCGGAACCAAAGCCCCCGCGACCGCCCCCGCGCCCACGCCGCAGCGCCAAGTGCAAACCAGTCAAGGAACGATTACGTTGGCCGTCCCCACGGGCGGCCCCGCACGCAATGGCGCGCCAGCCCCGCCCACCGCCACCGGAGCGCCCATCGGCGTGCAAGGCGGCTCCGAAATTTTTCGCATTCAACCCGACGGCTACGCCCGCCGCGTCTGGACCCACGCGCAGGACGTCGTCTATGCGCTAGCCTTCGACGCCCAAGGCAGCGTCATCGCCGGCACCGGCAACCGCGGCAACGTCTACCGTCTCGACTCCGATCACACCTATACGCGCCTCTTGAACCTCGCCGCCGCGCAAGTAACCGGCTTCGCCCAAGGCGCCAACGGACGCCTGTACGCAGTCACCGGCAATATCGGCGAAATTTTTTCCATCGGTCCCGAGCGCGAAGCCTCCGGCACTCTCGAAAGCGATGTCCTCGACGCCGGAGCCTTCTCCTATTGGGGCCGCGTGACTTCGCTCTACGCCGGGTCAGGAGCCGTGACCTTCGAAACCCGCAGCGGCAACGTCAGCCGCGCGCAGAAAGACTGGAGCCCGTGGGTCAAGCTCACAGGCGATCGCGTGATGTCCCCCGCCGCCCGTTTCCTGCAATATCGCGCGACCGTAGCAGGCTCCGCCGAACTCTACGACGTAACCGCTGCCTACGAGATGAAGAACGTGGCTCCGGTGATCGAAGCCATCGAAACCACGCCAGCCAATTACAAATTCCCAGCCCCAGTCGCGGCAACCCCTCCCAATCCTGCGACGTTGACGCTACCAGCGTTGGGCCGCTCGACTCCGACGCCCGCGCCCACGCGCGCGACGGCCGACACTGGATCATCGCCCGCTCTCACCTTCGCCAAAGGCTTCATCGGCGCGCGCTGGTTAGCGAACGACGACAACGCCGACACGCTTCTCTTTAAAATCGAAATCCGCGGCGAAAACGAAACCACCTGGAAGCCGCTGCGCGAGAACTTGCGCGAGCGCTTCTACAGTTGGGATTCATCCGCGTATCCCGACGGAAAATACCGCGTGCGCGTGACCGCCAGTGACGCGCCCTCGAACACCCCCGAGCAAACGCTCACCACCTCGCGCGAAAGCGACCGCTTCCTGATCGACAACACCGCCCCCGAAATAACCACGCTGGCCGCGACGGCGCAAGGCGCGAAAGTCGATGTCCGCTTCCACGCCAAAGACGCCCTCAACGTTCTGGCCAAAGCCGAATATTCGGTGAACGGAGGCGAGTGGAAAGTAGTGGAGCCCACCACGCGCCTCACCGACTCCGAAGAGCACGACTATCGCTTCGAAGCCGACCGGGGCGCGGGCGAAGCCACTATTGCCGTGCGTGTTTCCGACGCCTACGAGAACGAAGCCGTCGCGAAGACGGTAGTGAAATAGGGGCGCGCCCTGCAACCACCCGGCGGCGTCGCTCTGCAGCTCCAAGGCGTGCGCAAAGCCTTCGACAAGTTGGTGGTCATCGCCGGCATGGATCTTGAAATCGTCGCCGGCGAATTCATCGCGATTCTAGGCCCCTCCGGATGCGGCAAGTCCACGCTCCTGCGCATGATCGCGCGACTCATGGAGCCCACCGCCGGACACATCGCCATCCAACCCGAAGGGCGCTTCCAAACGGCTTTCGTGTTTCAAGACGCGCACCTGCTGCCCTGGCGCACCGTACTCGACAACGCCGCTCTGCCTTTGGAGTTAATGGGCGTCCCGCAAGGCGAGCGCTACGCGACCGCGCGAGCCGCCCTCCAGCAAGTAAGCTTGTTCGAAGCCGAGGACCGCTATCCCACGCAACTCTCCGGAGGCATGCGCATGCGCGTCTCGCTCGCGCGCGCGCTAGTGACGCAGCCGCGCCTGTTGCTCCTGGACGAACCCTTCGCCGCACTCGATGAAATCACGCGCTTCCGTTTAGACATTCAACTCCGCGAATTGTGGCAGAAGCGCGGAATCACTGTTGTCTTCGTCACCCATTCGATTTCCGAAGCCGCGTTCCTAGCCAACCGCGCCGTAGTGCTCACCAAACGCGGCGGCGGAATCAAACTCGACCGCCGCCTGGATCTCCCCACCGAACGCAACGACGAATTGCGCACGGACCCGCTCCTTGGCCGCGAGATGCAGTCGCTCCTGGCCGCGATGGAGGAAGAATCGTGATTCGCCGGATCGTCCCAGCACTGATCCCGCTAGTGGTAGTGACCGCCGCCGCGGAATTCGCAGTGCGCTACGGCTTGATAAAGTCCTACCTCTTGCCAGCGCCGAGTTCCGTTCTCCGCGCCATGGTCGAAAGCCGCGGCGAGCTGTTAGGCGCGCTGCTGACCACGTCCACCAGCGCCCTGCTTGGCTTTCTCCTAAGCACCGCGATAGGAATCGCCATCGCCGTATTCCTCTCCTCCTCACGCGCGATTCAACGAGCCTTCTATCCCTACGCCGTGTTCTTCCAAACCGTACCCATCATCGCCATCGCCCCGCTGCTGGTGATCTGGTTCGGCTACGGAACGCGCACAGTAGTAGCGTCGGCATTCGTCGTCTCGATTTTCCCCGTGATCGCCAACACCCTCAGCGGTATTCTGTCCACCGAGCCCGCGCTGCGCGATCTCTTCCGCCTATACGGCGCCTCCACCTTTGTCACCTTATGGAAATTGCGTTTCCCCGCAGCGCTCCCACAAATCCTCACTGGACTGCGCGTAGCCTCCGGCCTAGCCGTCATCGGCGCCATCGTAGGCGAGTTCATCGGCGGCCAAGGTCTGGGATCCGTAGTTGATGTCGCCCGCACGCAGCAACGCGTCGACAAAGTGTTCGCCGCCGTTCTGCTCGCATCGATGCTCGGTTTGGCGCTCTTCGGCCTGATCAACCTGGTCAGTTATGTTACGCTGCGACGATGGCACGCGTCGGAACAATGAACCGTAGAAAATTCCTATTCGCCGGAAGCGCCGCGCTGCTGGCCGCGTGCGGCAAAGCGCCCGGCAAGATCAGACTGGCGCTCAACTGGAAACCCGATCCGCAATTCGGCGGATTCTACGCCGCCCCCTATCAAGCGCACGGCCTCGACGTCGACATCTTACCCGGAGGCGCCGGCACGCCCACCATCCAGATGGTCGGCGCGGGCTCAGCCGAATTCGGCGTCGTTTCCGCGGACGAACTAGTTGTCGCGCGCTCGCAAGGCAACGATGTGGTGGCGCTCTTCGCCGTGTTCCAAAACAATCCGCAAGGCATCATGGCGCACGCCTCTCGCAAGTTGATCAGCCTGGCCGACTTGCTGAAGAGCGGAGGAACGCTAGCGATTCAGCGCGGCCTCCCCTACGCGCGCTTGCTCGAAAAGAACTATGGCTTCGGCAAAGTGAAGATCGTGCCCTCGCCTGGCGGCGATATCAGCGCGTTCCTAGCCGACAAAAATTTCGCCCAGCAATGTTTTATCGTATCCGAGCCGTTAACCGCGAAACACCAGGGCGCCGACGTGCAGGTGTTCCCGGTGTCGGACGTCGGCTACAATCCGTACACCACCGTACTGACCACCACCGGTGATTTTCTTCGGCAAAACCCGGATCGCGCGAAAGCCATGGTGGCCGCGGTGCGCGAAGGCTGGCGCACTTACCTCGACGACCCCAAGCCCACCAACCAACGCATGAATCAACTGAATCCCTCGATGGCGCCGGAGGTTTTCGCGGAAGTCGCCGCAGCCCAGAAGCCGCTGATTGAGATCGCCGGGACGCAGCTCGGCAGCATGACCAAGGAGCGCTGGGAAATGCTGATCGCGCAATTGCAAGAACTCGGCGACATCCAGAAAGCGCCGTCCGCCGACGACTGTTTCCGGACGCTCTAGTTCACCTTGGTTAGCTGCTGCAGCAGGTTCACCGTCTCGGGATTCACTGTTGGAGGAACCACTAAACCTCCACCCTGCGGGACGGGCTTGTAGTTCCCGGAAGCGTAATCGAGCGGCGTCTTCCCGTCGCGATCCTTGATGTCGACTTCCGCCCCGTGCTCAGCCAGCAAGCGGATCGTGGCCGTCCAGCCCTTCATCGCGGCGCTGTGCACGGCATTCATTCCGTTCGCGGCGCGGCGGTGGATGTCAGCGCCCGCGTCGAGCAGAATCCCGACGGCCAGCGCGGCATCCTCATCGCCCTGATAGCGCCCCCGGCTGGGATTGATGCCATGCCCCATGCCGGCCGCAATCATCAGCGGAGTCACCCCGTCGGCATTCGGCAAATCGACCAGCGCGTGATGCTCCAGCAGCAAACGCATCGCCGCGGGATTGTCGCCGGCCTTCGATGCGCGGAGCAGCGGTGTGGCTCCCGTCGACAGCACCTGATCGCCGCCACGGTCGAAAGGAACATTGCGATACGGCGGACGCAGTTTCAATTGCAGATTCGGATTCGCGCCCGCCTTCAGCAGCATGTCGATCACTTCGAGAGCAGTGGTCTTGTCCGTCGAGGGCGTGTCCGGACGTCCGCCAGTCGGCAGCGTCGCCAGATCGCAAGCCGCGTAGAGCGGCGAGCGTCCATACAAATCCCAGCGATCCACATCCGCGCCTGCCGAAATCAGATAGGCGGCGAAATCGAAACGCTGGTCGATCAACGCCAGCACCAGCGGCGAGATACGATCCGGATCGGAGAGATTCACATCCGCGCCACCTTCGATGAGTGCCCGGGCACAATCGATGCAACCTTCGCGCGCCGCATACAGCAGCGGAGTGAAGCCGCCGCGGTGGCGATCCTTAGGACGCGGCTCGGCCGTGATGCGCGTCTGCCAGTCGCGAATCGCCCCGCGCGCGTTGACCTTCGCGCCATACTCCAGCAGCAGGCGGATCATCGCGGGTTGGCTCTGCGCTGCAGCCCACATCAGTGCAGATTGTCCGCCGAATTTCTCAGCAGCGTTGACATCGGCGCCGGCTTTGATCAGCATTTTCGCCGCGTCCACGTTACCGGTGCGCGCCACCGCCATTAGCGCCGTCTGCCCTTCGGCATTGGCCGATTCGACGTTCGCCCCAGCGTCAAGAAGTAGCTTGATTACCGCGGTGTTTCCTGTGATGGCCGCTTCCTGCATCGGCGACGAACCAAAATCGTTGACCACCGCAACTTTCGCGCCCGCCGCGAGCAGCCGCTTCACCAACGCCACGTCCCGGTGGTAAACCGCCCAGTGCAGCGCGCTCGTCCCGTTAGCTTCGCGCGCGTTCACATCAGCGCCCTGCTGGATCATCGCCGCCGCCGCATTGCCGTCGCCGCTTTGCACCGCGCGCAAAAACTCGTCGCGATTCACGGACGCGGCCGTGCACACACCCGCCAGGACCACGATCGCCGCAAACTTCACCTAAACCTCCGACATCACAGCGTTGCTATCGCCGACCTTGTCCACCGGAACGCCGGCGCGATCGAGCAGCGTCAGCATCAAATTCGCCAGCGGCGTGCTCTGTGGATACGACAAATGCTGCCCGCCCTTGATCTTTCCATACCCGCGCCCGATCACCGCCGACGGCAGCGGATCATGATTGTGACGATTGCTGTCGCTCATGTTGCCGCCATACAGAATGATCGAATGATCCAGCAGCGAGCCATCGCCATCAGGCGTCTCCGACAGCTTTTTCACGAACCGCGCCAGAACCTCCGTGTGGTACGCGAACACCTTCGACAGCCGGTCCAGATTCGCCGGACTATTGCCGTGGTGCGAGAGCGGATGAAACGCGTCCGGCACACCGACATTATTGAACGTCCGCATGCTCACCTCTTTGCCCATCATGAACGTGAAAATACGCGTGAGATTCGCCTGATAGGAGACCGCCAGCAGATCGAACATCAAGTTCAGATGCTCGTTGAAATCGTTGGGCACACCGATCGGTGCGTCGGGTAAATCGATCTTCGAAAGATTGCTCTTCTCTGTGTTCTGAATGCGCCGCTCAATCTCGCGTAGCGAGTCCAGATACGCGCTCACCATGGCGCGATCGCTCGCGCCCAGTTGGCTTTGCAAGGACGCGGCATCGCCCAGCACGGCGTCGAGAATACTCTTGGTCTCACCCACAATCGCGGCGCGCTCCTGCGCGTTGTCGCCTTGGCCGAACAACTGGTAGAAAACTTTGCGCGGGTTGTATTCCATCGGCAGCGCCTGCATCGGCGTGCGGAATGCGATGGTGTGGCCGTAGCTGCAACCGAAAGTCGGGTCACAAGTGGTCCCAGGCTCGGTCGAAAGTTCGAGCGAAGGAAACGGCGTGTTCTGCCCGATATAGGGAACCGCGAGTTGGTCCACGCTGGTCCCCGCGAGCGTTGCCTGCTGCGGCGCCGGTGCGACGCAACCCAGCCAGGTACCGGCCGTGATGGCATGTGGCGTGGGACTCTCCGCCGCCTTGTTGCGCAGTCCGCTCACCACCGTGAGATGACTTTTGAACGGCGCCAGCGGTTTGAGAATCTGCGGCAGTTCGAAATCGGTACCCGTTTTCTGGGGAGACCAGCGGTCGAGCACAGACCCGTGCGGCACGTAAATGAAGCCCATGCGCGGCACCGGTTTGGCCGCGGTTTTCGACTGTGCCGTCGCCGCAGGCACCATCGCATCCAGCAGCGGAAGACTCACCGCCGCGCCCAACCCCCGCAGTACGGTTCTACGCGACAGATGCTTTTTCGAAATGAACATGGCTGCCTCTTTCTTAATTCTTTGCCGTCTTCACTGGCTCCGCGCTTACTCTCTTCAGTTGAAACGCATCGCTCGAGGCGATTCCCATCACCAGCGATGAGAACCGGTAATGATCGGCTGCAGCGGACCGCACGATCGCGCGCACCGCCGGCATATCGTAATACTCCAGCTTCCGCCCCAGCGCATACATCATCAGCTTTTCCGTGAACGTCTGCACAAACTGTTCCGGGTTGCGCATTAACGCCTCGCGCAAATCATTGGGACCAGCCAACGGCGTCCCATCCGCCAGCTTTCCGGTCGCGTCAATCGGAGTCCCCGCGAACATTTCGATGTCCCGCCAGCGCCCCACGGCGTCGAAATTCTCCAGCGCAAACCCCAACGGGTCCATGATGCCGTGACATGCGTTGCAACTAGCCTTAGTGCGATGCTCCGCCAGCCGCTCGCGCACGGACTTAAAAACTTTCGCGCCCACCTTATTGTCCTTGAGCAGCGCTTCGACATCCGGAGGCGGCGGCGCGGGCGGCGTTCCCGTGATGTTTTCGAGAATCCACGCGCCGCGGCGCACCGGCGACGTGCGGTCGGGATACGACGACACCATCAGCACCGCGCCCTTGCCCAGCAGCCCGCGGCGCACTGGATTCTCCATTTGCACTTTGCGGAATAGGTCGCCCTTCACGTTGTGGATTCCGTAATGCACCGCCAGCCGCTCGTTCAAATAGCTGTAATCGGCCGTCATCAGGTCGAGCACGCTGTGGTCCTCGCGGAACACGCTATCGACAAACCACTCGACCTCGCGCACCATATCGTCGCGCACGTCGGCCAACGGAAAGACTTTGGGGTCGGGCACGATCTCATCGAGCGCACTCAACTGCAGCCACTGGTACGCGAAGTTGCTGGCCAGTGTGCGTGAGCGCCCGTCGTTCAGCATCCGCATCACCTGGCGCTGCAGCACCGCGCGATCCTTCAATCGCCCTGCTTCGGCCGCTTCCAGCAGTTGGTCGTCCGGAACGCTGCTCCATAAAAAGAAGGATAAGCGCGATGCCAGTTCCAGATCGTGCAGGCGGTAAGTCGATTCAGCGATCTTGTTGGCGGGGTCCGCGACGGTCGCGCGGTAGAGGAAATGCGGACTCGCCAGGATGCGCGTCAGCCCGCTGCGGATGCCCTCGTCGAAATCGCCGCGCTTGCGCCCGGCTTCGTAGAACGCCAGCAAGCTGCGCATGTCATCTTGCGAGATAGGACTGCGATACGCACGGCGCGCGACGGTCGAAAGGATACGCTGTGCACACGCCAGCTCTTCTGCCGGCGCTTTCGGGTAACAAGTGAAAATTCGCTGCCTGCTGGGCGTTTCGCTCAGGCCGGTGGGCTTAAACGGACCGCGGATCTCAAAGCTGTTGACGCGCGCCATGCGGTCAAACCCCACGCTGTCGCCTAGGCTGGGCATGCGGTCATCGGATTCCGACAACGTCCGCGCCACGAAAGTCGCCGCGATCTGATGCGGACCGGCTTTCGCCTGGAAACGAATATTCTTGAAGCGCGCGTCGATCTTTTCCTGTGCCGGCGATTGATCGATGTCGAGGGCACGGTCATCCTCCGGCCCGCCAATGCTAGTCTCGTAAATCTTGGCGCCGTCGAGCGTGATGATGAACGTTGACTGATGTTCGATCCCCACGAACCAGATGTTGCGCAGCGGGCTCGGCAGATTGATTTCGTATTCGCCGTCGGAAGGAAACGCATGCTGGACAGCGAAGCCGCCGCGCGTGCCCAGCGGAAGCCCGTCCACGTGAAAAGCCTGCGCTCCCTTGCCAGGATTGACATAGGTTTTGCTGCCCGGCCGCGCATCGGGACGACCCACCGCCTGCACCGCCACCGTTCGCGCCGCAGCCATATATTGATTGAAGAACGCCGGCGACGCTTGCAGCACGTTGGCGATGTTGTCGAAGCCGTTGGCCTGCGCGTCCTGCGGCAGCAATTCGGAAGCGTCCACTTTCAACCCGAGAATGTCGTAAATCGCGTTCGCATACTCTTTCCGATTCAGCCGGTGCAGCGCGACTTCCCCAGGATTCGGATCGAGCGCCGCCGATGCGTCCAGATATCCTTCCATCCACGAAACAAACGCATCGGCTTGCCGTTTGTCAGGACGCGGCATGCCTGGAGGCGGCATCATTCCGCCGCGCAGCTTGCGAACCACCTTCTCCCAAACCTGCGCTTTGCCCGGAACGCCGACCGCGTCAAGCTCATCGAACGCCAGTCCGCCGGTGCGCAATTTCGCATTGTGGCAAGCGACGCAATAGGTCTTGAGCATCCCCCAATGCTGGTCCGCTTGCGCCAGAAATGTGGCTGGCGAAGGCGCTCCCCAGCACAACATCCCGCCCAGGGCAACCGCCACCAAAACGCGGATTGGCCGCAATTTAGGCATGTTCTTCCGACTACTAGTATTGTCTTTCAGGCGTCCGGAGTAAAGTGGCCCCACATGCTCTGAAACGCCAGGCGCAGAAACTGTTTCGGATCGCCCATAAGCGCGTCGAACTCCTTGGTCGGCTGCGCGGCGAGCACGTCGTCGATGTTCTTTCCGCCGAATAGCATGGTTCGCAGACGCTGCGAAATGGTGCCGAACATCTTCATTTGTGCTTCGAGATCCAGGAAGGTCAGCACCCGCCCTTGTCCCGCTACTATGCGCGTCTCGGCGTTCGCGATTTTGAGCAGGGTCTGTAGGCCGCTGACGACGCCGTTGATCCATCCCCCGGTCCACCAATCGATGAAAGGCCAGCCGTCTCCCGAAATCACGTCGCCGATGCAGAGGACGTTCGCCTTGGGGAAGTGCACATAGAGATCGCCGTCAGTGTGCGCCTGCAACAGATATCCATATTCAATGCGCTCGCCATCGACGGTGATCGCGTCCTTGTCGTAAAACGTTTTGGTCGGCAGCGCTTCTTTCGGCGCCGGCGGGAATGTGCGATTCTCCCACGGCCGCGTGACATCCGTGGTCATCCACAGCCGCGTGTTTTCGTGCGCGATGATAGTGGCTCCCGCGCGGCGTGACGACAAATTAGAACCAGTCTGTTCGGGATGCCAGTGCGTGTTAAACAGCGTCCGCACCGGCCGCCCGCCGGGTAACGCGGCTACGGTCTTGGCGAGGCTGGCGGCGTGTTCGGCCAAGCCTCCATCCACTAACAGGACGCCATCGGACCCAGTTTTTGCCACCACATTGGCGCCCGCACCGGTGATCAGAAAAAGGTTGTCGGAGAGCGGCGTCGCTCCG
>Ga0097621_100003586_pt1 | contig 10725 bp, 9 predicted proteins | sample KBSMisM72_FD_73165 | JGI IMG/M metagenome (GOLD analysis project Ga0097621, IMG submission 73165) | Miscanthus rhizosphere microbial communities from Kellogg Biological Station, Michigan, USA - KBS Miscanthus M7-2 (version 2) (version 2) | ecosystem: Host-associated > Plants > Roots >... | reverse complement strand
GTCGAGTTCATCCAGGTTCTGCAGGACATGATCGGCGACCTCACCGGCGCGCCAGAACCGGTGGTGGTGAAGCTGTTCTCACAGGATCCCGATCTGCTGAAGACGTGGGCGCCGCAAGTCGCCGAGGCGCTCGGGAAAGTGAAGATCGGAGGAAAGACGCCGATCGTCGACGTCGCCGACGGCATCGAGAAGACGACAAGCGGTCCGGCGGTCCGCTTCAACGTGAACTCGCAGGCCGCCGATCGCGCGGGGTTTACGACCGAGGAGCTCGGCACCGTTGGTGTCGCGATGGTCGAAGGCGAGCCGACGACCCAGCCCGTGCTCGACAACGACAGGCCGTATCCGGTGCGCGTGCGCTATCCGCCATCGGCTCGCAGCTCGCTCGAAGCGATGTCGAACACGCTGCTCGTGAGCTCGAACGGCACCACGGCCACGCTCGGCTCAGTGGCGACCGTCGAGGAGCTCCCCGGCCAGACGGAGATCATTCGCGAGAACCTGCAGCGTCTTGTCGAGGTGACCGCGCGGCTTGAAGGCGTGGACCTGGGCACCGGCATCGCCGCTGTCCAAAAGACCGTGGCGGACCTCAAGCTGCCGCCGTCGATTCGCGTCGACTACGGCGGCACCTACAAAGAGCAGCAGAAGTCGTTCCGCGATTTGACGACGGTGCTCGGGTTGGCCGTCGTGTTGATTTTTCTCGTGCTGTTGTTCGAGTTCCGATCGTTCATTCCGCCGATCGCGATTCTCTCGTCGGCGATTCTGTCGACATCGGGCGTGCTGTTTGCGCTGCTGATCACGCACACGACCTTCAACGTGTCGTCTTTCATGGGCCTGATCATGGTGGTCGGCATCGTCGCCAAGAACGGAATCCTGCTGCTCGACGCCAATGAGAAGTTCCGAGCGCAGGGGATGTCGATCGAGGAGGCCATCGTGCACGCCGGGCGCCGCCGGCTGCGGCCGATCGTGATGACCGCGCTCGCGGCGGTCGCGGGCATGCTGCCGCTCTCGCTTGCCATCGGCGCCGGCTCTCAGATGCTGCAGCCGCTCGCGATTGCGGTCATCGGCGGGATTCTGATCTCGATGGTCCTGTCACTCATCGTGACGCCGGCGATTCAATACTTCTTAGAGCGATAGGCCACGAAGTCCCAAAGACACGAAGAACGCACGAAGGCTATCCGGTACCAGACGTTCTTCGTGCGTCTTCGTGCTCTTGGTGTCTTCGTGGCAAAACGGGCCTGTGTATAATGTCTCCGCGCCTATGATTGCCCGCGCCTAGCGCTCTCCACGTTTCCCCTTCAACAACTTTGAAGATCGACGCACGCGACGGGTGTCGTGGTGTGTCCGCGGAGCAATCACATGGACCTGCGTTTCCTTGGATGGAACGCGCACTGGCGCGATCTGTTCGCCTCGTACGTTCCCGATCGTCTTCACCCTGGCCGCATCGTCGCTGAGCATCGCGGCGGGTATGTCGTCGAAATGGAGAGCGGCTCGCGCGGCGCCGCGCTCGGTGGACGTCTGCGTCACCAGACGACGACGCGATCGGAGCTCCCTGCCGTCGGCGACTTCGTCGCCCTGCGGCTGTCCGCAGAAGGCCAGGCCGACGGTCCAGCGGTCATCGACGCCGTCCTGCCGCGCCGGACGGCGTTCGTTCGCCGCTCGGCAGGCACTCGCTCAGACGATCAGGTGATCGCCGCCAACGTCGACATCGTGTTTGTCATGCTGGGTTTGGATCACGATTTCAACGTCCGCCGCACGGAGCGATACCTTGCCGCCGTTTGGGACAGCGGCGCGGCGCCCGTGTTGCTGTTGAACAAGTCCGACGTCTGCGAGGCGCTCGACCAGCGCATCGACGACTTGCAGGGCGCTGGACTGGGCGTCGCGATTCACCCGATCAGCGCGTTGAACGCCGACGGCCTGGACGCCGTGCGCCAGTACCTGCGCCAAGGCGTCACGGTGAGCGTCGTCGGTTCGTCGGGCGTGGGCAAGTCCACGCTCCTCAACCGTCTGCTCGGGCGCGACGCTCAGACGACGGCGGGAGTACGCTCGCATGACAGCCGCGGGCGCCACACGACGACCCATCGCGAGCTGTTCGTCCTGCCGGAGGGCGGGCTCGTCATCGATACACCGGGCATGCGCGAGTTCCAGCTGTCGGCGTCCGGCGGCGACGACCTCGGCGAGGCGGGAGGCGTCGCGACGGTTTTCGCCGACATCGAACAGCTGGCGGCGGAGTGCCGCTTCAGCGACTGTGCGCACCAGGGCGAGCCTGGATGCGCCGTTCGCGACGCCGTCGACGACGGACGGCTCGACGCCGACCGGCTGACGTCGTACGAAAAGTTGGTGAAGGAGCTCCGCTACGAAGAAGCGCGATCGGATCCGTCTCTACTGGGCGAGCGAAAACGTGTTGGAAGGATCGGCGCGAAGGCGGTCAGGCGGATGTACCGCGAGCGTCGGCGGTGACTACGCGTCCTTCTCCACCTTCTTTTTCACCGCGCGCTTGCGGGGCGCCTTCTTCGGTGCGGGCTCGTTCGTCGGCTGTAACGACACGAGCTTCGAGGAGAACACCTTGCGGCCATGGTCGTCGAATTCGATCACCGTGTGGTGCTCGTTCACTTCGACGAGAGTGCCGTTGCCGTAGGTGGCTTGCGCCACACGATCGCCTTTGGTCCAAGACTTCATCGATTTAGCCTACCATCGCGGCTCGCGGCGTCCGCCGGCGTTGCCGCCGCCGCCGCGGTTGCCGTAGCCGCCGCCGCCGCCGAAGCCGCCTTCGGGTTTAGGACGGGCTTCATTGACCGTCAGCGCACGGCCGCCCATCTGAAATTGGTTGAATTCCGCCGCTGCCTTCTGCGCTTCTTCGTCGGTAGACATCTCGACGAAGGCAAAGCCGCGCGCCCGCCCGGTGGCGGCGTCGCGCATGACGCGGACAGACTCCACCTTGCCGGCTTTGCTGAATAGATCCTGGAGTTCCGTTTCACCCGTGCTGTAGGGAAGGTTGCCGACGTAGAGTCTGCGTCCCATACCGTGCTCCTCGTGCCAGGTAGTGGTTGCACCAGAGCTAGGCAGCGTCGAATCTGGCGACGGGCACAGCAGGCGGGGCGACCACCAAGGGCGCGTAGCATATCAACGAGCCGTAACCGCTGGCAAGCCGGGGGTTCACAGGAAACCCGGACGTAGAATCGAGCCCTGTGAGCGATCGCTACGCGTCGGTCGCACGCGTCCTGGTGCGCGTGCTCCTCTTGAATCTGGCCGTCGCGGTGGCGAAGATCGGCTTTGGCTACTTCAGCGGCGCCGTCAGCGTCCTCTCCGACGGCTTTCACTCCCTCATCGACGCTTCGTCGAACGTCGTCGGCCTGATTGGCATCCGCGCGGCCAGCCAGCCGCCCGACGAGGACCATCCATACGGCCATCGCAAGTACGAAACGGTCGCATCTACGCTCTTCATGGGCTTTGCCGGCCTTGTGGTCCTCGAAGTCCTCCGCAACGCGTACAACCACTTGAGCGGTGGCGTGCCGGAGCATTCGATCACGCTCGCCAGCTTTGCCGTCATGCTCGCAACCGTCGCGGTGAACCTGTTCGTGATCTGGTACGAAACACGCGAAGGACGACGGCTCTCAAGTGAGATGCTCATGGCCGATGCGATGCAGACGCGAGCCGACGTCTGGTCGTCGCTCACCGTCATCGCCGCGCTGCTTGGCGCACGCCTCGGGTTCCCGTTGCTCGATCCGCTTGCCGCCCTGGTCGTCGCCGCGTTCATCGGCTACGGCGGCTACCAGATCTTCCACACGACGACCGGAATCTTGAGCGACCGCGTCGTGATGCTCGACAAGGACGTCGAACTCGTCGTCATGAGCGTGCCCGGCGTACTCGGATGCCACCAGATTCGCACTCGCGGTTCCGAAGATCACGTGTTCCTCGATCTGCACGTGTGGCTGCCTGCGGAGATGCGGCTGGACGAAGCGCATCACATCTCGCATGTCGTGAAGGACACACTGATGGCGCACTACCCGCAGATCGGCGACGCCATCATCCACATCGAGCCGCCGCCGCGCTCGTGAAATAATTCATCGCATGCGTGTGCAGCTTGGTTGCGAGCGCCTGCTCGCTTCGTCGTCGCTCGATGGCCAACGCGTTGGCCTCGTCTGCAACCCGGCGTCGGTGGACGGGCAGCTTCGCCACGTCGCCGATCTGTTCGGCCGTCATCCGAGGGCCACACTCGTCGCGTTGTTCGGGCCGCAGCACGGCTTCAGGTCCGACGTGCAGGACAACATGATCGAGACCGGCCATGGCGACGACTGCGTCCGCCGCGTACCGGTCTACTCGCTCTACAGCGAGACGCGCGAGCCGACGGCGGAGATGCTGAAAGGCATCGACGTGCTCGTCATCGACCTGCAGGACGTCGGCTCCCGCATCTACACGTTCATCTACACGATGGCGAACTGCCTCGTCGCCTGCCGAAAGCACGGCGTCCGGGCCATCGTCTGCGATCGACCGAACCCGATTGGCGGCGACGTCGAGGGACCGATGCTCGTCCGCGGCTACGAGAGCTTCGTCGGCCAGTATCCAATCCCGATGCGCCACGGCTTGACGATTGGCGAGCTCGCGCGGCTGTTCAACGAGGAGTTCGGGATCGGCGCGAACGTCGAAGTCACGACGATGACCGGCTGGACGCGCGACATGTACTTCGACGCGACCGGCCTGCCGTGGGTAATGCCCTCGCCGAACATGCCGACGCTCGACACCGCGGTGGTCTACCCAGGAACGGTGCTTTTCGAAGGCACGAACGTCTCGGAAGGAAGAGGGACGACGCGGCCATTCGAGATCACCGGCGCGCCATGGCCGATTGCGGAGCGATTCGCAGAGCACATGAACACCGTCGGGCTCGCCGGCGTGTTCTTCCGCCCCGCCGTGTTCGAGCCGACATTCCAGAAGCATGCAAAGACCACCTGTGCCGGGTGCCAGATGCACGTACTCGATCGGCAGGCCTTCAAACCGGTAGAAGCGGGCGTTGCGCTCATCAAAGCGTTCCGCGATGCTGGGCCAGGCCAGTTTGCATGGCGACAGCCGCCGTACGAATACGAGCACACGAAGATGCCCATCGACATCCTCGCGGGTTCGTCAGAGCTGCGTGAGCAGGTTGAAGCGGGCTTGAGCGCGCGCGACATCGCACGTTCGTGGACCGCGCCTGTCGACGCCTTCATTCGAACGCGCGAACGCTACTTGTTGTACTAGTCCTCGTCCTTCAGCCGCTCGATCTGCCGTTCGAGCTCGCGCACTCGCTTCGACAGCTCTGGAAGATTTGCGATGACGGCGTACTGGCGCGACGCCTGTCCGATTGGGACCGCCGGACTGCCGAGGTAATACTGGCCGCCTTCCAGGTCCTTCGTGACGCCCGACTGCGCGCCGATGGTCGCGTTCGATCCGATGTTGACGTGATCGGCGAGTCCGACCTGTCCTGCGAGCGTCACGTTGTCGCCAATCGTCACGCTGCCAGAAATGCCCACGAGTCCACAGACGACCGTGTCCGCGCCGATGACGACGTTGTGCGCGATCTGGACGAGGTTGTCGATCTTGGCGCCGCGCTGGATGATCGTGGCGCCGAGCGTCGAGCGATCGATCGCGACGTTTGCGCCGATCTCCACGTCGTCCTCGACGATCACCGTCCCGACCTGTGGGATCTTCACCCGCCGCGTGCCCTCTTGTGTGTAGCCGAATCCGTCGCTTCCAATCACGGTGCCGCTATGAACGATGACGCGGTCGCCCAGCGTGACGTCCTGATACAGCGTCGCGTTGCTGTGAACGACGCAGTCCGCGCCGATGACAACGCGTGCTCCGACCACGGCTCCTGCGTCGACGACGGAACGATCGCCAATCGAGGCGCCGTCCTTGACGACTGCGTTCGGCCCGATGTGCACGCCCGCGCCAAGCGTCACGTCGCGGCCGACGAACGCCGTCGCATGGATGCCGGCAGGCGGCTTCTGCGGCGGATAGAAAATGGCGAGCATCTTCGCGAGCGCGAGTGTCGTCTTCTTGACGCGAATCAGCGGCTTCGTCGAGGCCGGAGCGTCGAAGGACACGACGATCGCGGCGGCGTTCGACGCGTGCGCCTTGAGGAAATATCGTTCGCTCTCCGCCAGCGTGATGTGACCGGGTTGAATGCGATCCACAGGATCGATCGGAGAGACGCCGTCGACCTCAATCGTGCCGTCGCCGACGAGTTCGCCGCCGATGAGCGCCGCGAGTTCCGAGAGCTTCACTTGAAGTGCGCCGAGGACAGCTCGTTTTCCTGGCAGACGAACTCGATGAGCTCGTCATCCGGCATCAATCGCTGACTGAATTTCACCGTGAACGGCTTCGTGTATGCCTTTGCGTCGTCGACAGTGAGCTCGAGTTCGAGCGTGCCGTAGTTGACGCGGCGGAATTTCTCCGTCATCTTGCCCGCGTCCGTCAGCGGACTGCCGTTCACATCCAGCCAGCCGCCGTCGCGAAACCCGCTCGTCTGCACCACGAGCGTATCGCCTTCCCATTTGCCCGTGGAGTACCCAAACCACCACGGCTGAAGGTCGCCGGCCGGAAGCGCCCGGCCGTCGGTGAAGATCTGGCGGACACCGCCGTTGCCCTCGTAGAGAACGACAATCTCGTTCCTGCCCTGAATGATCTTTCTCGGCTCCGGATGCAAGTGCAGCTGCATGTTGCCGAGCGGCAGGCAATGCGCGTCGGGATTGTCCTTGGCGTTTTCACGCGTGCGCTTGTCCTTGAGCTCTTTGGCCCACGGCTGATACGGCAGTCCGCCCGGGACCATCGATCCGAGCTCGAAGAACGCGGCAATCAGCGGCGCGGGACCGCGGCGAGCCGGCTCGCTCCTCGTCGTCGGCGCGCCGCCGACACCGGTGATGACGCCGCTTGCAGCCGCGCCTTCGCGCCATCCTGGATTCTCCCAAACGCCGGACAAATCCGGATGCCCGTCGAAGAACTTCGGCGCGGGCCCTGTCAGATTCACCTTGCCGTCAGGCAGGCGCGGGACGTCGGCACGCCTATAGTGCGGCCATTGCGCCGACAGCGAGACAGCCAGCATCGCCGCGAGCGAGAGAGTCAGGAACAACCTCATAGGTCGGAATAGTAATGCCAGACCGCCGAATCAGCGATACGCGGCCGCCTGAATGCCGTACAGCTCGGCGTACTGGCCGCGTTTGGCCATCAGCTCTTCGTGCCTGCCGACTTCGACGACTCGCGATCCGTCGAGGACGACGATGAGGTCGGCCATGCGGACGGTGGAGAAGCGGTGCGAGACGAGAATCGTGATGCGGCCGGCGCCGCGCTTTGCGGCCGCCGAGTAGCGCTCGAATAGCGCGTGTTCCGTTTCCGCGTCGAGCGCCGCCGTCGGCTCGTCGAGCGCGAGCAGCAGCGGCTCGTCGCGCATGAACCCGCGCGCCAGCGCGAGCTTCTGCCATTGCCCGAAGCTCACCTCCACGCCGCCCGGCCATGCCGGCCCAAGTTGAGTGTCGAGCCCGGCGGACAAACGGACGATCACGTCGTCTGCCCCAGCGCGTCCGACCGCCGTCACGACGGCCGGCTGGTTGTCCAGACGCGGCACGTCGCCGACGCCGACCGTGTGCCGGGCGCGGAACTCGAACCGGAAGAAGTCCTGGAAAGCGCCCGCAAGCCGTTCGCGCCATTGCTCGGCCGAGATCCTCGCGAGGTCCACTTCGTCGATGTAGATGCGGCCGCTCGTCGGCTCGTACATTTTCGCGAGCAATTTGACCAGCGTGCTCTTGCCCGCGCCGTTTTCGCCGACGACGGCGACGACGGTACCAGCCGGAAGATCGAGGGTGACGTCGTTCAGCACGAGGCGATCGGTGCCGGGGTATGCAAACGAGACGTGATCGAAGCGCACGCCGCGCGCGAGCGTCGCTGGTGGCGGGAGATCCGCACGAGCCTTGACCGACGCCGCATAGTCCTCGAGCCATGCGAGGCGGCGCGCGCCGTACGACCAGAAGCCGCGCAGGAACCCAAGCTCGCCGACGGTCGCGCCGATGTACTGCGACAGCCGCGCGCCGGCCGCCAGCACGAGGATCGCATTGCCGGCCGACGCTCGCAGTCCGACGACGACGAACACAACGGCTCCGACGTACGCAGCACCGAAGATCGCCCACGCGGCGGAGTGCCACCATGCCGACGCCCACCGGACGCGCGAAATGGGTCCGAAGCCGGCCTCCCATGCCCGTCGTCGTTCGTTCATCAGCTTCTCGCCGATGCCTGTCACGCGGACTTCTTTTCCAGCCGGCGCCGTCGTCGCCAGCGTGAAGAGATGCCGCGCGAGGCGGTTGAACGGCGCCGCTTTCTCCTGCACGACTCGCTCGATGCCGGGCCTCCAGGTCGCCGTCAACGCCGTGGGCAAGGCGAAGACCGCGAGCAGCACAAGCGCAGGATGAACCGACATCAGGAGCGAAATCGTCACCGCGAGACGCAGAACCCAGCTCGCGATCGTAAACACCGACATGTACATGTGATCGAGCACGAAAATCTGATCGCGCAGCATCGCGAGCCGATCGAGATATGTGGGCACTTCCTGGTGCGCGATGGTCACAATCGACGCCTGCAGCTTCGCCACGTGCGCCTCGAGCGCGATCGTGACCTTGTCGCGGAAGCGGCGCTGCACGCGGGTCGCCACGATCCGAAGGAACCATGTCGCCGTCGCGGACACGGCAAGCGCCAGCGCCGCAAACAGCACGAGGCGGCGGTCGCCGCGCTGCACGCCGTCGGCGAGCAGCTTGAACCACAACGCGAGCAGCGCGTCGGGCAGCGCTCCCACTAGGGCCAGTCCGAAGCTGACGAGCATGAGCGCCGGCTCGAACTGATAGCCCAGCTTGCACAGACGCCACATGGAAGGCAGCGTCGGCGGCAGATCGCTGGCCGGCGTCTTCGGCGCGTCGCTCATCGATGGCCTCCGGCAGGCTGAACACGTGGCACTATCGTCCTAATCTCGTGAGGCTGCTTGCGTTTGTGACAAGTGCGGCATTGTGTAGCGCGACCGCGGCGGCCGCACAAGTCATCTCCGACGAATCGCTCGCGCGGATTCGCGACGGACTGCAGAAGCCGCCGTCGCCGTTCACGTTCCAGATTCCCACCGCCGACTTCAGCGTGTTCATCGAAGGGCGCCGTCCGTTGGCCGACGTCTTCGAGTCGCCTCCGTGGGTGACGGTGCCCGGCGAACTCGCCGCGCCGAAGATCGGCACGGGAGGCGTCAACGATGTCGCGCTCGCGCATCAGTCGACCCTTGGCGGAGGCAGTATCGATCCCGGCGTCATCGGCCACGCGATTTCGCGATCGATCCGGACGCGTGCCGCGCGCGGCGAAGTCAAGCGCGCGATTGCCGAGTACTGCGCCGCGCATCGCGACGAGCCTGGCGCCGACAAGATTTGCGAGTGAGTTACGCGAGCACGTCATACGCCTGCCCTTCCTCGTCTTCGCTCGCGTTGAACCGCTGCGCCTGCAGATCGAACATCGTCCTGTAGCGGCCGCCTTTCGCCATCAACTCGTCGTGCGTGCCCAACTCGATCACTTTGCCGTGCTCGAGCACACAGATGCGATCGGCCTGACGTACGGTTGAAAACCGGTGAGAGATCAGGATGGTCGTCACCTGACGCGTCGCCGCCAGAATGCGCTCGAAGATCTCCGCCTCGCCGCGGACGTCGAGCTGCGCTGTCGGCTCGTCGAGCAGCACGACGCCGGCGCCCGTGTCGACCGCACACAGCGCGCGCGCCAGCGCGACGCGCTGCCACTGTCCGCCGGACAAGTCGGTGCCGCCTTCGTACCCGCGCGCGAGAATGGTGTCGAGCGCGGCGAGACTGGCCGCGCCAGCCTTGTCGAGCGCGCGGCGGATGGTTTCGTCGGGCGCGCCGTTGGGCGCGACGTTGTCGCGCAGAGGCAGCTCGAACTTGACGAAGTCCTGAAACACCGCCGTCAGCCGCGAGCGCCACGCCGCGATGTCGATTTCGCGCAGGTCGACGCCGTCCACTTCGATCGATCCCGATTGCGGGTCGTACAACCGGCACAGCAGCTTCGCGAGCGTGGTCTTGCCTGCGCCGTTTTGCCCGACGATTGCGAGCGACGACCCGACGGGAACGATCAGATCGAAGCCCTCCAGAATCGGTGAGCCCCCGGGATAGGCAAAGGTCACATTCTTAAAACGAATCTGGCGTGACGGTGCCGCCGCGGCCGGCCGATGTCCGATTGGCAGCGCGCCCGCAGGCGTCATGGCGGGCTCGAGACGCAACACGGCGGCGACTGGCGCCGCCGCTCCGTGGAGCGCCCAGTTGAGGCCGCCGAACGCGATGAGCGACGTGCCGATCGCGCAACTCGTGTAGACAACGAGGTCGCCAAGCGTGATCGCGCCGGCGGCGACGGCACGCGTCATCGCCCAGAACACGACGACGTTCGCGGCCGTGACGATCAGCACACTCCAGAGCACAGGACGCTCGCGCAGACGCGTCGCCTGGTACTGCAGCTCGTGGAGGCGCGTGCGGCGGTTGACGAATCGGTCGATGACCCAGCCGGCAAGGCCGAAAAGACGCAGTTCCTTGCTCGCCGGCGGATCGACAGCGAGATTGAACGCGTAGTCGGCGTCGCGCTGCGCGCTCCGCACTTCGTCCGTGTTGCGGTCGAACCAGACGCCGCTCTCGCGCAGCAGGTAGTGCGTCGCCGTCCACGCGCCGGCGAGGACGATCGGCG
>Ga0097621_100003585_pt1 | contig 10726 bp, 11 predicted proteins | sample KBSMisM72_FD_73165 | JGI IMG/M metagenome (GOLD analysis project Ga0097621, IMG submission 73165) | Miscanthus rhizosphere microbial communities from Kellogg Biological Station, Michigan, USA - KBS Miscanthus M7-2 (version 2) (version 2) | ecosystem: Host-associated > Plants > Roots >... | reverse complement strand
TGAGGACTCCGATGTGGGCGAATCCGCGCGGCCCCCCCGACCCCAGCACCAGCGCGATCCGTGGCGCGGCACCGGTGGGTTGCACGAAACGCGGCAGTCGCTCCTTCGGAACTTCGGGCGGGACTCCGCAGCCCCCAAGCATCGCGACCGCGAAGGCTACCGCGGCGCGCAGCGCACGCGCCATCAACTGCAATACCTCGCGACGTCCTGTCGGGCTTCCTCGAGCTTCGCGGCGCGCTCCTGGTCTTCCATGAAGACGCGCTCGCCCTTCTCGTTCAGGCGATAGACGCCGCCAGGGTGCGTCATCGTGTCGGCCTGGCGCTGGGCCCGGCGGCAATTGTTCGCGCGCTGCGATTCCTCCTTCATGCGTGCCTGCTCGTCCTGCACGCCCTGCTTCGCGCGCCGCTCCTTCGCCTGCGCCTCGCGCTCGCGCCAATTGTCCGTGGGCGCCCGGTCGGGCGTCGGCGTCTTCACCTCGATCTTCGACGCCCCCTTGGTCCCATCGGGCGGCGGCGTCTCGGAGTAATGCGTGACGCCTTTCTCATCGACCCATTTGTACATCTGCTGGGCGAGGGCACACGGAGCGACGAGGCAAGCGCAGAGCAGCAGGATTCTCACGGCTCGTCCAATCGCAGCGTAAGGCACTTGGCGGAGCCGCCGGCCTTCATGAATTCGGACAGCGGCGTCTGGATGACCTCGAAGCCGGCGCGGCCCAGCGCGCGCACGAAAACGGGCGTGGCGCGGTTCACGACGACGGTCCTGTCGATGTTCACCGCGTTGCAGGCGAACGCGAGCGCGTCCTCCTCGCCGATCGCGATGCGCTTGGCCGCCGGGACGTGCTTCTCGATCGCCTCGCGCGAGGCGTCGTCGAAGGCCGGTGGGTGATACATCGCGAAACCTCCCTCCAGGGGACAAAAGCAGGTGTCGAGATGATAGAAGCGCTGGTCGACCAGGCGCAACGTCACCACCTCCATGTCGATGCGCTTGGCGAGCACCTCGCGCGCCTGCGAAATCGACCGGTGGCCGTGGGCCATCCAGAGCACGTCCTTGCCGCGATCGAAGAGCGCGTCACCCGCCCCTTCGAAGGGCACGTCGCGCGGCATGAGCGAGACGTCGTAGCCGCGGTCCATGAACCAGTCGGCGAAGTACGGCTCCTCGTACTGGCGCTCGGGATAGCGGAAGCGCGAGACGATGAAGCGCTTGCCCCTCACAAGGCCGGCGTTGGCCGTGAACACCATGTCGGGCGATCCGGGCTGGGGCAATACCAGGCGCACCGTGGCATGATCGGTGAGGGTGTCGTAAAGCGCGCGCCATTGCTGCTTGGCGACGGCGTTGTCGATCTTGCGAAGGTTCCCGTGCATCCACGGATTGATGATGTACGCCACGTTGAAATACTCGGGCGGGCACATCAGGAAGACGTGTTTGCTGCGGCGCATGCGTTGCTAGCGCCGGTCGAGGCCGCGCACCAGGTCGGCGCGGATGTCGGCCGGATCCTCGAGGCCCACGGCGAGGCGCACCAGGCCTTCGCTGATGCCCGCGGCTTCGCGCTCGCGCGGCGGGATCCTGCCGTGCGTCGTGGTCGCCGGATGGCAGACAGTGCTCTTCGTGTCGCCGAAGTTGGCGGTGATGGAGATCATCTTCACCGAATCGATCACGCGCCACGCGGCCTCGCGCCCACCTTTCACGACGAACGAGAGCACGGGACCGGGCAGCGACTGTTGCTTGCGCGCGAGCTCGTACTGCGGGTGGGACTTCAGCCCCGGGTAATGCACGTGCCCGACCGCGGGATGCTTCTCCAGCCACTTCGCGATATCCATCGCCGCACGCGACTGCGCGTCCATGCGGATGCGAAGCGTGTCCATCCCCTTCAGGCAGATCCACGCGTTGAAAGGGGAGATCGCGGGGCCGGCCGTGCGCACGAACTGGAAGAGCGGCCCCGTCACGAGGCTGGTACTTCCGCAGATGGCACCCGCGAGCACGCGCCCCTGCCCGTCCAGGTACTTGGTGCCGGAATGGATCACGAGGTCCGCGCCGAATTCGATGGGCCGCTGCAGCGCGGGCGAGCACATGCAGTTATCAACCGCGAGGAGCGCCTTCGCGTTGTGCGCGATGTCCGCGAGCGCGGCGATATCCGCGATCTCGCAGACCGGATTGGACGGCGTCTCGACGAAGAAGAGCTTCGTATTCTTCCGGACCGCTTTTTTCCACGCTTTCAGGTCCGCGAGATCGACCCACGTGGTCTCGACGCCGAATTTGGCGAGGATCTGGTCGAAGAGCGGCACCACGGTGCCGAACACGCCGCGCGCCGCGATGAGATGGTCGCCCTGCTTGAGCAATCCGAAGACCGTGGTGGCCACGGCCGCCATTCCGGTGGCGGTCGCCACGCACGCTTGCGTGCCTTCCATGGCGGCCAGGCGATCCTGGAACATCTTCACCGTGGGGTTGGTGAAGCGCGAATAGATGTTGCCCGGCTCTTCGTTGGCGAATTTGCGCGCGGCTTCGGAGGCGGTCTTGTAGACGAAGCTGGAGGTGAGGACCAGCGCCTCCGAGTGCTCCTGGAAATCGCTGCGGACGGCGCCGGCACGAACCCCGAGCGTGTCGGGCTTGAGCTTGCCTGCCATGGCGGTCAGTCGACCCGCGACAGGCCGAGGTCGAGCTGGTAGCTCGAAAGACGCGTCTCCGGATTGCTCTCGCCGTCACGCCGCATCTCGATGCCGTCCAGGTATTCCTGCGACACGTCGCCGGTCACGTACACGCCGTCGAAGCACGAGCAGTCGAAACGCTCGATGGACGGATTGAGCGAGCGCACGTCCTCGATGAGCGCGTCCAGGTCCTGGTAGATCACCGCGTCGGCGCCGATGAGGGTCGCGATCTCCTGCTCGGTGCGGCCCGTGGCGATGAGCTCCGCGCGCGTGGGCATGTCGATGCCGTACACGTTCGGATAGCGAACGGGGGGTGCCGCCGAGGCGAAGAACACCTTCTTCGCGCCGCTCTCGCGCGCCATCTGCACGATCTCGCGGCTCGTGGTCCCGCGCACGATGGAATCGTCCACCAGGAGCACGTTCTTGTCCTTGAACTCGATCGCCATGGCGTTCAGCTTCTGGCGCACGCTCTTCCTGCGCATCTCCTGCCCGGGCATGATGAAGGTGCGCCCGATGTAGCGGTTCTTGATGAAGCCCTCGGTGTACTGGCGCTTCAGCTTCGCCGCCACCTCGAGCGCGGAGGAGCGGCTCGAATCCGGGATCGGGATCACGACGTCGATCTCTTCGCGAAGTCCCAGGCGAATGATCTTGTCGGCGAGGCTGCGGCCCATGTTGCGGCGGCTCTCGTACACGGAGATGCCGTCGATCACCGAGTCGGGACGGGCGAGGTAGACGAACTCGAAGATGCAGGGATTCAGCTCGGAGGTGGCCGCGCATTGGCGCGCGTGGAAGTTGCCGCTCTCGTCCACGAGGATCGCTTCGCCGGGAGCCACGTCGCGCATCACCTTGAAGCCCAGCGTATCGAGGGTGACGCTCTCGCTCGCCACCAGGAATTCCACGCCGCGCTCGGTATCGGCGCGGCCGATGATGAGCGGGCGGATGCCGTGCGGGTCGCGGAAGGCGAGAAGGCCGTGCCCGGCCACCATCGCCACCACCGCGTAGGCGCCCTTCACGCGCCGGTGCACGCCCGCCACCGCCGCGAAGATGATGTCCGGCGAAAGGCGCTCGCGCCCGACGCTCGCATCGCTGATCTCGTGCGCGAGGACGTTCAGGAGGATCTCGGAATCGGAGCCCGTGTTGACGTGGCGCCGGTCGTCCATGAAGAGCTCTTTGCGAAGCTGCTCGGCATTCACGAGGTTGCCGTTGTGGGCGAGCACGACGCCGTAGGGCGAATTCACGTAGAAGGGCTGCGCTTCGGCCTCCGACGCCGCGGAGCCCGCGGTGGGGTAGCGGCAGTGCGCGATCCCCATGTGGCCCACGAGGTTGCGCATGTCGCGCGTGCGGAAGACGTCGCGCACGAGGCCCCGGCCCTTGTGCATGTGGAAGCTGCGCCCCTCGGCCGTGACGATGCCGGCTGCGTCCTGGCCGCGGTGCTGGAGCACCGTCATGCCGTCGTAGAGCAGCTGGTTCACGGGAGAACGGGCCACGACGCCCACGATTCCGCACATCGGTCAGGGTTCCTTTTTCACGGGAGCGGCACGACCTGGCCCTCGAGGGAAGCGGCCTTGACGGAGGCGAGCGCCCGTTCGGCGGCCTCCCTTGTTGGATATGGGCCCGCCCGCAGGCGATTCAAGTCGCCCCGGCGCTCGACGTAGTGCGGGATCCTGGCGGCCGCCAGCTTCTCGTGGGCCTGCTGGAGCTTGGCTTCTTCCTTGAAGGCGCCGACCTGGACGGCGAAGCCTTCGAGCTTGGGGGCCGCTTCCGCGCTTTTCTCGGGGGTCGCCGTCTTCGCAGGAAGGGCCGGGGCCGCTTCCTTCGCAGGCGCGACCTTCGTGGCAGCGGGCGTGGGAGCCGGCGGGGGCAGCGGCGCCACCTTGTCCTTGGGCGGGATCTCGAGGGAGGGCTCGGCGCGCTTCTGGCGCGGCTCGGAGTCCAGGATCATCGGGACGAAGACGACGGCGAGAACCACGAGGACGATGGCGCCGATGAGTCGGCGCCGGCCGCGCCGACGGATCTCGCTCGCTTCAGGAGAGGCATTTGTCGCCATGTCGAGTCAGCGCGCGGCCCGCAGCGCTTCCGCTACGGTATAGAACGAACCGAAGACGACAATTCTATCATTCGGGCCCGCATCTCGACGTGCCGCATCGAGAGCGGAAGCAACCGTGGCGAACATGCGCGTGCGGTCTGCGAGGCGTTTCTCGAAGAGGATCTCGGCGACCTGCGCGGCGCTCGCCGCGCGCTCGGCCTGCGCCGCGGAGACATACCAGCGATCGACGCGACCGCGCATCGCATCCACGACACTGCCGATGTCCTTGTCGGCGAGCATGGCGAATACCGCGAGCGTGTTCTCCGCGAAGGGCATGTCTCCCAGGCCCGAGGCGAGCGAGCGCGCCGCGTGCGGGTTGTGCGCGACATCGAGCACGATCGACGGCCGCCCGGGAATGACTTGCAGGCGGCCCTCGACGTGCGCGAGCGTCAGGCCGCGCTTCACTTCCCCGAGCGATACGGGAACGCGGCTCGCGATCTCGTCCAAGGCGGCCAGGGCCACGGATGCGTTCTTGAGTTGCCATGCCCCGCGCAGGCCCGGCATCGGCAGCGCGTGCTTGGCACCCTTGCGGCCGACGAAGTCCCACTGTCCGGGCTTGGCCTCGTAGCGGAAATCGCGGCCGAGGACCTGCAGCGGCGCCCCGATCTTTTCGGCGTGCTCCACGAGGCGCTTCGGAGGATCGAGGTCGCCGAAAATCGCGGGCCGTCCCGCGCGGAAGATGCCGGCCTTCTCGAAGCCGATGGATTCGCGGTCGTTGCCGAGGAAGGCCTGGTGGTCGAGATCCACGCTCACGACGCAGGCGACGTCCGGATCGATGATGTTCACGGCGTCGAGGCGCCCGCCCAGTCCCACCTCGAGGATCATCACCTCGGCGCCCATCCGCTCGAAGAACGTGAACGCGGCGAGCGTGCCGAATTCGAAGTACGTGAGCGGCACGCCCTTGCGCGCCTTCTCGACGCGCTCGAATGCATCCACCAGCGCGTCATCGGTCGCCTCCTTGCCCTTGAAGCGCACGCGCTCGTTGTAGCGCAGGAGGTGCGGCGAGGTGTAGAGGCCCACGTCGTAGCCCGCTTCGAGCAGGATCTGCTCGAGCATGGCGCACGTGGAGCCCTTGCCGTTGGTGCCGCCGACCGTGATCGTGGCCCGGGCCTCGTGCAAATCAAGTCCATCGGCCACCTCGCGCACGCGATCGAGCCCGAGGGCGATCGTCGCCGGATGCTGCGCGGAGATGTAGTCGAGCCAGTCTTCGAGGGAGCGGCGCGTCAAGCTTGCGGGGCGGGCTCGCGCTTCAACAGCGTGATGAGGCGCGCGACCTTGTCGCGGAGCTGGCGGCGATCCACGATCATGTCGATCGCACCTTTCTCCATCAGGAACTCCGAGCGCTGGAAGCCCTCGGGGAGCGTCTCGCGCACCGTCTGCTCGATCACGCGCGGGCCGGCGAAGCCGATGAGCGCGCCCGGCTCGGCGATCACCACGTCGCCGATGAACGCGAAGCTCGCCGACACACCACCCATGGTGGGATCCGTGAGCACCGAGATGAAGGGCTGCTTCGCGGCTGAAAGCTGGTGCAGCGCCGCCGTGGTTTTGGCCATCTGCATGAGGGAGAGGAGCCCCTCCTGCATGCGCGCCCCGCCCGTGGCGGTGAAGCACACGAAGGGCAATCCCTCGTCGCAGGAAGCCTGCACGCCGCGCACGAAACGCTCGCCGACGACCGAGCCCATCGAGCCGCCCAGGAACCCGAACTCGAAGGCCACCGCGATGACGGGCACGGTCTTCACCGAGCCCTGCATCACCACCAGCGCATCGGTTTCGCCCGTCTCCTTCTCGGCTTCCGTGAGGCGCTCCGAGTATTTCCTCGTGTCCTTGAACTTGAGCGGATCCAGCGGCACGACTTCGGAAGCGAGCTCGGCGCGCGTCTCGGGATCGAGGAAGAGATCGAGGCGCTGGCGCGCCGACAGGCGGTTGTGGAAGCCGCACTTGGGACAGACGTGGAGGTTGTTCTCGAGGTCGGTGAAGTACAGCACCGCCTCGCACGACGGGCACTTGCTCCACAACCCCTCCGGGACCGCCTTCTTCTGCTGGGTGCCCTCGTGCTTGATCTTGGGCGGCATGAGCTTGCGGAACCAGCTCATGCGTGCACTCCCTGCTTGTCCATGGCGCTGCGGAATTCGGCGGCGACTTCGCCCGCCTTCGCCACCGGGTCCTTCGCATCGGCCAACTCCTGCACGATGCGGGTGCCGACGACCACCGCGTCGGCCACGCGCGCGACCCGCTGCGCCGTGGCGCCGTCACGGATGCCGAAACCCACGCCCACGGGCACCTTCGTGTGCTTGCGGATGCGCGCCATCATCGCCTCGACGTCGCGCGTGTCGATGTTCGCCGCACCCGTCACGCCCTTCAGCGACACGTAGTAGATGTAGCCCTTGGCCACGCGCGCCACCAGGTCGATGCGCGCATCGCTGGAGGTGGGCGAGAGCAGGAAGATGGGATCGATCGACCCGCCCTTCAGCGCCGCGAGCCACTCGCCGCTCTCCTCGGGCGGGTAATCGACGATGAGCACGCCGTCCACGCCCGCGGCCTGCGCATCCTTCACGAACGTGGCGAGGCCCATGCGCTCGATCGGATTCGCATAGCCCATCAACACCACCGGCGTCTCGCCGCCGCCCTTCCGGAATTCCGACACCATGGAGAGCACGCCGCGCAACGTGACGCCGTTCTTCAGCGCGCGCTCCGAGGAGCGCTGGATCACCGGGCCGTCGGCCATCGGATCCGAGAACGGAACGCCCAGCTCGATCACGTCGGCGCCGTTCTTCGCGAGCGCATGCATCACGCCCACGGTGGATTTCGGAGAGGGATCGCCCGCGGTGACGAACAGGATCAGCGCGCAACGGCGCTCGCGGGCGAGCTTCTCGAACGTCGCGGCGATGCGGCTCACTAGAGCGCGATCCCCGAAGCCTTGCCCACCGTATGCATGTCCTTGTCGCCTCGCCCCGAGAGATTCACGAGGAGGATCTGGTCGCGGGCCATGGTGGGTGCGATCTTCATCGCGTAGGCGAGCGCATGCGCCGATTCGAGGGCCGGGATGATCCCTTCGTAGCGGCACAGGTCGTGGAATGCCTGCAGCGTCTCGTCGTCGGTGACCGCGACGTATTGCGCGCGGCCCGAATCCTTGAGCCATGCGTGCTCGGGCCCCACGCCGGGATAGTCGAGGCCCGCGGAGATCGAATGCGTGTCCTGGATCTGGCCGTTGGCGTCCTGCAGCAGATAGGTTCGGTTGCCGTGGAGCACGCCGATCGTTCCGGCGCAGAGCGACGCGGCATGCTTGCCCGTCTCGAGTCCCAAACCACCGGCCTCCACGCCGATCAGTTTCACGCTTTCCTGCGGCACGTATGCGTAGAAGATCCCCATCGCGTTCGATCCGCCGCCCACGCACGCGAGCACCGCGTCGGGCTGTCGTCCCGCCATCGCGGGCATCTGCACCACGCATTCCTTGCCGACCACGGAATTGAAATCCCGCACCATCATCGGATACGGGTGCGGGCCGGCGACGGTGCCGATGATGTAGAACGTGCTCTCGACGTTCGTCACCCAGTCGCGCATCGCTTCGTTCAGCGCGTCCTTCAGCGTCTTCGAGCCGCTGTCGACGGGAACGACGGTCGCGCCCAGCAGCTTCATGCGGTAGACGTTCTGGACCTGTCGCGCGACGTCCTCGGTGCCCATGTAGACGACGCATTCCATCCCGTAGCGCGCCGCCACGGTTGCCGTCGCGACGCCGTGCATCCCGGCGCCCGTCTCGGCGATCACGCGCTTCTTGCCCATGCGCCGGGCCACGAGGGCCTGGCCCACGGTGTTGTTCACCTTGTGGGCGCCGGTGTGGTTCAGGTCCTCGCGCTTGAGGTAGATCTGCGCGCCGCCCGCTTTTTCCGAGAGGCGCTTGCAGTGGTAGATCGGGCTGGGGCGCCCGACGTAATGCTCGAGCTCATAGGCGAGCTCGCGCTGGAACTGCGGGTCTTCGCGGCATTGCGAGTACGCGAGCGTGAGCTCGTCGAGCGCCGCGCGCAGCGTCTCCGCGACGAACACGCCGCCGTACGGGCCGAAGTGGCCCTGCGCGTCCGGCAGCGCATAGCGGGCCCACTCAGGCGGATTGCCCTGCATCTTCACGTCGCACGCTCCGAATGAATTCGATGATCTTCGCGGGATCCTTCACCCCGCGTGACGATTCCACGCCACTGGAGACATCCACGGCCCAGGGCCGCACTTCGCGGATCGCGCGCCCCACGTTCCCTGCCGTGAGGCCGCCTGAAAGGATGAGCGGCGCCGGATGCTTCGACGGGAGTTGAGCCCAGTCGAAAACCTGCCCCGTTCCGCCCCGCTGACCGGGCACGTGGGCATCGACCATCAATGCTTTCGCCCCGGAAAAACGATGTCGATATTCTACCAAATCGACCCCCTCTTCCATGCGCACCGCGCGCACGTAGGGGACGCCGAATTTCGAGCAGAAAGCGGGCTCTTCATCGCCCTGGAATTGCAGCAAGCCGAGGGGCACGACCTTCAGGATCGCGCGGATCTCGGTGGCCTTCGCGTTCACGAAGAGTCCCACCGGCGTCACGTACGGCGGCAGCGTCGAAGCAATCTTCTTCGCGCGCGCCACGGTCACGAATCGCGGGCTTTCGCCGAAGAACACGAGCCCGATCGCGTCGGCGCCGGCCTCCACGGCGACTCGCGCGTGCTCCGGCTCCTTGATGCCGCAGATCTTGATGCGCGTGCGTTCGATCACGGAAATGCTTCGCGGAAGGCGGGAAGACCGAACGAGGAATCATACTCGACGCCCGACAGGTACAAGCCGTCCGGCATGAACGTGGGCGCGGCAAGCCGCCGGTCGCGCGCGAAGATGAGCTCCCTCATCCACCCCGGCGGATGCTTCCCGGCACCCACGTAGACGAGGCAGCCCACCATGTTCCTCACCATGTGGTGCAGGAATGCGTTGGCGCGGAACGTGAAGACGAAGAGGTTGCCTGCCTGCTCTACCGAGGCCTGCTGGAGGTTTCGCAGCGGCGACTTCGCCTGGCACTGGGCGTCCCGGAACGAGCTGAAGTCGTGCTCGCCCTCGAGGATCTGCGTGGCCTCCCGCATCGCGCCCAGGTCGAGCGGGCGGTGGTACCAGCCCACGCGTGCGCGCATCACCGCGGGCGCCACGGGCTCGTTGAGGAGGACGTAGCGATACATGCGGCTGCGTGCGCTGTAGCGCGCGTGGAAGGCATCCGGGACGCCCAGGGACCACAGGACGCGCAGCGCCGGAGTGAGCGTGCTGTTGGTGCCCCGCACCCAGGCGTTGTCGTCGCGATCGGCTTGCGTATCGAAGTGCGCGACTTGCGCGGTCGCATGCACGCCGGCATCCGTGCGACCGGCGGCGGTGACTTCGATGGGATGTCCGGCAATCTGGGCGAGTGCGGCTTGCAGGTGATCCTGCACCGCGCAACCGCCGGGCTGCGTCTGCCAACCGCAGAACGCGGCCCCGTCGTACTCCAAGCCCAAAGCGATGCGCATGATGCTCCGCGTGGGCCTCTGGATTCCTGCCTACGCAGGAATGACCTAGAGGGAGGAGATAAGCCTCTTCGCCTCTTCCTGTTGCGACGCGGAGCCTTCCTTTGCCACTTCGTTCAGGATGTCGCGCGCGCCGTCCTTGTCGCCGATCTCCAGGTACGCCTTGGCGAGCTCGAGCTTCGTGCCGACAGCTTCGCCGCCGTCACCACCCGAGGATCCCGAATCGAGGCTGATATCCGCGAGGTTCAGGCCGCCGCCGGAACTCGAAGGCGCGGCAGCGGCGCTCTCCTTCTTGCCGCCGGGCAATTCGAGGCCCGACAGGTCGAAGTCGAACGAGGATTTTTCTTCCTTGGGCGCTTCGATCGGTGCAACGGGCGTCCTGCTCGTGCCGGTCGCCTCGATGTCGAAGTCCATCGCCGGCGCGGATTCGGTGGCCAGGTCGGGTCCGGAAGCGGACGCTCCCGAGTCGAGGTTGAAATCGGGCGCCGGAGCG
>Ga0097621_100003582_pt1 | contig 10731 bp, 2 predicted proteins | sample KBSMisM72_FD_73165 | JGI IMG/M metagenome (GOLD analysis project Ga0097621, IMG submission 73165) | Miscanthus rhizosphere microbial communities from Kellogg Biological Station, Michigan, USA - KBS Miscanthus M7-2 (version 2) (version 2) | ecosystem: Host-associated > Plants > Roots >... | reverse complement strand
AAATGATTAACATTAAGCTCCACAAAAATTTGTGTAAAGCGGCTTTCATAAAATAGGATTTTTTATTTTTTGTTTGGATATTGACTTTCGTCTTATATAAAACGACAGATGATAATTTTTATTATTGAATCAATAAAATTTTTCCGTTGATTGTCAATACTTGATTGTTCTTGCAGATCACTTCCAGCGTGTATACATAAGCCGCAGGATCAGATGTTTTTCCTTTAAACCTTCCGTCCCAGCCGGCAGACCTATCGTTTGCGTTAAAGTTGCTTTTTTCAAAAACTACCTGGCCATACCTGTTAAAAATACGGAGGGATTGAATTTTAAAAAGGCCAATTCCCATTGGATAAAATACATCATTTAACCCGTCTCCGTTAGGTGTAAATGCAGTTGGTAAAAATAAGTTACTGTTATCGCAAACAACTTTTATAAATACTTCGTCGGAAGCAGAACATTTACTTTGATTGCTTACGGTAATCGTGTAGGTGGTACTTGTTTCCGGGGTGGCTATTGGGGCTGGACAAGTAGAACAGCTTAACCCTACAGCAGGTGACCACAGCCACCCATTTACATCGGAAGAATATTGTATGGACAACGGCACAGAATTTCCCAAATGTAATACCATATCTTCTCCAGCATTTACAGTAGGATTAGGATTTACTTTCAAATCAATAAATGCGGAATCCCTAAAACAGTTTTTACTGTCATACCCTAATACCATATAGGTTGTATTGGTTAACGGCGATGCAGCAACACTTGCAGTGTTAGTATTATTTAATCCGTCAGCAGGAGACCAACTGTAATTTTCAGCGCCAGTTACCTTTAATTGTATTGACTTACCTAAACAAACGGAGTCGAATGGTTTTAAACCGGATAAGCTGAAAGGTTTTTTTACTTCGATAAAAATTTCATCGGTGCTGCTACAGTTAAAAATTGTGGTGCCGGTTACTTTATAAGTAATATTATCAGTCGGGTTAGCAATAGGATTATTGCAATTGATACAGGTCAAGTTGGCAATCGGTTGCCAGGTAAAGCTATCTGCTCCCGTAGCAAATAACTGGGCAGGTGTATTCAGGCAGATAATAGTATCATTGCCGGCAAATACTGTTGGAATTGGATGTATGTTGATATTTATATTAGCGGTATCACTGCATCCACTGGGACTTTTACCGATCAGTGTTACCAGGTAGGTTGCTATATTGGTATATTTTTGATCCGGCGGATTTTGTAAGTCTGAACTGTTTCCATTGCCAAAGTTCCAGTTCCAAATTAATGGTGACCCGTCAGAATCCAATAGTATTCCTTTGAATGTAGCGGTCGATGGTCCGCAAGAATCTGATAAGGCGTCTATGGTTATACTCGGTTTTTTGGCCACTCTTATATATGCGTTTCTTACGAGAGAATCATTACACCCATACACTGTACGAATGATAAGTTTAACGGCATAGTATCCCGTTGTTTGATAAGTATGTTCAGCATCCTTAGAGGTTGAACTGGTACCGTCACCAAAATACCATGTGTAACTTGCAATTGGACCGTTTGATACTGATAAATTAGTGAATTTTACCAAGCCTCTATCACACACTAACGTAGTGTCTGCTTTAAAATTTACACTGGTGCCATATACTTTAATAACATCTTTACCGACTATGGTTATTTTGCAATGAGATGTATCTTCAATGACTAATTTTGGGGTAAAGTTATTTGCATAAGTATATATATAGGCAGTATCAACTGTTGAACTTGGATTAGAAGCATTTCCATCACCAAAATCTAGTGTATAAATTAGCTGACTGGCGCTGGATGCACTAAATTTTACTGGCAATGGCGAGCATCCTTCTAAGGGAGTATAGGTAAGCGTCGCTGTAGGTGCGTTTACGATAATATTTAATGAAGCAGTATCAACGCAGCGGGTAGGAACACCTTCTGTTCCCCTGGATACAATTAATTTCACATGAAAGGTATCTGATGATACATAAGTACGGTCGCTGACCGGAAGGACAGGAGATCCCGTATTACCATCGCCAAAATCCCAGAACCTGGAGGTTTCGTTTAAAGAAGTGTCTGTGAATCTTACAGGAAATGGAATACAGGTGCCATATGTTGAACTGGCAGTAAATCCGGCCTTTATTTCTTTTACTTCAATAAGCCCCCTGGTAAAAGCAGTACTTGTGCACCCATCAAGATCAGTCACCACTAATTTTACATCATACGATCCATTACTGGTATAAGACTTTTTTGGTCGGAGGACATTATCATAAGTTCCGTCACCGAAATCCCATTTATAAGTTAAGTTGTTACCGGTAGAAGTCAAGGCGGAGAAAGTCAAGACGTCATTATTACAGGTTTTAGGTTTGTCTACAAAAATATGTGCAACCGGTTTGCTAATAGTTAATGGTGTAGCATATGTTACGCTGTCAATACAGCCTATTGCGTCTATCACAATTAATTTTGGAAAATATGTTCCTTCCGTAGAGTAGGAATGAGTAATGGGAGCAGGAAGCGGAGCAGCAAAACTGTCAATTTTGTTATCTCCATATTTCCACTTCCACTTAATAATATTATTGGTACCATCAGCTGTAGTAGATAAATCTATAAATGTTAAAGTGGAGTCTGCACATGCCTTTGATGAACTATATTTAAAATTTGCTTTTGGAGAAAATACATGAACTTTACCAGCCTTAGTAACCGTGTTGATACAGTCATTAATATCTTTTACTGATAAAGTAACTGTAAAAATGCCAGCCGAATCATATTGATGAAGAGATGTACCAGTATTAGTAGTATCAGTTTGTCCATCTCCAAACTCCCAAATATAGTTTTTAATATTCTCAGGATTAATATTTGTGGCAGTAAAAGAAATGCTTCCCGATTTACAAATAGAGTCCTTTGAGCTAATATAATCAGGCATTTCATTAATGAGATTAATAACCTGGGTTATCTTATCTGTGCAACTTCCATTTGTTACTGTTAACGTAACAGGATAGCTTTGATATTGAGGAAATGTATGTGTTTGAGATTTCTGGTTTGACGGGGCAGAGCCGTCGCCAAAATCCCAATTCCACGTGATGGGTAAAATTGAACTATCAGTAAACGACACAGTTTTTTTATCTATACAATCATAAGTTATTTTAAACTTTGCAACCGCAGGATCAATTGTTATGTAATTTGTTTTAGTAAGGGTGTCAGGACATCCATCATTCCACGCAATAAGCTTTACATTAAATTTACCGGTATCCCTAAATGCGTGTGTTGGATTTTGTTCTGCTGATGTACTATCATCTCCAAAATCCCATAACCATTTATCATCAGGTTTCGATAAGCCTGGGGTAGTTAAATCTGTAAACTGAATATCATTTCCGCCACACGCCTTAGTTGATACAGCATTAAAATCAGCACTGGGTTTGGTGCCAATTTTTACTCCTCCAGTAACAACCGAAGTCGCAACGCAACCGTCATTAGTATTGACAGTTAATTTGATATCATAACTTCCTAAAGCTGTGTAAGTAAAAGATGGAGCAGCGTCAGTGGAAGTGGATGCTGGTGTAGTTCCGAAATCCCATAAATAACTTTTCACTCCATCCACTACTCCCGAGATATCTGCGATAGGTTTAAATAAATAAGGAATACAACCACCACCCTCAGCAGTAGAGAACTTTATAATGGGCTCCTGTATTCTTATTAAGTAAATACTTGGTTTTTCGCTCTGGCAACCATGTGTATCAGTTACTATCAGTTTAACTGTATCTACACCACCTGCAGGCAAATTAGTGTAGGTGTATGATGGATTCATGGAAGAAGAAAAACCTGATCCGTCGCCAAAATCCCATTGCCATTTATTCGCCCCTGGTGTTAAATCTGTGAAATTTACAGTAAATGGAACTTTACATGAAGCAGAGTCGTCTGCTTTTAAAATGATAGCCGGTGGACCAATAACACTTATTTTTTTTAATGCTGTATCAGTACAGGCACCATAAGAACTGATCATTTTGATGGTATAGTTGCCAATAGTATCAAAGGTTTTTCTTACTGGTGCATTTGACACAAAATCGTTACCCAAATCCCAATAATAATTACTAGGCAATGGGTTGGAAGAATTTGAAAAATCAACTGGTGTGCTAACGCATACAGTATCTGGTCCCGCAATTGTGGACTTTATATTGTTTATCTGCAATTCATTAATACGTGTTAAACTGTCTATACACCCCAAATTATTTTTTACTATCAGGGTAGGGGAAAAGTTTCCGCCCACTTGGTATTGATGGAAAATAAATGCACTTGCCCCAAATGATGAAGAGTTGGTACTATCTCCAAAATTCCACGAATAAGTTAAAGTGCCGGGCCCCGTGGTTGCTGAACCGGCAAACTGAATGGTTTGAGGAGGCTTGCAACTCTTGCCTCCTACAAAACTAAAACCAAAATTAACGATAATAGGGTCATATACTGTTATATATGGACTGTACCCCTTTGAATTCGAACAGCCATGTAAACTAGTAGTTGTCAAGGTAACATTGAAAGTTCCAGGCTTTAGAAATGTGTGCTTAGGGTTTTGGCCTGTTGCAGTTCCATCGCTGAAATTCCAATCCCATTTTACGATATCATCTCCCGGCTGAGCGATCGATAGATCTGTGAAAGAGGTACTAAAGGGGGCACAACCTGATTTACTTGATACAGTAAAATCTGGTTTTGGTTTATCAAAAATAGTAATATAGATAGTGGTATCGTCGTTGCCATTTGCATTGCCTACAGTAAGTTTTACCGGGTACGTTCCCGGAGTTAGGTAGATAGTACTGGGGTTCTTATTAATTGTGTCAACCGGTGTTCCGTTCCCGAGATCCCAAACCCATGTGGTGGGATTACCTGTACTTTGGTCAGTAAAGTCCACTTTTAGTCCAATACATCCTTCTGTTGAGCTGGCAATAAAGCTTGCTACCGGTTTTTGCGCCTGTAAATAGCTGCTTACTAGTAAAAACAGCCCTAAAAGATATTTTCTATTGGTAAGGATTCTATATAAATTTTGGGGGTTCATTAACAAAAAACAAGCCGAAGTTAATTAAATCTTTTAAATCAGTCTATTATGTGTAAAACGGGAAAATGTTTTAAAAATTACATTTATTTATCTATGATACCTGTTTAAGTAATTAAGCTGCCTACATAAAAAGCCGGTATTACACCGGCTTTTTATGTAGGCAAATGCAATTATTTTATCAATGCGATATTGCCGTTATAAGTCAATATGCTTCCATTATCACAAATTACCTCTAATATATATACAAATACATCTGAACTGATGCTGACACCTCTGCTGGTACCGTCCCAGCCATATGATGGGTTATTAGCATCAAAACTGCTTCTTTCAAATACAGGTTCACCCCACCTGTTGAATATTTTTAGCGATTTTATTTTAAATACTCCTGTACCTCTTGGGTAAAAGACGTCGTTATTGCCATCTCCATTTGGCGAAAAAGTATTGGGTACAAAGATATTTGAGCCGTTACAGATCACATATACCGTGACCCGGTCTTTTGCCAGGCATTTTCCTCTGTTTTTTACCTCTACTGTATACTCGGTATTTTCTTTTGGCTTCACGGTAATTCCCGGATAGAAGTTTCTAAATAAACCCGTAGTGGGTTGCCAATTAACGTCAATTACGTCAGGAGAAACAACAGGAACCAGGTCAATCGTTTGACCCACATTTATCGTTTTATCAATACCAGCTTCCACGGTGGGTATTGGGTTCACCCTGATGGCTATATATCCTGTATCCTTAAAACATCCCACATTATCAGCAGCAACTACCCTGTAAACAGTACTGGTATCAGGCTGTGCCGTTGGAGTGCTGATATTAGCTTTATCAAGTGAATTGCCAGGAGTCCATGAGTAACTATCGCCACCACTTGCGGTTAGTTTTTTTGAGGATCCTTTACACACACTGTCTGAAGCACTATGACTGAGAATAAATTTTGTTTTTACATTTACGGCAATAGTATCCTTTGCGCTACAACCATGAATGCTGGTGCCTGTAACAAAGTAGCTGATATTGTTGGGAGTGGTAGTGGCAGGATTATCGCAATTGGTACAGCTCAAACTTGTAGAAGGGGTCCAGGAATAGTTATCAGCACCTGTTGCTCTTAATGTGAGACTGCTTCCTTTGCAAAGAATAGTATCTGATCCGGCATTTACATTTGGGATAGCATATGCTTCCGTATTTTTTATGACAGTTGTTTTGCAGCCGCTGCTATTTGTACCAATGAGACTGACATTGTACACTCCTGCACTATAATAATTCTGAGCAACCGGATTTGATGATGTTGAAACGTTGCCATTTGCAAAATCCCATTGCCAGCTTACGACCGATGTATCGGGTATTAATGTTTGACTGTTGAATGTGACCACTAGTGGCACACATCCATTGCCAGTTGAGGTGATATTTATTTTAGGAGAGGTAACAATTGATACAGGCGTTAAAGCTGTAACAGTATCTGTGCATCCAAACTGAGAGGTAGCTATCAATTTGGGATAGAAAATGCCTGTTGATGAATATTGGTGATTAGGATTTTTACTTGTTGAAGAGGTGCCATCTCCAAAATTCCATTGATAGGTATTTACAACATCATTTACAGCAGTGGAAGAATCCATGAATGAAACAAGGCCAGAATCACACAATAATTTTTTATTAAAACTAAGGCTGGCTGTAACGCTGCTCACTTTAATCGTGTCTTTGCCGGGGAAAGGTACTTTACAACCAGTCGGGTCAATCAAAATCATTTTTGGAATATAGGATCCTGAATATAAATAAGTATTGGCTGCAGTAAGCGTTGGGGTGCCTAATGTATTGCCATCACTAAAATCCCATACAACTGAATTATTATTATTCGTAGTTGCTATAAAATTTACTGTAACCGGATTACAACCTCCCAAAGGGGCATAGGAAAAGCTTCCTTGTGGACCCTTAATTATCATTCTTCTCTGGAATACGGCAGTACATCCCCCCTTACCGGTAATGGTTAATGTTGCAAAGTAGGTTCCGGGATAATTATAAAAATGTGTTGGATTTATTTCCGTAGAAAAAGTACTGTCTCCAAAATCCCACTTCCTGCTCATCACATTTGTCGAGGAATCGCTAAAATTAACAACCAGCGGCGGGCAATTGCTTATTGAATCGCTCGTAATAAAATTCGATGTAGGAGAACTGATTTTTACGAATTGTTGTTTTGCAACAGAATCAGAACATCCATATTGATCTAAAACGGCAAGGGTTACAGAGTATAGCCCGTCCGAAGGAAAGCTATGATTTGGATTTTTGGAAGTATCAGTAGTATTATCACTGAAATTCCATTTGTAACCAAGATTTGTTCCTGTTGACTGATTTATAAACCTCATTTGTTTACCTGGACATGAGGATGAGTCAATGATATTGAAGTCAGCTGTAGGTTTGGAAACGATAATAGGCTTAATTAATTTAGAAGAATCTGTACATCCAGAATTATCAGTCACTTTCAACTTAATGATATATGAACCCGCCTGGGAATACAAATGCTGGAAAGGACCTGCTGATGAAGAATCTGTTTTACCATCCCCATAATCCCATCTCCATTTTTGTATAGAGTGAATACCGTCTGTAATGCTACTATCCTTAAGCATTAATGCGCCATTTAAACAAATACTGGCAGAGCCTGTTCCAAACTTTGCAGTTGGGCCACTTACATTGATATAATTAATCCTGGTTAAGGTGTCTTTACATCCGTTAATGTCAGTAAGTATTAATCTCACCGTAAAGCTTCCTGTTGCGTTATAGGCAGGGGCAACGATATTGGCATTTGCACTTGTAAATGATCCGGAACCGAAATCCCAATTAAGTGAACTTACCTGGTTCAAAGGAATATTATTGGTAAAAACAACACTATTGCCTTTACATATCACGGTATCTTTTGATACAAAGTAGGCTTTTGTATTTATGATCTCTATATTTTTAGATGTGCTGTAATCGCACCCATATGTATTATTTGTAGCTTTTAATGTTATTGTAAATTTTCCAGTAGCCGAAAAAATATGTGCAGGATTTTGTAAAGTAGATGTAGTACCATCGCCAAAATTCCAGTCCCACTTATCTGCTCCTATTGAGTTATCAGTAAATACTCTTTCAAATGGTTTTTTACAATCACTTGCAATTGTAAATTTTGCTACAGGTGGATTTATATGTATATGCTTCGTCAATTTGATTGAATCACTACACCCCCCCTTCCAAATTTTTAACTGCACATCAAAATAGCCAGTATCTACATATTGGTGAGACGGGTTTTTTAACGTGGAATAGGTAGTATCACCAAAATTCCACAGCCATTTTGTATCGCCGGCTGAAGATAAATCTGTAAAACTAACGGGTGTCTTCGCACAAGTATTCAACGGTGACGCACCAAAATTAGGAGTAGGTTTAATATTCGTAGCTATAGCTCTTGTTATTCTTGCAGTATCAGTACATCCGTTGCCGGTAGTGATAATTACAGATACATTAAATGCAGCTTCTGAAGTATAGGTATGTGCAGGAGAAGCACTGCTCGAAGTACTGCCGTCACCAAAATCCCACAAATAACTTGTTACCGGATCAAGACCGTTTACGGAAAGATTGAAATTTTTCGTAAAAGGAACACATCCGCTATCGGGGAGGTTAACAGTGGTGATTTTAGGCTTTTGTATTATAATAAAATTATTCTTTTGTATAGTGTCTGTACATCCATTACCGTTAGTGATAATTAATTTAACTGTAAAGCTGCCATAGGTGTTATACGTATGTGTTGGATTAGGTAAAGTTGAGGTGCTGTTATCTCCAAAGAACCACAGATACGATTGGATTCCGGAACCCTGGCTGGAGAAATTCACGGTAAATGGTGCTTTACAATTGGAACTATTATCAGCAACAAAATTTGCAAGAGGTTTTGGTAATACTGTTATTGACTTTACAGCAGAATCAGTGCAGGCACCGAAATTAGCGACCATTTTAATATTGTAATTTCCTGCTGAAATATATTTTTTTGTTGGATTAAATTGAGTTGATACAGTTCCATCCCCAAAATTCCATAGTACAGTTGCAGGCACAGGTACTGATGTATTATTCATTTGCGCGATCATGTTTTGACATACGGTATCAGGCGATGACAAATTAGCTTTTACAGAACCAACTGTAACGGCGTTTATTTTAACTGAAGTGTCTTTACAACCCGAATTGTTTACTAAAACCAATTTAACAGAATAGGTGCCATTGGATGCATAGGTGTGAGAAGGATTAAGAAGGGTAGAGGTAGAGTTATCTCCAAAATCCCAAAGATATTGTACAGATCCTGTTCCTGTTGAGGAATTTAGGAAATTAATGCTTACAGGCGCTGTACAGGTATGTGGGTTATTGTTTGTAAAATCAGCGAGTACACCGGTATTTATTTGAATAAGTGCTGACTTTGTCAATGTTGATACGCAACCATTACTATTCCTTATTTGAAGAGATATATTGAAATTCTTTGCAGTAGTAAAAGTATGAGAAGGATTTTGATTGGTTGCAGTGGAACCATCTCCAAAATCCCAAAGCCATGAATTGATAGTTCCTGTTGATGTAGTGCTGGCATCGCTGAATTGAACTTTAAGTGGATAACAGCCTGTAGTAGTATTAACTGAAAAATTTATTACCGGGTTTGAATAGACTTCAATGTAATCTGTTTTTATTATTGAATCTTCGCCATCAAGATTTTTTACTACCAGTTTAACGCTATATTTTCCGGGGTTAAAATATATTGCAGAAGGATTTTGCAGGTAGGAGGTCGTACCATTGCCAAGATCCCATTTCCATGAAGTAGGGGTGCCGGTACTTTGATCACCAAACTTAACTATTAATGGAGCACATCCACTTTGCAATGGGGAGATAAAGTTTGCTGACAGCTGAGCTTTAATAGTAGTACTTACAATAAGGAGTAATAGTAAAAAGATGCCTTTAGAAAAACTTCCTGAGGTCATAGGTATTGGCTTTTGTTTTTATAATCCGTCAATGACAAGTTTGGATAACTGTTGTCATAAACAAAATATAACTCCAAAAGAGACAAAAAATTGTGATTGGAAGAAACTTCTTGCCTATAAAAAGGGTTTAAAAAAGCGATGGCTACTAGAGCCGTTTCATATGCAATACTTTTGGATCAGTCGATCCATAAGGTGCCAATTCCATTGTGGGCAAAGATTTTTTAGTAAAACGCCAAGACCTGTTTAAAAAAATAAATTCAGTTGGTACGACAGGAGAATTAAGATTAATGTCCAATTTACTGTAATCAGCGTTGCTAACCCAGGTGCCCGTATATACTACTCCATCCTTCGTTCCTGTCATAGGACCTTCAGTATAGGAAGTGGTTTTTGTTAAAATAAAGCTATAGCCGCTGTATAAACTTGTTATATCGACCGAACTGTCTGTTGCCAGATCCACGACAAAATTTTTATTTAAAATATTAGTTTCAAAATATCCCTGTAAAGTACTGTCTGGAATGTCTTCCAATTTTTTTTTACATCCGGATACCAGGAGCAGCGCAGCACAAACCAGTGCGATAATAAAACGGTAATTAAATATCATAGACGGCATAGCGTCAAATTTACGAAGAATAAATATCCTGATATTTTTTTGTGGCATAATTAGTAAAATATTTTGCATCCAGGTACTCGCGGGTTGCACTCTTGCATAACTCTTCGGATGTGTAA